>Ga0208644_1000361_pt1 | contig 37021 bp, 51 predicted proteins | sample VirMetDEL_Nov_18_FD_184517 | JGI IMG/M metagenome (GOLD analysis project Ga0208644, IMG submission 184517) | Aqueous microbial communities from the Delaware River and Bay under freshwater to marine salinity gradient to study organic matter... | ecosystem: Environmental > Aquatic > Marine >...
CCCCACACTCATGGGAACGAGCAGATGCTTCCTCGGTCTTGCTCTGCTTGTCCACAACCTTGTAGGTGATGCTCACCCCTTCTTCCAGCGATAGTGCCATGTCGGATAGACTCCTCTCCTGCCATTGGGAATGCGAAACTTCTTCTGCTCAATCGTGCCCAGATCAATTCCCTTACGGACCAACCTGATTGCCTGCGACACGCTCATGCCCCAATCCTTGGCCAACTGAGCCATCGTCTTCCAACCCGCAGGCACACGCTCCGCCTGACAGCAGATGGCAGCCTTCAGTTCCTTCAGAAGCTGGGCAGAGTCCATACCTTCTCGTGCTGCGGCCATTGATGCACATAGAGCTGTGCCTTGTCGTCCGTCACCTCTCCAAAGACGATCCCATGGGACCACGCCAGCGTGCCCCGGCGGCGATGAGCGTACTCCATGGCAGGAACATCGGCCAACGTTCCGGGGGACAACGCGCACGGACCGTCACTCCGTCGACCCCAAGCTGCACCAGCCCGGTGGGCATGAGCCACGACACAGTTGCCCCAGGTCTCGGCTGAGTCCCGCAGGAAGTTTTCCGAGTAGAGTGTTCCATGTCCCCATTTGAATCCGCCCAGTTCATACCAGCAATTCGGCAACACCCCGTGATGCTCGATGAACACCTTCGTATGCCTCTTGATCGGCTCGATCATGCGTTGCCACACCGCCTCAGCAAATCCCCTCACCACCGAGTTGTGATGAGTGAGATACATCTTGGCCCGCTCATCATGGTTCCCGAGAGTGAACACCGTCGGCCGCAAATCGTTCAGGAACTTCCGACCCTGATCGATGTCGTCCATATAGTCGTCGGCCGCATCTGCAGCACTCGGGTTGGCCAGTGCTCCAGCTCTGAGCGCGGACAGATCATACGCATCACCCAGGTGGATCACATGCATCGGCTTATAGGCATCGCGGAAACGCAGGACCGCAGCCAACGCCTGCTTGTTGGCCCGCGATCCATGTGAACAGCCCACCGCCATCACGCGCTTCCACTTCCTCACCACATTCACGATTCCGCATATACGCCATGATCCCCTAGCATCTTGCAAGGCAATGGCCTACTCCAGCCCCTCGTTGTCACATTCCATGATCGTGTCGCACACCAGCTTGTACGCATATTCCAGTGCCTCATCGGCTGTCTTGAACTCATGCCCGTACTTGATCTTGCCGCGCAGATCCTGGCGTATGCCCTCGAGCCCGGCCTTGTAGGCCATCCCCAGCAAGGCAGCCCGATGCTCGTACTGCTCCATTGGCAACTGAAACTCGAGGGTGGCTTTCATTCCACAGGCTCCATGTTCACGAATCCCAGCCTGCCATCCTCGATAGCCATGCCGCAACCATTGCGCCTGCAATACAGCTCAAGCATGTCGTAGATCTCATTGCCTTGATCGTGACCCAGCCTCGCCTGCAGCAGACCCTTGAGCGTGAGCCTGTACACTTCCTCCTGCTCGCTACACTGCGCGTCTGTATCGTTCATATGTAATGAATACTTACCTGTTTTTGTTACCGGACTCCTTCTCCAACTGCTGAATCCGGCGCAGCAGCTTGTTTAATTCTCGGACTATTCCTATCGGAGCAATGTCCCTGAGCCTCGTGCGGTAGTCTGGACTGAAGATCGAGAACCCATGTCTAGGAGGGCAGTTGGGGTACTTCTCTATCGTGTACTTCACGGCTTGGCCTCCACGATTCGGATCACCTCGGCCAGCGCCTTGGCGTCTGCGGCGTGCTCTGACTTGGCCCCCTTTTGATCTGTCCACCGCTCTCCAGTCAGCAGCGCCTCCAACTCCTCCACCCGCTCACGCAGTTGGCCAATCTCATCCTCCAGCCTCCGCGCAAACTCCGAATCCACAACCCACCGCTCCGGACCAATCTGCCACTCGTGATGTGACGTTCGATCGCTCATCTGTTCCTCCTGTATTGTTCAAGTTCCTTCCAAAGTTCCACAAACGCCTTGTGCGCCGTCGCTGGTACAACTCCATTGCCCAACAACCTCAACTCATCTGTCCTATTGTCACAGGAGACGCACAGCCTGGCATAGTCCATCCCACTGGAAGACCCATTAGGGTCTCCACCCAGCGGGGGTTGAGTTTGCCGCCGCCCATCACGCTCGCTCCCGCTTGCTCCTCGATATTCCCTCTGCCCCTGTCGTAGCTGAAGTCGTTGCCCCTCGCCATTCCGGTCCTCGGTGTCGCCCAGCTCTGCGCCTGCTGATGCAGCGTCGGTCTGAACTCCGGGCTGCTGTAGCCCTCGGTCTTGTTCGCTCTCGGTGTCGCCCACGACGCGGGGCGGTTCCCATCCGAATTGGTGCTGACCGGGGCGACTAGGCCATAGTACCCCCGCTGATCCAGACTCACCGCCCTCGGCAGCACATCCTTCCTCAGCTTGCCGTCCTTCCGATAGTCCGACGTGCTCAAGTCCCCAGTGTCGCGGAAGTCCCGCGCCGCTGCGGTGGGCCAAGATGAATACCCTTTTCCGCTGGTGGGGAGCGCCAACTTCCGACGCCGAGAATATGCCCCACGTCGTTCGGTAACCCATTCGTCCCAAGTCGTCGAGAACGTCACGCAACCCGAGGGTAATGTGTCCCTCGACGTTCTCAAAGAAACACAAGGCTGGCTGGAGAATCCGAATTCCGTCTGCGATGTAAGGCCAGAGGTGTCTAGGATCGTCCTTGCCGAGTCGCTTCCCGGCTGAGGAGAATGGCTGGCAAGGGTAGCCGCCAGAGAGGATGTCCACGCGGTCACGAAATGATCGCCAAGGGAAGGTCTTAAGATCCGTCCAGACAGGTGCTGGGTCCAAGAGTCCCGCTTCCATTTTCGAGACCAGATTCGCACAGGCAAAGGCTTCGATCTCACTAAAAGCGACTGTGCGGAGATTTGGGATTGCTCGCTTAAGTCCGAGATCAATGCCTCCGTACCCAGCGCAAAGGCTGATGTGTGTAGTTGTTTGGGTAGTATCCACATGCCTAGCCCTTCCTTCTCCTACCCGCACGCCCCCTCTTGAAGTTCAACACCCGCCGTTCCTCCAATGCCCTCAGCTCCTCCGCAAAGCTCGGATCCGTCAAGCCACGCCTCCGCAGCCACGCCCGATACTTCTCGTTGAAATACTCCTGGCTCATACCCGGATCCGCAGGACCCACGTCGGCCACCCTCTGCACAGTCATCTTGCCCATAGCAGGACGCAGTGTTGCACCATGTGCGCTATGTTGTCAAGTGTTGCAACAGTTGGAAATGGGGTTGGTGGGGGAATGGGGGGCTAAATCTAAACCCACCCCCCCCGTGGGGGTCCCCCTACCCCCGTGGTCCTTTAACGATAGTAATGTTCCACGTGGAACAATGCCAGGTTAACGCTAACGAACGGCGTTTTTGTGCACAGTAAAGGTTACATTCAATTCACCTCTCCCGCTCTGCTACTGAGCTAAGTAGTTGATGGGCAATAGTTAATGTGGTTCCGCCTCGGCCTGTGTGTTCCATGCTGGCACGAGCAACGTAGCCACGAGCACGCTCGAGAAGCCAGGCGGCGCCTTGCCAGCCTTGTGAACCAGTCCGGACGTTGAGCACCAAGTCGACTTCCCCCCTCGATTTGGCAAGTTCCACCTCGCGAGCGAAGTCCGGATGGCGCTGAAGGAAACGAGACCACCCACCGGACGAAGGCTGGAACCCAACGAGCGGCAAAAGGCGCTCAACCGGGATGCCGCATTCGATTCCAGCGATCATTCTCTTTTTGTCTTCTTCCTTTAACTGAAGGGCAGGCCTTCCCCTCTTCCTCTTCTTCACTTCCTTCCCACCATCGGACACGACATGTCCCACCGCCAGGACATCCGATGTCTTACCCTTCGTCTTGGTGCTCGTCTTCACTCTGGATCCAGTACCCAAAAAATCCCCCGTTGACAACCCTTCCTTCCTGACGTAGAACCTATCCCGTCCTAGCTAACGCACTACACTATGAACAACAAAGAAACCCTCGAAACCCTTGGTTCCATCCTTGTGCTCCTCATCGGAGCGGCCGCCTTCTGGCTAGCCTGGGTAATCCTGTAACCCTCAACCCTTACCCTCATGTATTACGCTATCCACACCCGCTTCCTTGCCACCACCGACACCCTTGGCGCCCGCATCCGCGCGACTATGGACCGGCACTGTGTCACGATACCGTACCCGTATGAACATACCGGCGGGCTCTGCCACCGCGCTGCAGCCGAAGCGCTGCAGGCTAAGCTTCGCACTACCCACGACACTGGCGGCTGGTACCCATGGGATCGTCCCTTCGTCTCGGGTGAAATGCCTGATGGAAGCTGGTGCCATGTCTTCCTCGCTTAACCCTCAACCAACCACACACAATGAACGTCCATCTCACTCTCCAATCCACGAACCAGAAAACGGGCCCCATTCCCGTCTCAACGTCGCCCGACTCAACCTGTTCCCCGGCCTGCCCTTTCAAGGGTGCCGGATGCTATGCTGACAGTGGCCCGCTCAAAATCCATTGGTCGGCCGTAAGCAAAGGCACCCGTGGCGAACCGTGGACCGTTTTCCTCAGTCGGATCCGTTCCCTTCCCGAGTCTCAACTGTGGAGACACAACCAAGCTGGAGACCTGCCGGGTGCCGGAAATCGAATCGACAGCGTACGATTGAACCAGTTGGCCAGGGCAAGCGCAGGCAAGCGCGGCTTCACCTATACCCATAAGCCTGTAATCCAGACTCCCGGCGTCCCTTCGGCCGTTGTCCAGGCTAACCGGCGATCCGTACGGTCGGCCGTTGCCCAGGGCTTCGTTGTTAACCTAAGCGGAAACAACGTTGAGCACGCGGACCGCCTGGCGCGCACTGGCCTGCCAGTCGCGACCGTTGTTCCGCCTGGCAGTCCCGCTCGTTTCACCACGCCAGCCGGAAACCGTGTCGTGATTTGCCCAGCGCAACGCAGCGACACCACGACGTGTGCCACATGCAGACTATGCTCGCGAGCTGACCGCGGCCTGATCATCGGATTTTTGCCCCATGGAACCGGAGCCCGGAAAGTTTCCCAAGTAGCCTGTAGCAAGTAAAACCCAAACAAACACAAGACATGCAAACACAAGAAACCACACCCCTACCTATCACCCTCAACCAGCCTGAAGGGTACATGCAACGCAAAATCACCCGTGACCTCATCCGATACCAGTGCGGCCGGCAAATGTGGTGTCCGGTGTGCGACGGACTGCTGGATATCCGCCGTGTCGCTTCTGTCGACCTCATGCGGGGCCCGGACATAGTCGCGACTCGAGCGTATTGTGACTCGTGCTGGAAAGAGCATGGGGAATCGCACATCCGTAGTGTGCTCGCAACCCCGGCCGGCCAGGGGATCACCGTAATTCTCACCATGGGAAAGGGACTGTAATGTACCACCTACGCGACACCTTCAACGGCTGTCTGATTAGTCGACACCGGACCCTTGAGGCTGCGATTCGAGCACGTCGTCGGCATGCTGCGTGCGTTGCAAAGCGCAACGGATCCGGAGCCTTCCTGACGTACGAAATCACCCGCAACGGTGAGCCGATAGGCGATGAAGCCTATTGGGAAGCCATGGACTCAATCCATCGGAAGGACTGCCTATGACACCCCTTCTCGACGGCATGCTCGCCCTAGCCATCCTATGGCTTTTGCTTTGGACGTGGCTTCTACTCCCGTGAAAACCATTCAAATCCACACTTGCGACGCATGGTGGGCCGGTACCACCAACAACGACTTGTTGCGTTATGTCGGAATCAAGCGGATACACCCCGGTTGGTATACGGTGACGTATCATGGAATGCACCTAGACAAGTCGACCATACGCTCTGCCAGACGGAACCCGAAAGGGCTCATCCTACCCTAGCCTAGCCCACCCCACCCCACCCCACCCTAGCAAGGTGGGGCTTTTCTTTGCCCAGATCCGATAGCGTTAACCTGTAGCCTGCCCATACCCCTATCCTTTAACGTTACCGTTTAACGTTAAACCTTTATCGTTAACGCCCAGTACTCCCCTGGAGTAGGCCACTCCCCCCCTATGGCCTGGCAACCTACGAGGATTCCTCGTGAGTTCGATTCCCTATACAGACTCTGGAAATTCGGGTGGCCCACTTCTGATTCCGACCCCCCATAGGCTTCCTGGAAATTCGGAAATCCCCAAATCCGTTTTAAGACCCCCATACCCCATTTCCGCTGTCATCTACCATCTCGCCCATCAAAATGCCTCCTAGGCCCCTTTCCGGCGCAGCAATGGCCATTCCTGCCCATGGACCCAACCCCATTCCTGCACCCAGCATCTGCCACCCACCCACCTGACCACCTATCCGCCTACCCACCTACCTGCCTAGCCCCACCAGCCCATGATCACCCCATACCCATCATACGACCTTACCTCCATATGCGGCATATGCAGCATAGAGGAGGGGTAGCTCCGGGGCCTCCGCCGCTTGGCCTCAAAGCCAAGAAGCAGGCGAGGGGGACCCCGGAGCAGCCTACTTATTAGGTAGGCGTTATTGCCTCCCTATTAGGGGAGGATAGGCACTTTCTCTAGGTATTTGTTGAGAGCGGTGCCCACGACTCTCCAAAATTATTTTGACCATCCTCTCCTTTTCCACTATCACCTACATCCCTATGGCCTACATCTACATCGACGGCAAGACTACCACACTGCGTGCTCAGTTCAGCAGCATGCCACCAATGACCCACAACCCGAACCCGGAGGACTCCGATGTTCTGGCCCACATCATGGAAACCATGGATGTGCCCATGGAGGTGGCTCAGAAGGCGTTTAACTCCATGCGGAATCCCAGCAGCCGGGTTCTCATCTACGATCGCGTGCATGCGGTATGGCATGGCTGCGAATGGCTTCCTGATACGGAGAAGGACGCCGACCTGATGATGAACCGCAAGCTGGGGGAGATTAAGAAGGACATCCAGCGCGATAAGACCTGGACCCGCAAGCGCGAGAAGGAGATCAAGAAGCTCAACGAGGACATGGACGAGATCTACGCCCGTGTGGACGCGATCAATGCCACCATGGCTGAATGGAAGAACCTCCTGCCTAATCTTGAGAAGGCGATTGCCGAGATCAGGCAGGAGGTGAAGGCGATCAGCGATCTGAAGGCGGAAGTTGGTTCGAAGTACCGCTTCCTGATTGGGTCTGACGAGCTCCAGGACGAGCGCCTCGCCGTCCTCGAGAAGCGCCTTGGGATTGACTATCTTGCCGGAACACCAGCGGATTCCACTCAACCCAATTGATGCCCTGATCTGAATGGGCAATGGGCAGCACAGCCCTCGGGAGGCGGCCGCCACGCTTGCAGAACGCGAGCCTGAACTTGCGTGGGGTGTGGTGGCCGACCTCCTGTATGACAGCGATCTCGCGAGCCCAGTTGGTCAGCTCGCTGGATCCGAATCCTGAGTAGGCCAGCTCCATGAGGGTGGGCGGCTCCCCATCGCGTTCCTTGGCCGGCTTGGCGATGTGATGGATCCAGATCCAGCAGACGCCGGTGGACTGCAGGATGGGCTGGAGCTGGTTGCGGAGGAACAGAGAGACCGACTCCTGATTGGAGAGGTCCGATCCGAAGTAGGACAAGAGCGGGTCGCAGATGATCATGTCCAGCTTGGCCTTGATGATGAAGCGCCGTGCGTAGTCGAGGAATGCGGCGCCTGTGCGGACGGTCTCGGTGCGGAAGGATAGGTTGGCCCGCAGACGCTCGTGCTCCTCCGGGTTGAGTCCTAGGCCCCGGGCGACACCCTGGAATGCTTCTGCGAGGTCACCGGTGTTGTTCTCAGCCTGCACGACGCCGATGCGTAGCGGTCGCTCGCCGCCGATGCCGAAGAAGTCACGGCCGACTGCCCACTGCATGCAGAGCTGCATGAGGAGCGATGACTTACCGATGCCGGAGCCGCCGGACAGGATCATGGAGGAGCCGCGTGTCAGCCACCGATTACCGACGAGGTTGTCGGGATCGTTGGTGGGCGAGAAGGCGATGAGGTCATCGACTGAGACGGCGGTGTCGGTGTCACTGGCCAACTCGAGGTTCTGCTGCCACACCTCGAAGGTCTCGGCTCCGACATGGGTGGCGAGCAGGCGTTGGCGTTCCCCGGACCGGTGGGCTCCGGGCAGGCGTGAGTAGCGTGATGGGTTCTTGTTCTTGGGATCGATTCCCTGGGCGGCGAGGGTGTTGTAGATGATGTCCCGACGCTCGTCCCATTGGGCGCGGTCGACGGCATCGACGCGGACCCATGCGTGGATGGACTTCCCGCCGGAATCGATCAGGACAGTGATGGGCAGGCCGGAGTCGACGAGGATCCTGCGTTGCTCTTCCTTGGCCGACGCATCCATCTCGACGAGCACATGGCGATAGGAGGACACAGCCTTGTCGGCTCCCGAGTAGTCGTTGGCGATGAATGGGTTGATGCGGACGAATGCGCCCATGCCGGCGGGGCTCAGGAGCGGAGAGTCTGGCCCACTGAACCGTTCGATCCACTGCTCACGAGTCATGAACGAGCCTGCGGTCTGCGGCTTGCCCTCGTCCGATACATCATTGCAGATGCAGACCACCTCATCCTGCACAAAGGCTGCCTTGAGGAAGGCCACGAACTCCTCCCCGGGAATCTGAGGCTGGGTGGACTCGGTCATGGGCACAGGCGTCTTGCTGGGCAGCTTGTAGCGCGTGATGTCGACCTTGGCAGCCGGCGTGGATTCGTGCCCGGCGTTGAGCAGGTATCCGCGTGGGAAGCCGAAGGGCTGGGTGGACGCCTGCTTGATCTTGTGGGTGAGATCGCGGGAATGCCATGGGGGCTGGCAGGACCGGTTCCATTCCTCGAGCAGGTCGTAGGCGTCCTTGATGTCGAGGCAGAATCCCCAACAGAGGCCGCGTGCTGCGGTGAAGGTCTGGTTGTGGCCACCTTGACCCGAGATGGCAGGAGGGAGCTTTGCGAGCCAGAGTCTGGCCCGCTCAATGGGTGTCATGGCGGTTCCTCCTTACTCGACGAACCGAGTGAATGTCATCAGGAGGAAGTAGATGCCAAGGAGGCAGAGCCCGACGCCGAGTCCGAAGGACAGGACAAAGCGACGAGCGTCTTCCTGCAGTTGCACGAAGTAGATCAGCACCCAGGACACCGCGATGAGCGCGGATGAGAAGGCGCCGAAGCCATTGAGGATTGCTTGGAATTCTTGTGAGGTCATTGGATGTAGGTTGGTAGCCTAGGCTTTCTTGTTCTTGAAGTACTCGACTTGAAGCATGCGTTTGATGGCCTGCTTCTTGGATGGGTAGGTGCCCATCTTCTTGTCACTGGTCTTTGATGTCACGGTGTAACCCTTTTTGGATTTCTTGATCATAATGCTTCTTCAGGTCTGCGACGGTGAGCCTCTTGGGATAGCTCATCCAGCCGCGATCGATGGCCCTCTGGACAAGGCTCTTGGCCTCGGCGAGAAGATCGTTGTTGGACATGTGCAAGGAGTCCTTTTCGTTCTGGGTCATGGGACGGGGTTTCTTTGCCTCCTCGAGGCGATGCTGATACCAGGCTGAGTATTTGCGGTCCCGTTTCACTTCTGATTCTGCCTTGCGTAACTCAAGAGCAGCAGCGCATCGGCATTTTGCAAGGTGACATCGATCTGCGGGTACAGTTCCTGCGCCTTGTTCCGCAGCTTCCGCTTCCATTCAGGCTGAGTTGCACAGGACTTGCGACCGCCGAGGCCGAGCGGCTCCTGCCACTTGACTGGAGGCACACGATGCAGGGAATAGCCGAGGGCTACGGCAGCGCCTTTGATGATGCCGAAGTTGTCGAACAGGACGGCGGTGGTTGATGAGGGGATGGCTTTGCCGGCGAACTTCGGGATGTCCTCGATCCACAGTTCAGACACAGCGGTCTTGTTGAGGGACAGGAGCCTCACGATGTCGGTGAGGGTATCCGGCATGGAGTGGGTGGCGATCTCCTCCTCTATCAGGCAGGCGAAAGCGCCGGAGACGCCGGGGTCGCAGGCGATGATTGTCTTTTGCATAGTTGTGCGATGTAGGTTGATGCTTGTTGTTTGGAGTATTTGAAGGCGTACCGGTGACCACGCTGCATGAGCAGCTTCACCTGTTTCGGCGTAGCCAGTTCACGGCGTCCCCGTGCCATGAGGGAGTCGATCAGTGCAGAAGCATGGCCCTTGTTCTCGACGCGACGCGGGTCGAATCCGTAGCTGGCCAGAAGGGCGGCCTGCTTCTCTGACACGGGTTCCATGTGCCACTTCATGGTGGCCTCGTAGTCGACGACGCTGGAATCCCCGGTGGCCATGCCCCATTCGATCGGGTTGATCAACCGGCCGGCGAACCGCTTCTTCTTGGCCAACTCCGCAGCCAGCTTGGCCTCGCGTTCCTTGCGTGCCTCATCAGCCGCAGCTTCTGGATCGAACTCACCCTGGGTGGTGGTGTTCCTGTCTGCGATCTCAGCGACCTCGCCATCAGCGAACAGCGACGTGGGTCGGATGAGCCGGTGCCTACCAGTCATCCACAGAAAATCCAAAATGAGGAGGTTTTGTTTGCCGTCCGACAGTCGGGTTCCGCGACCGACGATCTGGGTGTAGAGCGCACGGCTCCTGGTGGGCCGCAGGCAGACGATGGTGTCGATGGTGGGCTCGTCGTAGCCTTCGGTGAGCAGCATGGCGTTGCAGAGGACGCCGGAGTCCACCTTGGCGAACCACTCGATGGTCTGTGCCCGGTCGTCCGATGTGCCGTCCACATGCCGGGCGTTGAAGCCCCGGGCCGTCAACATCTCGGTCATCATCTTGGAGGTGCTGATGAGCGGCAGGAACACGAGCACCTTCTTGCCGCCGTACTGCCGGATCTGCTCGATGATCTGGGCGAAGAGCGGCTCGATGGCGTTGGCGCACTCGCTTGCCTCGAAGTCCCCGGCGCGAATGGCGACCTTGGTCAGGTTGATGGACAGGTCACAGACGCGGACTCGGATGGGTGCCAGGAACCCCTGCTTGATGAGGTCGGCCAGAGTCAGCTCGTAGGCAATCTCGTCGAAGTGATCACCGAGGCTACGCTGGTCGGCACGGTCAGGTGTGGCAGTGACACCTAGCAGCCGGGCACCGCTGAAATGCCGAATGACAGCTTGATAACTGTCTGCGGCGACATGGTGCGTCTCATCGATGATGATGTGGGTGAAGTGATCAGGCGCCCATTGCGTGCAGCGACGCATGAGTGTCTGGATGGATCCGACGACCACCTTGGCATCTCGATCGCCAACGCAGTCTGCACGCTCCAAGGACGCCTTGATGCCGGTGGCGGACTCGAGCTTCAGTATCGCTTGATTCAGCAGCTCTTCCCTATGCGCCACGATCAGGACCCTGCCGGGCAGGCGATTGGCGATGTGGGAGAAGATGATGGTCTTGCCAGCCCCGGTGGGCAGGACGACGAGGAGCCGGCGGAAATCGTTCCACTTCGTCAGCACTTGACTGACGCACTCCTCTTGATACGGTCTGAGCTGCAGTTGCATTGTTCTTGTGTAGGTTTACCCCCGAGGAGTTGGTAGCTCCCCGGGGGTTTTTGTTTCCCCACCTAGCCTTGGGCTAGAAAGCCTCCTCTGGCGCCTTATTGAGGCGCTTCACGCGCAGGTAATCACCATCCTGATCGACAGTGATCGACAGCCGTTGGCCAACCCAATGGGTCAGCAGGTTGGTGAGAGATCCTGGCTTGGACAGATCGAACTCCTGACCATCAGGCAGATCGACGTTGGTGACAGACGCCAGCAGGTTGATCCGCCACATCTGGGTCTCCTTCGCGTAGAAGCGGTCGGTGATGGAGCAGCCATCATCGGAGCGGTAACGCAGCAGGGTTGGGATGTCTCCGTTGCGGTCCAGAGGACCATCCTTCACGGACTGGATGCTGACGGTGTATGTGCCGGGACCTGCAAAGGTCTTGGTCTCGGCTTCGGAACGGTTGAGGGTGAACTTCATGTCTATTCTTGGGTAGGTTTGAACGCCCAGTTGGGCAGGGTCAATTTCTCGATCGCTGTGCTGTATCCAGGCCATGAGTTGAATTCCTGGCAGGATTTGAAGAACTCGAGCTGCTTGTCGATCTCGGCGTTGCCTTGGTCGATCGCAGACTGATCCATCTCGTAGACCGCGCACTCATAGGGTGCTGTCTTCTCGATGGCGATGAAGATGAAGCGCCTCTTGTTTGGGAAGAAACGCAGATACCATGCGGCCTGCACATGATACCGAAGCTGGGCGGCAGTCTTGGCGAAGGCAGCCGGGGAGGCGTCCTGGGTCGTCTTGATGTCGGCCAGTGAATCGTACAGCTCACGATGATCCGGGAGCAGGTCGATGCGTGCCTTGACCTTGATGGTGTCGAAGGTGTTGAACACGGACACCTCTGTGTCGCCGGCGTAGAGGGCCTTCCCAGCAGCCGGATGGGCCATCAGGGACAGTTTCATGGCCTCGATGGTATCAGCGGTCTCCCGCGTGATGATCGTGGCTCCTGACGCCTGCAGGGCCTCGTAGGCTTCCTTGCCGGCCTTGGTGCGACGATCACCCTCGAAGATGACGTACCGCTTGGCGTACTCATCACGCTCAAGGACCGCGCAGTGGAAGGCGGAACCGAAGACCATGGCAGGAGTTGCCTCCTCCTTGGCTCCTTCCAGCCATGCCTTGTAATGGGCAGGCGACCGCTGGAATTGATCCAGCCCGGACTTCGAGAGGGCCACAGTGGCGTGGTACTGCTCGGCCGGCATGTGATAGACCAGATCGGCGCTCATCCGACCACCTCCGCAGTCTCAATCTTGGGCAGCTTGGAGAGGATCAGGTCAGGCTTGCTGATGACCTTGCTGGCCACATCAGTCGGGAGGTCGCGGAAGTTCTGGCCTTCCTTGATCTTGCCAGTGCTGACGAGGAACGCATTGACCTCTTCCTCGCGAGCCTCGAACAGAGCCTCGAGCTTACCGATGACAGCAGAATCGTCGGCCTTCGTCACAGTGACCCTGGGCGCTTCAGCACCGAAGTCCTGAGCTTCCTCCGGGGTGTAGATGCCCATGACCACCTCGGGAGCGATCATGCGGATCGCCTTTGAGATCAGTCGGGCGCGGAGCATGGCGGCAGGATCCTTCTGCCAACCAGAGCCCGGCTTCCCGGGATACAGGCCGGCAGCCTTGGCGTCGTCGAGCGAATAGCTGATGTCGATCTCGTTGCCATCATACTTCCATGTAGCTGAAGCGATCTTGGCATCGAACTGCTTCCAGATGACCTTGCCTCCGCGGGCACGGTAGCCGGCGAGCATAGCGTCGGCCCGCATCGTAGGCTGGCCGTTGACGAGGTGATAGGTGCGCTTGATGTCGAACGGGCTCTTCTTCTCAGCCAGGCATTGCATGGCGATGATGTGACCCTGTTCGACCTTGGTGCATCCGAACATCCCAGAGGACGAGATCCACTCTCCTAGCTGGGCGATGGCGCTGATGGGTTCAGCGATACGGTCGTAGACTTCATTGGCGGCCGAAGGGGCAGCCACTGCGAGTTGCATGTTGTTCATTTGTGTTTCGGTGCCGATTTGGTTGCCTGAGTCATCAAGGACTCAAGGACTTCACTGCGGACTCGGATGGTGCGTGCAGTGGCCTTGATGGCCGGCACTTTACCACTTCGTATCCACCGTCGCACCGTCTCGGCGTGAACCCCGAGTGCATCCGCCACTTGGCGGGGAGACAGCAGCTTCATCGGGGACAGTGTTGCAACAGTTTGCTACACTTGTCAACACCGAGTTTACTTCAAGAGCTTTCCTTCAGCGTAATCGTTCAGGATACGCACCACTTGAGTCGTGGGTTGGCCCTCGGTGAGTTGCTGCAATCGATTCAACTGGGCTGCCCGATTGCGGAACCCGGTTGCACCACCTGACCGGGCCAAAATCTTTGACATGACGTCATACTTTACGAGCGAAAGCCAGTTGCCAACCATGTCTCCCAGGGCTCGTACAGGGCCTTTTGTCATGGCTGTGATCGGAGCTTGAACGGCGCCACTGATGACCCGTTCTTCGGCAGCACCGGTAACAGTAGATCCCGCCTGCCTGGCTGCTACTCGAGACTGCTCGAGGCGTTTGAATCCTGGTATAACCTGATTCTCAATGAAGTTCATCGTCGTCGGTCCAACGATTTCCCGGTAACGACGCATCTCATTTGGATCCAGAACGTCAGACAACGCATCAAGCCGAGGCGATTTGCCAAGTTTATCAACGTTGATCAGAAGCTCGTTGATCGCATTGGCACGAGCCTGAACGAGCGCCTCGGCCGCCTCTTTGCTTCCTGCCTGTCCGCCAGTTCCAATGGCCTTCCGCTCAAGGGCATTCACGACCGACTTGATGTCGGCCACATCCTTGAGGTCCTGCAGCGCACGAACCCCAATGGCATTCCCGATCGGGGTTCTGCTGTTGATTGCTTGGACAATCGTGTCGAGCCCTGGCTTGGCATCCCTAAACGCCTTGAACCGGATGAGCGTATTCAGATCATCCATGGATCCGAGACCAAGCTGCTTCAAGGCTCCTGGGCTCTGTGACTCAACCTGGCCAGCGAGTTCAGCCAGCTTTTGGAAATTAACTACGACCTGATCTCCCGGGCGAGTGATCACCTGATTGAGCAGCCCTTCACGCAGCGCATCGCGAATCGGAGCAGTATCCGGAACACCGGCAACACCCTGCTTCTTCAAACCCTCGAACAAGTCGATCAGATTGGTATACGAAGGTGCTTCCAGACCCTCTTCAGCAACCTCTCCAGCCATTCGAGACGCAGTGGTTCCGGGTTTCGCACCACGAACCATGAATGCGCTTTCGACGCCGTAGTTCTCGAACTTAGGCCGGAACTCAGAGTAGAACTTGTTGGCCTTGAACAAGGCATTCGCACCAGCAGGCGACATCACCGAAGCAGCCTGATCGTTGATGGTGTCAGTGATCTTTGATGCGATGGATTTGAGTGCGGCCTGAGCCTTTGTTCCGAATGCGGCGCCCTGAGTTTCGGCTGCGTTGTACAGATCCTCCCTGATCGATCGAAGTTCTGCGAGAGACGCTGGGCTACGGCTGTCCAAAACCGCCATCAGCTTTCCAAAGTACGGAGTAAACTCCTTGATGATCTGTCCGCCGGCGGTGATGGGTGAGTCGCTGAATGCCTTGGCGACTTCATCTCCAACAGATGTTCCACTTCGTCCAGCAGGCGCGAGAATGTTGAACCCGGCTTTTGCGGTATCGATGTTTGGATCACTGAACAGCACATCCGCTTGATCCGAAAACGCCTTCTTGGCCTGCATGGTCGCAGACTCAATGCCTTTGCCTGCTTTGATCTTCTCGAAGACTCCAGAGTACTCCGGGCGACCGCCTTTCATGGTATAACGACCCATGAATCCGGTTGTGATCGCGTCTTCGAGATCCTTCTCAGCTTTACTGAGTGTATCTTGAACAACTTGCTCCCTAGCCCCTCCTTGCACCAGTTTAAGAGCTTCACGCGCTTTGGAAACTTTATCAGCGGCTGCGAGCAGGTCAGTACGTTCACGAACGCCCATGGCTTCCAAGGCGTTTGAGATCATGCCTTGAGTCTCTGAACGAGGTCCGCCACCGATCGCTTCGACAGCATCTGCAATCGCTTGATTCTGGCGTTCCATCGCCTCAGTCAAAGACCTGCGTCCGACTTGAGAGCTGACACGCGCCTCGAGTCCTGCGTATTCAGGAAGTGCCTGGCCAAATGTCGGAACAACTCCAGGTCCGATCTTCTCAATCTCTTCAGCCGCTCGTTGCCCACGGAGAGCCTGATTCTTCCACTTGTCTATAGCCGATTGTCCAAGACCGAAAGCACCACCTGTGACAGCCGGAATACCACCATAGACAGCAACGTCTCTCAGAGCGGTCTCTTTATTGATGTCGCCTCGAACTCCAGCACCAGTAAGTCCTGCAGCTCCAGTTCCCAAGGCGTATCGTAGGCCAGCCAGCGTGCCTTTGGTTGGAGGGACTGCGCTTTCGATTCCAGCAGCAAGTTCCTCACGAAGAGCTTCCGGAGAAGTGACGTCCTTACCCTCTAGCTTCCGAGCAAATCCTTTCCCAAATACCGCAGACAACGCAGGAATCATGGCCTGCTGAAGTGCGCTTCGGCCTCTGGTTGCGATTCCGGCTGCCAAAGGAAGTCCATATTCCACGACTTTCGCTCTGGCTTCAGCGGGCGTTTCCATTCCCATGGTTGTTGACGTGGGAATAGCTGCACCGCCACCTACTGGAGATGCCCCTGGAGTGTATCTAACTGGAGCAGGACCAATCTGCTCCTCGGCCAGCAACGCCCTGAGATCCTGAAGTTCCTGAAGCTCTTCTGGGGTAAGTGCCATGTTATTGCTTTTGCAAGAGTTCGTTGACTCGACGTTCAGCCGCAGCTCGTTGCTCAGGTGTCAAACCGCCACGACTTGAGCCAGCAGGTCTAGTAGGTTGAGGTGCAGGAGCCGCTGGAGCGGCAGGCTTTTCCAATGATGGAGCGGATAAAGTTGACCTAATCTTCAAATACTCATTCCGTTTATTCTGAACAGACTTCTTGAGGGCATCAGGAACAAATAATCCAAGATCTTCGTAATCCTCCTTGATGCTGTCTTTTGCAAATTGCCGATCAAGAATTCCAATCAAAGTAGGTAGAAAGTTTGCCGAATTTTTATTTCCGTAAAGGCTTCTTGCGCTTTCAAGTTCATTTCCAGTCAACGAAGCTCCAAAAAGATTCTTACGACGACCAGCCATGTAATCCTCAAATTCCTGAGTGATTTCATTGATCTGACTCCACTCAGGAGATTGCTGAAATAGAGCCTGCCCTTGATTCCTTCTCCAAGATTCAAGCGAGTTGAAACTCATTGCGGAAACTTGGTTGTAATCTTTTTCTCCAACCAGCTTCTGAATTGATCCAATCAGCTGAACACCCTTTGAATAACCGCTAGTCAATTCTCTTAGGTTCTTCCTCTCATCTGTACTGATTGTATTCAGAAGTCCAACCTGAGACCTGATTGCTGGATCTTTCTGATAGGTATCAGGAAGACGTGGGAATATCTCCATGAGCTTCTTCTGATCAGGGACATCAGCTTCCGTCTCTTTTCTCCAGGCATCAAGAGCAGCTATTTCTCTCAATTCCTGCCTCTGGCTTGCATCGGTTTTAATGGATTGCTCGTATTGAGCTTGAGCAATCTTTGACTGAGCAATGGCCTGTTCATCCGGAATCCTGGATGTATCCATGGGAGTCGGGAAAGCTCCTTGTCCCTGTAGAGCTTTAAGCATTGCTCTGGACTGCTGGCCACTCAAACGCATTGCAGCGGTCTGAGATGCTTCGGCACCAGCTCGTTTAAGCTGACCTTGCAGTTCGCCGACAGAAAGGTTTTCAGCAGGTTCAGTTCCAGTGAATCCACGCAATTCCTCTCGAAGCCGTTTGATGCGATTCTGCTGAATCAGAGCATCCAGATCTTCTTTCCTCGCACCTTCAGGAATCAGCAAACCCTCCTCGAGGGCTGTCTGCATCTTGTTTCGGAACAAGGCCCGTTCCATACCGCGTTCCTGCGCTCGTTCCTGAAGCAACATCTGTCGCGCAGCAGCCGCCTCCATTGCCTTCTGACTCTTGCCAGTGACGCCTCCATAAATTCCGCCCGTAAGCAGGTTCAAGATATTGGCGCCAACACTAGGCCGATATGCAGCAGCCTGCTCAAGCTCGTCTACGTTTGGAAATTGAGTAGCCATATCAGAACATGTTCTGGCTCACCGGAGCCATGTTGTTTTGCTGAAAAGCGCCCGTCTGCATGGATTCTGGAGATGTGAATGGTTGAGGAGATTGCGCTGCGATGAGACGACGCATGCGATCCATCAGACGCTTGTTCATCTCCTCTTCGCGGATCATGTCAGCGGCCGATCCAGCACGATCCATCTTGGAGTTCATGCCGGTCGCCTCCCCGAGGATGCCTCCAGTCAGAAGGTTACCAAGACGACCAAGAACTCCGGGATCATAGGCGGCGATCTTCTTCAGATCATCCGTCTTCATGTTGGCCAGATCCGCATTCGGATCTTCAGGCGTTTCTCCGGGCTTCTTGGTCAGTGCGTTCAGAATCCCACCAGTGGCAACATTTCCGATTCCTTTTGCGATTCCAGCGAAACTAGCCATGGGTCACCTCCGAGATCTTTGAGCGCATCCACTTGGCCACCAGCTTCTGCAGCGTCGGCTTGTTGGCCAGCCAGCCAGCGACAGCCTTGGAATGCGTATTGTACAAATTGCGGAACCAGTCAGGAGCGAGCAGCTCTTTCCAGAAGTAGAACGCTTCCCATTCGTCTGGAACACAGAGTCGAGCGACGTGGCAAATTGCAGCGGCTTTCCCGAGGTTTCCGATGACGCTCGAAACACCCTGGGCAATCGCCATAGGGCTGTTTGCCTGAGATGCTTGGAATTCGCTTTGAGCATTTTGAAGGGCAAACTGGGACCCCAACTGAAGAAGTTGGCCAGGGCCAGCCTGTTGCATTCCTTGGATATATTGTCCCTGAGCGAATGGGGAGGCGCCTTGTTGCAGACCACCCAACTGAGCTGCCTGCGATACGATCGGCTGCAACCCGAGTGCAGACTGGATATTGGCGATGTTCTGCTGCTGACCAGCCGTGCGCTGCTGCTGTGCAGCCATCTGACCAGCGAACGTCTGCTGCGCTGCGGTATTCCGTTGGCCAGTGGCAGCCAGGATGTTCTGGAACGACTGCTGGGCCATACGGTTTGCCGTATCGCTGGTCGACTGACCAGATTGCAGCAGCCCAAGCGCCTGTGCTCGGCGCCGTTCGTCGGAGGCTTGAATGGCCTGCGAAACTCCAAGGGCTTCGCGCAGAGCCGCCGCATTGCCAAGGATGTTTCCAGTGGCAGCTCCTCGAGCCCGCAGAGCCTGCTCAGTGGCCCTCTGGAGTCCTGGAGGAAGTGAACCAGCCTGAGCCAGCTCACCTGCGACCTGCTTCTCCAAATCGGCCCGCATGGACGCCGTCATGCCGGTGTCCCGCATCTCGGCAGGAGTGGCTACGCGCTCGTACTCAGGAACTTCAGGGGCTCCAGTCTCAACCGCAGCCTTTCCAGACTGAAGGTTTTGCAGAAACTGGTCGTAGAGCTTGTAACGCTCCGGGTCCGCAGTCTCGAGTTCACGCCGACGTTGGGCTGCAAACTCAGTTCCGTATTCCTTCGCAAGATCCAACTGCTTCTGAGTCAGCTCAGGAGCAATATCCGCCATCGCCCTGGCGATCTCGCGAGACACGTCGATGTCCGACATGCCACGGAAGTCCTGAGTGACTTGTTTCCCGGTGCGAGGATCGGTGTATGTGATCTCTCGTCCTAGACGAGAAGCAGCCTCGATCTGCCTGAGCAAAGGAAACGTCTCGGCCTGAGCCAAGACAGCTTCGCGGTTTGCTGCCGCCATATTTGGCGCTTCATAGTCACCACCCATAGGAGATCCTTTTGTTCGTCACGAGATTGAAGTATCGATCGAAGGGGTACAAGCGGTGAGCACCCGTAGGCGTATGTCTTCCGCCGAGCAGGGTCACATTCGGTGCATTCATCTTACAGAATCGCAGCATGCCCAGGAACAGCGTCTGAACTGCCATCGGCTTGGTCGTTGCCACAATTTCGACCCAAGCGATGTGTCCAGAATTGTCGGTCAGCCTTGGGTCATTTGCTTCGTTCTCATCCTTCAAGATGCGGACGATCCCAACCCCGACGCATCTGCCCTCATCGACCACAATGCCCAACTGACGCTTCTCGTTGAAGAATGCCAGGAAGTTGATGAGTTGCTCCCGGGTCCATCTCCGACACGTCGGCCACTTCCTCTTCAACACTGCTGCTGCTGAGATCAGTGTTGGGTGGGCCGTCATTGCTGCGGTTTGATGTTCTGCGGGAAGCCAGTGACGATGATCGATTGCACCGTCATCTTGCCATCAGTGCAACGTTGCTTGAACTGGATCGAGTTCCAACGGCCCTTCGAGATCAGGTTGTAGGACTTCTGATACTTGTAGGTGTTGTATGGAACGATGACCTTGTTGTCCAAGCTGGTGAAGGACCCACTCATGTTGAGCGAGTAGCTCCATGAGATCTCAGGAGACCAATCGGAATACGGGTTGTCGGTGCTGAATTGCACGTTGTACCCGATCTTGTCGACCATCGGCTCGTTGAATGCGTACGCCTTGGTGACGACGGCAGAGTTGTAGGATTGGCCTGCATCCCTGAAGTTCGAGATCTTGGAAGGATTGAACCGAGTCTCCGGGATGTAGTCGTTGAAGATGTAGATCTGTCCCGGAGCGTTCTCCACGTTGGATACGGCTCCAGAGAACATGAGGATCTGCCCCATGTTTGAGAACGATGTCGGAATGAAGTCGGTGACCTGCCAATTGTCCCATTCACCCAGCCATGCCTTGGCCAACAGGTGATACACATACACCGTGTTGTTGTGCAGGATGTTGGTGACGAGAGTGTTGTCGTTCTCTGCTGCCAGGTTGTTGCCGTTCTCCAGCAGGATGTCATAGTTGCTGTTCTGGACCTGATCCAGGTTCTTTGGAACAGCCAGCATGTACCGATTGTTCCAGTAGACAGCGTCGCAATACTGATACTTGGACCTATCGATCTGCGACATGATGTCGCCGATGGGTGCGGAGATAGGAAGGCCAACGTCAGTCTGGGTTCCGGCCTGGATCTGAGCCAGTGATCGAACGCCGTCTCGAGCCAGGAACATGACGTCGGCGCCGACAGCGGCGATCGATCGGTGCGAGATGCAGCCTACGTTTCCGCTGATCAGAGACACGACCCAATCAGCAGGATCTTCCTGCGGGTTGGCGTCTACAGCCCAGATGGATCGCTCCTTGAAGACGAGCAGCTTGTTCCCGAACCACGAGTAGAGTCCTGTGATCGGATCGCCATCACCACCGACGCGGACAGATCCAGCTGGGTCCCAAGACTCACCGTCGAGGATGTCCGAGAAGAAGAGCGTATCCGGATAGTTGGTGGTGTTGGCTGAAGCGCAGAAGAGCCGCTGCGTATGTGTCGTCAGGAAGATCGGCTGACTTGGCGGCGCAAGAGAGATGAATGCAACAGCATGCGACTGATTTGTGGTCGAGAATGTAACCGAAGGTGCAGTCGTGTATCCGCTTCCTGGGTTCGTAATGTTAACCGCAACCAGATTCCCGGCTCCAGATATCACGGCCACAGCAGTGGCGGTCGTTCCAGGACCTGGGCTTGGAGCCGCAATAGTTACTGTCGGAATGTCAGAATGATTATCACCTTGGTTGATGACATCGATGCGGCTGATCTTGCCGGCAGTGATCGAGCTGTTGGCATTCGCAGCAGTGATGTAGGCCAGTGCTCCGAAGCCATCGCAATAGTACAGCTTGTCGTTGAGCTGTGCGAAGTAGATGTACTTGGCAGAGTCCGAGAACGAACTGCCTGCAATCAACGTGTAGAGGTTGTTCGATCCGGAGTAGTACAGCCTCTGGACGTTGTTGTTCGACACCGCAACGACCAATCTTTCGGCAGCAGCCGTGTCGAAGTAGAAACCGGAAACGATGTTGGCAGTGACCGGAAGATTGGAGCCCCAATACTCAGTGACAGACTCCCAGTTCGCCAGGATTTCTTCCCAGAGCTGGTTGATCGTATCCAGCCCCTTGAAGACAGTGCATCCAGGCCGGGTTACCAGATTCCCGAAGTCATCGTAGTCGAGGTTCAAACCATCTGAGTACGACGTGTTGGCGATGTTGTCTGGACGAGTTGCGCTGACCTGACCTGTCGTGAAGCCGTTCGTGCCATCCAACAGAATCTCGTCGTCCAGGCTGTCGTTGGCTTTGAAAGGCATGGTTAGGCGATGTCGTCGAAGGTCCAGTCGTAGAGCGAATCAGGAATGATGCGCGAGATCTGCTGCTGTTGGCCACGCTCCATGTCTTTCATTGTTCCGACATGTGCAGCGGCCTCACCAAACTTGGCCTGCGCTTTCCCGTACTGACGCGAGTACTCGAGCAGATCACCCTCGGTGAATGCCATCAGCGCGTTCTCGATGCCCCGGATCTCGAAGATCTGGTTGTTTGCGATCGTGGCATCCTCGCCGAACTGCCGCATGGGCGACTGACGCTTGCCGAGGATGAACAGCGTTCCGTTCTGGTCAGGCGTAGGGACCAGCTTGATCTGAGGGATCCCAGAGTCGCCGTAGGTGGTTACGCCATCATTGATCAACCGGGACAGGTTGATGAAGTTGCCTGGCGTGGAGCGGCGGGACTCAACGTTATTCCAGGTGTTAGGGTCTAGCTGGAAGAAGGACTGCCATTCAGCCGCAGGAAGCTCGATGCCATCACTGTTTCCATTCACCGTGAACCGGATAGCCACAGGCATATCCAGATACATGGAGTTGTTGATGAAGGCGCTGTAGGTGGACGTGACGTAGGTGTCCAGCTTGATGATCTCAGTCTGGGCATCGACCGACTTGGAAGCGACTCCGAGGGTGTCGTTCCACAGACAGGAATCCCAGATCATGGAATACCTGCGGATGCAGAACTTCTTGGCCAACGCGAGAGTCGCGGAGTCCGAGAACGACAGCTTATCGCAGGCAGCTTGGGCGATCTGGGAAGGAGTCATGGCTTAATTAAATTTAATTGCCACAACGCGAGCTTTCCAATGTTCTGGATACAAATCTATTCTAACTTCAGTTGGTTCTTCTCCAGGGATGTTTCTCCATGTAACCAGGAGCCCGGAAACAGTCATTCTATTCAAATAAATGTTTGAAGAGTTGAATCCAAAACTAAAAGCAGGAGAATACTGGCCTCCGGCGCAGTCATATGTATTTATGATATCGCCAACTTCATATCCATTATTTGCAACCTGACATACCAACTGCGCCATTGCGATGTCCGGCCTTCCTCCAAGTCCATGAGCCACATTCAATATGTTATCTGCATTTCCAGTGGGCAAAGCAAACTCTGCGCTCACATATTTTGTGGCAAATTGAAGCGAAGACGTTGTTGCTTTTTTGATCTTGTTGGAGTCGGAGACGTCCTGGATCAGAACAAAGTCTCCAGCAGCGATCGTCTCTGTCGCTGGGTTGAACGCCGCGTTGATCGCGAGGGTGTCAGTTGCGTCGTTTCCGATCGTGACGTTGCCGTTGAACGTCGCCGGGGCGTTGAACGTAGGCGTGGCAGCTACCGTGAGCGTGTCTGCAGCCGAATCCCCAAGCGTGATGTTTCCGTTCAAAGCAGCCACGCTATTGAGCGTCGTGGTGCCGTTGACGGTCAGGTTGTTGGCCAGCGTGATGTTCGAGTTGAACGAGATGCCGCCGTTGAAGACTGCCAGTCCGTTGAACGTGCTCGTTCCCGCAAACGTATTGGATCCACCAGCAGAGTTCTGCTGAATGCCATAGGCATTGTTTAGGATCACATAGCCGTTTGTCGTGATATTGCCAGCAACGCTGGTGCTACCGCCAACCGTCAGGGATCCTGTCGTCAACGTCAGAGAACCAGCGCATGTGGTGTTTCCGCTGGCTGCTGTGACGTTGAACTTGTTGGTGTTGATCGCGAAGTTGCCAGTGGCCGACAGGGTTCCAGCGACAGCCGTGTTGCCGCTTGCACCAGCGACAGTCAGCTTGTCGGTCGCGATCGTGAAGTTTCCGGAAGCAGCAGCAATGTTGACGCTGGTGGTGGAGAGCTGAAGCGCGGAATCGTTTCCAGAACCATCCGAGATGGTCTTGAGCGTGGAGTTGATGGCGCCTGTGTCGCTCGTCTTGAGCAGGCCAGTGTAGGTGCTGGCGACTGTTGAACCTGTCAGTGTGGAACCCATATCAGTCTTTTGGAAGTGCGTACCAGCCGGCTGGAATTGTCACGCGGTTTTGAGATCTGATGCTGTTGCCCTGCGAGTCCAGCACCCAGACTCTAGCCTTGATCGGCTCGGCGATGCGAACTGGCTCGCCTTCAGGAACGAGGATCACCCGCGTCGCGCACCCGCTGCTCATGTTCAGCAATGCGACGACGCAGGCGATCCTTGAGATCTGGCTGCTTCTTTGCGTCCTCACTGGTCTGGTCCTTTCTCAGAAGCGACTCAACAAACTTGAGGATCGCGGTGAGGATCTGCTCGATGATCACTGAGCAGGAGGAGTGGCCTTCTTCTTGGACAGGATTCCCCAGGCAGCGGCAACGAGCGTGATGACAGCACCGACAACCTCGGGAAGCTGATCAGCGGAAACGAGTCCCTTGGCGACAAGGAACCCACCGGCAGCGGAGAGGATGTGGCGAACGAGAGATTTGATGGAGTCATTCATTGGAATCCTTATTGTTGTATTTCTTGATGGTTCGATAGGCACCCCAGAGCATGAGTATTAGACCGATGACCGCAGTTACAAACTGGATCCACATGGTCAGCGCGGGAATCAGAGATGCGATAGTTACCGCTCCCGCTGCTGCCAAAATCCCAAGTGGATGACCGCCGTGATTCTGGGAATCGATGTTCATGACTATCAGGGCTGAGAGTTCCAAGGCAAAGGCGGAACGATGATCGGAGGGTTGATCTGGTTCGCGATCTGGCTCTGCACAGACGCCTCAGTGGAGGTCTTGTCGATGCCAGCAGCCCACACCCAGTTGAGCACATCCGCCTCGGTCAGATTCGGGTACGGCACGAAGGCGCTCGGATCTGGAGCCTCGAAGGAGGCGGTGCCGTAGCAGGTTCCGGTGTAGGTCTTGCCACCGCTGGTCTGCTCGCCATTACAGCGCCAGGCAGCCGTGACAACGACGTTGGTGAGCGGCCCTTCAGCGGGCTTCACCCACATCTGTTCGATGATCCAATTCATGACTATTCCTTAGTTTCTTTGTTGAGACTTTCCTCCTTGGCAGCAGCCGCAGAGACAAGATCGGTGAAGAAGACGCCAGCACGAGCAGCTTGGATGCCGCCAGCTTTGACGGCCACGTCGAGGAGGTTGATGAGGACTTGAGCTTGTTCTTTGTTCAGTTCGATGGTCATAGGAGCGCGATGGTAGCTAGAGAGTGAGCGGGGGCAAGGTTAGTTCCAGAGGGAAAGCACCAAGTTGTAGTGGTTAAATGTCACGTTGTCGTTATATCCAGCATTGTAGTAGTTGAATCTAAAAAATGTGTTGGATGGTGTTCCAGTGAACGAGACTGATCCAGACGTTGAAGTCCAACCATCAATGTCTCGAAGATCCCAGTTGTAAACGTTTTCCCAGTTCGTCCCATCCGTGCTTTTCTCTAAAGCTAGACCAACAGCACTTGTTACAGTTGTTGAATCAATCTCAGTGTAGATAATGATAGAAATCTGATAATTAGTTGGAACAAAGTTAAGTTTGTATCGCGAGGCATATTTGTCTGCTCCGTTGAATGGATATGGATTGGTTCCACTGCCGGAAGCTGGAATTGCTGACTGTTGAGATAGTGATGGGTTTGAAAACGCGAGGTCTGTTCTTTGGCTGGAAGATCCTCCACCACCCCCGTCCGTCACAACCTGTGATGCCGTGCGCGACTTGACGGTGTTGCCATCCAGCACCAGCACCTTAGTGCTAGACGAGCTGGTTCCGAAGGTTGCTACGTTGAGAAAGTCCATTATCCGATGACGGTGACGGTGTAGTCCGCAGCAGTGATGGCCGCAGCGAAGGTGATGGTTGCAGTGGTGTCGCTGGGCATGGACACATCGGTCAAGACCACCACGTTATCTGTGGTTCGTCGAACGCTGACAGTGATGTCCTTGCTGCCCATGTTGTGAGTGATCGTATAGGCATTGCCCGCCACAGTCACGCTTCCATCGTTCAGCGCCACCGTGTACTTCCGGCTCAACTGCTGGAACGCGCTGTTGTTGTGGTACTGGAGGGTGTTGCTGGTGCTGTTGTAGTACAGGTCGCCAGCCGCACCAGTGGGATCCGCTGCAAGGCCGGTGAAGTTGATCTGGCCACTGGACTTGATGCGGAGGCGTTCGGATACATCTCCAGAAGCAGCGGACTGTTGTGTTTTGAATACTAAGTCAATTGATTCATTAAAACTTGAAGTCGATATTCCTTCGATCGATGCGTACTTTCTGTTCTCAACGGCGTCTTGAAAGTTTGCTAGTTTGAATAACAGCCTAACGCCTGTTCCAGTTCCTGCGGCATTTGAACCATTGTGCAACGCAAGGGCGTTTGTCACCGCATTGTTAGAGGTGCTCGTGATTTGTGTTCTGTATTGAGGCGTCGAAGTCCCAATCCCAACATTCCGACTGCTATCAATGTAGATCGCATCACTCCCGCCCACCGCCAGCGCGAGGGTGTCGGAGTCGTTGGGCCAGTAGAGACCGGTGTTGGTGTCGTCCGCGTTGGCAATGGTCGGTGCGGAGGCGGTGCCGTTGGTCTTGAGGAGCAGATTCCCCGAGGCGTCGAGGGTGGCTTTTACTGATGTACCTGCGGAAAGTTGCAGGTCGCCTTCATATCGAATCGCAAAATTGTTGGCTGAACCGCTTGAAACAAGATGATAAGCTGATCCGACATATCCTTTAGCTGTTCCGTTGTTTGACCAGACAATGTAAGCTCCAGTCGCATCTACTGAATTTATTCTGGTGTTTGAGCCAGAAGATTGGACATCTAGTTTGAATGATGGAGTACATCCGATGCCCAGATTCCCCGAGGCGTCGAGGGTCATCTTCGCCGATCCGAAATCTATGTCTGTGTCGGCACTTCCAGATGCAGCGGTGTACCAAGCATGCTTTCCAGAGTTTTGGTAATAGTAGCTCGCAGCTTGTACCAGTTTGTATCTCCAAGGGCCTCCAGACTTAAAGTAGCAGTTGTTCGTCAGAAACGTCTGAGGTCCACCGGCCCACGCCAAAGAAACTCCTCCAGCAAGCTCATATGCGCGCATTCCGGAGTCCCACGCGCTTGGAGTGGCCCCCAACCCAAGGTTGCCGTCATCCGTCAACCGCATGTTCTGGGAGCCCTTATTGGCCTTGAACCAGATGGTATCGTAAACGGCGTTGTCGGTATAAAACTGGACATGTCCAGAAGCCCTAAAGGATCCTCCGGTCGAATCCGCGCTAATGTAAGCAGAGCCAGCCGAAGAGGCTGTTTTAACTTCGACAGTTGCCGCAGGCGTCGCCGTCCCGATGCCAAGTCGGCTGTTCGAGTTGTCCCAGAACAGATTGGCATTGAACCCGATTGTGGTGTTGCCGGAAGCAAACGGGATGCGGCCAGCAGTATAGTTTGTGTCCTGCGCGAAGTGGAACACGCCACCCGACAGCACCATGCCGTTTCCGGCGGTGTAGGAACCGGCTTGTGAGAACTTAACAAATGGAACCGGAGTCGTCCCAAGCGTGCCACCTGCATTGGCCGTACAGACCCAGCCAGAGTCCGCATTTGTTGAACCATCCTCGATGAACGTGAACGCGCCAACCAGCTCATCCCAAGTGTTGGCATCCAGCGAACGAGTCATCGCGGAACTGGTGCCGTTCCAGATGTAGATGCCGTTCTGCTGAGAAAGGCTCTGGTCCTTCACCAAGATTCGAGTGGTGCCGCTGGTGAATGTTGCCGGATCAATGCCGTCGATCAGTCCGGTTCCTGGTGCGCTCAGATTGATGTCAGCCGTGGACGCCACTAAGCAACTTGCCTTGACGTCTAGACCCTGAGCCACCGAGTCAACATAACCCTTGGTAGCCAGCGTGGATCCGGACGATCCAGAGGTGACGTTTCCGCTGTTGATGATGTTGAACCCAGCTATGTCCAGATCCGCAGTCAGAGCGCCAAATCCGGTCAACGAGATCGAGGACTTGGCAGTGGCTGCAGGATTGTTGGAAGCATCACCGACATAGAACTGACCCGTAGCCAACGCCAAGCGAGCCAAAGGCAACAGACCGCTGGTGATGTTCGCAGCGTTGGTCGTATCGGTTGTCGCAGAAGCGGCCAGTCCAGAAACAGAGCCAGCAGGAATCGAAGCAGACCACTTCGGCTTCGTGTTGGTTCCGTCGTAGGTGAGGATGTATCCATCCGTTCCAACACCTAGCTTTGCAGTCGTAGCAAGACCGCTCTGGTAGAGAAGCTCTCCAGCAGCACCTCCAGCGACATTTGTTGCAGTCGTAGCGGTCGTCGCTGTCGTGGCGTTTCCAGACAGGCTGGCCGTGATAGTTCCGGCGGAGAAGTTACCAGATGCGTCACGCGCTACTATCTTGCTGGCAGTGTTGGCGTCAGTGGCGTCAACCGCAAACGTGCGAGCAACAGATCCATCAAATGTCCCACCGGACGTCAGATAACTGCCAGCGGTTAGGGCGTTAGCTACAAAACCAGATCCACCCGTGATGTTCCCACTAATCTGAGAACCGGAAATAGACGAAGATGTGTCGAGCACCGTGCGGACAGCAGCGCCATCCCACCAACGAAGCGTCTTACCACCGGTCGTGTTGGTCCAGAAATAGCCGATGTCGGTCCCGGTCAAAGGCGTGACATCGCCTGCATAGTTGAAGACCTTGAAGTCCTGAACCTCGTTCTTGTTCAGGGTGATCGAGCTAAGGAATGGGACTGGCATGATTGGATCTAGTTAGAAGTTCAGATAAGCGGTTCCGGTCTGTGACCCGGGGAAGTGGACTCGAACGGTATTGGCATCGACATACTCAACCTCGGTCCATCCTGCGCGACCCAGAGGATCGATCACCCAAACAGTCGGGTAAGCATTGAGGTTGTGATTGATCACCCAAGGGTTTGCAGACACCGATTGAACGTGGGTGTAGGTGGTGGTCTGTAAGGCAGTCCTGGCATCTACAGGCGTCTTGGTCTGTAGATACTTACTGCCATCGGCGAAGACCACCTGATTGGCTGTCAGGTCGCCGACCTGAATGCTGCTGCCAATCAACACATCGTTACCAACAGTGATCGTGTTGGTAACTGTCAGGTTGGTGAACTCGGCGTTTGGATTTGCCGAGAACAACTGAGCGACCGTTACCTTCTTGGTCGTCCCAGTAGGGGACATCGATGTATCACTGACATCGACGATTGGCAGAGGATCAACTGCCGGATCAATTACTGTGATCGGCGCAAGACCTGTGATCTTTACGTCAGCCACGAATCAGATCCTTACGAGTTGATGATGCCGTTGTAAGCAATCACCGCACCAGACGCGAGCTGGAAGCTGGTGATGGGTCCGACGATCTCTGTTCCCGCAGGAATCGTCGTTGCTGACCAGGTTCCACCAATCCCGTTTCCGGAGATAGAAGTGAAGACAGCGTTGGTGACGACCTGCAATTTGCAGAACGGACCAGTCTGAAGCGTTGTCGCCGTTACAAGCGAGAAGCCTGCGCTTCCCATGCTCAACTCGACGGCCAGATCGGCATTGATTGAACTCATATTTCCCAGATCTTTCTTATTTGGTTCTTCGTGAAGGTGCTCTCGAAACGACTGCCTTGGCGCTGCTCCATGTTGTAGAAGCCACGTTTGACTTCGTCCTTAAGCTCCGACTGCTTTGCGAATCCGACTGGGGAGATCCTGTTGATACAGGACCTCCGCCAAGTCTTGCCTTCCAAAGTGATGGAATCGGTTCCCATCGGAACGATCTGTTCGACGGTCCTTCCATTGTTCTCGAAGGAGTAGATGGGCATTACTCGTTCTCCGAATCGTAGTCCTCGACCATCTTCCGCATGCTCTTCTCGTCCATGGACTGGCCTTCCTCCATGTCGTACTTCTCGCCTTTCTCCTCGTACTCGGCGGGCATGCCATTGACGCTTTTGATCTCGACGTAGGCTTCTCCGTTGTCGAGTTTCTTGAGGACGCCTTTGACCTCGTTCAGGGTGACTTCATCACCGACTTCAGGGGTCACATTTTCGCCATTCTCGGAATCAGTGGCGAGCGCCTCAACAGGAATAGAAATCATGGGCGGATTCTCATCGGCCATATCATGTCCGCAAGCGGAATGAGAAAGGGGGGCACCACCTTGTCGGCGATGCCCCCTAGGGCCGACAGCGATCACCATGATGGTGGCTGTCTTCTTCATGTGATTACAGGGTGGTCGAGGTCTTCGTGCGGTGAACGAGGTACCAGACGGGGTTACCGGTCGAACCAGTGTTACCGGCGGCCAGACGCAGCGTGGCGAAGTAGATCTTCACGCCGACGGTGACGAGCTGGTTCAGCGGGTCGGACTTGTCCGGGGTATCGGTGATCACGATCTTCGGGGAGAGCGGATCATCACCGGTGAGGTGAGGAATACCGAACGCCTCGTTGCCGAAGAAGAACGACGCAATGATGTCCTTGCTGACGGCAAGACCACCACCAGCGGCGCTAGCCTGGTAGACAAACTCATCGGCGGCGGTGGCAGAGCCGGTGCTGACGAACGAGTTGGTCTGGGTGACGACGCGGCAGCCGTAGATGGAGCCAACCTCGCCCTTGTAGAAGGGTTGACCCTTGTTGCCGTAGTTCGAGGCATTGAGCCAGTCGCTGTCGCGCATCAGGTCGCGGGCCACACGAGGATCGGTGGCGAGGACGTAGCCACCATTGATCAGCGGAGCGCGGTTGCGCTTCAGCCGAGTCATGGAGTCGAGGACAGCCGAAGCGGTCATCGTGGCGTCAGCAGCGGACGTCGCGCTGTTCAACGCAGAGAAGGTCTGCGTGGTGAGCGTGGCGGGGTTGCCGTACACCTTGATACCACCGGAACCAGCGGCCGTGTTACAGGCGTCGCTGTTGTCGAAGGTGCCACCACCCTCGGCGGCGGAACCGATGGAGGAACCGCTGGCGGTGAGGTTGGAGCCGATCAGGGTGTTACGGATGACCGAGTCAACCCACAGAGCCATGTCCAGACCGGAGGTCTTGGTGGCCTGCTGGAGGGAGTTGAACAGATCCGTAGCACGGAGGATGTCGGTGAGCCCGATGACCTGGCCGTACTGGGCGAGGGACTTGTCGAGCTTGTTGAGCGCCAGAGCGCGGTAGTTCGCAGAGCTGATCGCGGTGCCCTCAGACGCAATCGTCTGGACGCCCGAGATGCTGGGCGACCCGAAACGGAACATGGAGATGGCCTTGTTACCGTTGTTCTTGGGGATCGGCGCCTTCATCGCGAACTGATCAAGGATCGTCTCCTGCTGGACGATGCTGAGCAGCTCTTTGCTGAAGTAGTTCTGGAACTGGTTGGTGAGCGTGGTTGAAGTGGTTACTGGCATAACAAGTTACGGTATGGTGCCTCAGTCTAGTGAGCGGTCGAATTCCCGCGACGCCTTCATCAGACGTTCCCGCTGCTCCTTGAGCGGGAGTTTGGCAAAGTCACTTTCCTCTGCCTTGAGCGGTCCGGCCGGCACACTCTTACCTATGGCTGTTTTCTTCTGGAGCTTGTCTAGCTGCTCCTTGAGCGCCTTGTTCTCCGATTCAATTGCCTGAGCCCGAGTCGCAGTATCTTGCAGTTTCACAAGTTCCACGGCGTGAGTCAGCCCGTCAGGGATGGTGGTCAGCACCTTGTAGTTGTTCAGAAGGCCAACGACCTTCTTGTACTGCTCGGAGTTCTGATCCTTCAGCCACGGTTCTTTATCGCTGAGACGCGAATATGCGTCTTCCCAAGCCTTCTGGAACTGTTGCTGCTGGAGTTTGACTTGGTGCTCACCGGCTGCCTTTCGAGCAGCGTCTGCCTTGGCTCTGGCGGCCTGGGCGAGTTCGCGATCCCCATCTGCATCGAACTCCTTTGCGGCCTGCTCATAGTCCTGGGCTGTGAATCCCTTATCGTCCCGGAATTGGTCGGTCTGACTGGTCTCGGCGGTCTGCCGGGACTTCTGCCATTCCTCACGTTCGCGGGCCAACGCCTCCTTCTGGGCCTTGATAGCCTCCTTCTCGGCGTTGATTTCCGACCAGGTCTTGGCCTTGCGAGCCTCCTCCTTGGCGAACTTGGACTCCTTCTTCTGCGATTCGGACTTGGGCTCCTGTTTCGGAGCTTCGGTCTCTTTCAAGGAACTTGCCTCTGGGGTTTCCTCGGTATTGCTGGACTCGGTGCTGGCGGAATCCTCCACAGGAGAACTCGCATCGGGGCTCTGCGCCTCGGGTTGAGGCTCAGGGGTTTCCCGATTGTCGATATCGACACCTGCATCGAAGTCCCTCGCCATCGAGAGCACTCCATCAGCGGTTAATGCTTCACTCATGTGCTATGTAACTCGTTAGCCAGACTGCACGCTCTGGCTACCGTATTTGTGATACCCTAAGTGATCGTATCCTGACCGGTATCATTGTCAGAATCCGAGATAGCTGATTCATCGGCCATCATCTCGATGACCTTGACCAAGCTGGCCTGACCCATGGCAAAGCCTGCTGAGTATTGCAAATGGTTTTTGTCGACCAGCGCCGACGCATTCTGCATGAGGACGGTATTGAGCAATGCGTCCCTGAACTTCTTGCCGGTCTCCGATTTGAAGAAGGCGGCCAATGCGACGGCGTCTGTCTTTTCCCATGGAAGCGGATTCACCCAGCATTGATGCCGGCTGAATGTCCATGCTGCCTTGAGCTTTGAAATGAAACGGATCATGCGATTTACCAGGCTTTGCACGACCAATGCCTAGGCGTTGTCTTGTCGGTTGCGTTATCGCAGTTGTGCCTGGCTCTAAAGTTCTTACGGCGTTCCGGGTTGTCGCGCTTGATCTCCATGTTGGGATCACCAAATCGCACCTTGATCACGGTGCCCTTGGGACTGCGGACGTAGACAGCACTCTTCTTCTTCTCGCCGGGCGTGTAGAACGGCTTGTTGAGAGTGACCTTCTTTCCTTGGTATTCGGCCATATTAAAGAATGGATGCCTTTTCTTTCCTAAGCCTATTGAGCTTCTCCTGCACACTCTTGGCAGTATCTGAAGCCGGCTCGATCGAAACGGAGACTGAAGATTTCGTATTCGTCTCCGCAGTACTCGCATTCACCGAGAGTATCGCGCTGTACTCGCCGCACCATTCTGCCGGAAGGACGGTAGGCCATGAGCTTGGTCTCCCGCTCGGGGGATACCTTCTGCATGTGTTTTGGACGAAATACCGGCATTTGATGCACATCATACGGGTAGGGCTGGCTGCTCAACGACGGGTTGGGCCGTAGGCGGTGCTGGCTGAGGCGCCTGAATCTGCTGCTGCTGCTTCGGGTTGGGCAGCATGCCGGTGGATTCGAAGTAAGTCTGGATGTCCTTGCGGAGCTTGCGAGCCTCGTTGGTGGCCACCTGTTCGTAGCCCTGCAGCAGCGAATCCAGCCGCTGCATGATGGCGTTCATGGCCGGTGGCGGGAACTGCTGTCCCTGCTGCTGGGCGCCTTGCAGGTACTGCATGATGACGCCGATGCGGCCTGCGAAGTTCTGTCCGGGCTTGGCCGGCACAGGAATGCCAACGAGCAGCGTCGGGATGAGCTTGGCTTCGTCCTCGAGTTCGTCCTGAGCTTTCTGTCCGGGGTCCCGAAGGAGCCGCTTCACCAGAGTCGGGTCGTCCAGCTCCATGATCGATTTATCCAGTTCGACCTGATCCACCCACGGGCTCTGCGCGAAGAGCTGCTTGCGTGCGATCGCCTGATTGACCATGGCCTGACGACTGACCATGTCCATGCCTCCCTTGGGCTCGAGTTCATACTGGTCATGAAGGGCCACAGGATCGGCTGAGAGCGAATCTTCTGCGAACCGGTACTGGAGGCTCTGCTTGTCGTATTGGATGTAGAGGCTCCATGCCTGGCGATAGAGCTTGCCAAGCGACATGCGGAAGAGTCGGGCACGAAGATCGCCAGACTGCATGGCCTGGGCATTGATCGACTTGATCTCGGTGGCAGTGCGGCGGGAACTCTGGCCTTCCACCATCGAGTTGATGCCGTAGTCCGGCGTGCCGATGCGTTGCTCGGCGATGGCCCGCGTGTTGTTCATCTCGACGTCGAACGAGATGGGCGGCTGGGGCATGGTGACCGGCGCGACACCGTAGGGTAGGATCTGGCCGGGCTGAAAACGCAGGTTGATGCTGTTGGGCAGCTCACGCTCGGCGCGGAACAGCGGCCGGTTGTAGAGCGTCATGGCATCATGCTTGTGATTCCACATCGAGGTCATCGACAGCTCGAACGGAGCCAGGATCTCGCAGATGCCGCGGGGCGAAAACCAACCCTTGTCCTTGATTTCGTAGGGGAAGTCGATGAAGGGAAGCTGCCCATGGTCGTAGGGAAGTTCCATAGGCTCACGCAGGTCGATCGACTTGTCTGCGGGGGAATAAGTGTAGATTTCCCACTTTCCGGCCTCGGTCTTACGGTAGACCTCCCAGACAATGATCATGTCCGGGTTGTTGGTGTAGGTGATGCCTTCCCGGAGGTTCTTGACGTCGGACTCGACGTTGGTGCCGGGGATGTTGTCCTCCTGCGGGTTGCCACGGATCTTGTCGATGGTGGCCTTGTCGGATTTCCAGCCCATCTGACGCGCCATACGCTTATAGGCGGCCACGCTCATGGGCATGACCTGAACAGCCCAGTCCGCGTCCTGCAGATCGACGGTGTAGGCGGGGACGAGGAAGTAGAGAGGGTCGATGGCGTCGAATCCGACCTTCTTGTCGCCCGGGTTCCAGAAGCATTTGATGACCGCCCGACCCGACATGAGGGTGTAATCGACCCAGGACAGGATCTCCTCCTGGAAGTTGGTCTTCTCGCGGATCTTATAGTTGAACCAGTCCTCGGCGACCTTGGTGTAGGCGTTGAGCTGCTGGCGCATGGGGACAAAGCTGGCCACCACGTCCATGCCGAGTGCCTGCTGGAGGAACAGCGGCTTGAGCTTCTCGATCTGGGTATCGATGAGCGGCCAGTGCATGTCGGATGCCTTGAGCCACGGCTTGTTCTGACGACGCAGGCCGTGATGCCGCAGCTCGTACCAGCGAGACTGGCGCAGTTCCCAAGGTTGCCTCTGATCGACGGCATCCTCGATCTGACCGTGCAATCCATTCCGCTGACTGGTGTTCATCATATGTGTCAATGCTTATCCGCCGACCTCACAACCTACAAGCGCACCCTCATCGCCGCCTTCCAGAGGGCCAATTTCATCCTCCATGCGTTCCAGGAGGCTACGACCGTCTTCGCCGAGTGCTTTCATGTACTCGTCCATGCGTTTACCGCCTCCGCCGCAGAACGCCAGCACCATGGCGTCGGCCCGGTCCGGTGACGCGATGCCTCTGGCCCGCAGTTCATCCTTGGATTCAAGCGCCAATTTGCCTTTTCCGTTGGTCCGGACCTTCCGGGTGATGAATTGGTTGATCAGGATGTCGTCATTGCCTGCCGGACCAAGATTGATCTCGTTCTTCTCAACGGATCGTCCGAATTCAATCCACATCTCGGCTCCCCGGGACACAAACTGGTCATCTCGGATGGCTTTTTCACCGAAATTGACCCGGCGCACGTCCCAACCCTCCTGTTTGAGTGCGTCGCACATGACAACACCCATTCCACCGACATCTGCGTAGATATCCTCGGACTTCAGGCCCCATTTCCGGAACTGATAGATGAATTTCCCAATGGAATTCATGGTATCGCGATCTTTCCAGGAGATCAGACCCTTCACGGTGTTGCCCTGGCGCACGCAGAGCACGCTTTCATCACCACCAGCGGAAAAATCGCATCCTGCGGTGAGCCGATGCGCCTTCTCGTTGCTCTCAGGAGGCTGAGAAACTGATCTCTGCCAGTCCGCAGTCCGCACAGCGGTGAGCGAACCGTCGTCCTCCATGAACTCCGCATAGATCATGGACCGCACCAGCGGATGATTCTCGCCCCAACGCTGAAACTGCTCGTCGATCCAGTCCTTCTTGATGTGCGGACAGTCGAATGCGGTGACTGTGAAGGTCTTCCAGCGGCCATCGTTGCGCCGGAACACCTCGTAGAAGTAACCGCCGGCACCTCCCGGGCTGGACATCATCAGAACCCGGCTGGGCTGACAGCGTTCCATCGACTGGAAGATGCCGTCGGGCACCGCCTTGGCCTCATCGATGATGTAGAGCAGGTTGTTGGATGGTCCTTGGCAGTGCCAGCCTTCGGCCTTCTCCGGGTTTGACGCCGAGAATCCGATGCATCGGCTTTCCTCGCCCGGTTTGCAGCCTGCCCGCAGGTAGGTGATCTCGCCATCGATGACCTTGAACCCGGAATCAGGTCCGCCAAGGCCATTGGTGTACCGCTTGATGTACGGCCAGAGGGCGTCAGCCACCTGACGATAGACGCCGGCGGTGCAGACGCAGAGTGCGCCTTTGAACATGACCAAGTGCCACACCACGGCGGCTGCTGCGACGATGCTGGTCTTGCCGGAGCCGTTGGCGGCCTTGAGCGCCACCCTGGAATGCTTGGCGCACAGGGCGTCGAGCACGTTCTCCTGCCATGGATACACCTCGAGGCCCAGCATGAGCTTCGGGAAGTTCCGCAATTCGCTCGCCTCTTCGATGAGCTTCTTGCGTTTCCATGCCGGCATCTTGCTCATGCGACCGGCTCAAACTTCGCCAGGAACTCCTTGTACCTGCGAACGCACACCTTGCCTTTGCGCTCGTAGATGACGACTCGTTCCTTCATCTCACCGACCCGGAACTCGGCATTGTCATTGAACAGCTCGACCGTCTTGCTCGGGCTGGACTTGATCCTCCATTTGGTACTCATCAGTTGTTCCTCGAGATCCTCTTGTCCTGCACCTTGTCGATCAGATCACTGAGTACATCGACGAACCGTTGCAGGTCTTCCTTGCCGGCCAGTGCCCAGCGTTCAGTACGCAGCACCACATCCGGACCATCGCCGTGATCGATGATCTCGATCTCCAGCGTGTTGTGTTCCTCCTCGGTGTCAGCCCCTGCATCCATAGGCTGGATGAACGTGGCATTCATGGAATAGATCTCACTCATGGATGGATTTGTAATCGCTGAACCAGCGTCTGACGAAAGCCTCGTTGTTGGAGCGGGCCACCAGGAACCTGGCCTCCTCACATAGCCGCTTGTAGATGACCTCACGCATCTTCATCTGCTGCAGCCTGTCCTCCAGCTCCTCTATCCGTTGTTCCTGTCCCTCTCGACGATCAGATCCTGACGCAGACGCAGATTCTCCCGGACCAGATGCGTGATGACGCGGTC
>Ga0208644_1000363_pt1 | contig 36987 bp, 61 predicted proteins | sample VirMetDEL_Nov_18_FD_184517 | JGI IMG/M metagenome (GOLD analysis project Ga0208644, IMG submission 184517) | Aqueous microbial communities from the Delaware River and Bay under freshwater to marine salinity gradient to study organic matter... | ecosystem: Environmental > Aquatic > Marine >...
ACAGCAAATCTATCGAGGTTGGCCGAGGCATAACTGAGAAAGGTTTTACATACAGAAATAAGCCAGAGCTAAGGGCGTCACGGTCGTTTATTCGTTATGACAAGCCATTCAAGACAGAAAATGACGATGTAGGTAACTATAAAAAAGCCGCTATCAACTCAGATGTAACCTATGAAACAGAAGATTTTTACGGCTCAGTTAAATCGGTAGAGCTTGACCCATCATCACTACTAAACACTAATGATGCAGTGCTAAGGGTCCAGCGCAATACATCAAGATTCAGTATAGCGCCTAAGGAATACGGCTGGGATTGCGAAGAAAAGTATCTTGATTATAGTGTGGGTGACATTGTTTCTTTCACGCATCAAGACTTGCAGGACGCAGAGGGCAATAGTGATGTTGTCACGGCTCAGATTATGCAGGTTAAACCTCAGTACAGTTACGGTGGAATCGGTAGGGCTTACAAAGTTAAGGCGGCCACTTACCTTCAAGCAATCGCGGTGGGAGGCGAAAATACCACCTACAGAAAAGACTCGACATTATCAGAGATTAACATTCATAACGACTTTGCCGGCAGGCCTTCAGGCGTTGTTGATTGGATTGTTGTTTTGGACAACTGCAAAATCGTATCAGATGACACGCTAAACCCATCAATTCGCAATGGTAACTTTGCCGCAGGCTCAACAGTCACCATCATCTGTATTAACGGCACAGACTGGCAATCTCGCTCAGGCTATGGCGGTAACGGTGCTGTGTGGCGAAGGGATTACGAGCCTGGGAATCCGCCTTGGTTTTTAGCTCCACGCGCTCAAGGCGGCGGTGACGGTGGTGTGTGTTTTAATGCTGACGGGATTGATACTGAGATATTTTTGGAGGGTGCTACTGGAAATCCTACTTACCCAACTGCTGACGGCTACATAAGGGCGCCAGGTGGTGGCGGTGGTGGCTCAGGAGGCGACTTTGAAGGTGACGTTTCAGACGGTGGCGGCTCTGGTGCTGGTAATGTTCCCGCTGTCGGTGGCGCTGCTGGTAAGGTTGTCATCGCAGGAACCACAACATACGGAAACCCTGGTGGAGACGGTGACACGCTAGGCAATGGCGGCACATCAATCGAAGGCGGCAACGGTGGCGGCTGGGGTGAAGATGGCCTAAACGGTACAGGCATTGGCCCAGGTCAAGGCGGCTTATCAGGTCAAGGCTTAATTAAGGCTGGCGCAACTGTTACAATACAATACACAGACCCTAACAGATTCATTAACGGTTCAGGCGATACGCCAGACTAGGAGATAATAAATGTCAGTCGCAATTTCAGGTATATTGCTCGACCCATACGGAAACCCAGCTCCATTCGCTGAAGTTAAATTTATCACATGGCAAGGTGCAAATGATGTCCTAACAACATCTTTAGCGGTATATAAAACAAGTTCAGACGGTGCCTACTCGTTCGCTGTCGAGAATGGCACGTTCACTGTTCAAGTCAGATACAACCAAAGTAACGGTAAATTTGAGACGATTAAAAAGAAAGTTATCGTTAACTCAGAAACAACTGCATCAACATTGGGTGAATTGCTGTTATTCAACGAGCCGCTAACCCCACCTGAAATTGAATATGTTAAACAGTTGGTTGCAGAGGCTGAAGGTTATCGAGATGAAACGCTAATCTATCGCAATGAAACAGAAGTATTCAGAGATGAGGCTGGCGTTTCTGCTAGTGAAGCGGAGCAAAGCGCAATTGATGCCGCTAATAGTGCTGCTGCGATTGTCGGTGTTCCGCTAAATGGTGGCGTGTGGGCTGCTGGTCAAACATTCACAGCGTACAATCAATACATGATTTATAACGGTATACCTTACGCGCCGTTAACATCGACAACCTTACCTTATGGCCCAGTCGGCGCAACTCCAGAACCTGCATTTGTTGGCCCTTACCCGCTTAATGACCATGAGAGATTATCAAACCTCAACGCTGTTGGTGGGCATGATGCTATTTACCGCAGAAAAACAACGGCAGCTCAGGTTGCGTCTAACGCATTTTCTGAAGGCTCCCTTCTTGAGATTTCAGACAAGAGATCCAGTAAATTCAACGTAATAACCACTGCAACTCCTGCTGACAACTTGAAGACTTTACCGGCTGGCGATGGAAAGGTTGCCCAGGCAGTAGGAAATATCATTAACGTAGGCACTGAAACAATAGAAACCGATAACTTTGTTCTGATAGATGGGGAAACAATTACAGGTAATGGTCAGTTTGTATCCACTCTAAAAAGTAGTACCGTTAATAGTAATATATTCACAATGTCCGCAGGGCAAGCAGACACAAAGATAAAAGACATTAAGCTAGAAGGTTTGGGGAGGGTATCTGCTACAAATGAAAATGGTGTTTTTTATCAAGGAAATTCTAACTGTAGACGAAACGGACTAGAAAACGTAGCCATATATGATTTTTCAGGAAGCGGTGCGGATTTCTCCGCTGGCTGGTCTAACTACATTAGAAACACAGCAATAACATCGTGTGGAGTTGGGCTTGGATTTACTCAGTCACCGCTTCTACCTGGGTGGGCGGGTAGCGGATTTCTAGCCGAAAGCTCCTACATCGCAACATGTGACGTTGGCGTAAGCATGGACGCGATATGGAACTTTACTTCAATTAATACTGTAATAGAAGATTGCGATTTACCGATTAATCAGATTGCAGGCGGATCACCTGCTGTATGGATCAACACGTGGCTCGAGTCAAACCAGCAATCACCGCGATTAGCTCAGTCAAATATATTCATCGGCGGAAGGCTAGAGGGTGGCGAGGCTCCTGCCACACCTTTCTACGGTAACATGTCTCTCCCAACTGCGCCATTTGACTATCAATGTATTACAGAATTGCTCGATGGCTTGAGGGTATTTAGAGACCCAGATGACGAAGTGTTTGCGGCTGATGGGCAAGGCGTAAAAGCATTTAAACCTCACTCATCGCTCGGCTGGGATATAAAACCGACAGCAACAACAGCAAAGTTAATACAAGTAGGGTTCGGTTCGAATGCAGTTGGCGGGGGAATAATATCCGAGTCTAACGGGAACGATGCTGCCGTGTGGAAGGACATCACACAACTCACAGGTGCTAGGCATTTCACGTCTAACGCGGCGGCAAACATGCCCAAGATGGGCGTAAAAGTACAAGGGCAAGGCTCGAGCTCGTTGACTGGTCTCGGCTTTGTGCGAACTGTGTTCTCGTCTGGAATATGGGAAACTGGAGGTGCAGGGGCATCAAACCACGGGGACAGGTGGCAAGTACATGAAGCTGGGCACTTTTCCCCGCTCGACGATGCTGCTTTTGACATTGGGTTTGACGCCAGCTCACGAGTAAGGGACTTGCGCATTGTTAACGCTCCCATTGTAGGCTCTGATGTGCGAATTAAAGATAATGTAGCGTCAATACCGCAAGAGCTTTTAGACTTTGCTTTGTCAGTTGAAATTAAGCAATACAAACTAAAAGGTCGTGAGCGCACACACTATGGTATCGTTATCACGCCTGAGTTTTTGGCGGGTTTATCTAAAGTTGTTGCGTTAGATAGATGTGCAGCTTTTTGTCATGATGTATTTAAGGATCAAGAAGGCAACCCAGTTACATCGGAGATAAACACAGTGCAGCTAGGCGACTTGTGGCAAGTTAGATATGATGAGTGGCAAAACATACTACTTGAAGCTATGAGGCGAAATATTTTGGCGATGTAAGGCGTCAATCACCAACACAAAAGCGGTTCTCAATGAGCCGCCTTTCCCACACCCTGTAACGCCAATCGGTCAATCAAAAAACTCATTAACACCAATCTCACCGACGAATAATTGATATTAGACAATAAATCCATCACGCGAGGGATTTATTGTTTAACACTCAATCACTAGAGCAGCTATCAACATTGACACCGTTACACGCCAATATCTTACAGTTAAGCAAAAGGATTTGCTCTACCGTTCCATCCGTCAAAACATCGTCACGACTTGGGTAAATCGGATTCAATCCTTTGCATGATGGAACCTCTATATACCTAATCCCTGTAGAACTTTGACAGCCGCTTACGATTATCATCACCGCTAGAGCTGTGAATATTTGCGTTAATTTCATCATAGCGATCTTGCATCTCCTGAACTTTTTTAACTTTCTCAATTGCTGCTTCAACTTCTTTAACGTTGTCGCGCTCAGTCTCAACATCTTTTTCTAGCGATTCAATCTTCTTACCTCGATAACTGAACACAGCTAGAAATAAAGCAACAACAACGCCAGCGGCCGCGATTAAATAACCCTTTAACGTGCTAAACATTCTTTTCACCTTTTGCAGCAACAGACTTATCAGCAAAGTTACCAGCGGCATAAATACCAATCAAGCCAGCGGTCAACATTGCGTATGTCGCCCCGTCCACTTTATCCATAATCAACACGACAGTCGAAACCAACTGCCAAAAGTTAACTGTCCAGAATTTACGGCTAGTCCACTTATTCATTACCACCTCGCCTTATATCGCCTAACGTCAACATGGGTGAATGTATCGTACTTCCCTATCCCATACGAATCAGGATACGCGCTATCTATGAATCCGTAAACTTCTGACGGGCTAACACCTTTTACGCTAATATCAGCCGCTATACCAAGCAAGTGCTTACTAGATGAAGCGCCACCAACAGCATTGTTGTGTTTTGCACACCGACACGCCGAATTGATTATCACAGGAGCGTTAAACCTAACCCTTACAACTGAAAGTAGCTCTAGCAACTCGTGGTCAGCAACCTCAAACCCACAACCGCACTTACATGAGAATTCGGCTCTTTTGAAATACTTATTCATCCTCTATGCTCCTATACCCCTCAAGCCAAACTTCTCGCTTCTCGCCACCATAAGGGCAGTCAGACTCTTTAAACTCAGCGAATGCCGCTCGCTGACCCTCTCCGAATATGCGATTACGCACGTTTAAACACATAGCTCTCATAGTTAATCCTCGCGCTCTTTCGTTTCTTCACAGCCGTTGTACGCATCAACAAGCCCGTTAAATAGGTCCGCGCTCATCATGATTGTGCCGCAAGTTGCAATATTGCACGACTCTGAACACGCTTTGTGTATAGCATCTCTAAGCCGCTTATTTTCTTCAACAAGCTTGTTGTGATTGTTTGCCTTAGATGCAATCTCAATGGCTATCGACTTGCTAGCGCACTTAGCAATAACCTCACCATCTAGCAATACAGCAGCCCTATGGCCATCAACCTTTAACTTGCTTCCCAAGATATTACTCATCTTTAATTCACTCATAACGCCACCACCATAACAAATAAGCTAACAACCAAACCAACAAGCAAAAACTGCGCGCTTGATGGCAAACCGTCTAGATAATCGATTAATTTATTCATGCTCGCCTCGCGCCTTAGCTAGTAGTTGATCTCGCTTCATGTCGCCTTCAACATCAAGCTGTAGGGATTCAAGCATTGCATACATCTCAGGCGCTGCTGCTATTATGTGGGCGTTGGCGATATGCTCAACTGACTCACTCTTACGCTCAGGCTTCATAGCAATATTTGGGAATGATGCGTAATAAATGTTATCACCATCGCTATGCAAGCCCTGCTCAAACTCGTCTCGTGAATCCTTAGCGTATACAGCGCAGCATCCTACACGAATATCCGCAACCCACGGCCCCTTGGTAAACTTAGCTTCACTCATCACAACCTCCAATTAATTTACCCAAACATATCACAACAAATTCACCTAAGTGGTCTGACCACTAAAAGAACGATTGCAACTTGTGACACGTATCATCATCAGCACCTTGAAATACCGTAGCAATAGCAGCGTTGATTATTGCGCTACCAAACTGCTCGAACTCTTCCTGGCTCATGTTGTCGTAAGAAATACTTCTAGCCTGAATCATTGTCGCGCCATTCAAATCAACAACGTAATCGTAATAACCTGCCTGAATAGCTAGGCGCTTCCTGAAATAGTCAAACTGAGCAGCCTCACACTGAAATTCAACCTCAGTGTTATTGGCGCACCAGTATTCAAAGCAGAAATTCATGAATGAGAATATCTTTTTATGATAGCCTCGATTTCGCTTCTCACCACCCTTGATATCAATCTCGCAGATTAACCCGGTCTTGATGCGGCTCATTCTTTCGGCTTCAATATCTGACGCTGGCGTCAACACACCACCAGCGCATTTTAAAAAGTTAACTTTCATCGCAGGACCACGTTAAATGCTTTGTGAGCCATTAACGCCAATGCTATAGGCGCATCATCTTCTTTCGGCACTCGCTTTGGTGCAAACTCTCCGCGACAAAACACACACTTGCCGGTAGTGACCTTCTTTGTCGTGTGACCGCATCCGCAACGCTTACCTTCGTAAGTTTCTTTACCTGCTTCGCGAGCTATCATTCTTAGCGACTTGCCGCGCTTGTTACCATGTCCAATCATAAAAACCTCAACCCTTCTGATTCTTCTTTTTTGCGCATATAGCGCGCTTTTTGATAATTACTGTAATACTCTCTATTTTGCTTGCGCCACTTGGCAGCTCTTTCCCTAGCTTTCTTCTTTCCATCACTGCCAAGCTTCACGTAAGCCTTAATAGCTCTATCCCTGTGACACCTAACGCAGGTTGTCGATGACGAGTATCGCTCAGTTCCACCGCATGCCCTGCATGGCTTGTCGTGCTTAAACGTATCGAGATTAGCTAGCTGTGCAGCAATAGCCGCATCCTTTATCATCATAGAAACGCCTTTTCATCATAAGACCACCCATTCGCCCTATCGACCTTTCCTGCGTTGAAAAAGTAGTACTTCATTCGCTGAGTCGCAGAGTTTGGATTAAACGGATTTGGATTAACTCCGCTAGCGTAACCTTGCCGGTAATAAAATTGCTTTGATTCGTTACTCATCACTTTCTCCTATAATTTTTATCAACATCGTCTAAAAGGCCATCTAAGAACGATTTACCCTTAACTGGCGTACTTGTATCAATCTTAGATTTAAATTCAACCTCGCTTGATTTAGGCCGCTTAGATTCGATTTCTACACGTTCGGCAACATCATCTTTCACACATGAGGCGTTTTTGTATTTCAACGCCTCCTCATTTAACCAAGTGTTAGCGATTTTCCTGGCCTCTCCGCCATCAACAGGCTTAAAGCTCATGTACTTCTCGCTAACATCTTCCTTAAGGCGCTCTGGTATAACTCTCATGCGCTGCAAGATAGACTTTAAATCGCTTTCCTTGCCGCGCTGAAAGTATTGATTTGGGTATCCGTGAAACATTAGGCTTTCTCGTTAATGTTGCCGATGACTTCAGGGTTTATTGCATTGCTAAGTAGGCAGATAAAATCACCGTCATCAACAAGGCAGAATGCAGCTTGCTCATTAATGTATTTCACGTCACCAACTTCAAGATCAGTCCCGACAGTATCACCATCAAATATCTTTACGCCGTTGCTGTCTTTAATGCCTGTGTATTGGCCAACAGTTCCGCCATTTACAGGATAGCCATTAAAATCATCTTCTGGATCAATCTTGCAGTGAATCTCGTGATGCCCTTCGTAGTAGCTAACATACGAACCGTAAACCCATTCACCACTAGTATTCAACCCTCTAAACTCAATCTTTCTCATTTCAATCTCCTTAATCAACTAAGCCAACTTTACTACAAATCTTTACCTGTAGTGGTCTGACCAGATGGAGCCTTTTGGTAATGCGCTACCTGTGTTTAGTTGCGCCATTATGTCTTCAGGTATTATTCAACCATCTTGCACCACTTCTTAACCAATCTCTTGCTAACTCCTGCTGATTTATAATCTCCTTCATATTCAAAAACCTTACTCATATATTTTGGTATGTCATGGCCCTTGCCATCGTAGTAGAACCCGTCAGTAACGGCATCTAGAATATCTTCCCACCCAGCTGGGCAGCTATACTCTTTTGGAGGGTGATCAACAAGCTCTTTGAACTCCATATCAATATAACCTTGGTGCGATGACTGTGTATCGTAATTTATGTACATTCACTTACCCCTTAGCGCTTCTATGCGCTTCTCTAATTCTGTTTTTGGCTTATTACTTCGCATTCTTTCTTCAACCATGTGGTCAGTGTCTTTGGTCTGCCTGTTCTGCGTAATAGCCTTTTGATTTGGATCTGGCATTTCTCCGCGCTGTTTGCGTTCGTGCCACATTGTGTAAACCTTCTTAAACTTTGCTCTAGCCTTGTCTTCTGACAGCTGCGTCCTGCAAGCAAATCCACAATCACTACGGGTCTTTGCCTCAACATCATCAAGCGGTTCTTCACGCCTGATAAAACGGTCAAATGCTGCATCTGTATCAATGCCGCTTGCAAGGTCCAAAAACTTAGCTAAGTTAGGAGGCCATGCAACACGCTTATCAATAATCTGTTTGATTCCATTCTTGACAGTCGATTGATCCAACTTGTTCAGCGCTAGGTTCCACATAAGTGATGGGGACTCTCCGTTCTCCCTCACCCATTGCTCCCCGTAAATCTCCGCCGCTCTCGCCCACACCCAATCCGCTGCCTGTGTGTCCGTATTTTGCGTCGTTTCTTGCGTTGATGCGTTCTGCTGCTGACTGGCGACAAGGTTGCGCAGCCCGTCCATTGTTGGTTTCTTCATGTTCGTCCGTCCATCTCTGGTTATTCAAGTAAGTTGAAGGGTGAAGCTTGTCAATGCCAAACTGCTGCTTTGCAATGCGTGTCTGCACGTCTCTTGCCAATAGCTGACCAAACTCTAATGGGTCGGCTTTCATCTGCTTAGCAAGTGATTTGAACTTCTTGTATGCCTGAGCTTTAGATTTCTTAACTAGACCTGCTGAGTAGAATATTTCAAAACCTTGCTCTAATGATTCTTCTTGCAAAGCGCTTTTATCTTTACTCTTATCTTCTCTAGTCTTATCTAATCTAATCTTGCATGATTCCGTCATGATTCCGTCATGATTCTTTATTGAATCGATGATTTTTCTCATCTCAGGATTACTGGTCATAGACTGGTCTAGGCGTCTTGCAAGCTTGAAGCACGTGATCACACCGTTTGAGCTCTCGAATAATCCAGTCTTTACAAAATAACGCATCATTTCTTCAACTTTCTGCGCTGTTGAGCCAACGTTTCTAGCGATTATTCTTGCGTCATGCTCTAGCTCAAAAGTGATATTGTCCTTATCTACCTTTCCAGCTATGAGCTCAATGCAGTACCAGTAAAGCCCGTAGCCTTCCAGCCCATAATCAAGCAATACGTTTTGTAACTTCGCGTCATTGTTCGCGTCTGTATCGTGTTTAATCCACTTCAATTAAATAACCTCTCTACAGTCTTCAATATTTACGCCCTTTGCAGAGTTGCAAAATGAGCACAGTGTTTGTAAATTTGAGTAGTCGTTATCTCCACCTCTAGATAGTGGCGTTATATGATCAACAGTAAGGTTTTCTATTGAACCGCATTTCAAGCACTTGTTGTGGTCTCGATTTAAAACATCTGCCTTCATAGACTTTGTTACATGTCTTTTCTTTGTGTCTTCACTGCAAACTCCGCCATGAGCAATCTCGTAAGCCTTCCAAGCCTTTGAGCAGCATTTGAAGCACATAGTTTTATATGTAAACAACTCATCTTCAGTCATCTTTGATCCGCAAAACTCACAAGAGCCATGCTTTGCATTCATGACCATTATTAATCCATCTACAATATTTGATGCGGTTCTGTTTTTTATAGTTGATTCACGCTCAAGGATCTTTACTGATGATGGTGAAATCGTGAATGTCTTTGGAACTTTTCTCATAATCAAGCCTCGTTTAAGTATATGACACCATCATATACTATCATATCTTTACTGGTCAATATTAATCTTAGGCGCTGTTTTTATTGGCTGCTCACAAGCACAAAAAGTCCACTTAGCAGACATTAAACCGCGCCCTCACTGATTAACTTCTCGTTTACCCATTGCTCACCAAGCGTCGTAAATAGCGCCTGAGAATGTCCTAGTTCAGTTTGCTTTAGCTCGCCATATCCATTATCGATAAACGATTGACAGAATACGCGCCCACGCTTAACGCCTTTGTTATAAACTCCGCCAAGCTCATCTAGAAAGCGGTTTAGCTTAATTGCTGATAGCTTGTGTTTTTGCCCTACTTGGCTAGCTGTTAAAAGTGTTGACCGTTCAACGCATTTATCAACGAATGCAACTTTAGGCGCTTGCTCGAGTAATAGCTTTTCCTTTTCAACTAAATGCTCTAGAGCTTCAAGGTATGTAGCTGGTAACTTTGGCGCTTGCTGCGATTCCAGTTCTTGCCAGCGATCCACAATTGCCGCTGTAAACTCTGGGCAGTTTTGAGCAACAAGCACCAAACAATCTCTCTTGCATAACAGGTATTCAGAGTAAACGTTTCCGTTATGCTCAAATTCTGACTCAGCCAATGGCTGGGTTAAAATGCCAGCATCAGATAATCGCTTAGCACTTCTCTTAATGTCTGAGTGATTTTTATTGAGCAGCTTTGAAATCTCACGACTGCTCATTGTTAAACTTTGTGATACTATTAATTGATTCATTTTATTTCTCCAAATTGCCTCGCTGACACGGGGCTTTTTTATACCAAAACTTCGTATCTGATAGCTGCCGACTCATCAAGTCGCTTTATGCTAATCAAGCCGTCTTGAACAAGCTTTTTTGAAACAGTTGATACATGGGTTGCATCGCAGTTCATAAACTCGGCCAGTCGCTTTCTGTTGGCGTTTGGCTGCTCAAGCATTGCCAGCAAAAAAAGCTTCTTTGTTGGGTTGATTGAAAGACTCATTACTTCTAATTGCTTGTTGTTCATATTTATAGTTCCGTTTTTGTTAGTAACTATTAGTTATTATTAACCATTGTGTTGTTGATGTCAATACGCCTTTAGGTTTATAGGCAATAAAAAACCCTCCGAAGAGGGCTTTGTTTAATTGCAAAGTTGATTTATACCATCGAACTTATCTTTATAAGTAACGCTTACCCCTGTTGTATTCCATTGGTTGCCGTTCATCGTTTCAACCTCAACGACTGCAACAACATCATTTGGCGAGTAACTAAGGCTCTTTGACGAGTGGTAACTTCCGAACATGAATACGTCAAGATTAAACGCTGGCGAAAAGCTCGACACTTTGTATCGCTTATAACTAACTCCAGCGTGATCGCCAAGGTGAACAGATGAAAAACCATCAGGATAAGCAACAGCGTATAAATCAGCTATTGGCGTTCTGTCGTAAATATCTTGGTTAAAATATCTTACTCTCAATTCCACGCAGTATTCGCGCGACTCTGGTTCTGGCGTTATTGGCGTCTCGGTTGTTTCTCCGTCACCACCGCATCCAGCCAAAAGCAATGCGGCAAGTAATAATTTTTTCATTTCAATCTCCTTAAATAAACCTAGCTTTGTTCAAGCTCGTTAATAAACGCAGCGCAACACATAATGTGAGCAGAGTGCGGTAATCCACTTTCGCTATCTATCTTCTCGCCTCGCTGCATAGCGAAAGCGTGACGAAGAAGCGCTGCCCTATATCTCTCTATTGGATTATCGACTAGCTGCCAACTGTTAGGTGCATACTTATTAGCGCCAAATGTCATCACCTTAGCCATTGAGTCGATCGCGTTTGGCGGAAGAAGGTTATACATTGGTTTTTCTTGGTCGTTTTTCTGTCCAGGGTTCATTTTGCTAATCTCACTCTGATTGTTTTATTGTTAGTTACTGTGTAATTGCATGTTGAGCCTTCCCAGGTGTGCTGCTTAACGTTTGGAAAGTCTCGCTGATGCTTCTCAGCCCATAGATAAGCCTCGCGCCTCTGCTTGAGATTGAGGCCGTCAGGGATTACGGTTATTGGTTTCATCCTTCAGCTCCTATTGATAAGAAACAAAATCTATGTAGCCAGTTACGCCGTCCGCGCGCTTACTCTCTATAATCTTAAGCTCATCGCGGTAGTGTTTTGCTATCGCTTTTTTCTGTGCCTTTATGCCTTTAGCTATCTGAAGTTTCTTTTCAGATAAAAGCTCCCATCTTGCTGTGCCAAACATATCAATGAACCAATCAGCAGCACCCAATGGGGATTCATGCCATCTTCTATGGCATCCATTGCAAAGGCAGTTGGCATTTAATTTGTCATACCTGACAGACATGTGGCGTCTGCTAAATACATGTGAGCACTCCATACGCCCCTGCTTTCCGCACATCTCGCAAGTGTTATCGTGTGCCGCTCTTATGCAGTTACTAAAAGCTTCGTCTGCTATATCTCTTTTCATAAACCACCATCCTTAAATCTTGTTTGTGGGTGAAGCAGGTATTTTGCCTTTTCTTCAGAAACCCTAACCCATCCTCCTGAGATTAATTTCTTGTACTCATCGTTAGCTGCGTCTTTTTCGCATCTACCATTGTTGTCATTAATTATCTTGCAGTGAATGGCAGTAGAGGATATCAGTTTTACCTCCTTAACCATGAAAACGCTCTTGCCTTTAAGTGATGTGCAGTGGCCTACTATCTCTCCAAAGCTGGTATTTAATACGATAGGCATAATAGTTTTCCCGTAATCGCATCTTCTTGGCACATGGTCGTCATCATCACCTCTGCAATACCCTTTTTTTGATTTTGTATGATATTCCCAGTCTTTTTCAGAAATCATTTTATTTTCCTATTCGTTATTGACACTACGTAATAAATATACGTATACTTAGCTACAAGGTCAAGCAATAACGGAGTTTTAAATGAGAAAGAAAAACAAAGTCCCTGTGACTATGGTGTTAAACCCAGATACAAAAAAAGCGTCTCAGAAGTCAGCAAAAAAACTTGGGGTTAGCTTTAGCGTGTTAACTGATGCGGCGTTAGTTCGCGTTACAAATGAGCACGCATTCATAAAAGAGTGTGCCGAGCTTCAAGGGCTAACGCCAGAAGAGGCTGAGGAAAAGTTTTTAAGGGAGTGGGGGTTATTGTGAATAAATCAGAAACAATAGGCGAGATAGCAAAGGCTTTACACGCTGCACAAGGCGAGATGTCTGGAGCTAAAAAGGGCGCTGCCAACCCGTTCTTTAAGTCTAAGTATGCTGATATGAATTCAGTTGTTGACGCTGTTAGGGAGCCATTCTGCAATCATGGGCTTAGTTATTCTCAGTTCCCATTGTTTGAGGATGGAATGGCGGGCGTGATAACAATACTTATGCACACAAGCGGTGAGTGGCTTGAGTCAAAGTTACTGCTGCCAGTCACAAAGAAAGATCCACAAGCAACAGGAAGCGCCATAACATACGCTAGGCGATACGCTTTGCAGTCTATAGCTGGAATCCCTTCAGAGGATGACGATGGTAACGCTGCAAGCGCACCAGCAGCGAAAAGAGATATTGGCAAGCTACAGGCCCACATTGAAAAGTGCGGGTTCACTGCTCAGCAGGTTTGCGAGTCATACAAAGTTAAATCATTAAACGAGCTAGCCGACTTTAAAGCGGTAGCTAATCAAGTATCAGAATGGGCTAAGGGGTAGTAATGAATATTTTTACATTTACAGGAAATTTAGGCAGAGATGCAGAGGTTAGACATTTGCCGAACGGGGGCGCGGTTTGCTCCTTCAGTGTTGCGGTTAAGTCTGGATTTGGTGATAAAGCGAAAACAACGTGGGTAAGTTGTGGTTTATTCGGCAAGCGTGCAGAAGGTCAACTTCCTGGCTACTTGGTAAAAGGCGCTCAAGTATGTATTTCTGGTGAAGCATTTCTTGATGAGTGGGAGAAAGACGGTCAGATAAATAAGATGCTAAAGGTTAATGTTGATAAGCTAGATCTAATTGGTGGCAATCAACAGCAAGCGCCGCAGCGAACTCAGCAGCAACGACCAGCTCAAGCGCCTCAACGCCCAGCACCTCAGCAGCAAGCACCTCAGCAGCAACGAGCTGCTAAAGTGCCGCAGCAACAGCAAAACTTCACTCCAGATTTGGATGATGGATGGGATGACGATATCCCATTCTGATTGATGGTTAATTCAAAATAAAACCCTTGCGCGTCAATTGGCGCGCTTATCTTAAATTTTGGAGATTGATATGAACAATGAGCTAGTAGTATTAGAAAAAGAAACTGCCCTTAGCGTGTTAACTGGTCAGACCACATCCATTAACTGATAGTGCTAACATAGGCTATCAGTTAATGGAGATGAATATGAAACCGCTAAGCAAAGATGAAGTTGCAGAGATAATGAAAAAGGAAGTTCCTATGTTGCTGCATAAAAGAATACTGGAGCTTGAAAGCGCACTTGAAACGGCTATATATATCGGCAAGATGAATCCACATACACGCAGAGAGCTTGCTGGCATTTTAAAGAAGGGGGTTAGCTTATGAAAACTTGTGGTGATCTTAATGATTGAGTTTAATCACTTAAATATGGCAGAAAGCGCGCCAAAACCTGGTGATCTGCTTGTTATAAAAACAAAGAAGAGCGGTGACAAGCTAATAACATGCCAAGTAAAAGAGGTTTTAAAGTCTGGCGATGGTACAGAAATTGTCCTACAGAAAAGCACTAACTCATTTTTTAACTGGAAGGCGTACTGGCGCGGTGAGTCTTGGGTTCACATGGTGTGGAATCTAGGGCGCGTTCAATTGAGTACAGCGTCAAATAGCATGACTAAATTTATTGATTTATAACCCTGCAACAGATTGAAGGAGTTAGTTTATGAATCACATTAAATCAAACGCTGATATCTATTGGCTAATAACTGTTTTAACTGTTGGGTGTGGTGTTATCGATGCAATTTTAGGGGGTATTGGTTTATGAATGGCGAGGTTGTGAATTACAAGATAAAGCCAGAGCACGCTAACGGCCCGTTCAGCGAGCTTGTTAGATTCGATGGCACCCACTATAGATGCTTAAACAGCATTAGCGGGAAGTGGATGCTAGATTTAAACATTGTTGAGCATTTAGGCTGCTACGATGTGATTGAAGATTTAACAGAGACGCCAGAAGAAAAGGAAATCTTCGACAACTGGCCAGGCGAGAGACGAATAGATATCATTGCAACAAAAGTGATTAACTGAGATAATCAACTTGTTCAATCATCCTTCTCCAATTTTTACCTCCTTAACAGGGGGTATTTTTTTGCCTAAGATTGCAAATAGTGTTTGCATAAGCAAATAACGTTTGCTATAGTTGTTACATCGAAACGGAACACACCAAGGATTACAAAATGTTTACTTACTTATTTCAAGACTGTACAGCAGATGAGCTAGAGCAAGGCTTCTCTGGTTATGAGTTAGAGGTTTACGCAGACACTCTTGAGCTTGCCAAGATTGAAGCCGAAAGGATTGCTCGTAAAGGGTCTGAAGTTTCACTAATTGAAAGCAACGAGCCAGCACCAGCCAAGCCAGCAGCAGCACCAGCACCGTTAAGGGTTTTAAACTTGTATGCTGGTCTAGGCGGAAATCGTAAAGAGTGGGCTAACTGTGAAGTTACAGCTATAGAGTTTGATCCAAAGATTGCAGCTGTTTACCAGAGATTGAACCCGAATGACACAGTAATTATCTGCGACGCACATCAGTACCTGCTCGAGCATTACCAAGAATTTGATTTTATATGGTCATCACCTCCATGTCAGAGCCATTCAAGAATGATAAGAAGCGGCAGAAACAGGAAGCCACGCTACCCAGACATGAAGCTATACGAGCAGATATTATTTCTTGAGCATAACTTTGCTGGCAAGTGGGTTGTTGAGAATGTCAAGCCATACTACAAAGAGCTTATCGAGTCGCAAAGTATAGGCCGCCATGTTTTTTGGGCTAACTTTGAAATACCCTTTATGGCAGAGCCTAAGTTTAAAAACTTCATTAACAGGCAAAACCTAAGCGACAAGCAAGATTTGATGGATTGGCTTGGGATTCACTACGATGAGAATATTTACTACGAAGGTAACCACTGCCCTACGCAGATACTCAGAAACTGTGTCCATCCATCAGTAGGTGCTCACGTGTTTAAGTCAATGCTGGGGTCAAAATGAAATCAATAAAAAACATACGCGAGTTTGCAGAGTCACAAGGCGAGTCTCGCCAGGTAATCGAGAATAGAATTAAAAAGGGTTGGAAGTTCGGGGTCCTTGATGGCAAAAAGGTGATGTATAACCCAAAGTTCATTAAACTGGTCATACCACCTAGCAGGGATTTAACTGATACTATTAGATTATCAGGTGAACGCGAAAAGGCAGATAAAGGCACTGCTCCCTGTAAACACTAATTTCAATAGGTGTTTTTAAATTATTGACGGCTGGAAAGACAGCGTAATTGATAAGTTATCGCAGACGCGATCTAAACAAAGGTGAGCTATGAAAAACTATCATTTAGTTAAGAACCAATCAAAGCTATACCCCTGGATGCCAGTGTTAATGATTATCGCAATACTAGCTGTATGGCTCTTAGCGCTGTCTAATTCAAAGCCTGTTATCACTGAGCCAGAATTAAAAGATAAGTGCGCTATCTGGCAGTTAGAAGGTCACAGGTTAAAAATAAACGTTAAACACGAAAGGCTAATCAGAAAGCAAAGCGCGCTAGCTGGCAAGGCTGATAGTGTTGTTGATTGCTAGCGCGTAGTGGTACAATAAACACAGTGAGAACACACTACCAAAACCGATTCACTCACGTAATGAGTGTATATTTTTAAGGTGTTTGTTTGTTGTGTTGCGTAACGAGAGCCACTGACCTGAAAAGGTTCGTAACGACAAGGTAAGCCGTGGGTGAACTTGCCATAGCGGACACCTTAACAATGTGATAATTGCAACGCCATACATGGTTGCTCACATTTGCGGCAAAACCAACCGAAAGCGAGGTGATCCGTTCTTGACTCCAGAACAGATGGGGCAGCAATCAGGCCATAGATTGCAAACTGAGTAACACTGTGAAGCGTAACGAGGCATTAACTTTAACTAACGAGGTATTTATGACAGACCCAGTAACTTTGCCAGATGAACCAATTGCAGAAACACAAGGTGGCTCATCTAAGCCTCCAAAAGAGCAAGATGAGAAGTAAACATGATTGAGTTTAGCGCTAGCCAAAACGTTAGCCTAAGCATGATATTTATGGCTGCCTACCTGGTGGCCTTTTTATTTTCAAAAAGCAAAGATATGGTGTGTGTTTTCGGCGCAAATGTTGTCGCTCAATGCTATGTCATGTCACCACTATACAACTACACTCTAGAAGTTAACCCATCTCTAGTATTCCTAATCTACGCATCTATCTACTTTACAGCTATTAGATTCATAACCACCTACAAAGTGATAGCAGCTTGTTTTATAATGGCATTATTCGAGGGGTTAATGTACAAGGCTTATCTAAATGAACTCGGCAACAAAGGGATTGAGGATGGCCTGTACGACAATTACGAATACATTGTTACACTGCTTCATCTTACTATTCTGTTTTCGATGGTTCGCTGGGATGTCATACGATCCTCTTGTAGGCGTTTTCGTGACAATCTACTCTTCCCTTTCCTGCATCAACGCCTTATTTTGCCTTTTAGAGGCTAGACAAGCTAAAATGAAAAGAGACTCTATAGTTAACAGGATTAAGAATGGGCGAAGATAGCGATATCAGGGTTCTGATAGCAGAGATGCGCTCAGACCAGAAAGCAACAAGTGAATCAAATAGGCAGGTAGCTAAAGAGCTTTCAAGCGTAGCAAAGGAGCTTCATTCGATAGGAAAGGCTTTCACCGCTCAAACTGTTATAGTCGGCGACCTAAAGAACACCGCATCCGACCACGAAAAACGCATTAGGGTTGTAGAAGATGCCGTTATAGCTGACAGGCCATTCAAAGAGATTAGAGGCTGGATATTAAAAGGAGCTATAACATTTATGATTGCTGGCATACTTGGCGCCGCATTCATCGTAAACAAGTAACTGGTCAGACCACATAGATCCCAATAATAAGATATAGTCTTGTTGTTGGGTTTTTAGTTTATGAGGGTTGATTATGGATAATATTGAGTTGGTATTCTTATCGTTAATTGTTGCGATTGCCTTGATTGCTGGAATTGGCTGGCATGTAGACGAATCAAGGGCTTCACTCTGCAATGACCTTGGGTTTGTTTATGTTGACAGGCAATGCATTGACGCTAAGGTGATAAGCATTGAACCAGGGAAAGCAGCGCCTAAAGGGGGTGAGTGATTATGAAAGTATGGATTGTAATGTATCAAGTTGGGTGGGACGGACTTGAACAAGTAAGCGGTGTATTCTCAACTGAGGAAAAAGCAGAGGATTACGTGAGCAAGCAAATAAGGCCACGTCAATATGAAATAAATGAGCACGATGTAGATTAGCCGGCTAAAACAAGACCCCTTTCGAGGGGTTTTTTATTGCCTGCGATTCTAGTGTATAATTAAGTTATCGCAGGGCGATATAATCAGTCAGGAGACTTATGCTAACACTGGAAATGAAAATCACAGATTTACAACAATTCAATTATCTACTTGATTTAATCAGTAGGTATCAAGACCAATTGCCACAAGCTATGATTGACGAGTTGCAAGAATTCGTTAAGGGTGGTTGATATGGCAGCATTAAGTAACACTAAGCATGAGAAGTTTTGCCAGGTGTGGCATGAGACTGGGAACAAGTCGGAGGCGTTTAGAAGCTCACATCCCAACTCGCTAAAGTGGAAGGATGAAACTGTTCACAACAAAGCCAGCGCACTAAGTAAGCGGGGTGAGGTAAAGGCTAGGTTCAAGCAATTGCAAGATGAAGCAATAAAAGGCCATAACATCACCATCGCAAGCCTCATAAAAGAGCTAGACGAGGCCAGAGCTGTTGCGCTTAGTGCTGAGACACCTCAAAGCTCTGCGGCCATCACAGCGACAATGAGCAAGGCTAAGCTGGTCGGGCTAGATAAGCACGTTATTGAGTTAAGCGCCAACATAGCAACACGGTCAACGATTGATGATTTCTACTCGTAACCCTACACTCAACCCGAACCTAAAACAGTTCTGGAAAACCAGGCTTCTTGATGATGGTACGCCAGTAACTATGCGAGTGCTTCATGGTGGCCGAATGTCCTCAAAGTCACATGATGCAGCAGGCATGGCAATAGCTAGGGCTAATCACCACGAGGAAAGGTTTCTGTGCACTCGCATGTACCAAAACAGAATTGCTGATTCGGTATACACATTGCTTAAAGATAAGATTTCGTACTTTGGCCTTGATAACAATTTCAAGGTTTACGCTGACGCCATTGAGCACAAGACGAATGGATCACTCTTTAGGTTTTACGGCATATCAAGAAACATCGAAGAGATTAAATCATTCGAGGGCGCGACTGTCTGGTGGAACGAAGAGAGTCACAACCTAACAAAGAAGATGTTCACCACAATCAGACCGACTGTAATGCGTAACCCTGGCGCTGAGATGTGGTTTACGCTAAATGGTCAGTTGGTTTCTGATTACTCTTGGCAAAGACTCGTAGAGAGTCCACCAAAAGGCGCTTTAGTTAGGCTGATAAATTATCCTGAAAATCCATTTCTAACAGAGTCAGCAATCAGGGATATTGAGGCCGAATTTGAAGAGGACCCAGAGTTAGCGGAGCATATCTATTTAGGTGTCCCGCTTGCTGATGACTCAAACAGTATTATCAAGCGAACATGGATTAATGCTTGTATCGATGCGCATCTAAAACTAGACATTGATATGACAGGCGCGTGCACTGTTGGCTATGACGTTGCGGACTGTGGTGAAGACAGAAACTGTGCCACTCGCTTTGATGGCTCGATAGCGGTTCATTTGGACGCATGGAAAGCGGCAGAGGATGAGCTAGATAAATCATCATTAAGGGCGTTTGGCCATGTTATCAATAACGGCCTGCTGTCTTATGACTCTATCGGTGTCGGTGCTGGCGTTGGCGCGGTATTGAAGAAAGCAGGCAAAAAGAATTATTCAAAGTTCCAAGCTGGTGGCGCTGTGTTTAATCCTGATAAGCTTTATGCTCCAGGCATCACAAACAAGTCAAAGTTTGAAAACCTAAAGGCCCAAGCTTGGCGAGATGTTGCCGACAGGATGAGGAATACTTACAACGCAATCAACAACGGCAAACAATATAAGCCCGATGAGCTGATAAGCATATCAAGCGACATTAACCACCTTGAGTCGCTAAAAAGCGAGCTATGCGCCCCGCACGCTGACTATTCAAAGCGTGGGCTTGATATTGTCGAGAGCAAAAAGGATGTGAAGAAGCGGCTAGAGAAATCACACGACTTAGCTGATAGCTTTGTTATGGCTGCGTGTCCTCACCTTGTCAAGCGAAAGGCTGAGCGTTTAAATATCGGGTATTGATGATACAATGAATAAAATTTTAAAGGGTTAACGAAATGACAACAGTTGCTTATAATCACAAAGACAAAGAGTTAGCATTTGATAGCAGGATATGCGCAGACAACCATATAATTTCTGACGACTTCGATAAGTCCGTAAAGGTTGGCGGTGATACGTTCATTTTCGCTGGTGCCACGTGCCACTACAAGTTGTTTGCGGAAAACTTTGATGATGGCAAGGCGTGTGAGTTCGACTACAAGTGTCATGGACTTATGGTTCGAGACGGCAAGTGCTACTCAGTTGCACTGGAGGATGGCGTGTTTATAATGGACGAGCTTACGTATAATGACACTATAGGCTCTGGCAGTTGCTACGCTATGTCTGCCTTGGATTTCGGTAAAAGCGCCAAAGAGGCAATTGATTACGCATCAACAAGATGCAGCGCCACAGGCGGAACGGTAAGAGTTATTAAGGTTGGTGCATAATGTCAAATAAATCAGAATTAAGAACGGTTGACGATGAATATAGAGCGCATCTTCAGATGTGGCAAGAAATTGACGCATGTAACAAGGGCGCCAAATATGTTGTTGGCTTGGTAGGGTCGTTGCCTGCTCCATCTTACACAGTATCAAATGGAAGGCTCAAGTATGACCATCTAGATGACGAGTTAAGATTAAGGGCCCGAAATGTCGAGTATAACCGCAACCTAGCAAACAAGCAGCGCATTGAGGAATACTGGGCTAGAGGTCGGTTTTTCAATGCTGTCGGCAAAACAACCGAGTCATTCCACGGCATGATTTGGAGTAATCCAGCAGATAAAGACATTCAACCCAACATGGAAGAGGTCGCTGATAACATCACAGGCAGTGGATGGGATGTTGACGACTTAGCGAAGGATATCACCTACCAGTTAATCCTAAAAGGCCGATATGGCGCACTGGCTGACATGGCTGGAACCGATAGACAGCTAACAGCAGCCGAACAGTCAATGCCTGAATACCAGCCCAAGGTGATTACATATAAGCCGTCACAAATACTTAGAGCTTATGAAAAAGACGGTAAGTATATCGATATTAGGTTAAGTGAATGCGTAACAGAGCGAGTTGCAGGAACTTACGGCTACGAGGAAAAGGAATACACAAGGCGATTAGCAATTGAGGGCGGTGTTTACGTTAACCAACTGTTTGACGATAAAGACGAGCTAATTGAAGAAACGTTTCCACGCGCTAACGGTAAACCGTTTACTGAAATACCATTTGTATTTTTTGGCTCAGATAAAAACACTGCTGAATACTCGCGCCCGCCAATGTTCGATTTAGCGCACATCAACATGGGTCATTTCGTACTTGATTGTGATAACAGGGATAACCTGCATTACCACGGGCAGGGTACAACGGTTGTGACTACTGACATGGAGTCGTACGAATTTGACGCCATGAACCCTGCTGGCTTAGATACTGGCGCAAAGGGTAAGAACGTCTTAAAGAAAGGCGATGACATTAAGCTCGTCCAGCTAGATGCTACTGGTGCAATCTCCGCTGAAATGCTAAGAGATGAAGATAGGATGATTAAGGCGGGCGCCCAAATCATTCAGCCTAATGGCTCGGCAATGACGCTAGGTCAGAAGAAAATCGAATCTAATTCATCGCTATCGACACTTGCCAGAATCTCGCACAACACAAGCGCGGGTATTGAGCAGCTGTTTGATTATCTGTGCCAGTTTAAAGGTGTTGAGAACACCAGCACATACAAGGTTAATTCCAAGTTCATCACTGACGAGATGACTCCAGAGCTGATTAATGCTCAGATAGCCATGGTCCAGGGTGGTGTGCTGCCTGCTGTTACATTAAACGAGACGGCAAGACGCGCAGGGCTGACCACTTTTGACGATGAGCAAATCGCTGATGAGTTGTTGAGAGATGGTGAAAGTCTAACTGGTGATATCGAAGAGGTCGCAAGGCTAAGGGCTGAGCTAGAAGCGTTAAGGGCTGGCCAGGAGTAAATAAAAAGCCCCTTAATCGGGGCTTTCTTTTATCACTTATACTCCTCTCCAAAATATTCAGTCTTATCATCGTAAGCCTTAGCTTGTGACGGTGTCAGCTTACGGTAGTTTGCATCGTACAGCCTTTCGAGGTGGAGAACTATTGCCGAGGCATGTTCGTTAGCATTGTACTCCAAATCAATGGAGAGCCTGCAATCTAGCTGTGCCATCTCATCAATAGCTTTTTCGCGCTCTGATTTGATTGGTTGGAATTTAAGCCTATTTAAATTATATAGGTTCGAGTGCTCATTGTTGTCCATGTGCGCCCATATCTGCGTCTTATCTTCGTTGTAAGCAATAACCTTTAATGTTCTGTGAAAGCTTTCATCTTCAAATTCAGATCTCCAGCAAAATGCAGTATCAGCACCAACTGGCGGCAATTCACCTGCATCTGCCATGGCTTGTGTGAATACCGGCTTGCTTTCAGTCATAGCCTCAAACGCCTCTTTTTCTTCTGGAGTTTCGGTTTGGGTTGTCGATTGGTTTAGTGATGGGCGCCATTTGACTACTGGGTTAGCCAAGCCTCGAGTTACCCCGTCAAACATTATATTGCCAGAGTGAGCAATCATTACTGCACCGTCCTTGTACTTAACTTCAACCTTTCCAACAAACTCAGGCTTCTCGCCTGTGTTTGTGCGCCATACGAATGATTCGGGAACTCCATAATCCCACATGCAAGATGAATTAAATGATAAAGGAGCGCCAATGTGATAGTTATTACCCTCGTCACCCTCAACAAAAACCAATCCAGCATTTTTAAAATCGCCTACTGTTTTCATATTGCTTTCCTTTTCAGGAATCCATTTAGCTTCTGACATTTCGGCAACGCATTGGTTGAATTCTTCCTCCATACACACAAAAGCGACATCATATCTTCCGCGCTTTGTTTCGTCGCGTGTATACCTGACGAAAGAGCCAATCTTAACATCAGCACAATATTCATTTGTGATCACCTGCATCAAAAACGGCCCATCAACCCCGCCATTCCTTGCGTTGTAGAAATCACCTTCTAACTCATTAACCGCATCAACTACTGTTTTCATAAATCACTCCTTTTTAAGTTGAGTACATTGTATGCTAAAATTAATCAATTAGTGGTCAGACCAGTGCAAACGATGAGCTCAGAAATATTAACAACAATGACAACACAGCAAACCGCCAATCTTCAGCGTGTGGCTAAAAAGGTCGGCGCTGATATCGTGCCTTATCTAAAGCGCATTGAGTCTGGCGTCGAAGATATATTGCGGCCTTACTACGACAAGACGATAACGGCTAAGCGACAGGAGAAGATCCTAAAGGAAATAGATGAGCTTACTAACTTTGAGTATAGCGAATACCTAAAAGACTACGATGCAAGTATGAAAGCTATCGGTGTCGAGGAGGTCGCAGCATCAACCTTGGCGCTAGATGTTGCCATTGAGTCAGATGTTGATATCAACCAGCCTAAAAAGTCAGACGTTAACCATGCTGTAATTGCCACACCGATACAGCAAGGCGACAAAAGCTGGACAACATACAAAGGTATCCAGTCTGCATTTAAAAGCCAGTACGTTGAGGAAATTAACTCTGCTGTGCTTGTTTCTATGCAGGGCGCCGACGATGGCAAAGAGGTTGCTGATGCCGCCTACACACAATTGCACTACACCGGGAGAAAGGCTAGTAAGTCTGTATTAGACCGCTCGCGCAGGTCTGCCGACTCTATGGCTATCACAACGACTAACCATGTGGCCAATGTTACACGGGTGCAATTCGGAGAGGCTAACAAGCATCTTGTTAAAGGCTACGTGTTTATTGCTGTCCTGGATTCTTCAACCTCAACCACATGCAGAAACGGAGATCAAACCACTATGAGCGCTGATAATCCGAAGTTCTCAGCATGGTCCCCTCCGCGTCATAGAGGATGCAGAAGCGCGCTATCTTACGATGTTGACGACAGGTATAAGCTAGACGAAGATTCAACCAAGCGAGCGTCATCATTCAGAATTGATGGATCGCAAGACCCGAGGCCAGTGTCGAGCAAAGGTACTTATTACGACAATATATCAAGCATGTATAAAAGCGGTAAGATGTCTGCGGAAGATATGGATCAAATACTGGGCGCGTCACTTGGCAAGGCGTTCCGTAAAGGGCTGAAAGATGGCACTCTTACGCCTGATTCATTCGCTAAAATGACAGTTGATAGCTTGTACCAGCCGCTGACACTTAAACAAATGTCAGAGCGTAATAATGCTCTAGGTGAGATATTACGTAAACAAAACAAAACCTGATACAATATTGCAAACAACCGAGGCAGAGCCTCTTAACAATCCTTGGAGGATTACATGGACTTATCGACAATTGAAGGCTTAACCCCTGAGCAATCAGAGGCAATCCTTGAGATGCACAACAAAGAGACTGAAGGGCTAAAAACTAATCGTGATGCCTTTCGCTCTGAAAAGGAAGCGGCAGCAGCAAAGGCGACTGAAAACGCGCAGGCGGCAGAGGCGGCTCGGCAGGAGTTAGTTAGCAAGGAGCAAGAATTGCTAAAAGCTCAAGGTGACATGGAAGGCTACCGCAAAAGCGTAGAGGCTGAATTTGCTAAACGTGAAGCAGTACAGAAAGAGCTAACCGAAAAGGCTCAGAATGCATTATTAGAGCGTGATAAAACATCTGCAATGGCAGAACTCCAAGGCTTGCTTCATCCCGACCGAGCCTATGCTGGCAAGGTCATGTTGTCAAATGCGCTAAATGTTAGTTATAATGACGAAGGAAAGGCGAATTTCACATTTTCACACAATGGTGAAGTAGTAGCCGATAGTGTCGAATCTTTCAAAAGCTGGGCGGCTGAAAATTCAGACTATAAACAAGTTTTACGTGGTGTTGATTCTGGCGGGGCTGGAGTAACACAATCAAGCGGCGGAACATCTGCTGGTGATTCAGTTCAATCAAGACTCAGCCAACGGCTTAAAGCCCAAGGCATTTAATTAAACAGGAAGGTAAATCATGGCTTTAAGTAATATGAATGTGTATGACGCAGAAATCTATACAACTACTATCGAGCTTCTAGGTCAAAAACTAGACGCTTTTAACGCTGCCTCAGGCGGAACAATTGTTCTTGACGCAAATGCCTGGCGCGGTAACTACACAAAAGAATCCTTCTTTCAGCAATTAGCAGGGGCTCAGCGCCGAGTTGATCGCAATGTTGCTAATGCTGCTCAAGCTGGCACCAATCTAGCCATGGGTGAGTTTGGTGGAGTTAAAGTTGCAGGTGGATTTGGTCCAGTTATTTTTGAGCCTTCTCAAATGACTTGGTTAATGCAAGATCCTGGCACTGCAATCATGGTTATCGCTGAAGGCTTCGCAGATGCGTTATTGGCTGACCAGCTTAACACTGCCGTTGGCGCTGCTGTTGCCGCTGTAGAGAATCAGGCTGCATTGGTTAATGATGTTTCGGCGCTTACTGCTGGTGCTGGCGCGCTAACGTCTAAGGTGCTTAACGGTTCTCACTTTAAGTTTGGTGATGCTGCTAGTATGTTGCGTGCTGATATTATGCATTCAAAAGGCAACGAGGTTTTAATCAACAACGCACTTGATAACGGTGAGCGTCTATTTGACTCGTCTAATGTTACTGTTGTGTCAATCCTCGGTAAGTTGATGGTTGTATCTGACATCCCTGCTCTACTTGTTGCCGGTACTCCTAACAAGGTTAAGGTGTTGTCTGTTACTGTTGGTGGTATCGTTGTTGATAACGCGACTGACATTATCACCAACATGGAAACCAGTAACGGCCAGAAGCGCATAGAAACCTCTTGGCAGGCTGACTATACATTCGGCCTACGCCTTAAGGGTTACAAGTGGGACGAGGCTAACGGTGGATCGTCTCCTGCTGATGCTGACTTGTTCACAGGCTCGAATTGGACGCTTGCGATGGCAGACGCTAAGCACACGCTAGGCACTCTAGCTATCGCTGACGCTGACCAGTAAGGGGTAAGGGATGAAAGAGATTATTTATCTGGTTCATCCCGTCTCTGCTGAAGAAAAGGCAAAGCATAAAGGCAAGAAGATTGTTGATGCCAGATTCAAGCCTGATGAAGTAGAGCCGGAAAAGCCCAAGAGAAAGCGAAAAGCTAAAGAGTAAACAGAAGCCTCCTTGATTGGGGGCTTTTTTATACACCAATATCAGTTATAATGGAATTGTGCAGGAATGAGGGCTTGCACAGTTACCGCGCGGTAGCACCTCCCCTCAAAAATCCCTCTCAGCCCTTCGGGGCTTTTAATTCTCCCTCTGAGTAATAAATCATGCGCACTATGAATGCAATACTTGCCGATATTGTTGTCGCTGCTGGTGGCACTGTAACCAATACAAACAACCGAAACCAACTCTTGAGAGATTGGCTTAACTCACTGTAGGAGATTGACCATATGAGCATAAGAAATGAACTGCTTGAGGATATACTGGCGGCAATAGTTGCCTCTGGTGGCGCGACTGATAACTGCCGAATTGGGTTTGCTGACTACTCAGATTTATCTACCCAAACGACCCCTATAGTTGTCACTGGTGGAGCTGGGTTTGTGTATTTAACAAATGACGGGGCTGGGCCATTCACGAATAAGGCTTACCTGCCGACTGGCGTTACTGATGTATGGGATGCAATAGCCGGGAACTTTGACTTCACCGAGCTTAAGCTTGGGGATATGGTTGATATAAGGCTTGATCTAGATATCACGACATCATCACCGAATCAGCTTGTTGATGTGGAGCTTGAGCTTGGCAGCGGAGCTGGGCTGTACAACATACCATTCGCTAGTGGCGTATTTAAAGATACTGGAGAGAAAAACGTAAACCGATACAACGGAATTTACATTGGTGACGCCAACACACTTAACGGGGGTGGAAGATTTAAAATATCTTCTGATGATAATGCCACGGTTAAAGTAAACGGGTGGTACTGCAAGATATTAATTAGAGGATAACAAAAAGCCCCTTTGATTAGGGGCTTTTTACTTAAAGCTCTCTTATTTCTGATATTATCTTGTTTATCTTTTTATCAAAGTATTCAATATCGTCAACGCTTTCACAGATTCTAACGGCAGTATCCCCAAAGTGAATGTAAACCCCTCTTTCGTACCTGTCACCATCAGAATCGAAGCTGTCAACGCTGAATGATATATTTTGAAACTTGCCCATGCTATCCCCCTTGCTAACACCCCATGAATACTGGCAAACTTGCTACACGCTTAACCGTCACAACCTTTTCGCGCTTATTGCTATCCTCGGCAATAACCCACATCGGACGATAACCTAACTTCTCGCGACACTTTGACAAATCGCGCTCAACGCTTTCACGAATGTTTAATTCTTCCATGTTATTTCTCCAGTTCTGCTAGCAGGGCATCTGCAATTTTTACTGATGACTTTACCGCCCAATCAATCTGTGAATAATCAGTCCCATCTATCATCGCGCCGTTTGATAGTAAACCCTGCATAGCCATAGCCGCAAAGTGTTCACGCTTGGTTAAGCCTTTGTGATTCTTATATCCCGTTGGCGCTCCGCCGATCATCCCTGTTACTTCTTGAAAACAGCTCGCTGGCCTATCTGCGTTTTTCATCTTTATTTCTCCAATCTCCTTAGTAAGTAAACAGACTATACAACACTATTTTGCCTAATGTGGTCTGACCAGTCGCTAATTAAACATCAATCCATCTTGCTCTAACTTATCAGCAAGCTTATCTAAACAATCAACAACCCTGGAATCATCATTGCACTTATTGATACTAGTCATAAGATTAAACATCTTAACGTCCTTGGTTGTATCTCTGAGCTTTCTAGCGCACTTCCTAATCGCTGCTGCCTGACTTAATCCATCAACTCTGGCTAATTGCCATGCCAGCATTAAAGTGGTCATGTCGCTAGTGATTGAGCTTTCTTCTACTTTCATTTAAGCGTCCTCTATTCGTTTCTTTGCTATTTCAAAATAATTGCCATCTAACTCAATGCCGATGAAATTGCGGTTAAGGTTTTTAGCCGCTACGCCGGTTGAACCGCTGCCCATTGTAAAATCCAAAACCGTTTCACCTTCGTTGGTGTAGGTCTTTATTAGGTACTCCATTAAAGCGACTGGTTTTTGTGATTCATGCATGCCCTTTTCATTCTTGAAATTCAGCCTATCATTTGGGTAATTAGTAAATTTTTGAATGTATGATTCACGCTTCCCAACCGAACTCAAGTGCCCCATAGACCCATTTTTTGTTTTATTGTTTTTTACTACCCTATCGCACCCAATCAAGCCTTGTGGGTTATATGTGCATTGCTTTGAGTAAAACACGCAAACATCTTCAATGCGTTTCATGGCTCTTTTCTTTGCTAGCTGAAAATTCCCCGCCTTCTCTTTTTCCCAGTACCAGCAGTATTTGAAATCCTTCATATTCGAAGCAATCAGCGTAGTAGTGAAAGGCTGACTGGCTGTCATCACAATAGCCCCGCTAGGTTTAATGATGCGCTTTAATTGTTCCCACATTTGTTCTAATGGAACTATTGAGTCCCATTTACACGCAGTTGTACCATAAGGAGGATCAGCCAGAATCATGTCAATCGAACCCGACTCAATCTCCTTCATACGTTCAAGGCAATCGCCATTCATTAATCTTGTTTCCATTCTCTTTATCCATTCAGTTAAATTTAAATAATAATGTTCATTAGACACGCTTGTCATGGATGACAGAACCTATCTCATTTATCACTTATCCAGATTAATAATATCAGCTACCTTTTCACATCCTTGTTGGTAGGCCAAACCATATAACCATGACTAAACGCTGTTCGTCCCCGTGTCTAAAGGTCATTAACTGGTGATCAATTAAATTGTAAAGCATATTTGCGGATAGCTTGCTTAAGCTAAGGATTGGTCTCCCATACAGGATTCGAACCTGTAACCTAGAGGGTAGAAACCTCTTGCGCTATCCAGTTGCGCCAATGGGAGTTATCTCTGTGGAGCTATGAAAGGGTTTGTGTCTGGCAGGAATCGAACCTACAAAGCGTTTAGCCGCTACCTAGTTTTACTGCGGACTCGAACCGCACAGGCTTACTAACCGTTACCAAATTTCAGACACAAAAAAGGGCTTATAAGATCTGACCCTAGTAACTCGGGAGATGGTAAAGCATAAGTGAGAGTTTCCTCACGAACACCAAGACCAGAACCTATAAACCCAAATTACTTTACCATTTCAGCGACTCTCACACCGCTATCTAACAACTTAATTATACCGCCACATAAACGACAAAACAACAGTATATTTAATAATCATAGTTACCCTTGTTACAATTGTAAAACTCTAAAACCGAACAGCATTGAATGCCTTTCGGCAGAACAAACCTATAAGATAGGTAGTCAAAATATAAAGACGTTAACTGGCTTTCGCTTAGATGATTAATCTCTCCACCCTCAATCTCATACAGTATAGGGATCATGGCGGCTATACCAAAACCGCCAAATAAAAACCAATAAAACATAGTCTTGCAATAGATATCGCACATTAAGCGTTTACCGCTAACCAATTAATGAACTCAGCATCAGTAAGGCTTTCAAGTGTGGATTTCTGAATACTCACCACTTCATTGACATGCGCACCAGTTAACAACACTGCCAAAGAAAACGCCTTTCTAGCTTTTGCAGGCAAAGCGTTTAAGCGATTAAAGCCTTTTGAGTAACGAGCTTCTGAAGCGTTAACCTTGGCGACTGTCTTTGTAATTGTTGATTTGTTCATTTTGTTTCTCTCTAAAGCTTGTTTCGTTTCGATGTAATAACTATAGCAAACAATTTGCGCCTAAGTGGTCTGACCAGCTAATAAGCGCTATAATGTGAAAAACTAAAGAGGACTTATCATGTTAATTGTCGAAACGGGTAGCGGGGTTGCTGATTCAGATAGTTATCTATCGCTTGTGGATGCGAGAGCGCTCGCTGAGAAGTACGGAATAACTTTGCCTGCCGATGATACCGAGGCAGAGGTTTTATTGCGTAACGGCTATCTAGGGCTGATTACAATCGAACCTCAACTGCAAGGCTACAGAACGCACGACATTCAAACCAACATCTACCCGCGCACAGGCGTATATAAAAACTGTGTCGCTGTTGGTGCTGACTCAATACCGAATGAAGTTAAGCTGTCACAGCTCTACCAGGCAGATGCGATTCAATCGGGCGCATCAACTAACGGAGTTATAAGCGGTCAGAAGCTAAAAAGCTTTAGTGTTGATGGTGTCTATTCAGAAACATACCAAGACGGCTCTAGCGCATCATTAAACGCAGTTGTTCAGGGTGTTCAAAATCAAATGTATCCACTGACTAAAGTCGGCTATCAGCAATCACCGTGCGGTGGTGGCGGTTACGGTAATGGCTTGGGTCGAGAGAGCATGGGTTATCTACGATGAGCGGAATAGACATCTCAAATAAGGTTAAGGCTGGATTACGCAAGGCTAACGCCGCAACAGGTGAAAACCCTAACCCCATTTACAAAGAGGTTAAGGTTTTGACTGGTGGCGATGGCATCACTCCGCCATCTGAAACTATCACAGACGTTCAATTAGTCGATGCGATATTCCAAAGCTACGACCAAAAGAACATAGACGGCACACTCATACAGGCAGGCGACAGGCTATTAGTTTGCAATGGTGACGTTGAGTTATCGACAAAAGACTTTGTCAAAGAGGCTGGTGTTAGGTACATGGTGGTGACATCTGAAATAATTAGGCCAGCAGGCGTGACTTTAGCCGTTAAAGCATTTGTGAGGCGTCAATAATGCCGTTAAAAGGTCGCTCAAATGTTGATAAAGCTATCGACAGTGTCGTTGAAAGCGCTAACGATGATATTAAGGGCGTCTATCTTGCTGGCATGAAAAACATGATTGAACAGACCCCAGCGCGAAAAGGCATAGCAAGGAATAACTGGTTTTTATCAGAGGGTAGCCCGAAAGGCACATTTAAAGAATCTCCTAGCGTTGGCGGTAGCGCGTCAATTAATAGTGTTCTTAGCAATATGCCGCAATCTGTACTAGGTAAAACTCTATACTTTACCAACAACGCGCCCTACATTAACGTGCTTGAATATGGCGGATACCCAAACCCTGTAAAATATGGCTCTTATTTTGAGGGTAGATTTCAAAAGCTATCGTCAGGCGGCTACTCAAAACAGGCTCCCGGCGGATGGGTTCGTAAAACGTTAAAGCTTATGAAAAACAAAATAAGGTCATTATGATGAGTGATTTAAACATTAGGCGAGCGCTTGCATCAACACTCGTTAGCGCTGGGATACCGGTTGACAGAATAGCATTTGAAAACACGTCATTTGACCCTACAGGCAAAGATTATTATGTGGCTTTCTATTTCTTCCCTGCTGAAGATATAGCAATGGGAAAGTTGCAATCTGACAATGTTGATCAATCTGGATTTGTTCAGGTATCGGTATTCGTTAAAATGAACTTAGGCGATTACGGCACACTTTATTATCAGACAATTGACACGCTAAAAGGCGCGTTTCTATCTGGACTGGAAACAAGCTATAATGGTCAGGTTGTTGAGATTCAAGACTTAACAAACATCAACCCTACTGAGTCCGAATCATGGTATCAGGGCGGGTTAACAATTAATTATCAGGCTTTTAAAGCGAGGGCTTAAACATGTCAGACGGCTTAAACGGTACTAAAGTACTTATCTCTGACTCTGCCGGTCAATTGGTCGGTCAGGGTGATTTTACAGTTACATACGGCGGCGAGCCAATCAACGTAAGCAATAAATCCACTGGCGACTGGGAATGCTTGCTTGATGGAGAGATTGCGACACAGCAAATCGTGCTAGCAGGGACGCTAACATACGGCTCAAACGCGAGCTATGAAACACAGAAGGACGCAGCCTTCAAGGGAATCCAGGACACTTACACAGTGACCTTTGCTGCTACTGGCGAATCTCTGACAGGCGTATTCCATCCACATGCGATGGCAGACACCATCTCTCGTGGCGTTGGTGTTACAACTGCGATCAGTTACAGCTCGAGCGGTGAAGTGACTCGAACACCAATCACAATAGTCCCGTAGGTGAAACATGAAGATCACACTTTGTTATAAGGAATATGATTGCAAGGTGTCTCTTGGTGCTATGAAGGCCTTTAAGCAAGCCACGGGCAAATGTCTGTGGCTAACGCTTTTAGAGGTTTACGATGCATTCATTAAGACGAGAGGCATGTCAGAGCTTGATAGGCAGAAGGCTATCTATAGCGCAATCAGCTTTGATGATGCTGTTCACCTATTCGATGCTGTGACAGACAAGAGCGTCACTACGGCAGAGATTGACGATGCAATGTATCACTCAGCCTGGCGCACATACGAAGGCACGACGGATAAAAACCAGCCTTGGTCTTTGCAACTTGTGAACCTTGCGATTCAGTACGACCAAGAAATGAAAGAGTTACAAACGGCAAAAAAGTCCAAACCAGCTACAAGTCAGGCAGAAGAAACAAGCTAGAAAGTTTTGATTTCCCGTTTTGGGGCTGGTGGCGTCACGTTGTAAAAGATTTAAAAATCAGCCCTTCCGAGGCTTGGAGCTTGGATTTTGCGGAGATATCAAACTTGATAGACAAGCCAGAGCAAGACGACCAAGACCTATCATTAATGCTTAACTTTGAGCGAGTCAAAAACGGCGCTCCAAACTCATACATGGGGTGGAAATAATGGCAACCGAAAAACTAACCATTCAGCTTGATGCAGAGACCCGCAAACTAGACGCATCCCTGAAAGCTACCGATAAAAATCTAGACAGTCTCGACAAGTCAACACAAAAAACAGACAAATCGCTCATGTCTATGGGCAAGACGGCAGGAGTAGCTGCTGGTGCGGTAGTCGAGGTGTCAGTGGCTGCGCTAGCTGCTGCCTCTGCCATAACTGCTGTAGCTGTTGCGTCTGCCAATGGAGATAGAGAGCTAGACAATCTATCTAAAACAGCCAAAACAACCAAAGAAAATTTCAAAGCCCTATCGTTTGCGTTTAGCACTGTTGGCGTTGACACTAAGGGTGTTGCGGATGCGTTTAACGATGTGTCTGAGCGAATCGGTGAGTTTGCAGCTACATTTGAGAAGAATGGGAAAGGCTCTGGCGCATTTCAAGATTTTGCTGATGTGATGAAGCTTACAGATCAAGAGGCTGGCAACCTTGCGCAGACACTTGAGGATATGAGTGCAGAGGACGCGCTTGCTGTTATGGTCAAGCAAATGCAGGAAGCTGACGTTAGCGGAACCAGAATGAGCTTCGTCCTTAAGTCTCTGTCAAATGATCTTGAGTATGCTAATCAGCTGTTTGCCGATGGCGGAAAGGAGCTTAACAGGCTGAAAGGGGCCTACACCGCAATGTCTAAAGAGCTTCAGTTATCCGCCGGGCAGTCTGAGCAGTTAGCCGGGCTTGCTGAGTCGTTTGGCCTGCTAAAAACAGGCCTCGGTGATGCAACCTCTGTAATATCGTCGTCACTAGCTCCAACACTATCTGGTTTTTTCAATAGTGTGATCAAAGTTGTTCCCGACGCCACAAACACAATTGTTGATTTTATAAACACATTTAACGAGGCGTCTGACATTCAGTCTGTTAGAGAGATTGACGCGCAGATGGCAAGCCTTGCAGACACCATAGAGAATGGCGTGGCGAAAGGCTATGATGAGATGTCTCGAAACATGCAAGAAAATCCACTTGATTTCGTTAGGGTTGGCAAGTACAGGGATGCAGTGGAAAGGCTTAACGAGCTTGAGCAGCAAAGGGCGGATATACTTGAAGAGCAGACGGCTAGAGAGCTTGAACTTGCAGAGGTTAGAGCTGGTGGGCGCATCGGTGGAGGAAGCGGCGGAACTAGTGACAGCAAAGACTCTTCCGCAGAAACAAAAGCGCTAGAGGACAGATTCAAAACAGAAGAGGAATTGCTAGCTCAGAAATTTGCCAAAGAATACGCGATGGCAGCAGACAACGAAGAGCTAAAAGCTAATCTCGTCAAAGAGTATGACGAAAACGTGAACGCAGCAAAGCTTGAGGCTGAAGAAGCTTATATGCAGGCGTCTAGCGATTTATACTGGGCTAACATAGAAGAGCAGAACCAAGAACGTTTTGATGCCGAGATAGAAGAGCAACAAAGGCTTTTAAGTGAAAAGCTGATTAATGAAGAAGATTATTTAAAAGAAGTAAACAAGCTTGGCATTAAGTACGGGAAGGTGTCAGAAAAAACAGATAAGACCGTTCAAAAATCAAGAGAGATGACGCTTGACCAAGGCTTGAGCTACGCTAGAGGGATTAACGCAGCGCTATTTGAAGATAACAAAGCTGTCAAGGCTGGCATTATTATTGCCGACACTGCGCAAAACGTTGTGACGTCTGTTGCTAACTCGGGCGGTGTGCCATGGGGCCTTCCTGCTGGTGCGGCGGCTGCTGCTATGGGAATAGCCCAATTAGCAGCACTAAACAGCTCATCATCAAGCGGTGGCGGCTCGGTTTCACCATCATCTCCCTCTGTTGCTACCTCATCATCAAGCACTGGGTTTTCAAGCAGTGTAGAGGTTAACGAGACTGTTGGAAGTGGCGCAAATACTTCTTCAACATCAAACACAGTAACTTTTTCAGGCTCAAGCTCTGACACGGTCGGGCAAGCTATGGCAGAATGGCTTAACAACGCGATTGCAAGCGGTGAAATTAAGTTGGGGCAATAAATGTATATATCAACGAGCAGCGAATTAACCATATCGAGTGTAAGTGTGCCTGATGACCCAGGCGCTAATCCGCTTCAATACCTTCTGAATCGTGACTTTTCAGAGATATACAGAAGCGGAACATCATCAAACTTTTTCAGGATTGAGCTAGATACTGCTGAAATCGGCTACATCGGCATAGCTGGGCTTGATGTGTTCGGCAAGGTTTCAGATATTGATTTTGAGTATTGGGACGGTGTGGCTTGGGTTGTCGATGGCAATTACAAAGTCACATCAGACAGAACAATCATGCACATAAACACGTCCAGCTATATTTATTCAAAATGGAGAATCACGTTCACCAAAATCCTATCAAATGAAATCGTGGGCATTGCTTACTTGGCCGCTGGTAAGGCGTGGAATGTTCCTAATGGTGGTGAAGAGGCTGGATATGCTAGACCTTGGTCGACGCCTGCATATAAGCAGAGAACACAAAACAACTTAGGTATGCCAACAGCGACAGTTATCGAGTCTATCGGTGTCTCTGGCTCGGTCTCTTTCAGCAACATTTCAAACATAGATATAGAAGAAACGTGGGGGCCGCTACAGGGTTTTGCTGTGGTGAATGGCGTGTTTATCGTTGAAGAAGAAACAAGGGGCGACAGGGCGTATTATTGCTATAACTGCCTGCCTTCCGCGGTAAAGGCTCACGCACAAACAAGAAGCCTTCAAAACGTATCAATGAAGTTTGATTGTTGGACGGGGAATGTCTTATGAGTGTTGAGCATTTTGAAGTCTTATCAGTTGAACTACCTTACGTTAGCGGTGTCTGCACTGTTCCACCTGGCGCTACTTGGTCGCAGGGCTATCATACCCCGCTAACTTGCGTTGAAAGCTCTGATGCTACATGGACATATTATTTCGGCTCTAAATCTGTACCAATCAGCTTGCCAGAATTTGAAGCAGGTCATCCGATATACAGACAGATTAAAAACGTTAGCGAAAACACGCCAACTTTACAATTTAGCGGCATGGCCAGCCGTGGTAATTTAAACGTAACATTGATTGACTGGAAAGGCGATCCAGGTCCAGTTACCACCACGGACAGCGGCACATACTTAAGCAAGTGGGATGCTCGCAACATATTAAGCGGAAGAGAAGTTAAACTTTATCGCTACACCAGAGAGAACGGAGTAAACACGCTCGTTAGCACGTCTGTTTACCTTTCAGACAGCTTTAGAGTGTCGCAGAGCGGCGATTACACACTATCGTGCACATCACGCCTTGAACGCACTTACAAAGACTATACTCAGTTTCCATTGGCCACAGGCGCAAGGCTAAGGATGGATATAGACAGCTCTACAACCGCGATCCCAGTTCAAGACGGCGATTACGATTGGTCAACGCTTCCAGTTATTCGCATCGGTGACGACTTAATGACGTCAACGGCTTACGATTCTGGAACTGAGACCTTAACGGTTGAAAGCCGAGGTTATGGGGTAAAGACTTCAGGAGGGGTGTCAATATCAAGAACGATCCCCGAGAGTCATGAGGCAGGCGATGACATACAAGTTTGCTATGTTTCAGATGGCGAGCAGATTGCCGATTTCCTAGAAGTGATACTGCTCGCGTCTGGGGTACCTGCAAGCTACATAAATAAGGCTGAGTGGCAAGCTGAGTTCGATGATTATTGGGCTGGCACAACTTTGACAAATGTCTGGTCAGAACCAGAAGCAGTAAAAAACATCATTGATATTATATGCGCTGATTATATGCTCGATATTTGGGAATCATCAATAGAGCCTGCTGGGATAAAGGTTTCCGCTGTGTCGGTATGGAAAAGAGACAGCAAATCTATCGAGGTTGGCCGAGGCATAACTGAGAAAGGTTTTACATACAGAAATAAGCCAGAGCTAAGGGCGTCACGGTCGTTTATTCGTTATGACAAGCCATTCAAGACAGAAAATGACGA
>Ga0208644_1000365_pt1 | contig 36883 bp, 48 predicted proteins | sample VirMetDEL_Nov_18_FD_184517 | JGI IMG/M metagenome (GOLD analysis project Ga0208644, IMG submission 184517) | Aqueous microbial communities from the Delaware River and Bay under freshwater to marine salinity gradient to study organic matter... | ecosystem: Environmental > Aquatic > Marine >...
AATAGCTACAGGTGCTGCTGGTCTTACTTTAGTAGCCTTGTTCTGCTTAAGATATTCTTCTTCACTATAGTTATACATGATTCTGTGACCGAACAAACTTACATTTCCAGACACAATTTCAGGTGTGAAGTTGTCAACAAGAGTTTCGACAAAACCGGGTCTAAAGTGTTTTTTATCCTTATCGATTGCTACTCTATATTCATTATCATCTGTAGCACCAAACTGGTGAGAGCTAAATGGTTCCACAAAAATACCATTCTTAAATCTTTCAATTCCACTTGAATTCTTGAATTGTTTGTTGAATGTGTCGGATTCAAGAGCATTAAGAGAAGCATAGTATTCCAAATTAGTAATTCTCTGATCGAGAGTACCAATATCTTTCATAGTATATCTTCTAATATTAAATTGATCAACTCTTATTCTGTAATCAATAACATTAAATTCTGTTCTTCTGTCTTTTAATTTGTCACCGCTATAAACATTTTGTGCAGCGGTAGCCTCTTCTCTAGTCAAAGATGGGAACGGAGCAATATCTACTGTTCCCACTCTCATAGCTTTAGGAACTTCGGGGGGTGGCGAAATGTTATTGTTTGAAACAGAAACCGTGACAGTAGCTGCCTCTCCAATGTAAACATCTGCCCTTTTTCCAACATTGATCTTGTAGTCGGAAACAAACTCAGAATCATTCTTAAAGATCAAGAAGGAGTTCTTACTGTTACCAGAAGTCTTTGCAGAATCCTTATCCTTAACGTTTGTAACGTTAACCGAAGCTGTATTAGCTACACCACTAAGAAGGTTTGTGTTTTCTTTGTTGTTGAGTCTTGGTCTGTAGTCAACAACATCTCTCAGAGCGATTTTTTCTTGTCCGCTAGTAATGTAGTTTGGAATTTCTTCAAATTTAATAGTAGTTGTATTCGCAGTTCTAGAAGAAGTTGCTGGATAGGAATCTACAGTAAAGTATCCTTCACCATCGTTATTATCGACAGTAAATGCATCAAATCTTACTACAATGGTACTGTTAGCAGAAACAATATTCTTGTATCTTCCCTTGTTAGTCAGATGAAGGGAAGCGTAGTCATAGAAATGATCTCTTTGACCAGAATCAATTTCAAAGAATCCGCCATTGATCTTGTTAGAAGAAGCAGTCAGACTAGAATCAGTAAACGAGCTATTAGCGCTGCCGTCATTGTTGTTTGATAAGATCCAAACACCTGTTGCCTTATGAATATCTACAACACCAAGATCCCAAGGTCCAATAGAGTTGGCGGTGTTGGTAGAGGTATTGATTCTTCTGTAAAGATTCTTTTTAATATCTTTGTTAAATGGCTTGTAGTCTCTACCATTGAATTCATAAGTAGATCTTACTGTTGTCGATCCAGTCCAGCTACTATTGTTAAGAATTGGAATATTAACAATGAGAGTATTGTCTAACTGACTAGTCGTAACCATTGCAGAATCGACTGGAATGGTCTTTCCGACAGGAATAACTTTCTTCAACGTTCCAGTAGTATCAGTACTAGCAATATTGGTTTGAATTTCAGTGGAAGAGTTAATCTTGGTAACAATAACCTTATTACCAGAATCAATCTGTACAATATCACCAACATGAATGTTAGCACTAAATCCAGCAGACAACGTAATCACGTTGCCAGAAGAAGTTGTAACACCAGTAGAGTTACAAGAGATTTCACTACCAACGTTAGAAATTACTAAGTTGTTTACTTCAGATGTTGTGTAGGAGCCGATTGCGTTGTTACCAGACAGATCGGTCTCGTCGTCAACATCAATAATCAAGTTTCCGTTTGCATTAAGAGTGTCTGTTACAGATGCAAACTTTCTTACTGTAAAGTTATTATCGAAAGTGCTGGTGCTATCGGTATATGATCTCACACCAGCTTCGCCAAATCCATCAAGAGGAAGATCGTCAATTCTAGTAATAACAGCATTGTTACTGGAATCTAGAATGATATCAGCGCCACCCTTTACAGTATCATTGGTGACAATGGTTCTAGCATTCTGAATGGAATCGTTAGCAGATTGTTCCACACCAAACAGATGAATTCTATAGACTGCATCTGGAGCACCAGCAGTTCCTGACTCTAGCTCTACGGACTTAACGTAAGCTCTACCAACGTTGTTAGAAGAGGCTGGAGTAAAGGAGGACAGAGCAGTTAAGAATGTGGTATTAGAGGCTGGGAAATATCCTTGGTTTGCTCCGTTGTGGACAAACGTTACTCTATCATAAGGAGCAAAGTTACCATTAAACTCTTTCACTCTTACGTAATTGCCGTAGTTAATTCCTAACTCAAAATCTTCCCTCTGAAGAGTATTTGTGCCTCTATCTACAGTAGTCTTAATCGGAGCAAGAGTTTCTACTTTATAACCATTTACATAGCCCAAACCGGGTTCTACGACAATATCGACTAATTCATTGTTAGGTGTTCCAGCTTTTGTGTCAACAGTAAATCTTTTTACTGTGTAACTACCAGCATGATCGGAATTAATTTTAGCAAGTTGATCACCTAAGATATTATACTGCGGATCTCTATTTTCTTGAAGAACCTCACCTTCTTTGTTGAAGTTGATCAAAATAGCTACAGCTTCTTGATTATCTACATTAGCCGTGTTTGCAGAAACCATAAATGGATCAATTTTTAATCTGTCAGCACCCGGAGCAACTTCATTGGCAAAACCAGCAGCATTATCAAGAAGAGACGTGTCAGATTTAAACGTTACAATCGACTCGTTAGAATCAATTGCCACTACGGCATTGTTAGCACCATCAACACTGTCCGAAACAACAATAAAGCCCGGATCGATGTTTAAGAACTGTCCTTTATGGAAAACAACACCCTCTTCATTAGATGCAACAGTAGCTCTCTGAGATGTTTGTACTGACGCCGACTTGAAGCACTGGAGGCCGGAAAACTTTACAGTATTTAATTCTTCAACAAAAGAAATTACTTCATTATTTCTCAAGTCGTAAGCCATAACAACATGAGTTGTGTTGGGAGTATAGTCTTGAGTGGGTGTTTGTTCTTCACCGTTAACAAATACACTTAAAGTATCTGTATTTGCTACAGAAAAATCTAAAAGGAATGTATTGGCAGATACCGAAGTGTTTACTGTGTTAGCTTGAGAATTTCTTACTGTTCTATCAATAACATCAAGAATTTCTGGAGATCCGGCTGTTCCAAGAACACCAAACTCAGTAAGATTTCTATGAATAGTAAAGTTATTTGAAGTAACATTTGTGTTACCAAAAGAAAGTCTTCTGTTTAATGTCAAGGAAGTATTGTTTGCAATATTATCAATCTTAGCCTGAAATGAAACTCTTCTCTTGTTTGGCGTTTCAAAGATAGTAAGGAAATCACCAACAGCATAACTATTAAAGGATGTGCCAGTTCCTGTGACTGTATTCGAGTTTTCAACAATAGATACATTACCAACAGCAGTCTTTGTGTTAGTGTCATCTACACTAGTATAAGTTACATATAACCTTTTGGTATTAGGTGCTTCTGCTTCCGATCCTTCCCTTTGATTGAGAATTTTAGCTTCAACATCACTGGACTGAGAGGTCAGGAAAAGGTTATTAGAAGAATTTAAAATTGCTTCAAGATCGACAACATTGTTGTTTGTATAAGAATTTTTGACACGAATAACGTGGGCTTGGTCGAGAACTGTAGGGTTTACTCCATCAACAATGGATCCATTTTTAAAAACATGAGAACCAAATCTACTGATCTGTCTCTGAAGAATTGTTTGCAGTTGGGAAAGCTCTCTTGCCTGAACTGAAGTTCCCGGCTTAAAGAGAATCCGATAAAACTTCTTATTTTCTAGATAATCGTCAAAGTAAGGAGCATTATTGAGATTTGTATTGATATCAGACATCTTAAACCTTAACTACAATTTTGAATTCTACGTTGCTTGTGTCTGTTTTGGACACCTTCAATATGTTATTTATATACAATAAGTGACCATACAAACCGTCTACAAAGGTATTTGAAACTTCAGAAACAACTACATTTGCAGAGTTTTCTGAGACATTACCTTGAACAGTTATGTTTGAGGGGAATTTAGTTCCAACAATGGCTAAAGTATTGGCAGATTGTGTCACCAAAGTTCCAAAATATTGCTTATCAAGAGAAGTAATAACCTCTCCGTTACTAAACAAATCAGCCTGATCTACGGTCAGTCTGATGATATTGTTAAAGGTGTTAGCCTTGTACGCCTTTCTAAAGGGAACATTTGTGTGGGTTCCGGCAAAAGGATTTCTGGCGTAAATAACAGTGTTAGATGAAACACTTAGAACATCGTAAGATTCATCAAAATCACGGCCTTCAACGATAATAGTTTCGTTTAAAGCCTGTTGATTGGTGATTTGCTTATTAAACTCATTAAAGAGTTCTACAATATTAGATGCTTGGTCGGTATTCGAAGCAGAAGTGTTTGACAAAATAGCAGTATTCACTGCCGATAAAGTAGCACCTGCCACTGGTCCCAGAGAAGGATTTGTGAAAACTGACTCGAATTCTGTTCCCGTTCCGGTAATAATATTCTGACCAGATGTCACAGAAACCGTCCCGGTAAATGCTACATTTGCTGGTGAAGGATTGGAAAGAATGCCAACAGTTCTAAAACCATTCTGAAGGTTTGCTGTGATGGTGTTAGACTCATTTCCCTCAACAGTGATAGCGTACATGATCTTATCAGAACCAAGCTCCTCATGGGGATCATGACCGTGACCTTTACGGGGAGCGATCACGGCTTCTGCCGTTGCACCTGTTCCAGTATTAGAGTCAATAACAACATTAGCAAAAGAATAAGAATCGCCAGAGGCTTTTATGTCTATCTGAGTGATCGATTTTGTCGTGCCATCAACAACGGCTGTTGCAGTTGCATTAGCTCCATCACCAACAATTCTTATTCTTGGTGTGATTTCATATTTCGTAGAACCTGTGAATGTGTGAGAACCGTCAATTCCTACCTGCTGTGTTGAGGAGTTATAGGTGTTGACTGTGAATAAGCTACCGTTTGCTTTTGCACCCGGCTCAAACAAAAGAATAGAGTTGTTATTGAAGAAATTGTTTTCAGGCGTAAAAACAAGACCATTCGAAAATGATAAAGTCTTATTTTCAATAATAAACTGAGAGGAAGAAATTACAGATTGTACACTACCATTTGTAAATTCTACGTAATTATTGCCGCCAGATTTTAAAAAGACTCTATCAATACTTTGTTTTGAATTGACCCCGATTTCGGTGTTCGAAACAACAGGAATATATTCATCCGTAATAAATTTTGACCCAGAAGGAACAGAATACATATATTTCCACAAGTATCCATCAGATTCTTCTCTTGGTGTCAGGTCTACGTGAGAGGGTTCTACAGTTGATTCTGACGATCCATTGTTGTCAATACATTTGTAAACATTTCCAGAAGAAGTATAAACAAAGAAAGACTTTTCTGTATCACTTTCATTTACTGTAAAGAGAGTATTAGATTTGTTGTAGAAAGCCTGATAGATAGTGTTTGAGGTCCAATTATATCTCTCGACAACCGGAGAAACATCAGTCGGCAAAATCTTTTTACCAAAAACCATTTCACGAATGGGATTGTGTATAGAGGTGTAATAATTTTCGGTATTTGCAGTTTCCTTCACGTTTTCATCATTGTTATCATGTGTTTTAGAGACAAAGATGTAAACGTTTTGTGTATATGTGGAAAGCTCAGTGATCATTCCCAAATTATGTGATAAAGATCTTGTAGTTGTACCCATTTCTTTACACGCCACTAGCTGTGACGCTCTCCTCTAAAATTTTTACCGAACTTTTAGCATCATCCTTAATAACATTTTTAGTGAAGAATTTTCTACCTGACATGTGAATTAAGCTGTCAACAATACCTTCATATTTTTCATTATTAATGGTTGATTCGATCTCGTAAGAATACTCTTGCCAAAAGTCACTATCTTGAATTTTAATTTTTTGATTTAGTTCTGAGTTAATGGTTAAGTGTCTGCCTTCTAAAATAGACTGACCACCTTTTTGGATTTTAATATTTATGTCTTTAGTTTCAAAATAATTAGAACCATTATTTGCAACAGCAATGCTTGTTATGACACCTCCAGAATTCGTAACTGTAAGTGTGGCTCCAGATCCAGTTCCCCCAACAACAGTAACAGAAGGAGAGACATACCCAGAGCCGCCCTTTGTGACGATAACATCTGTGACTTTCCCATCATTCAGGATAGCAAAGGCTTCTGCACCAATTCCCCTCCCATCAAGATCAACGATATTGATTTTAGGCGTAAGATTTTCTGACCTCATTCTTACTTCTTCACCGGGCCTATAACCAAACCCAGCGTTAATGATATTCATTTCCGAAACAGAACCTTCACTTGAAGCAATTCTATAATCAAAGTCCGCATCAAGCCCTGTTTCAATATCTGTAAACGTTACGCCAGTTTTAACTCTAGACTTTAAAGGATCATTTATCGAGCTAAAGTTAACATTAGAAGTATTGTATCCTATTCTTATCGTATAAGAAGGATTATCTAAGTTTAACTCTCCACCCAAAACTTTGTCATCTAAGTAGACAGCGGTACTGTTGATGAAATTATTGACCGCCCTGACAGTTTGTTTTCCATCTCCATCAATAAGTTTTATGAAATTTAAGAATCCCTTTGAATAATCATTGTTTGTGATATCGTAAGCCGATTCTTGTCTTATTGTCATAAACGTGGTGTTAGTAACACTATCGATATTATGGAAAGTGGGAAGCCCTTCGTCTGTCATTACCTTCAAAACATCGTGTGCTTTAAAGTCTTGTGTGAAGTTTGTCCCTGTACCAATAACTTTGTTGTTCGATAGGGACAGTGTAACATTTCCAGACAACGTGTTAGCAACTGTTATCAAGCCGTTACTGAAAATTTGATTTGTTGAAACAAGTAAAGTGTTGCTTAAAGAGCAGTTACCCACCTGATTAGCACTAAAGACTAGATCTTTGATGGCAACAAATGGTTTTGTTACACCGTTGTAGTTCTTCGGCTCCTCATTAACATCAATTCTTAAAATTTCACCGTATGTTCTCTCTTCATTGGAAAGAATATCACCGATAGGCGACACGTTGTAAGCATTTAAAGAATTTGAGCTATCGAACTGATAACTATTCACGTTTGCTGTTCCGATAGTCAAAGAATCAAATACCTTTAACAAATCACCGTTAATAACATGAGTTGAGTAACTTCCATTTAGAACTACAGAAAATTTACCTCTGTCAATTTGGTTCGATTCTCCGGGCGCTCTCGTTATAATAATGTTAGATTTTGATGAATATCCATACCCATCAACACCCCTAAGCTTAAATGTACCTAAAATCCTCTCAAGTTCTGTAACAGAAGCTTTAAGGCTCACACCAGTTCTATTCGGCAATGCTTCAAATGTTGTTCCCAAAGGAATATTTTCTGAGCCACTTTCAACAACAATGCCGTTAATCGGTCCAATAACTTTTGGTGCCGTAGTTTTGTCTATTGCCGTAGCACCTCTAAAAACAACTTTATCACCTTTTCTAAAAGAACCCTGAACGTTGTCTAATTCTATGTAGAAAAAGTTTTTTCCGTTGATTCTTTTTTTGAAAACTGATTTAGCTATTGCAGAGGCACCAGAAAGAGAACCAAATATCTCTTTACCTTGGAAATTGTTCAGTGTTCCAAAACTGTTCCCTTCTCCCAAAAATATTTCAATAATGTCTGGTCGATTGAATCTAGAATCAGAAGCACGAAATAGTCTTGTTCCGGGAACAAAAATTTCTGGGGAATCATTAAAGGACAGTCTGAAAAAAAGTTTAATACCTCTTTCTGTACCCTTTGTTCTATAAAGATCTTTGATGTGCTTGATGATGAATCTAAGATCACCAGTTATTACTGCTGGAAGCTCCTTGATAAATCTACCAGATCCAAAGGTGTACTTGTTATTAAACTTAATTAAATTTGTGTTAGATGTTGTGTCGATATCACCTTGAAACTGAAGATCACGAATTTTATTGCCAGTATTAGCAGAAAAATGTCTGTAATAGGCATCTATAAAATTTACAATTCCCTCACCTTCGTCCAGAAAAAAATCTGGAAACTGAGATTTAACAAAATGGTTTGTTGATTTCTCACTTTTGGTGAAACGATCAGTCATCTGTTGTTTGTCCATTTATAGTTACGGAAGTGTTTAGGGACTGAATTAGTATAATTTGATCCTGATCCACGATAATATCTGGTGTAACACTACTGGCGTAGAACTGCACTCTATCGCCAAAAGCAACTCTTCCCCTAGAGAAGTAACCACTCACAACAAAATTATTTAAGTTAATGAGACCACTATCATAGTCTATAGTCCCAAGATTAAAGTTCAAAACCTCTTTAGATCCTCTTGTCGAAGAAACAAGTCTCACTGTTCCATTCAGATCTTCAACAGACGCTTCAAAATTTACACCGTTGATATTAAGTCTAAACAATGAAGAGCTAAAGGAACCTTTTTCAATAGCGTTATTATAATTTAAAACATAGTTACTCGTAGTTCCAACAAAAGGAGAAATTTCTTTAGCCATCCTTACAGTTGTGTTGTTTGACAAAATACTTGTATCAGTATTATCAATTGTCGTCAGAAGTTTACTGAACCTGAAATCTTTGTCGAATTCAGATAAGTTGTCTGTTCCAAACTGGATAATGTTGCTGAGAACAGAAGATCTCAAATCTTCTTCACCTCTGGTTGTCTGAGTAGAATTGTATCTGACAGAGCTTTTAATATCCAAAACAATAAATTTAGGATCATCCGTGATAACCTCTGTGCTTATCGAAGTTTTGTCTCTAAGAAAATCTACAATAGAATCTTTCAGGGACTGACTAGCCACTGTCGAGTTAAACGGCTTTGGGATAATAACAACTTTACCGAATCTAGGCGGATTTAACTTTTCGCCACCAATAACGTTCAACGTTTCGATAGTTGGAAACTTATTTTTGACCAGAGACTTATAGTCTTCTGTAGTTATGGCTCTGTCTTGTGTGGCAAACACTCTCGGAGCATTGAATCTAATAGAATCTATGGACTCTCTTTCGGCACCCAAAGAGGATCTTGAAACTGTTGTAGGAGTGATTGTTGCATCACTAGATGTAAAGGTTCTTGCATTATTGCCCTCCTCACCCAGCGTTTCTCTGTATCTTAAACGAATAATATTTCCGGGTGTGAGCCTTTTCCCTGTGATGTCGTTTCCGAATTCAATTTCGTATTTGTCTTGACCGAACCCCTGAACAAAAAATACCGAAGACGTAGGAGTCAAGTTAAAAAGATTTTCCGCTCTTTTGAACTGTGTGTTTGCTAAATCAGAAGAACTGTTTTGAACGACAACATCCAAACTATCAATATCGACATTGGCAGAAGAGACAACGATCTTTGTGTTTGAGGACGTGACATCGAAAAATTCGGTCACTACAGTCCCTTCAAAAATATTTACGTTGTTTGCAATAAAGTTCCCTGTTCCATCATTAACAGCAGTAATATCTCGGTCAGTCGAAAATGTTAATGTGTTCGATCCCAAAACGGTGCTGAAAGTAGTGAACTTGTTGATAATTTTTGTGCCATCATTGATAGGGCCAGTTGTCGATATGTTGATAGTTGCTCTTGAGGAGTTTCTGGACCTTGGAAGAAAATTAAGTTCTTTGGCATGAGAAACTACCGACTCTTTTAACTTGGCCGTATCAAGAAAAGACTCTGTTCCAATCTGGTTCAAGTAGTAAGCGTTGATGTGTGTGTTGTAAGTCAACAGGTCAAGAATAATCGACATGTTAGAACCATCAAAATTATAATCTTTATATTGATCTTGACTCAACAAAAATTTTCTAAAATCATCTTTAAGAGAGTCAAAGTCTAATTCTGATGTTGATAGATAGTTTTCAGCCATTATCTTGCTCTTTCTAATACTACGTTTAGCGTAACTACTTGTTGACTATTTATGGGAGTAAATTCAATAACAACATTAAGCTCATAGCTATCTATCTGCTCAGAAGTGTTTGAAACACTGATATTTAAAATGTCAATTCTAGGCTCAAAATTTAGAAGTTGAGCTTCAATCTCATCTTCAAGAGCAATTCTCACAATATCGCTGTCTGGCTCAAAAAGAAGTGCTCTGACATTAGACCCGAAATCTGGGTTAAAGGGTCTTTCGCCCTTATTAGTATTGATGATATTACGAACAGATCTTTTGATAGACTCAAAGTTTTTGATCGATACAACATCGTCACTTATTGGATTTTGAGTAAACTGTGTGTCCAGATCTGAAAAATAGATTTCTTTAACAACAGGACTCTGCATTATTTCCTCCTTACAACTTCAACGACATTCCTTCTTTTGTCGTTGACGGAAACCATTAGTGTTGATCTTTGGTATTTTTTAAGTGTCCTATCAATGTAAAGCCTATCGAACAAAGAAAACTGATTGATATAATTTAAAGCCTTTATGAACATTGATTCGTCTTCATCGTTTTTGAAGTTAAAAACTACGGCGTTTCCTTGAATCTGATCGCCAAAAAATGAATCCATGTCTACGTCATTTAACGAGTTTTTGAACAAAAGTCCCTTTTCGATAAACGGCCTTCTTCCTGTTATTTCAAAGACAGGCTCCATAACTTCCAAGCATAATCTCTGCAAATTATCGTAGATTGTTTTTATATCAATGACGTGTGCAACAAATTCAGAGAAAGAGTTTGTATCATCCACATAAAGGGTTTCTACAGAATCGACTTCTTGCAGTTTTCTATCGATAAAATCGTCATCAAAAAAATTATCAGACAACTTAATCCTTTCTTCATCAAAAGGATCTACAGTCCTTTCCGGATATTTTTTTATGATCAAGTTTTTTGGAATCTGAAGAAATGTGTTTCTTCTGACAAGATCCAAATCATAGGAATCAAATTCTTTGATAAGGCCAAAACTTTTCTCGGTAACATCAATTATCATCTGACGAACCCTCTGCTTGTACGAAGGGTTCTGTTCCTATCCGGAACCCATTTTCATCCACATCAAACGTAAAATAATTACGTGTATCCGATGCTTCATCACTAAGAGTTTGTGGAACAGGAACTGGACCGCCTGCTGGACCGACTGGATCAGTTTCAACAGGAACTGGACCGCCTGCTGGACCGACTGGATCAGTTTCAAAATTATCTGGAGCATCATTCTCATCACTAGGCTCCACAAAATTCGGATTCTCTCTTCCGGGTATGCCGTCAACGGTCATCTCTCCTCGGATAACAAGATCACCATCACCCTTTATATTACCACGAACAATCAAATCTCCTGTGATCTCAACATTTCCTCGGAGAATAATCTTTTTTGACTCTAGAACTATAACAGTACCAGCAGAAAAATAAGACTTTGCACCACTCTTACTATTATAATTTTTTTGTTTAGAAATTCTAGTTTTTGCCTCGATACTATGTTTTCCGCCAACTTCAGTAGCAAAGTCTTTGGAAACTTCATCTAGTCTCTCACCGCCTTGCTGAATGATCTCAATATTTCCATCTTCAAAAAAAGTCATTCTAGTAAGTTCATTGCCGTGCTGAATATTGATATATTCATGACCTTCTGTAGTATTGAATTCAATCTTACTTCCATTAACGTATTTTGTTACCTTGTTATACAGGTACTCCGTTTTTGGTTGTGGGGAAATACGTGGAGTGATCGGAGCAAGAGCAACTTGATCGCCGTCATGGTTTATCTCTTTGGGACCATCTTTGCCCGGTCCCTTTGGTGCTGGCTGTGGTCCCAACTTAGTCATTGTTTGGTCTCTCCGTTACGAAACTAGAAATATCGAACCCCAAATTTGTTATCTTCTCATAACTGCTGTCTATTTCGAGAGGTTTAAAATTCACATTGTAAGCATTTTTTCTAAATGTTTTTATGAATCCTGTAAATGTTTTTAGTTGATTAAACCTGTAAATTAATGATGCGGTTTTTTCATTATTTGGATTCACATCACTTCCAGAAAAACAAACAACGACGTTTAGCTCATCAGATCTTTCTGGATAAAAATAAGAATCAGAACTCATCTCTACATCAGTAAAAAGATTACCATTTTTGTTTATGAAAAAATTAAAGGTGTTATCTAAAGATGAAGCCTTCAAATCACGGATAACATCCAAAAAATTTAGATTGTTCTCATTTAAATATGAGAATGCACTAATATTAAAAGATGTCTTTTTTGTCTTTTCTATGTTGTAGAGAATTTCGTTCTTAAGATGAATTTTATCAACAATAAGTCTATTCTTTTTGTAGTTTTTGACGCCAAGATCAAAATTAAATGAAGGTGCAATCATACTGTCGGCCCTCCTAAAGCTGCATCACCTAGCACTTCTTCCACACTAGTATCGGCACCCGGCCCTGTTGTCGCCTGATTAAATGATACAGCACTTGAAACATCTGAAGATCCGGAAACAGGAGGCGGTGTGATTCCCGGAAGAGTGCCAATAATACACGGATGCTGTCTGTGACGATCCATCCAAAAGCCTACAACAAAAGACCCTACTTCCAGACCTACCGTTTCACCGATATCGAAAACATCTGCACCTGTATTTGGCATAAGAACTACTGCAAGGGGAAGATCCGATATAGGAGCAGCTTCGTCATGCATTCCTACAATACGGATAGCCACTCTTAAGAGTGTGTCAGCCTTTCTGTTCTTTTCGGCCAGATGAACTTCATCAACATAGGCATAAAACCATGTGAATTTGTTTCCGTAAAAATCACTTTCGTAGCCATTTAAATTAGTGTCCGTCATGCTCTTTTTCCATCTAGTCCTAATTCAAACTGCGAATATACCTCTCCATTCGTAGATACACTGTGCCTTGCAGCCAAAACCAAATACTTTCCGGTAACTTCAGGATCTAAGGTTTTTTGAGGATCTTTGTCATTGATAGGATAGTCAATCTCGATAACATCTCCGGGATTTACGTCCGTGCATCCGTAAGAACTCATTGTAATTCTTTTGTTAATGAAACCTGCAGCAGAGGTTTTTGGCTTCAAATAAGCTTCCTCTAAATTAGGATTAACATAGTAAGATTCATCACCGCATCTTGGGTCATAAATGGTTCTAGTTTCTCTTGGAGAAGCCATTGCCTTACATGCTGAATTAACCTCTGGATGTTGAGGAGAACCCATAGTAACAGGCTGAGACTTATCTTTAGTAAAAGTGCAAATTTTATTTGTGTAGTCTATATCAACGTATTCTCTGCTAACATATCCTTGTTGAACATCATCATGAACGTTAAAGGCAGAATCTTGGCTGAATACTAATATTCTGCAAACCTTAGCACCTGAAACATACTGTTTATTAATTGTGTGTGCTTCTTGCTCACCCATATTACTTTCTGTCATCAAAAATTTTCGTATTGGTCCTGCCGATGCCATTTTACTTACTTCGTCAAGACAAAACTTTGGCTTTCCGTCAATGAATTTTTGAAAAAGAACAAACATATTTTTACCAGAACCCGCTGCCCTCTCAAGAAGAAAGCCGATAGCTTGCATGGGTGTTTGACGGGGTATGTCTATGTTTACTGCAGGAGAAGAAGAGACATTTACTTGTAAAGAGCCTTTAAGATATTTGTTAAAAACAAATTTTACAATATTTGTGATAGTTTGTGGGTTGTGTCTGAATATCCATTCCTGAACTTTTTGTGATGCATTGTTTAGGTGTTCCGCAGTCATACCAATAAACTCAACACCCAGAGATTTACGACCACTAATCATCTTTGTCGTCATGCTGTTGATGTGAAATGTTCCAGAAATAGTCTGTCCAGCACCATCAGTAATACTAATCAAAAGAGATTTATCGCCATTTACAGCGCCTCTCCGAAGTATAGAGTCTTCATCTGATATAGTGCATGAAATTGACATGAAAGGATGGTCAATGGAAGAATAAATGCTACACATTACAACGTAAGGAGTAATATCAAACTTTCCACCACCACCAAAAAGATTAACGATCTCAACCTTAAAAAGTTTTTGACCCTTTGCTGGCTCCAAGTAATTAACCATTAAACAGTCTCTCCATCTCTATCTTTATCTGAGGTAAAAATGAAGGATCAATAAGCTTTATATTTCTTAGGTTGTCATTTCTTTCTTCATGATAATCAAAAGCTGTTACTGGCTCCCAGCCTGTACGATCAACAGCAATCGTAGCATCTACAAAATCAGAATTTGCATATCTGTTGTATGTGTCTTCATTAATTGTAAATCCATACTTAGGATTTTTGTAATGCAAGACAGTTTCTTTTGCTGCAGGAATAGAGCCATACTTCTGTACGTAAAAATCAGTCAGTTGTTTATATGACTTGGGCCATTCGTTGTGGACATCTACAATCTGATTAGAGAGCAAAACAAGCCAAGAATAGAAAACACTGTCATAAAAAATAAAAGAGATCTCTTCAGGCGTTTCGTTGTCCTCAACTGTGTATTTGAAAAATGCACTTGGATTGTTGAATGCATCTTTTACGATTTTCGAAGAAACCATTAAGTTTCTCGAAAGCTTTCCGTTATATTCGATTATGGGTAAGTTTTTAAAGAGACCTTTTGCCATTATGCAAATCCACTTCTTCTTCTTCGGTAGTCTTCTCTAACTCTACTCGTAATTTCCATAAGCGTTAGTGAAAGTGCAATCGACGTAGGAGCACCCGATTTAAAAAAGAAAGGAGAACCAGAGGCAGAATAATCGACTGTGACATCTGTGATCACACTCTCAAAAACCGGGAAAATTATAAGACCGTTTGGCGCTCTTACATCAAATCTTGGAAATACTGCAGGATACCTGACAATATTCATGTAAGGATCGATCAGTTCTGGATGGCTGCTTTCTTTCAGTAATTGAATGACTCTAAAAATAGAACGTGTCCCTGCTTCAGAATCAGCGTAAAGCTTCCAACTAAAATTAAACGTTCTAGGAGAGACACCAGCAAATTGTTGAACTTGGCTGTTGTTAAATGCCTTGTTGAAAGAAGTAATTCCTTGCATGTTAGTAAGAGCAGCAAAAAGATTTGCCGTCTTTGTTGGATCTGAGTAGAAATTTTTTATTTCTTTGAATCTAGAATTTAAAGTTTGGATTACACCATCTTCACCCGCTGGCATGATCCCCAAAGCAGCGCCAACAGAGTTCAAGATAGTGTTCATAATAGCGTTACCGCCACCTTGATCCTTACTCTCGTAGGCAATGTTCATATTTTCTTGGAGGTTATCAGGTGTTGGTAACGCTATAGTAGCTACTGATGCAGCAACAGACCCACTCTTAGCTCTTCCTCCTGCCCCAGAAGACCCAAATCCAGTTCCTCGGAGAAGTGGACTATCCAGTCTTCTTGCTCCAGTCGAAAGCTCTTGAACTTCACCTTGAGGGAATGAAGGAGGATCGTTCGACCTATTTGTTGCAAAATTATTGTCTGCCGATCTTTCCTGAAGTCTTTTTAGATATTGTTCAGTTGTCGAATTCTGCTCATCGAAATCTGCTTCGTAGAGGCGCTGTATAGACATAATACAGTCACCCTTTATTCCTATGGCCTCGGCTCTGTTGACAAGATTTCTAGCATCAATAATTTCTGGCTTTCTTCTCTTGTCACTTCTTTCCTTTTTTTCTTGGATAGCATCAAGTACATTGTTACCGCCATTACGATTTTCTGAAGTGGCTCTTGACACGACAGCACCAGTAGCCGTTGTTCTAAAAGTTGACCCTGATCCTGATTGTGCAAGACTAGAAGAAATAAGTTCGGTCATTTATTTTCTTTCTAAATATTAGTATGGCTGCTAAAAAAGGTTCTTTTAAACCAAAAAATTATCAAAAGTATAAAGGCGATCCAACTAAGATTATTTATAGGAGTAGTTGGGAACGTATGTTCATGGGTTATCTAGATAATAACCCAAATGTTATTGAATGGTCGTCTGAAGAATTCTTCATACCTTACAAAAGTCCTGTTGATGGAAAAATAAGAAGATATTTTCCTGACTTCTATGTGAAGAAGAAAAATAAACAAGGTGGCGTCGATGTTTTGGTCATAGAAATAAAACCAAAATATCAGACAGAAAAACCGGAAAAGGCCAAAAAAGTTACTAAACAATATGTAAATAAAGTTAAAACATATGCTATCAACGAATCTAAATGGAAGGCTGCTGAAAGCTTCTGTAAAGATAGGAAGTGGCAGTTTCAAATTTTAACTGAAAACGAATTAGGGCTTTAAATGGCGATAACTTTAAATTCCTTTAGGGAAACCGTAGAAAAAGTCATAGGAAAAAGACCTAAAGACGTTTTTCACTCCATCCTTCAAGAAGGACTAGAGCAAGAAATTATTCCAGTGAGAACAAAGAAGGCAAGGCAATATTACCGTGGCTTCGGGGCTATGTCATTAGAAAGTTCTAAAGAAACAATTTTCAAAAATAGAGATAGAATTGCAAAACTTCCATCTATCGGAAGAATGTATTTCTTTCAGTATTTCCCAAAGATGGCTAACGAACTTCCTTACCATGACAGATTGCCAATGATTTTTCCGATAGACACCATAAATAATGGAATAATGGGCATCAACCTACACTATTTGCCTCTCCAGCCGAGAGCAGCTTTGATGGATGCACTTTATACCTTGGCTAGTGACAATACATATGATGATAAAACAAGGTTAAGAATAAGCTATCAGATTCTGAAGGTTGCCTCGAAATTTAGTATGTTCAGACCGTGTATAAAAAAGTATTTGTTTAACCATCTTCAGTCTCCACTATTCGAAGTTAAATCTTACGAATGGGATATTGCCTTATTTTTACCTGTTGAAATGTTTGCTGTTGGTAGTGCTTCACCAAATCCGGGTATTACCGGATTAGCTCAAAAAGAATCTTTGGACAGGATATAAAATGGGTTTCAGTATAGAAGAATTTAAAGGTAGATTCAAAAGAGACTTTGCTAAATCTGCTCTGTTTGAAGTATTTTTTTCCGTTTTCCCAGATCTAAGATTTCAAGCATCGGCTACTTCCCTACCCGGATCAAGTGTTCTGACTGACACATTTAGTAGTGGCCCTTACAGACCTATCGAAAGAGCGGTTTCGAGAGGATATACTGGTGTTGGCATCACGTTCATGTTGGACAACGAAGGACGCTGCTTGTCGGCACTCAATCAAATGATGGATAGTGTTGTCGATCCAAACGGATTTGTCGGATACCCGAGTCAGTATGAATCCGCTGTTTCTATCATTCACTACAACCAAACAGGAAAAGTTGTCACTCGATACACATTGCATGATGCATTTGTAGCCTCTATCTCTGACGTAACGCTGGATTGGAGCAACGGAGACGGAATAGCAACAGTTGCATGTGTAATGAAATACAGATCTTACTCTATGAGTGCCTTTGGTGGCGACATTAGACCTAAAGCATCATTTGGTGAGAGTGGATACGTAGATAAAGTCGAAATGCCCGATAGAGCGCCTATCATAACCGAAAGACCTAAAATTGGAACCATAAATTCTGGACCCCAAATTGATTAAAGGATGAAAAATGTTACCAAAAATTCAGAGTGCTGTTTTTAAGACAAAAATTCCGTCTTTGGACAGAGAGATTTTAATGAGACCATTTTTGGTTAAAGAAGAAAAAATTCTTTTGATGGCAAAACAGTCTGGAGAAAAAGATCAAATCTTTCTTTCTATCAAACAGGTCATTCAAAATTGTATTATTGATGAATCTGTAAACATTAGCAATCTTCCATATTACGATATAGAGTACCTTTTTATTCAGTTACGTATTAACTCGGTTGGCGAATTCATCGAAATTGAAATCACAGACCCAGAAACTGAAGAAAGAAAAAAGGCTACAGTCAACCTAAGTGACGTAAACGTTGTTAGAAATAACACTTCTAACAAGATCATCCTAAACGACACGACTGCTCTAATCATGAAGCATCCCTCTTTAGATGAGATTGCCAAGGTATCGACAGAAAATGAACTTGAAGCATTTTTCGATACTTTAAAATATTCTGTCAAATCAGTATTCCATGAAGACCAGTCTTATGAATTTGTTTCATACTCTGATGAGGAGAAAGACGAATTCATCGAATCCCTGAGCTTGGCAAATATCGAACTGTGTAAAGATTTTATTGCTTCGATGCCTTCTGTTGAAGTCGAAGCTAAATGGACAGAAGGCAAAAAAGATAAATCTATGACGTTGAAGGGGATCAACAATTTTTTTTAATACTGTTGGGCCATAACAACCTTAAAAATTACTTCAAGCTAATTTTTAATATGGCTCAACATCATGGCTATAGCATTTCTGATCTTGAGAACATGGTCCCTTTTGAACTTGAATTATATTCGTCAATGCTAATTGATTACTTAGAACAAAAGAAACAAGAACAAGAGATGGCTAGAAGATAATGGGAGATATTAGATTTCCGGGATTAAAGATAACAAGTAGGTATAAACCTTACGGAGAAAAAAATCCCGAAAACGGAATTGCATACTATAATACGAAAGCTACTGAAAAAAATAAACCTATCAGTGCATTGGTAATTCATCATACTTCTGGTGGATCTATGGAAGGTGCTATTTCTTGGTCATTTGGTGGGTCATCAAATGAAAGAGGGTTTCATACAGGATATCACTTCATCGTAGATAAAGATGGTAGTATTGCTCAAGTTGCTCCCGAAAATGCCAGAACATACCATACTCAATCTTATGCAGGACCACCTTTCAACAATGAACAATCTATTGGTATCAGTTTTGTTGGATCAGGAATTCCTGAACCACAAGGAGAAATGCGTGAGGCAGGCATAAAACTTATTGCTGGCTTGATGAAAAAATATAATTTGACGCCGAACCAAGTAAAAGGTCACGCTGAGACTGCAAAACCGGGCGTTAAAGCAGCCCATGAAGGAATGTGGATTCATAATGCCATAAAAAATGGTGAACTTGATCAATACACCAAAGGTCTCGATAATTACCAATATCATGGTAGTGGATATTTCAATAGAGGTAGATTTGCAAAACAAATTGCAGATGACAGCAAACTCAAGCAAGAATTAATTAACCTCACTTATGCTGAAGTTGGTGGCATTAACATAGATGCTCAAACAGCATTTATCGAAACAGTTTTCAATAGAGCTAATGCTCATGGGACTAATAATATAAAAGATATGTTAATTCCCGGCTATTATCAGCCAATGAAAGATACAGCAAAATACAATATGAAAAAAGAGGTATTAAGAAAAAATCCTCAATACAAGAAAAATATCGAAAAAGCCTTAGAAAATGCTTTATCTGGCTCCAACGTAAGCAATTTTTCGACCCACAATGCCTCCGGAGAAACTGCAAAGGAAGCCGAAAAGCTAGGTGACGTAAGACTCAACATCAAATATACAACGACTGGAGGAACGCCATCCCAAAATCTTAAAGCAGGTGATTCAGACGTAGAAACATTTTATACTAAAACTAAGGATACTACAGAAGCTAGAGCAAAACATTACGATTTAATTGATAAAGAAAAAGCTTGGCTAAATTCTGTTGGTGGAGGAGGTTCCGGTGCAACTCCGGGTAGCTTTCGAGGAGCAGGAACTGGAACAGGAACCGGAGCAGTATTGGGAGAAGGAGGATTACTTGGAGGATTATTCAGTTCAGGAGGTTTATTCGGATCCCAAGGAGGTTTGGGTGCTCTCGCTGGTTCACTCATCGGCTCTGGTGCCATACCTACCAGCAGCATTTCTTCTGCTATCTCTAGTTCTCTTCCTTCTTCTCTTGCAAGCCTACCATCAGCTTCTACAATCTCATCAGGTCTTGCTCAATCTATTCAATCCGGTCAAGGATTTACGCCGTTTACTTCGGCTGTTCAATCGATTGCTTCGGCAGATACGCCAGTAGGAAGACTTTCTGCTATTGGTGACGTAGCTACTGAGTATGAAGCTGAGATTAAAGCTCTCGTTCCATCATTGTCTGACATGGACTTTAAGTCAATTATTCCAGCTATTGTTGGTCTTGAGGATCAAGGGCCGAATCAAAGACTTGTTTCTGCACTTAAAATGATGGAAAGTGTTGATCCTGATAAGTTAATGACTGTTGGTGATGTTCTCAAAGGAGATCCTTTAGAGACCATGAAGGAATTTTTAGGAATAGAAACCCTAGAAAATCAGCCCTTGTCAACAATCTTTGACAAAGAAAATTTACCTGAAGAAGCACAAGCCATACTTTTTGGAAAAAGTCTTTTTACAAAAATCGATAAGGCTATAGAAACCGAAGACCTTCAAGGAATTTACGTCAAGGCTTTGTATGGAAATAAAGAAGAACAAGCTAAGGCACTTGAGTTTCTTACTAAGGGAAATCTTCCTGACATAGAAGGTCTTGAAGAATCATTCCCCACACTTCTTTCTGGAACTTTAGAAGAAATTGTAAAGACTCCGCTAGTAACTAGTCAGCTTGGTGAGCAGTATGCAGGTATAGCATCGACAGTACTTACAGGCGAGGCATCTGTAGTAGAACAGACATTGACTGATCTTGGTGCTTCAGAACTTGCCAAAGCTACTGGAATATCAGGTGATACATCCAAAACACTTCTTGCTGGTGGAACAGAAGAAGAAATCAAAAAGATGAGAAATGAAATCGGCGGAATAGCCCTTGACGGATTTATCGAATCAAACCCCACACTAAAAGGCATTATAGATTGGTTCTACAATAATCAAAATCTAATAACACTCCTTGGTTCTGCTGGAGCCTTTGCAGGATTGTCTTCTCTTCTAGGCGGTGGAATTGGTGGAGGTTTTGCTGCAGGTGCTGGTGGTCTGATTGCTACTCGACTTCTTCTTGGTGAAGAAGGATTCAATCAGTTTCAGGGAGCGATCAAATCGGCAGCAGCGCCTGTTTTTGATATGGCACAAAAAGCTTTGATTGACAGTGGGCTGGCAGAAGTCCCTATAATTGGATCTCTTCTTCAAAACATTTTAAGTGTAGGAAGTAATAATCCTTTAGCAGCAACCGCTTTACTAACAGGCAATATGGGAATGGCCGCTGGACTGATAGGTGGCAGTATGGGGATTAATGCTGACGTTCTTTCGTCCTTAACGGGAGGCGATCAAACCACACAAATTCAAGAAAATATAGCTGGTTATAATCAAGCCACTCAGAATCCAATGAGCACGGATTCCGACACAGACGGAAGGCATCCAACCAACGATCCGGCTGCTGCGGGTGGAACACAAAAAGGAATGTTTCTTCCGACAAGTCCTGTGGGCTACAATGATTGGGGAACTACTGGAATTCAAGGGGCGGTAGGTGGCAATACTTAAGCCACCTACCATTTTTTAATCAGTCATCTTCCATCAAAGATGCAAATACTGAGAGATCGTCGTCATCATCGACAGACCCTTTGGTCTCTTTGTCGAAAGGAATTTCATCATCGAGAAATTCTTCTGAAGATTGCTGTTTGACGGGTTCCGGTTCTGGTTTCGGCTTAGGTTGAGAAACCCCCGCCAGACCTAAAACTTTATTGAGTCTTTCTTTCAACTCATCATAAGACTTGAACTTGTCAGGCGCTACGATTTCAGCCAAAGAATACTGCTGTTTCCAAATCTCTTCCAACTTATCATCGTCGTCGGATACTGCACTTGGCGAATCAAAAGTGGAGTCGTCGTAGTTCCAGTAGCTTCTTCCGTCAGCACCTCGAACAGTGCTAATTCTCATACGGAAATTAGCACCTTCCCAAAAATCAAAGATATTGACTTTTTCTTCGTCATCGTAGACAGGCTTAAGCTTTTTAGCAATCATGTCATGGATCTTTTTACCGTACTTAAAAAGGAAAACCTTTCCCTCGTTTTCTGGATTAGCAGGATCCTTAACAACCAAGATATTTGAATAGTAGTTCAAATTTCTTTTTTGCTGTCTTGCTTGCTGTCTTTCCGGAGAATTGTCGCTGTCAGAAGAGTTCCAAAGCATAGAATTGTATTCTGAGCATGGATCAGCAGTTCCTCTTCCCAAAGTAGTCAGGGAGTTTTCTACATAGTAACCACCCGGACCTTTGAAGAAGTGGCTGTAAAGATGCACAACGGGAGATTCCTCACCTTTCGATTCGGGAAGAAACCGAATGATGAATTGTCCGTTACCATCTTTTCCAACTGAAGGTTTCCAGAATTTCTCTTGATCATCAGAGTAACCACCCTCATTAACAGATTCCATCTTTTTGAGGAGGTTTTCCATGCTGGATTTACGTTTTGATTTGAGTTCTTGTAAGCTCATTTTCTTTCCTTATTTGTCTTGTAGTGTCTTGTAGTGTCTTTTAGTTTTTTTGTCCACTGTAAATTTCATAGATATAGTTTTTGTATACTTCTGTACGAATGTTGATAAAAGGTCTGTATTTCATCAACTTCATATTTATATCACCCCAAAGAGGATCCTTGAGGTGACTTCCCCAATATTTACAGCCGTCTATTAGCTTATCGACAACTGATAATGTGTCAAGGGATATTTTGCCCGAAAAATAATCTGATATTATTTCGGGGTAGCCTTCTTTGACGATGATGGCTTGGTCGAAGTTTTCGTACTGCTTGATTTCTTCTTTGAAGCTGTAGTCGAAGCTTTGCTGGTACTTTTGCCACCTTTTGTGGATTTTTTCACCTCGTTCAGAGATGATGTCCGTGACGTAAACATCAGGGTCATCTGAGAGTACAGATACAAGAAGAGTGTGTACACTTGGTCTAGAGGCCATTTTAGTAAAGAGATAATTGTCTTTACGACTTGTGAAAGAATTTTCATTTGCATTTACCTTTCCTTTGTATTTAAAAAAGTCATATGACTCAGTTTTAAAGTGTTGTTTAAGTGCTAAGTAGAGTTTGTAGCATTTGAATGGTGTCACAGTATTGCCGTATTTGCATCCTTTTGGAGGAGATTATATTTACGGCTTTCAAGCTCCAACTTAATTTTTAAGACTGGATTCTTTTTTACCATTTTATATATAATCTCTTCTTCCAAGTTTTCACGTTTCATAATCTCCATGATAGCTTCCATGTAGGTTACGTCAGAGTCAAGTACCATATTCTCGACAGCAAGTCCAAAATTTCTGTATGTTTCTATTGCATTTTTCATATTTTATTTTAAATGAGACCTAATTCTGTTCTTGCCTCAAGATACTCCTTTACAATTCCACTTCTCACAATATCGTTTATTCCCATCTCTACATGAGTAAAAGAAGGCATCAGTCGAATCGTCTTGAAAAGATTTTTGATCCCACTTTCTTCCTGACCCTTTGTTGCAAAGTCAGACTGCCTAAAATCACCACAAAAAATAATTCGAGAGTTTTGACCCATCCTAGTAATGACTGTTGATATTTCGTGGTCATTCAAATTCTGAACCTCATCAACAATCACGACACAATTTTCAAAAGTTAATCCCCGAAGAAAAGACGTAGGTGAAAAATCTACCATCTTTCTCATTTTAAGTTGTGTGTACGCATCATCCCTATCGAACAGTCTTGAACAAATCTCGTAGTACGGTTCTTCGTAAGCTCTCATTTTATCTCTTGCAGAACCCGGCATGAACCCAAGCTCTCTTGCTGAAACGGCACTCCTAATAATGATTACCTTTTCAACTTTCGAGTCAGAAAGCATTTCCTTAAGTGCAAGATACAGACTGATAAAAGTCTTGCCCGTACCCGGAAGACCGTGAACTAAAATATGTTTCTTTTGAAAATAGTGACTAAAGATCTTTTTTTGATTTTCAGTCTTTGGCCTTACATTTTCTAAAACTAACGATTTTTCAAAAGATTGTCTTTTCTGTTCCTTAATGTGACTGGCGTTTTTTTGTCTTATTTTTCTAGCCATTCAAATCCCTAAAATGTATTAACAGTGCTACCTCTGTGAGCTTTCTTAGTTTCCCTAAGAAGATCTCTGAAATTATCATCCGGCTTGATACGTCCCATTCTATGAGGATCAGCAAAACCGGGTGTTGCCAAACACAGTTGAAGATTTTCATTATCTTCAAGATAGCTATCTCTTTCAGAAAGAGACATCATTTTAGTTGTCAATTCACCAGTTATTTTGTCTTTAAATGTGTAAGATGGCATTAATTCCATTCATCCCTATAATCGTCCCTGTACGGATCATTCTTCTTACGACTCAGATTCTTTTGTCTTTTGTACTTTTGATAGTTAATATCTTCAAATTCATCATAATAATCCTCACTAATTAAATCTGACTTTTTATTAGATCGTCTTTTCATTTGAATAAATCCGGGAAGGCTCTTTCTGTTAATTTTTGGGTTACATTTTTCACTGGAATGGTTTTATCTTTCATCCCAATCAAAATCTTTGCATCGTCTTTATCGACAGTTTCAAGCATGCCAATAAAAAGACTTTCTCTTTTAAGATCATCAATGTTTGGATTTCCGCCTTCAATGAAGAGATAAATCTTTTTAAAATGATAATATAGATTTCCTTGTTGATCTGGAAAATCGTTTTCTTTGTAAGGAGGTGTTCCTTCCGGTAAAAGAAATTTGATTCTTGGATCAAAGGCATACTTTAAAATCGCTCTAAGAGGATTGTTACCTCTGTAACTCCTCATCACTTTAACACGATCTTGAAAAGAAGTTTGTTCACCAATCTCATGCAAGATCTCCGAAATACTTTTTCTAACCATTTTTATCCTTGTTTTCTAAATATTCTTTAGTCACTTCAATAAGTTTGTCTCTATATTTATTATTCACAGAAACGAAGAGATGTGTGTTTAACCCATCTTCGGTAAATCCAATTGGATCATATAGATTATCAAAAACAATAGAGAGATCGTAATCAACATTCTCAAGAAGGCAAAATACGGCATAAAGTGACTCCTTAACCATCGCCAGTCTTGGCTGAAGTTCATCAAAAAATCCTTCATCTTCAGTATCAATGTGATTCATATGACCGCTTCTTTCAATCATTCTCATCAAGATACCAAAAAGTTCATTGGACATTTCATCACAATATGCCGACTTAAGGCTCATTAGATCCTTATCTACATCAGGCTCATAATCACTTTGTTTTGTTTGTTTTCCAAAACTAATTACATTATTAGAGTTCATTTCTTTCCCATAAAATATTTTTCAATAATTGATCCCACTCTTTAATACGAACATTCCAAGAATAATAATTATCATAGAAGAGCTTCTGCTGAAAAATCATGTGTTCAGCATCTTCTTTACTTTCTGAAAGTGTTTTGATCATATTATCGAGAATGCTTGTGAAAATATTTGCATGCTTGTTGTGATTTGGGGACCATTGATACGTAATACCCCAAGATGTTGCTGTTTCAGGAAGTGCTGCATAGTTTGGAGCCAACATCAAACAACCTGCATTCAGAGCTTCGATTGCACAAAGGCATGATGTTTCAGGCCAGATATTTGGATAAGCAAAAATATCTGCTTTCTTCAAAGCTTCCCGAATAACATCATTAGGCTGAGTTCCGTGGTAATGAATTTTTGGATGTTGATTACATCTGTCGAAAAGATCTTCATATGGCTTATCTCTCTCAGCCCAACCGTAAAGATTGAAGCTGGAATAAACATCAAGTTCGATATTTTCGTGTTTTTCAGCCAAATATTCAAATGATGGAACAAGAAGTTCCAGTCCACGGTGAGGTGTCGAATGATAAATCAATCGAACGATACCGTCTTTAGGTTTTTCTTTTAACTCAATTGGTTCAATTGCATTTTGAATGACACAACAATCGTCCCAATTAAGACCATAGGTGTGTATATATTCATTCATTTGCCAGTTAGAGACAAAAACGAATTTAGCAAATCGTTCTCTACTTTCTTTGTCTGCAAGATGCTGTGATTCAGGATCATTTGGAAGATCGTGCAGCCACAAAACAGGAATCTTGTTTTCGTCAATGTCTCTAACTCTAGAGCAAATAATTTGAAACTTATCTGCCAATTCAGGATCAAGTTTTTCTGCTAAAGCAGTTGCCATGAGTTCTGTCCCACCCATAGCATTTTTACTCAATTCATTTCTTTCAATTTCAGCCATTTTATCCCTTAAGTAACATTCTGTTTACGGATTCTGTCAATTCCTGATATCCTCCGACTTTCTGACCATCCAAAACAATAATCGGAACAGTCTTTACTCCCGGAAACATTTCGAACAATTCTGCTTTAGACACGTCTCTACCCAACACGTATTCTGTATATGTGTGGCCCTTTTCTTTAATAAGATCCTTTGCTTTAACGCAGTAGGAACAGTTCTCTTGTGTGTAAATGATGTAGTTGTTCATTTCTATCTCCTTACTTTATATAAATAACAACAAATGTATTTACTGTCAACAGGAGTCAACATGTGTGTTGTAGTTGCAAAATATCTTCCAGAATACGGCTGGGTTCTTGCTAAGAACAGAGACCGTAACTACAAGCCTGTTGTTTCTATTAAACAATCGAATAGAAACGGCGTTCAAAGACTTTACATGCAAGATGATAAGACACGATATACAGAAGGGGTGAACGAGTTTGGTGTAGCAATTCTTTCTGCCTCTATCATGGTCAAAAAAGACGAGAAAGAGGGTGCTGCTGCTGGTTCCGATGATCAATCTGAAAGAACTTACTATGCTCCTGATGGAATCCGTATCAGGACTGCTCTGTTTAAAAGATCTGCAAAGTCTGCTTTGAACACTCTAATCAAACTACAGATTCCGGGCAACACACTGATTGCCGACGATAATGAGTGCTACATTCTTGAGGGTGCATTCAGAGACTATCATGGTCCCAATAAAAAGTATGAATACACTTTCAAAAGACTGAAAAAAACTGACGGAATTGTGAGAACAAATCACGGTATTGATATGCCTTGGGCAGGTTATCAAAACAACAAAGATAATCCTCATGAAAAGGCATCTAGAAAGTCTTCCGAAAATAGAATGAAGATTGTCTTAGAAAAACTAAAATCTATCAGAACACCAGAGGATATGCTTCAGGTTCTTTCTTCTCAGCCAGAAAAAGATCCTCAAATGAATCCTTTGAGAAATGACGAGAAAAGAAAGGCAATGAGAACGACTGGTCAGCTTCTGTGCATTCCTAAAGAAAGGACTTTACACTACAGACCAACATATTCTGAAATTACACTTAAAAATTATAATGCTTTAAACAATCAGAAGAGTAAAACCTTCTTCGAAGTGATTTCATCTAGAAAACTTTTCGACATCTAAGGACATAAAATGTTTAAAAAGCTGCTACTCGTAGCAGTGTTTTTTGTTATTCCAAATATTGCATTTTCTCAAAATGATCCGATAGTGACTGAAAATTATACTGAAAGCACTGTTGACTCCACAACTGAATCTACAACAACTATAATTACAGCGCCTCCTTCGGCTATTGCACCGAGCATAAACTCCTCCAATTCCGATATTTGTACTATTGGAGTTTCTGGCGCTGTCCAAACACAAATCTTAGGCATCTCTGCTGGTTCTACAGTAAGAGACATGAATTGTGAAAAACTTAAAAATGCTAAAACTCTGTATGATATGGGAATGAAAGTCGCAGCCGTATCAGTGATGTGTCAAGATCCTAGAATTTTTACGGCTATGATGGACGCAGGAACGCCCTGCCCCATAGATGGAAAAATTGGAGAGGAAGCTAAAGAAGAGTGGAACGATCCAATTAACCAAAGCCGAAGACCAGACACAGATAACAGAGGTATCAACTTTGATCCGGATACTCGAACTACCCTTATTGGCGGTGCTATTGTTTTTGGTGTTCTCGCCATTCTCTTGGGGTCAGGATAGCATTTACGGCGTTACCAATAATGCTGCTCAGAATGGTCTTAATTGGTCGATGACTGGTATTCTACCAGACTTCTCATCACCAAACGTTAGTCTACAAGTAAATGGTGTGACTTACTATTACGTCATGTCTAAAGATCCTTCCGAAGACGCTAAAGTGTATATTCGTAACGAAGATCCAATAAACGGCGGCTATGTTTTTGAGGAGGTCGATGATTGGTCTGGCTTACCCGGAAACTCTATCCAAAAGAATTTTAGATTTACTGGAATACCCGGAGAACAATGGGGTCAAGGAAGCATGGAAGTGGAGGGAAATGGAACAATTTCAGATCCTTCTATGATCTACTCATACAGAATGGACATCACAACAGATAGCATTATCTGCACAAATCCCTTATCTGACCCATCATGTCCGGGATTTTTAGATGCAGTTTATAAATATGTTAGCGGGATTGAGATCATGACGCCTGATGAAGAGTTTTACGAGTATTGGGTCAGTTTACAGGAATCCCGAAAAGTTGAAGTTGAAGAAGACGATGTAGTGATTTTGGAGGAAGAAGAGGAAGAACTAGAAATTCTTTTAAGGTCTGACCCTGTTGTTGGTGGTCTAGTAGATATACAAAAACAGCAAGAAACTTTAAAAAAATTAACAAATGATCTTCTTTTTCATCCGTATTATGAAATTACCTATCAGGGAAACGATTATCCTGATAAACACGAACTTGAAGATAAACTATTGTCTGATAACAACAGGGCTTTGAGACAACTGGCAGGATCAGCCAAATATTATTCTATGGTACGCTCTCAATATGATAGAGAAGAATTAACCGGAGAATAAAAATGTTAAGGACTATCTTCACGTTGTCTGCACTCTTTGCAGCAGGTTTAGCTCACTCTGAATCTGTTCCAATAACAGGAAACGTATCTTCAAAATGTAGTATCTTCACTGACACCGCTGGTGTTTACGGAAACCCTACCCCAGATGCACTTAGCACAGACCCCGTTGATGGTGGCGTATTTCCTGTCGTAAGATACGATGTTACCATTGCGGATTATTATACTGCAAAAATTTCTTGGCCTGAAACCTTTGCTTCTTCACCAAATCTGACTGATGCTGTCAATTGGGACGGAGAAGTTACTGTGTCTTCCACGTCAGACACTCTTATGTCTGGCTACGAAGCAGCAAAAGTAGAGTACAACAATGTCACAGAATACGATTTGACTGTTGCTGGTTCTACTTGGTTTCAAATCGATTCAGAAGTGACTTATGGTTTCGGAAAATCATTTCCGGGTGGCGAATACTCTGCAAACATAACTGCTGAGTGCATTGCAAACTGATGAAAAAAATCATTATGACGGTGGTGGGAATTTTGTTTTCCACCACCGCTTACTCACACGAATGGACACCTACTTACCCTAAGTTTGAGCCATCATTCTTAGACGGTGTTGTCGTGACTACAATGAAAATTTTCAACAAAAGAAAAGAAATAAGTTATTATGAAATTTCAGTTTTCGATGAGAACTGGAACCCAATACCCTTTGCTTCTTCTGAAAAAATATTGAATGTCTCGTATTTGGGTCAAAAGGATGTGGACATATACATCCGTGAAGATGACTGTGATCGTATCGAATACATATGCACTACCTCAAAAAGAATTCTTGACGATGTTCAATCAACAGGCATTGATTCGAGAATATGTTCAAAGGTGTAGATCCTATGAAATACACTATTTTTATCCTCACACTGATTACAATAACTATAGCCTTAAACATAACAGCACATGTTGCATTTGGTCAATCTAACTCACTAAATCTATCTTTACCTTCTGCACCCGGAAGTTATCAGTCTGATAGATTCAAAGCTGGAGACTTAGACTGTTCTAATGCAATTGGTTCCGCCACAAACTTGGAATTTGGTGTGACTGGCATTATTGGCAGGGGGTATACAGATCCCCTTGATGGTTATGTAGATTCGAGAGTTGGAGATGTAGGTGTCTTTGCTAGAATTACTATTCCTTTAGGCCAAAAGCCAAAATCAAGAATTGATTGTAATGATCTTTATCAACTTGAACTTCGTAAAAAGCAATTAGAAGTTATGAGACTTGAACAAGAAATTCAGAGACTCAGAGCACTCCAATTTCAAACTTCAGGTTAACGGAGATAACTATGTATGAATACAAATGTAAAATACTGAGAGTTGTTGATGGCGATACAGTTGATATTGATATCGATCTTGGATTCGGTATGTGGATGCACAAAGAACGTGTGAGAATGATGGGGATAGATACTCCAGAATCAAGAACATCTGACAAAGTAGAAAAACAATTTGGTCTAGCTAGTAAAAATAGACTCAAAGAACTTCTTCCTGTTGGATCTTCACAAGTTTTGAAAACTGAAATTGATAAGAGTGGTGAAGATGCAAAAGGTAAGTTTGGTCGTATCCTTGGCGACTTTTTGATTGAAGAAAAAAGAGCAACAGAAATCCTCATAGAGGAAGGACATGCTGTCCCTTATCATGGTCAAAGCAAGGATGACGTTCATCTACAGCATATGGCTAACAGAGAACGTCTTTTAAACGAAGGTAAAGTTTCATTAGAAGGAATAGAATAATGGCTGAAGAACAAAAACAAACACAAAATCAAACACCTGAAATCGTAGACATGCCAGAGGGAAAAATGGAAATTTCTCTCAGAGTATTAAGCAATGAACTCATTGGCGTCAAAATGTCTGTCGATGACATGAAAATGAAATGGGTTGTAATTGGCGTAGGTGCTATCGGTGTTCTGCTTTGGGCAGCGTCGGCATTTGCACCAGAATTGACATCGATGTTTGATTCGTTAGGAGGATAAGATGGCAGCTAAAACATTAGAAAAGGATTCGATTTACAATCAATTCGATGCTGATGGTGATGGTGTCATTACTGACGAAGAAATGGCTAAAGGTGAAAAAATGCTTCAGATTGAAAATGAGGATAAAAGACAGGATGCTCAAAGAAACATGGCGTGGTTTGCCTTGTTTGGCATGCTTCTCTACCCATTCTCAATCATTTTAGCCAGTGTTGTTGGTCTTGAAGGTGCTTCTTCTCTACTGAAAGACATTGCACCTACATATTTTGTATCTGTTGCTGCAATTGTTGCAGCCTTCTATGGTAAAGAGGCTTTAACAGCAAACAAAAAATGATTTCAATTTACGAAGATACAGAAGAAGATCTTTATTGGAAGACAGCAGATCCAGACGAATTATGGGTAGTGGATAAACTTATCCTGTCCCGTAAGCTTGGCTATACGTGTGGTCCTGTGGGAACTGATGTTCCTAAACCAGACTATTATATTGTGAGACCATGTGTAAATGCACTTGGTCTTGGACTTGGTGCCAAAAAACTCTGGATCGAAAAATATACACTGAACTTAAATGTTGGTCACTTTTGGTGTGAGTGGTTTGAAGGTAGACACCTATCTGTAGATTATGAATACGGCCAACAAGTTCTTTGTGTTGAAGGCATCAAATCAGACGATACCTTTGTGAAATGGGATAGATGGATAAAGACAGATGATCAGGTTCCCTTTCCTGAAATACTTGAAGAGTTTAAAAACAAACCAAGAATAAACTGTGAGTTTATTGGTGGAAAATTGATAGAAGTTCATTTTAGATCGAATCCTGATTTTCGTAAAAACATTTCTGAATTTATTCCTGTATGGAAAGAACAATCGACCAATCCTCCAAAGGGATACGTATATGTAGAAGATCCCGAAGTCCACGATAGAGTAGGAGCATTTGTCAAATGGCAGACAAAGACTTAGGAGAAGAATTAGAAAAATTAGAAGATGGTATCGAAAATCTCAAAAACAAAGAGTTTAAGATTTTGGGTATTAAAGTTACTGCTGTTACAGCAGGTGCTGCATTTGGTGTCGTATCAACAGTGATTGGTGGTTTGTATGGTGCATTTACAGTGTATAACGATTACATGGACATGAAGGAACAAATTCAGTCTTATGTTGCACCAGATCTTTCTGGTATAGAGGAACAGCTTTCAGTAATACAGGAACAAATGAGAGCGGCAGAAGATGCAGTCCTTCAAGCTACAGATTACGCTAGAGATATTCGTAATGATCTCAAAGAAGACGTAACAAGAGTGGAAGACTTGGTTGATCGTTTAAAAGACGATGTAAGAGCTTCGGAAAAAGAGGTAAGAGAAATAGTTGATCTAGCAGAGCAACGTTTTGATAATAAAAGAGATCAGTTATTTCAATATTCAGATAGAGAAATAAAGAACCTTGAGTCTAGGCTAACTGCAAGAATCCAAGAATCACTTGACAATCCTTTGTCAAATTAGTAGTCTCTAAATATTGGTGTGCATATAGCACATCAATTCAAAAGGAGAAAACAATGGATATTGTTGGTAAAGTAAAAGAGTGGGTAGGAAACCTAGCCGATTTAGGTGTTAGCCTTCTTGCACTCACTATTGTTGCTGAACTTTTGGGTTTGGGTTCTGTACCCTTTATGCCAGAGGGTATCAGTGTCATTGACAATGTGACTGGAGTAGTAGAAACGCTCGGTTCTAGTGGTTTGATTGGACTGTTAGCCGTTTGGGTACTATGGGCCATCTGGCAACGTAAATAAAAAAGGGGCTTCGGCCCCTTTTCTTATGCAACTATCGAAGAGATGTGATCTTCGAATTTTTCTACTCTCTCTAACCTATTAGGCCAATAGATGTAATCCTTTTCGGGATTCTTTTTAAGATTCGTAAGAAGAGGTACAATGGCATTGTAGAGCTTATTTAGCTTCTCTTCATAAGTAGAGGCAGTTGCAGTAGCTTCTTCAACTTCAGCAGTTGCTTTCTGTAAAGACTCCAGTTCAGATTCGTCTACTGCACTAAAGCCAAAATCAAAAAACTCTTCCGTCATTCGAAATGCTGTCCTTCTTGTATGAGAATGCCCTCTGCAAAAATACCTACTTCATTTGTCTGTGATGATGATTTGGCCTGAAGCACAATATCAGTATTACCTGAATATTTAAATGGAAATCTTCTTTGAATATTCATCTGTTGAGTGAAGGTAGTTTCTGCTACTCTAAGCTCCACCTTCTCTGCTGCACCTACATCAACTCTAGAAACATTTCTAAAATATAGATATTTGTTGGCGTTAGCAGTTGCAGAGAATCCGTCAATTCTATAAAGATAAAAATTATGTCCTGCTGGAACTGTGTAAATTGATGCCTGATTTTTACCTTCGCCTTGTCTTATTCTTGCATAAAGAACAGTTTTTGATGGTTCGTCATACAACGATATCTGACCATTAGCATTTCCTTCTACAGTAACTAGAGAATTAATTCTAAAGTATTCGTTAGATAACGTAACGTCACTTGTTCCGTTTAAATTAGCTACTTCCGTCAACGTTTCGTAATTAGAATCTAAACCGACTACCTTTATTCTAATATCAGTATCCCCAGCATCAGTGCTTTTGATACACATTGATAAGTTTGCTGTTGGGAATGTATAGGCTGTGTTAGCCTCCCAGCATGGAATAAACTGGCTTGAGACGTTGGACTGATAACCAAAGATATTTACGACCTGAGAATACTTTGTTAGTCCTCTAGAAACATTTAGCTTATCATCATCTGTAGGATAAAAAGTTGGATTGTAGGGCATCAGTCAAGAATAGCAATGCTAGTAGCATTAGCCCCTGCTCCAGATGCAAAGAGAACATCAGATGCATCTTTTCTTACAAACGATTCTTGATCAGTAAACATAGAGAATGTACCAATCTTGTTATTAGACGAATCAGATCTTGTGATAGTAAGATCACCAGCACTCAAGTTTACAATTCTCACCATCGTAGCAGAACTAACGGTGTTGCCTACTGTAGAACTAAGAGCAAGTTCTGTCGATAAAGGTTTAATTACTTTTGCCATTTAAGCCTCCGTTTTCCTTTATTTATAGATGGTGCCGCCACGGGGACTCGAACTCCGGACCTGATGATTACAAATCAACTGCTCTACCAACTGAGCTATAGCGGCACTACATCTTAAGCAAAATCTAAATCAACTTTGATCCACTCAAGATTACTATCACCATCTACATAAGGAAATTCTACATTCTCGTAAGAATCTAGAATAAGAGGTGATGCGTCTCCAGAAATCTCTACAATACCAACATCACTGAGCGTAGATACTTTGATCTGATATTCCCCAGAAATAATGTTTGGATCGTCATTCTGAATCCATTCATTTACTACCTCTAAAGTATCGTCTGCGTCAACCCCTTGTGGGTCTTCGATCTGGAATTTAATTCCTACTTGAGGTTCTTCTAAGATTTCAGAATCGTGATAGTAAGATACCGATGGAGTTTCTTCTTCATCGGGACGAAAGAAAATGTCGTAAACTCGCCACATAGAGTAAGCAGTGGCAATAGCCGCAAATCCAACAAATAAACCAGTAATCATTCAAGTCTCCTAAAAATAAATCATGAGTATGTATTTATTCTTTAGGAGAATGGCCCGCCCGGTACGACTCGAACGTACAACCTACCGCTTAGAAGGCGGTTGCTCTATCCAGTTGAGCTACGGGCGGCTATCTTTTACGAAGCTTGTCTGCTTCGACTTTCGAGATACTACCATCCTTCTCCCACATGTCAACGATGTATTTCTTAGATTCAGGAGCAATCAAGCCCCATTCTCTAACAATCGCCGCTCTTCCACGTTTTTCTGCCCACTCATTAAAAAATCTCATAGGTTTTGCTCCTTCTAATGATGCCAGTAAAACACAAGCAACTTTAATACCTGTTTTGAAGAAAACCATCTCTTCTAAACTTGCCGTACATAATTTCTCTTTGTCTGAACTCACAGTCTATAGGATCTGTGCTTTTAGAAAGATAATATTCTTCCTCAGACATAGACATTCTTTCTTTAATTTTTTTAAAGCTTCTACCGATAGACTTAAGCACCCATTCTTCTCCTAATTTCTCTGATTGCTTGATCGTCAGACAGCCCCATTTTTTTAGCAGCCTGAATATCGCTTTTATATTCCACCCTAAGAAAATGATCGAAAACATAATCTTTACGGTGAATTTGGTCTGTTATTGATTTTACGAATCCGAACATTTCAACTCTCCTTGTGAATACCCCATTACTTAGTATCCAAAGGGTTGTATTTTCAGTGCCAAAAAAGAGAATTACCTTTGCACTATTTGCAAAGAACTTCTATAAAAAGATCGTAAGAAGTGAAATTCCACACATCATCGTAAATAATACCGTAACAATCAAAGTCCTTAAGGTTGTGTAAGACATACCTTCCTTTACGATTAAACTTCATAAAGAGAAGATTCACATCACCTTCGTCTGCAACATCAAGAAGTTGATCGATCCACTGATCAAGCTGCGGTATTTTTGTGTTGTGGAAAAGTCTGTGGAATGAAAAATCTTTGTAAGACTTACACTCTACATTCCAATTTGAATAGGAAGGTCCGGGGATAATATCACCCTTGAATGTTCTAATCTGACCTTCATGAAGAATCTCTTTCTTCTTAGAATTAGAACCACCAATAAAAGCACCAGAGTAAGGGACACGAATAAACGTCTCCCCCAATCTTTTGGTCAAATCGTTTGCTATCTCTCTTTCAAAAGAGGATCCTTTTCTTTTTGAAGCCGAACCACCACTAGACATAAATTGGACAACCGAGTCCTTCTAAGAGACCCGGTGTTGTGATGCCAAGAACGTTTTTATCATTCTGTCCACCCCAAACACCTCTCGGCCCATCTACTTCTTCTTTAACATCATTCATGGTACTTTTCCTTGTCCAACAAATAGCTGGATAAGGGTCGGCTGCAATAATCGGAACCTTAGACTCATTATTCATAAACAAGTAGTGATCGATACCATAAACCAGACCCACCTCTTCAAGATGCTTTAACATACCTTTTGCTGTCTCTGGAGTAATAGCATAGGCGTGTGTTCCGATAGCTTGTTGTACCGGAATGAGTCTTCTTACTCTAGATCTAGGAACATAAGTCTTGGTGTCTCTCATTCTCGGACCAAGAAAAACCAAATAGTTATCAGGAACCTCAAAATTTCTGAAGTTCCTCATAACATACGCATCATGTTCAAGAATTGCACACGGCTTGCCAATCTCAACAACACGTCTGAATGCTTTGATATGACTAGCCGTGCAGCAAACATTTCCCATCTCCTGACACTCTTTATGGTCAGTAATGGTGTTTTCAAGTATCTCAGCCATTTCCCAATCCACTTTCATGCCTACAGATGCAGCAGCATCCTCAACACCAAGATTTTCAACGGCTTTGATATATTCCGACTTCATATTACATCGTTCTACAGAATCAGCACAGATATTAGCGTACTCTTCACTGAGCTTGTTTCCATCACGACGAATAATTAAACATCTATCAACTGTCATTCTTTTTCATTACATATGAAGATGGCTTTCCCCAAACTTCATTTGTCTTCACCTTTTTGAAGGGTTTACTTTTTTCTGTCGTTTCAATGGATACAGATGGATTTTTGTTTTTTCTCCATCTGTATACCTTTCCAAGAAGCTTTCTAAAATCTTTAGAAATATTCGAATTAAGACTCAGATCCATTTTCTTCCCTTATACAATTTCACAACCACCAGCAGCACACGCCAATTCTTGAGAAGCTACTGTATGATCATCCTTTTCATAATCAGAAAGTTTCTTCCAGTCAACCCCAAGCGGCATCTTGTTAAGAAGATCCTCATATTCTTCTTCAGAACAATCTTGATAAGGAGCTTGCTTATACACAAAGTCTGAGAACGGAAGGAAAGAAACGCCCGACATGTGGTCAAAGTTTTCATATACCCAAGCACCTACTTCCATCCATTCATGCTCTTTAACAGAAATAGTTACAGATGGTTTATGTTCACACCAATGGATCTGGTAAGTCTTCCAGAGTTCTAACTGTTCAATTGCAGTCATGTCTGTTCTGAAAACAGAATCAGGGCTACATTTGATCGGGAATGAGAATACTGTCGTAGAGTCTGGCTTCGTCACGTCATCTTCTGCAGGGAAACCTGCATCAATCATCATCTTTGTCAGCGGGTCTTTTTTGTCCCCACGGACTGTACGAA
>Ga0208644_1000367_pt1 | contig 36820 bp, 33 predicted proteins | sample VirMetDEL_Nov_18_FD_184517 | JGI IMG/M metagenome (GOLD analysis project Ga0208644, IMG submission 184517) | Aqueous microbial communities from the Delaware River and Bay under freshwater to marine salinity gradient to study organic matter... | ecosystem: Environmental > Aquatic > Marine >...
TAGTGTTGTCGTATGGAAATTCTACTTTGATTTGTTTGATAATTTCTGTTATTGAAGTTTCTAGTTTGTAATTCATAAGAGTGTATATTTATTTATTTAGTTAAATGAGTTGAGTGGTATACCACACTGTCTCAATTGATATAAGTAATTTTACTTAATCACTTACATATATATTATCCATATAGTGTCGTATTTACTTTGTAAATAGTAAACATTAGTAGTATGTAGAAAAAACATAAACATGTATACAAATTTAAACAAAAACGTAAAACATTTTTACAATTGTGAAAAAAAGTGGGGCCGCCCCGCCAAACCAAAACGATTTTGCGTAACACGTTGATAACCAGAGGGATAGGGGTAACACCATACTTCTATATATCTAACAGCTTTATAGTGACATAAGCCTATTATAGTTATAGAGTAAACAGCTATTGTCACACTATCGTTATATCTAGTTCTATATAAGAGTAAACCTAGCGAAAAACGTGTAATATTACTAATTATAGAAAATACAAGTGCGCTTTAACAAAAGTCCGCTTTCACAAATAATCACATGTTTAGATTAACTTCAGTTGATTTGCAGTACAAACAGATAAAAAAGAAAAAAAATGGCACAAATCTCTTCATACCCAACACTCACACCAAACCTAGGTGATAAGATACTTGGGTCTAACAACGTAGATGCATCTGGTCAACCAGTTATAGGCAATCCTACGGTACAATATTCCTTAACAGACATAAAAACCTTAGTTGATCAACAGTTCATTCAACAACTCACATCGTCTAGTAACGATAGTGGCGTTGCGGGTATACCAGCATCACAAGGTCCTACAAGCACAAACACAGTTCATCAAATTATATTTGGTCAAGCAGACTCATCTTCATCTACTAGTGTAACTATAGATGCAACAGGTAAAGTAACTTGGTTAAAAACTGGAACATATTACGTGACTCAAGAATACTATTTACAGGGAACTAACTCAGCAAACATATTACATACTTTGTTTAGAACATTTGATGGTTCTAGTCAAGTTGGACCTACACACGCGGAGATATTCCATGTAGAAAACACATCGAATACAAAAAGAATTGTAATAAACCAAATGGTTCATATTACATCTGCTAATAGCTACCACGTTTACCAAATGTTAAGAGATTCAAACGGTGCTAACGATGGTACGTTATATCAAAAGCTTAATAACAACGGTTGGACAACTACACCAAACGCACAAATAACAATTTCAAAACTAATATAACATGGCAATAATATATTCATATCCTGTAGTTCAACCTACAACTGATGATTTAGTTTTAGGGACAGATGCAACAGACGCGTCGAAGCCAACTAAGAATTTTACAGTACAAAGTATTATTGACCTTGTAACTGTTTCTGGTAACGATTTACAAGCGGTATTAAATAACGGTAACGTTGCTACAGGTAGAGACATTAATTTAACAAACAATAACTTTAGAGGTGGAAGTTTCATTACAACAGGTAATGCAACTATAACAGGTACTATAGGTACTGGGTTTACACAAATAACAGCAGATGATTTCGTTGGTGATTTAACAGGTATAGTAAAAGCAGGGTCAAGCATTGAAAGCACGGTGACTGGTGTTACACAATCTCAAGGTGATAACAGTACTAAGTTAGCAACAACTGCTTATGTTGATGGTAAAGTTGATCCATCTGTGTTACAATACTTAGGTGATTCAACTGGTCCTTTTGATCTAAACCTAATAAGTGATGATTTTAAAATAGCAGGTACAGCTAATGAAATAGAAACTACAGCAACTACAGTGGCTGGTAATGTAGGTACAGTGACTTTATCTTTCCCTACAGCTGGTGTAACACTACCTGACGGCTCAGTGGCTACAACCCAAGCATTAACCGATAATTCAACAAAAGTTGCAACAACCGCTTTTGTTCACGGTAAAAACGATGCTCAAACGTTAAATTTCAGTAACGGCTCTAACGCTAGTACAGTATTATTAAATAGTCAAACTTTCGTTGTTTCAGGAACAACTAATCAAATAGCGACAGCGACAACACCTCAAACAATAACTATTGGTTTAACAACTGATGTTACTATAGCAGGTACATATACAGGTGCTACGTTTTCTGGAGATTTAAACGGTACGGTAAATACGGCCACAACAGGTACAACTCAGTCAGCTGGTGATAATTCAACTAAAATAGCTACAACAGCTTATGTAGATAATGCCGCTGGTGCTAAAATATTACAATACAAAGATAGTACGTCTACGGTACATGACTTAAATTTATCTGATGATGATCTTCAATTTAACGGGGATTCAAACATAACAGTTACAGCTGACGCTGTTTCAAGTAATGTGGGTGCAGTAACAGTTGATTTAAACAATGATGTTACTATATCAGGTACAATGCAAGCTGGTACACTTTCAGATGGAACTTTCTCTGGAACAGGTGGTACATATACAGGTGGTGTAAGCATTACATCTACAGATTTTGTAGGTGCTTTAACTGGTAATGCAGATACAGCTACGGCTTTAGCTTCTTCTGGAGCTATAGCACTTACAGGTGATACAACATCAACTGGTGGTCCATACACTTATACTTCAGGTGGTGCGCTTAGTATAGCTACTACAATAGCTGATACCACAGTAACCGGTAAAGTATTAACTAATTTACCAACTGCAACATCTCAAGTTATAGCAGATTCAGATACTATATTAGAGGCTTTATCTTATTTACAAGGTCAAATCACTGGTATACCACAAGGTCTTGTATATAAAGGAACATGGAATGCTAGCACTAACACACCAACACTTGCTAGTGGTACTGGTGTTACAGGTGAATTTTATATTGTAAGCGTTGCTGGTACTACGAACTTAGATGGTATTACAGATTGGCAAGTTGGTGACTGGGCTATATTTGTAGAAGTCGGGGCAACTGATACTTGGCAAAAAATAGATAACACTTCTGCTATACTTGGAAGTGGATCAGCTAATAAAATAGCTAAATGGACTGGATCTAATACTTTAGCAACTGGTCTTATATCAGATGATGGTGCAGATGTTACTATTGGTAACTCTGGTAATTTAATTGTTGAAGGTAACACAACTCTTGGTAATGCCGATACAGATACTACAACAGTTAAAGGTCCAGGTGTTTTTGAAGAAACAACTCAATTTAACGTTGGTATTGGTTTAAGCTCCACACCTGACTATGGTACAGCTGGGCAAGTGTTAACATCTGGTGGTGGTTCTGCTACAGCAAACACATGGACAACACCTACTACAGGTACAGTTACAAGTGTAGGTGCTTCAATTGATGGTGATTCTTTAAGTATAGCAGGAAGCCCAGTAACAAGCTCAGGTACATTAGCATTTACTTTTCAAGGTGATAATACTCAATATATAGATGGTGCTGGTGATTTAACAACTTTTCCAACTGTAGATAATTATCAATACTGGATATTATCTGATGGTACAAATACAACTAATATAGCTTCAACTGATACAGCTACGTTTTCTGGAGGTACATATATAACAGCCAGTGAATCAGCTGGTACTTTAACTATAGATCACGATGCTACGACTAGAGCAGATACAACATCTACAGATGCACCTGCTTTTGGTGGAACTTTTGATGCGGTAACAAGTGTAACAAGTAATGCAACAGGACACGTTACAGCAATAGATGTTTCTACTGTAACAATACCGGCTAACCCGGTTTTTGTTGGTCCTGCTGATGCAAGTACTGATGGGGTTGCTGGTATAGTTCCAGCTCCGGGTCAAGCTACTTATAATGGTGGATATTTCTTAAGACAAGATGCAACGTGGGCTATTCCACCAAATGATGATGGTGTAACAGCAGTAACGGCAACAGCTCCAATATCTTCTTCAGGTGGTGATACACCAAACATAACTCATGATAATTCTGGTGTAACAGCTGGAACTTACGATAGTGTAACCGTTGATGCTAAAGGCCACGTAACAGGTGGTAGTAATCCTGGCGGTGACGGTGGTGGTATATTTTCTGGGGATCAAGCTGTTATTACAGCTTCAGCTTCTCTAGCATTTACTTTAAATAGAGCTACTACAGGAGCGTTAATATTTGATGTATGGTTAACTTCAGAAACAAGTACAGGAACTTCTGTAACTAAAAAATACACTGTTGCTCATGCTAATAATGCTACTCCAGTTTATAATAAAATAATAGACACAGGACCAGTTGGATCAAATGATTTTCTAGTTACTTTCTTAAATGCAGGTTCTGGATTATCCGTTACATGTAATATACAAGCTGTTGGTATTGCTCAAAATATAGGTTACACAGTTCAAGTCGGGCACGATAGTACAAATGCTCTTACATTCACTGCAGCATCATAAAACAAAATATGGCTAATTTATCTAATATAAATAATAAGTTCCTAGTAACAACTGGAGGTAATGTGTTAATAGGTAAAACAGCTGCAAATAATGCAACTGTTGGTAATCAATTTATGACCGATGGAAGTGCTAACTCAACTGTAAATGGAGATACTGTTGCTAGATTTAATAGATTGACAAGTAATGGGGAAATTATAAGATTACAAAAAGATACAAGCACAGTTGGAAGTATTGGCTCAACAACTAGTTACCTTTTAGGAGATTTAGGAATTGGAACGACTTCGCCTGTTGATAGATTAACTCTTTATGAAGGGACGAATAATAATGTAGGTATTTATTTTCAAACTGCTACAAGTGGCACTACAGGTGCAGATGGATTTAGAGTAGGACAAAATGCTTTTAATGCTTTTTGTTGGAATTACGAAGCAACTCCTTTAACTTTTGCTACATCTGGCATAGAAAGAATGCGTATAGCTTCTGGAGGGAATGTAGGAATAAATGAAACAGACCCATCTTCAATTTCATCTGGTGCTACAACTTTACATATAAAAGGTACAGTCACTTCAAAAGCAGGGGGAATAAGATTAAGAAGTTCAGATAATTCTGTCGATGCTTATATTTATCCTGATTCGACTAATGGAATGACTAATGGTACTTTATCTAATCATCCTTATAGAATAGTAACAAATGGTTCAGAAAGAATGCGTATAGACAGTTCTGGAAATGCTTTAATAGGAATTGATACTATATCAGCGACTTTAAGTTCTTTTGCTCAATTAGAAGTAAGTGATAGTACAAAAGGTGGTATAATAATTAATACCCAAACAGCAGATGCAAGTAATTATAGTAGATTAATGTTTTCTATAAATAATAATATTAATGGACACGAGGGTTTAATTAGATATAATACAAGTGATTATCATATGGCGTTTTGGACTGATAGTTCAGAAAGAATGCGTATAACATCTGCAGGCAACGTAGGAATAGGAACTGATTCGCCTGATGCTTCCTTAGACATTGAGCCTTCTTCTGGTGATGCTGATATACTTTTAACGGCTGGTTCACAAACATTAAGATTAGACCAAAATAGTATAAGAACTAACACTAATAACAATCTCACAATATTTACTAATGGAAATACAAATCAATTAGTTTTAAAACAATCTAATGGAAACGTAGGAATTGGAACGATTTCGCCTAGTGAAATATTACACTTAAACGCTCCTGGAACTGGATGTTTTATACGTTTTCAAAATACGGGTGGTTCAGGCGTGTATATTGGTGGAAGATCAGAGGTAATGGAAATGTATACTAATGGCTCTGAAAAAATGCGTATAACATCTACTGGAAACGTAGGGATCGGGACGAGTTCGCCAAGACCAGTAGGAAGTGGGTATACAGCTTTAGAAGTAAGTAATCCATCATCAGGTTCAAGTATATGGCTTTCAGGTTTTACAGATTCTACTAAAGGGTATTTGGCAATGGATACTGGAGGATTAAATTTAACTGCAATATCAAACCATCCATTAACTTTTGGTACTAATAATGCACCAAGAATGCGTATAGACAGTTCAGGGGATGTAGGTATAGGAGTTACAGACGGAGATATATTTGGTAGATTTTATGGTAGAAGTGTTGGTATAGGAGGAACTGGTATTGCTAAGTTACAGATAAATGGAACTTCTTATTCTGGAATTGATTTAGGTCAAAATGGAACAAGATACGGAGAATTAAATGCAAGTGCTACCATAGTTCAACTTCAAACACTTGCAGACATTCCATTAACTTTTGGTACAGGCACAGGTGCTACAGAAAGAATGCGTATACACTCAAACGGAAGGGTTTCAATAGGTTCAACTACAGCATCAGCTAATACATTAACATTGTCAGGAATTGCTACCGAAATGGATATGACTAATACATCAACAAATGGTAGGTCATACAGGTTAGAGTCAGATTCAGCAGGTTTATTTGTAATAAAAGATAGAACAGCAAATGTAGATAGAATTGTTTTAGACAGTTCAGGTTTAACAAGATTTACAGTTGATTCTGGTACTGCATCAGCAATAGATATAGGTTATATTTCAAGTGCAAGAACAATTAGAGCAGTAGAAACAGGGGGAGGAAATGCAAGACCTTTAACTTTATTAGCTCAAAATTTTACATTTAAAGATGATTCTGCAACAAGAATGACTATAGACAGTTCTGGAAATGTAGATATTTCTGATGCTACAATAGGAAATGCAGGAACAAGAATATGGGGAGGTTCTGATGGGGGTATTATATATATGTATAGACCTATAAATCAAGGAACTCAAGTAATGAGGTTTTATGTGGGTAGTACAAGTGTTGGTTATATAGGTACTAGTAATTCTGGAGCTGCTTTTACATCAAATTCTGATTACAGATTAAAAGAAAATGTTGTAGAATTAACTGGTGCATTAGACAGAATCTCAGAACTTAAACCTAGTAGATTTAATTTTATTGTAGAGCCAAATAAAACAGTAGATGGATTCTTAGCACACGAAGTGCAAGATATAGTTCCAGAAGCTGTGTTTGGTGAAAAAGATGCTGTAGATGAAGAGGGTAACCCAGATTATCAAACGATGGAACAATCAAAATTAGTACCATTACTAGTTGCAGCAATACAAGAATTAAAAGCAGATAACGATAGCTTAAAAGCTAGAATAGAAACATTAGAAAATAATTAATGGCGATATTATCTAATATTAACGATAAATTTGCGGTTGACTCCACTGGAGCTATTCAGTTTAATGGTCAAGCAGGTACATCAGGTTATGTATTAAAATCAAACGGTAATGCAGCCCCAACTTGGGTTGACGCTTCAACTGTTATTGGTGGACCGTATTTACCTTTATCTGGAGGTACACTTACTGGTGCTACAGCTACGGCTTCTGGAATATCATTTACTGTTGGTGGAGTTTTAAATGGTACTAGTGCAACTTTTTCAGGAAATGTAAGAATATCTAAAACTGATGCAACATTAGAAATTAATAATTCAACAGGAAGTTTAACAAATGCTGATTTATATATTTCAGTTGAAGATACTGGACAAGCAGATGTTAGACAATATGGTGCATATCCTTTAGCTTTCTGGACTAATAACGCAGAAAGAATGCGTATAGACAGTTCTGGAAATTTGTCTTTAGCCACTGCAACATCTTTAGATTTTAATGTAGCTGATTTTGCACAAATTAAATTTAAAGAATCAGGAGCAATTACAATAGATTCTGACAACAATCAATCTTCAAGAAACTTCCAATTTAAAGATGGAGACGGCTCAAGTTTAATGTTTATTGGAGATAATGGAAACGTCGGAATTGGAGAAACAAGCCCAAACGCTAAACTTGATGTTCCAGGAAATGTAAAGCTTGGTTCAGCCGCTCATTCATCTTGGACTGACGCAAAACAAGACGTAGGAGGATTAGATGTTTTTGTTGGGTCAGGAAGTAATGCTTTTCAAGTATGGGATGATAACCAACAGACTTATCCAAGATTTAAGGTTGAACGAGCAGGCAACGTCGGGATCGGAACGACTGGTCCTCAATCTAAATTACAAGTTGGCACAAGAGGAACTGCCAGTGCTTTATCACTTGCACTTACTGATGGTATATTGTTTGATTTTTACAATGAATCATCCCCTTATAAAAGACACGGAGTAATAATATCTCAAGCAGCAGACGCAAGTGAATCAGTTTTAGATTTTAATACAAAAGCGGCTAGTGGAACAAATAGTACTAAAATGACTATTTTAGGAAATGGTAACGTAGGAATTGGAACGACTGACCCTGATGAAAAATTAGTTTTATATAAACCCATAGGTTATTCTTCAGATAGTGCTTTGTATAGTGCTTATGCAGTAAACAGTACAGCAGTAGATAATAATAACGTTTTTAAATGGAGAACAGGTATAACAGGCAATCAAAGTGGACATAATTTAACATTTTCAACTTTAGCAAGAACAGAATCAAGTTATGTAGAAAGAATGCGTATAGATAATTCGGGAAATGTAGGGATTGGAAATGAAGGGACAAGTATTGTTGTTACAGGAAAAGGCTTGGGAATACAAAATATTGGTCAAGATACAATTGCTTCAATGAGGTTAACAGGTCATAATGCTACTGGTAATCCTGGTGTAGCTACTTATACGGAATTAAAACATTATGGAGCAGATTTAAAGTTTGGAATAAATCACAATGGTGGAACTGATGTTATAACTATTAATCCTTCCAAAAATGTCGGAATTGGGACTATTTCACCAAAAACAAATCTTGAGGTAATTGGTGGTTTAAATATAAGTACTAACACAACCAGTGCAACAACAACAACTATGCGTATTGGTTCTTATGGTGAAAGTTCTCAAACATACTATGGAGCAAAACTTGTAGCTCATACAAATTTTACTTCAACAGCAAATACTGATTTATCTTTTGATTTAGGTTCACTTGGTGAGGTTATGCGACTTCATTGTAGTGGTTCTGAAAAAAGAGTAGGAATCGGAACGACTTCGCCTAGTGGACCATTTCACGTTAAAGTTGGTACAAGTACTCCACTTATTGTAGCAAGTAATAGTTATTGTAATAATGTAGGTATAAGAACCACAACACCAACCGCAAGTCTTCAGGTTAAAGGTAACGTTTCTTATAGTTATAATAATTACACTAATGTAGCAAATACTTGGATTAATGTTATAAACTTTAGTGGTTACCCAGCTGGTTTATATCAAATTAGTATAATCAAAAAAACAAACGCTTCAACATATATAACAGCTATAGTAAAATGGAGCGCAACCGCTGGAACTGTTATTAGCACTATAGCTTCAAATCAATTAGGTATTACATTTAGTGGCACTCAATTACAAGCTATTTCAGGAATTGCAACTGGAACTCTTATGTCAGCAAACTTACAATGTTTAGTAACAAATGAAGATTTTTGTAGTTAGCAGGTTCTATACAAGAATTACAAAAAAAGAATAGAAATATTAGAAAATAAATAATATGGCAAACCTTTCAAATATAAATGGAAAATTCGTTGTAGAGCAAACAACAGGATATGTGGGTGTAGGAACAACAGATCCTAATTTTTTAATTGAAGCTGCTGGAACAAATTCTGAAATAGCTTTAAATTCTACAAGCGGTTCTATTTATAGAGTCAGAAGCACAAGTAGTAATGCGTTTATTATTACAAAAAATGGTGTAGGAGATAGATTGGTTATAGATGGTGCTGGAAACTCAACTTTTGCAGGAGCTGTACAAACAACTCAAATTACAGCCACAAATGGATTAAATTATTTAAAAAGAAACACAGATGCTTCTTTGCAATTAAGGTCAGAAAATACAAGGTCAGGTTTATTTATTACAAAACCAGCAACCGATACTGTAATGGGTTCTGCTTTAGTTTTAGCTGATGAATCATATAGATTAGGTACTGCTAATTACTATCATATGGTAATGCTGCAAAATGGTAATACTTATTTTAATCAAAACGTAGGAATAGGAACTGATTCGCCTGATAATATATTACATATAAGAAAGGGAGATACTACTTATGCTTCACAAGTGGGTGCAGATACAATGTTGTTTTTAGAAACCACTAATATTAGTAATGCTTTACAATTTACATCAGCTAATACTGGACAACAATATATAATGTTTGGAGATGATGACCCAAATGCAGGATGGATTTCTTATAACCATAGTGATAATAATTTGAATTTCAGAGTAAATGGCTCAGAAAGAATGCGTATAGACAGTTCTGGAAAGGTTAAAATAGGTCAGGATGTAGGAGGAAGTGCTTTTAATGGAGCAACTGTTTTACAACTATCTCCTTATACTTCTGGGCAACCTGTTTATATAGGACTAAAATCTGACACTTCTAATAACTGTGGTATTTTAATGGGAGATAGTGATGATAGTTATGTAGGTGGTTTTATATATAATAACTCAAATAATTATCTTGTTATAAACACTAATAACGCAGAAAGAATGCGTATAGATAGTTCAGGTAAAGTGGGAATTGGGACGAGTTCGCCTGGAACTAAGTTACAAGTTGGAGATGGCACAGCAAATGATACTATAAGAACTGTTTTTTCAGATGGAAGTTATACGGACATTCACGGGTATGGTTTAGAGATGAGCAGAGGTTTTTCTTATATAAGACCTACTACTAGCAACACCCAAACTCTGTACATAGGGGAGCAAACAACTGGCAATAATTGGTATGTTATAAGTAATAATGCATCAACCCATATTTGGAGAAATGGCAGTAGTGAAAGAATGCGTATAGGCAGTTCAGGAAATGTAGGAATAGGAACTACTGCTACTTCTTTAGCAAGATTAAATGTTTACGATACAACAGCAGGTCAAGGAACATCAAGAGTTATAGATATTTCTAATAGTGTTGATGCAAATATTAATATTTGGTTAAGCCAATCAGGTGCAGCAACAAAATACGCAGAAATTGCTTCTTTTAGCACAATACCTTTAGTTTTAAATAATGTAAGTGGCGGCAACGTCGGGATCGGGACGACTGGACCAAGTAATAAGTTATCTGTAAATGGAATAGTTGGAATTGGCTCATCTGATCAGACAACGTTAAATCAAACATCTACTCATTTCTTTATGGATATGACTTCGTCAACGTCTTATTTTAGAAATACATCAACAGCTGGTGGTGGTTTTATATTTAGAAATAGTAATATAGGTGATTTTGAATTCGATAATGAGTTTGCTGGAAATATAAAATTTAATACCAGTAATATTGAAAGAATGCGTATAGACAGTTCAGGCAACGTAGGAATTGGGACTACATCAATTGATTCATCAGACGGAAGATTAAAATTGTCAGCACCAAGCGGAGCAAGTAATGTAGCAGGTATTGCTTTATATGGTAATAATAGCGGAGGTTTTGGCGGAAGTAATGTAGTAAGGTCAAAAATTGAAAGTCAAACAGACGGAACTGCTTTTGGTGCTATAATGAAATTTTATACAAATGACACTTCAAATGTTTACCAAGAAAGAATGCGTATAGATAGTTCAGGAAATATCAAAACTGGAGATAATAAAAAAATTATGGGGGCTACTTTTAGTGATAGCTTTTTATCATTTTCATCAAATGGCAATACTATATTAAAAGCAAATGATGATGTTGTAATTGGATATTCTAGTAATTTTTATGTAAAACAAGGAGGAAACGTAGGAATAGGAACTACTTTGCCTAGCGGTAAATTAAACGTATTTGGTGCTACAGGATTACCTGCAACATCAGGAACAACTTTTACTGGAACAATGCGTTTGCAAGTTGCTGGATATGGTACCACATTAGATTTTGGGGCAGAGGGCCCATCAACAGGAAAACAATGGTTACAAGCTACTGATGCGGGTGATTTATCAGTAACATATCCATTATTACTAAATCCAAATGGTGGAAACGTAGGAATCGGAACAGATTCGCCTACATATAAATTACATATTAAAAGCTCTAATAACGTATCTATATTTGAAGACACATCTAATGCTAGTGGTGCAGCTTTTATAGTTTTTAATAGACCAAGTGTTTTTTCAATGGGTTCTATTACAAGAAATGGTTCGGCTAACTCTGTTTCTTATAATACAGGATCAGACTACAGGCTAAAAGAAGATTTAAAAGATTTTAACGCTTTAGACTTAGTAAACAATATAACAGCATACGACTACAAGTGGAAAGATGTCGAACAAAGAGATTATGGCTTTATAGCACATGAATTAAAACAAACGTTACCAAACGTAGTTACAGGGGAAAAAGATGGTGAAAAAATGCAAGGCGTTGATTATTCTAAATTAACTCCTGTTTTATTAAAAGCAATACAAGAACAACAAGAAATAATAAATGATTTAAAATCAAGAATAGAACAATTAGAAAATTAAAATTATGGCAATTACTTACAAATGGACAATTAACCAAATGAATGCACATATTCAAGCTGAAGGCGAGGATAATGTTATATACACAGTGCATTGGACTTACTCAGGTTCTGAAGAATCTGGAGGGCAACAATATTACGCAAGCCAAATAGGTGCTCAAAGCTTTACTTATGTGGCTGGTGAACCTTTTATACCTTATGAAAATACTGAAGCTTTTGAAAATGTAGTGATAGGATGGCTTGAAGATGCTTTAGATGTAGCTAGAATGGCTAAATCTATTGAAGATAATATTAAGCTTCAAATTACACCTGTAAATGAAGATTTATACTTTACATGGCAAAACCCACCTATACCACCAGTTGAATAGTGTAAGTTTTGTAAAAAACAAGTGATAGTATAATTAAACCTATATCACTGTGGTAGTGATATAAACCAAAATAATGTTTAACCAATTAAAACCAAAAAACGATGACTTATTTTTATTCGTTGACCTCTTCAATGGGTCAACCCAAAACACCACAAATTTCCGAAGAAACTATTAAAGCTTGGAAGCACTTAGCTGAAAAGAAAAACTGGAGAATAGTTCAGTTACCTAATGGTTATTTTCAAACCGAGTACAAAGACCCCAGCTGTGACTGTAACGAAGACGAATGTTGCGACAGATGGTTCGATGTAACTAGACGTGAAACTTTAGAATCTGCTGAAGCTGCTATCGATGGTAGTGTTGATCACTATAAAAAGAAAGTGGACTTTATTAAAGGACCTAAAGTTGTCAAAACATTCAAATAATACTTAATCAAATTAAATTAAATTAAATTATGTCAAATGCAATTGTAAAGAATCTGAACTTTGGTTTGGACGCTAAAAACAATGTGTTTGCTGGTATTACGAAACTTACACAAGCTGTTAGCTCCACATTAGGAGCTAGCGGTAAGTGTGTTATTCTAGAGGATACAACTGGCAAACCAATTATTACCAAAGATGGTGTAACCGTAGCTGAATCAATAACGCTGCTAGATCCAGTGGAAAACATGGGTGCAACATTATTAAAAGAAGCTGCTAAAAAAACAGTGAGTGAAGCTGGTGACGGTACAACAACAGCAACGGTTTTAGCTCACGCTATATTAGAAGAAGCTTACAAGGTTTTAGATAAAGAAAACTCAAGGCAAATAAAAGAAGGTATTAATAAAGCTGTTAATGATGTTGTTGATTATTTAAATAATATAGCAACACCGGTTAAAAATGATATGATCGATCAAGTGGCTACAATATCTACAAACAATGATCCTGTTCTTGGTAAAATTATAGCTGATGCATTTAGATCAGTTAATCAAACAGGTGTTGTAATGATGGAGGTTTCAGATTTACCAGAAACAAGATTTGAAACAATAGATGGTATACAATACAATAGAGGATTAAAAAACATACATTTTGTCACTGATCAAGCTACTAAAACAGCTGAGCTAGATAATCCATTAGTTTTATTAGTAGAGTCTGAAATTGAAAATATAAGAAAAATACAAAACGTACTTGAATACGTTATAAAAAATAATAAATCATTACTTATTATAGCTGATGTAGATCAACAAGTTATGTCTGCTTTAGCTATGAATAAAATAAAAGGTAATATAAAGGTTAATGTTATTGATGCACCTATATACGGTGTTAACAAAAAAGAAACATTAAATGATTTAGCTTTATTAACTGGAGCGACTATTATAAATGAAGACTTAGGTGATGACATAGATTTAATAGGCCCAGAACAATTAGGGCAATGTATTAAAAGTGTTAGTAATCAACAAGAGACTATAATTCATGTTGGTGAAGTATCTGAAGAAGTTAAAGGTTTAATAGAAGAAATAAAAAAGAAATTATTATCTACTAAAAATCCAAATGAAATAATTCAATTAGAAACTAGATTAGCTAGATTATCAGGTAAAGTTGCTGTTGTAAAAGTTGGTGCTAATTCTGAAGTTGAATTACAAGAATTAAAAGATAGGGTGGAAGATGCTATATGTGCAACTAAAGCTGCTATTAAAGAAGGTATAGTTCCAGGTGGTGGAATTGCTTTATTAAACGCTTCGCAAAAAATTAAAACAACTAATAAAGGTGAAAACATATTGTTGAAAGCTATACAGGCTCCATTTAAAACAATATTAAACAACGCTGGTATAGTTGATTATAGTTCATCTAAAACTGAAGGTAAAGGTTTAGATGTTGTTACAGGAAATATGGTAAATATGATTGAGTCAGGGATTATTGATCCTTTGCTTGTAACTAAAAGTGCTTTAAAAAATGCAGCTTCTGTTGCTACCACTATTTTATCAACCGATTGTGTAATTAATAATCTTAGAATTAATGAAAGCAATAGGTAAAAATTTAATAGTAAAAATAAATAAACAAGGTATATCTGAAACAAAAGGTGGACTTTTTTTAGCTGAAAAACAACGTGAAGATATAAGGTATACTGAAGGTGTTATAGTTTCAGCTGGTAGTGATGTAACTGGAATAAAGCAAAATGATGTTATTTATTTTGATAAAAATAATTCTCATCAAATAGAAATAAAAAAAGAAATCTACACTGTGGTTCACATCAACCATGTTGTAGTTGTATTATGAGACTAGAAGCTTCTGATATTAGAGATTTAAATCTTTTAAAACATTATAGAATAATCAGGAAGTGGGCTTGTAAAAATAACAACTTAAATGATGCAGATTTAGAATTACTTATATATTTCGATTGCATGGGTCTTTTTACTAAAGAAGATTTTAAAATCGGTACTTATTCTTATAGCTGGGATAATAGACGCTGGAACAGATTGTTAAAAGAGGGTTGGATAATCGTATGGAGAAAACATAATCGTACAACTCAAAAATACAACATATACAAAGTTTCTTTCAAGTGTAAACAGCTTATAAGTAGAATGTACCGAATTATGCTTGGAATAGAGGATATACCAACCTCATTACATAGAAATAAAATAATGAAAGGTAAAACCTATATAGACAAAGTAATGATCACGTCTATAAATAATGTTAACAAAGATAAAAACAGATAATCATGGGAAAAAAAGAAAAAAAGGTTGAAGAAGTAAAAAAAGAATATTCTTCAATAGACAAAAAGATTAAAAAGCTTGAAGATAAAATCAAAGTTTTAAAGTCTAAAAAATAATGAAAGATATAAACGAAAGGATTAAAGAGTCTATATTAGATCCTATGAGTATGGATAAGGCTGATGATATGTTTAGACCTTTTGAAATAAAGAATAAGTTTATTTCTCCAAAAGATCAAGAATCTATGAGTATGAAGTTTGATACTAAAAACATAGACAGATCTGGTAAACCTATAGTTTCAAATCCTGATGTTCAAACCGCTGGTTCGTTTCCTACATTAGGAACTCCAGATATAACACCTAGAGAAGAACTAGACAATAATCAGTTTAAAATATAAGATATGAGTAAAAAAGGACAAGTTGGTGCTGATGCAACGTGGGGTGGACCTCACACTGCAACAAATTTAGCAAAAGGTAATGCAAGAAATAATATGCAAGTTTCAAAGTATCCTTGTGATTATAAAGCTGGGCCAATAAGTAGTATTGCTAAAAGATAGTAAAATTTCACTAAAATGAGTGATAGAATAAGTGAACACATATCGCTTAAAGAAGGGATTAAATCTCACACAGCTACTAGGTTAAATATTGATAATACACCTAGGGAATTAGATTTGGTTAATATGAAAACTATTGCAGAAAAAGTGTTTGAACCTCTACGTAAATGGGTAGGTGGTCCAATCGCTATTAATAGTTTCTATCGCTCGCCTAAATTAAATTCTGCTATTGGTGGAAGTACAACGTCTCAACACTGTATTGGTTGCGCTCTTGATTTAGATGATAATTATGGTTATAAAACTAATGCAGAAATGTACGAGTATATAAAAAATAATTTAGATTTCGATCAAATGATTTGGGAATTTGGTACTGATCAAAATCCTGACTGGGTGCATGTAAGCTATGTATCTGAAGATGCTAATAGAAGAAGATGTCTACTTGCTTATAAAGATAATGGTAAAACTAAATACAAAGTAATATAATGGCTTACACACAATACAATTCTCCTTTTGCTAAAAAATGCAATGGACCTGCTATAACAGAAAAGTCTTACGAAAAACAAAATCGTAAAATGAGATCTGAATACACTAAAGAAACTGGTAAAAAACTAGGTACTAGACAAACATCTGGTACTGGTAAACGTAGAGTTTCTTTTGCTTGTAGATTTGGAGGTATGGCTGGTTCTTTAAAAAATAAAAAAGGTGAGCCAACTAAATTAAAAATGGCTCTTAAAAAATGGGGTTTTGGTAGTAAAGAAGCTGCTAGAAACTTTTGTAATAAAAATAAAGAAAAAAAATAAAAAAAAATGATTAGAAATTATTACACCGACTCGTACAAATCAGCTATACCAGTCACTCCAAGTGATACGTTACTTATAGATGGTAGAGCAAAAGCTTCAACTCCAATAGGGGCTTGGAAGCAATACAATTTATATATAGGTAACTCACCAAGTACTTTACCTGTTACAACAACTTCAAATAACAATGTTGTTAACAACTCAGTTAATGTAGGTTTAAAATCTCCAAATCCGTTGATTAAAGTTGGTATGAGAGTTACAGGCACTGGATTACCAGATGCAGGTTTACTAGTAGCAACAGTGGTTGATGCTAGTAACTATACTTTATCTCAAGCAGATAGTATAGCTGCTGATGCTACTTTAACGTATAGTTATGATAGTGAATCTAAAATAAAAGTACATACAATAAACAATGAAGCAATAGAATTTGTTAATCCTACTCAAGGATCAATATTACCCGTAAGTGTAGTTCAAGTTTACTCTACAGGAACAGATGGTGGTGTATTAAATTTAGTAGCTTTAAGTTAAAATAAATAAAAAAAACAATGGATACAAAAATTACTAAAGGCAATGTAAAATCTGCTATCAAAGATGACAAAGCTCACATCGATTATTTAAAAAGAGATGTTTTAGATGATCAAAAAAAAGGAGGTAAGTACAAAAATATTAACCAAACAGCTGATGAAAAACACATATCAAAATTAGCTGGAGACATTAAACGTGATCATACTTTTTTGTCTAAACATATGAAAAACAATAAATAATCATGGGTACAAAAGGAAAAACAATAGGTGGTGGAATACCAGGATCAGGGAAAGACATAATCTCTGGAGGTCATGGTGCCGGTAGATACGGGCAACCACATAAATTTTATGGAGAAGGTGCAGCTAGATACAAAGGGCCACACAAACAGTTAGAAGATCTTTCAGGTGATGGTAAAATTACACAAAAAGATGTTTTAATAGGAAGAGGTGTATTAGAAGGTGATAAAGGACCTAAAAAAATGTCAGGAGAATCATATGGGGCAAATAAAATTGATGATCCAGAAACAGATCCAAAAACCAAAAAGCCTAGTAAACCAAAAAATTCAACAACAGGAAATGTTACTTTTAAAATAGATGACAGTGGGGCTACTTTAAGTAAAAGCAAAACGACAACTTCAAGCACGCCTTCTAGTTCTAGCTCAAAAAGCTCAACACCAATTGTAGATAAGGGGGAGGATGTTTTTTATAACAATCTTACATCTTCTGCAAAAGATATGAGTGCTATGGCTGCAGCTGGAATTGATGTAAACGATAGAAAAGCTGTTTTAAATTATGGAAATACTAAGGCAAAAAACATGAAATCTAGTTCTAGATCGTCTACAAGTAGCTCTTCAAGTTCTGAAAATAATCCAGTTACAATTAAATCTATTAATAGTGCTAGTAATTACGCAATGCAATCGATGTTAGGCGATAGAAATAGAGATGTTTACGCAGGGGAAATGCAGTCTAAAAAAGACTCTGCTTCAGCTTATCAAAAAACATTTAAAAATTTAGTACAAAATAATTCAAGTGCAGGTTTAGGACAAAAGGTTTTAAAAGATTTTCATGATATTTCTGGAAGATATGGTAACAAAGCTGGTAATGCAAGAAGGAGAAAAAATAATATACCTGAAGTAAAATCTAAAACGGATTTAAAAGGTAGAACTTATGGCAATATTGGTGGTGGTCGAACAGGCGATACTACACCTTCATATAAAAATCCAGACGCTCCTGGTGGTAGAAGTAGAATCGCAAACTCTCCTACTACATACTCTAGATCAACTCCTATATATGCTGATTTTAAACAGCTTTATGGGACAACGAATGATGGACCAAATAAAGGTATTCACAGCTCTAAAAGCAAAGGTATAAATAAAATTTTAAAACAATATAAATAATCAACAACAATCAACAATCATTAACAACAAACAAAATTAAAAATTATGGCAAAATTTATCTCAATTTATTCATCGGGAGCTGGACTTGACGGTGGAGACATTTTAATCGGAGTAGATAGTATTGTAGGAGTAGACGCTGCTTCAGCAACAACTACAGTAATCAAGTTTAACGGTGGTGTTCTTGACGAAGCTACTATTACTCATGCTTCAGTAGGAACAACTCCTTCAGTAAGAGATGCAATTAACTATGCATTAACAGCTAATCCAGGTGGTGTAAAAGCTAAAGTTGCTTTACCATCAGGTATTACAGTTAGTAACATAGTATTCTCTTAATAATTAATTATGATATGCCACAGGGTTTAGGCCTTGTGGCTTTCATTGTTTAGATATGGCTTTTAAACTTAAACCACCTTTTAGTAAATTTCCTACACCAATAGTAAATGTAGAGTTTGAAGAAGGTGATGTTATAGGTAGAGCTGATAAGCGTGGAAATATTTTAATTAATAAAAACGTAACCGATCCAGATTTAATAACTGAAACCATTAATCACGAAAATGTTCACATACATCAAATGGCTCGTGGAGATTTAGATTATGATGAAAAAGCAATGTACTGGAAGGGTAAAAAATATTTAAGATCATCTTTTGATGAAGGTGATAAAACTTTACCGTGGGAGGTAGAAGCTTATAAAGCAGAATAATTATGTCACAACCAAAAAAGAAATTTAAAGATACTAAAGTAGGAAAATTTCTACTAGGTAAATCAGGTATTATAAATGTGATAGGAGATATACTGCCTGATCAAGGTGCGTTAAGTATGGTTAAAAACCTTATAGACAAGGATCCAGACCTACCACCACAAGACAAAGAAACAGCTCTTAAATTATTAGAGCAAGACACTATAGAATTACAAGAGGTATCAAAACGCTGGGACAGCGATATGAAATCAGATTCATGGCTTTCAAAAAATACACGACCAATAACATTAATATTTTTAACAATATCTCTTGTTATTTTTATTTTGTTAGATGGTTTTAATATACCCTTTGCTATAGATACAGGATGGGTTGACTTATTAAAATCACTTCTTATAACCGTTTATGTTGCCTATTTCGGTTCACGAGGTGCAGAGAAATTTAAATCAATAGGCAAGTAATCAAATTTAATTAAAATGAATATCAAAAAAGACCAACTAGAAAAAATTCAAAACTTTCAAAAAGACTTAAACAAGTTATTAAATGAAGTAGGATTTTTAGAAGCCCAAAAAACCGCGGTATTATCTAAGTTCCATGAAGTTAACAAACAAACTGAAGACTTTAAAAAAGAACTAGAAGAAGAATACGGATCGATTAACATTAATCTTGAAGACGGTTCTTACACTCCTATCGAAAAAGAAGAAGAAGTTAAGGAGTAATGTCATCTGTTATTAGAAAAATCAGTATCGGATCTGATTATAAAACTGATGCGATGCATTATTCTTTGTCTCAATCTGTATATGGAGGTCACACTATTTCCAATATAATCTTTGATACAAAAGATAATTCTTATAACATTTACATTAAAAAAAACAACGAGGTATTGCCATGGAAGAAATTTAATTCTAACATGGCTATATCTGTTGAGTATGATTTAGAATATTAATGAAAAGCATTTATGATTTTATCGTTAAACCATTAGGTCAGCGATATAATAATGAAGTTAAGATAGGTGACAAAAGCCTTATAATTAACACTAAGCTTGAAAGTTTTAAATCTGTAAATAATATAGCAAAAGTTATTGAAGTTCCTTTAGCATACAAAACATCAATTAAAAAAGGTGATAAAATAATGATACATCATAATGTTTTTAGAAGATTTTATGATATTAGAGGTAACGAAAAAAATAGCAAGTCGTTTTTCAAAGATAATTTATATTTTGTTCAACCAGATCAAATATATCTTTACAAAAATAAAAACAAATGGATATCATTTGGTGATAGATGTTTTGTAAATCCTCTTAGAAATAATGATGATATAAACGCTAATATAGAAGAAAGCCTTATTGGTATATTAAAATATAGTAATAATTCATTAGAAGCGCTAGGAATAAACGAGGGAGACGTTGTAGGTTACAAACCGTTTGGTGAGTTTGATTTTTTAGTTGACGGCAAGCGTTTATACTGTATGAAATCAAATGATATTGTAATTAAATATGAACGTCAAGGAAACGAAAAAGAATATAATCCAAGCTGGGCACAAAGCAGTTGAAGAACTTATAAAAGTAGCTAAAGAAGCTATTGTTGATTCTGATGATGATATATCAGCTGATAGATTAAAAAATGCTGCTGCTACTAAAAAACTAGCTATATTTGATGCTTTTGAAATACTTAACCGTATTAAAGAAGAAGAAGATATGTTAAACAATAAACCTAAAGAAGAAGCTAAAGCTAAACCTTTTGGAGGTTTTGCCGAAAGAAGATCTAAGTAATGTACGAACAAACTTTATACAAGGTAATAAATCCTATAAAGCCTCACGTAGTTAAAAAAATAAATAGATCAAAAAAGTGGGAGTACGGTTACAATAAAGAATACGATGTTATTGTAATTAGTAGAACAGGTCAGATTGGTGAAATATACGAAATACAAAATTTAAAAATAGCTTTACCAAAAGAAAAAGATGTTTTTAATAAAACTGATAAATGGCAAGCTCAAGAATACCCTAAAGAGTTAAAAAGAATAAAAACAGTATTTGATTGGAAACAATATCCAGAAGAGTTTAAAGAAAAATGGTATGCGTATATTGATAAAGAATTTACCAAACGCCACGAAGGTTATTGGTTCACTAATAAAGGTAAAGCTACTTATATTACTGGTACTCATTATATGTACTTGCAGTGGTCCAAAATTGATGTTGGGCAACCAGATTTTAGGGAAGCAAACAGATTATTCTTTATATTCTGGGAAGCTTGCAAAGCCGATAGAAGATGTTATGGAATGTGCTACCTCAAAAACAGACGGTCTGGTTTTTCATTCATGGCATCAGGCGAAGCTGTCAACCTTGCCACTATCTCTAGTGATGCTAGATACGGTGTCTTATCAAAGTCTGGGGCTGATGCAAAGAAAATGTTTACCGATAAAATTGTACCAATTTCCGTCAACTACCCTTTTTTCTTCAAGCCGATTCAAGACGGTATGGATCGACCAAAAACAGAACTTGCTTATAGAGTTCCCGCTAGTAGGTTTACAAGAAGAAAACTAGATACTAACGAACAGTTAGAAGAATTAGAAGGTTTAGATACAACTATTGACTGGAAAAACACTGGAGATAATAGTTACGATGGTGAAAAATTAAAACTACTTGTACACGATGAATCTGGTAAGTGGGAAAGACCTGACAATATATTAAATAACTGGAGGGTTACAAAAACTTGTTTACGTTTGGGTTCTAGAATTATTGGTAAGTGTATGATGGGTTCAACATCAAACGCTTTAGATAAAGGAGGTAGAAATTATAAAAAAATATACGATGATTCAGACGTTACCAGAAGAAACCGCAATGGGCAGACTAGCTCGGGATTATATAGCTTGTTCATACCTATGGAGTGGAATTACGAAGGATACATCGATTCTTATGGATTACCTGTCTTCGAGACACCCAAGAAAGAAACGAAGGGAATTGATGGCTACCCTATAGATATAGGCGTAATAGAACATTGGGAAAACGAAGTTGAAGGTCTTAAAAATGATCCAGATGCTTTAAATGAATTTTATAGACAATTTCCACGTACTGAAAAACATGCTTTTAGAGATGAAACAAAACAATCTTTATTTAATCTAAGTAAAATATATGAACAAATAGATTATAATGAAGATTTAAGAAACTCAAATGTAATCACACAGGGTAATTTTCAGTGGATAGATGGGATAAAAGATACAAACGTGCGCTTTACACCTAATAAACAAGGAAGGTTTTATGTATCATGGGTTCCAGAACCAAATCAGCAAAATAGAGTTGTTATTAAAAACGGTATTAAGTATCCTGGTAATGAACACATGGGTGCTTTTGGATGTGATAGTTATGATATATCTGGAACTGTTGATGGAAGAGGATCAAAAGGATCGCTTCACGGATTAACTAAATTTAGTATGGAAAGCGCTCCACCTAATTTGTTTTTCTTAGAATATATATCAAGACCTCAAACAGCAGAAACATTTTTTGAAGATGTATTAATGGCTTTAGTTTTTTACGGTATGCCATTGCTTGCTGAAAATAATAAACCAAGATTATTATACCATTTAAAAAGAAGAGGTTACAGAGGTTTTTCTATGAATAGACCTGATAAAACAATGCATAAGTTGTCTGTAACTGAAAAAGAAATAGGTGGTATACCAAATTCAAGTGAAGATGTAAAACAAGCCCATGCTGCAGCAATAGAATCTTATATTGAAATGTTTGTAGGCTATAACAACGAACAATATGGTTCTATGTATTTTCAAAGAACATTAGAAGATTGGGCAGCGTTTGATATAAATAATAGAACTAAACATGATGCATCAATAAGTTCTGGTTTAGCTATTATGGCTTGCAATAAAAATAAATATAGACCTGTACCTGAAGTTATTAAACAAAAAGTTTCTTTAAGCTTTGCTAAATATGACAACAAAGGTTTTAAATCAAAAATAATTAATTAAATGATTAATACAAGTGTTAACAGCGCGTTTCCAAGTCAGATGGTATCTGAAGAGGAAAAGAAAAGTTTAGAGTATGGATTGCTGGTAGGGCAAGCTATTGAGTATGAGTGGTTTAGAGGTGGAAGAGTTAATAGTAACAAATGGGTGACAGGTTATCAAAATTATAATAGACTAAGATTATACGCTAGAGGTGAACAATCTGTTCAAAAATATAAAGATGAATTATCTATAAATGGTGATTTATCTTATTTAAATTTAGACTGGAAACCAGTGCCTATTATACCTAAATTTGTTGATTTAGTTGTAAACGGTATAGCATCTAAAGAATATGAATTAAAAGCATATGCTCAAGATCCTTTTTCACAAAAACAAAGAACTAATTATGCCTCAAGCATAATGCGAGACATGACAGCAAAACCTTTGCTTCAAGAAATTAAAGGTAAATTAGGTGCAGATTTATTTTCAACTTCAAATCCAGAAAAGCTACCTGGATCTAAAGAAGAATTAGAAATTCATATGCAATTAAACTACAAGCAATCTGTAGAAATTGCTGAAGAAGAAGCAATAAACAACACTTTAGCTTTTAACAAATATCAATTAATAAACAAAAGAGTAATAGATGATATAGTTATAATAGGTATAGGAGCTGTTAAAACATCTTTTAATAAATCTGAAGGTGTAGTTGTAGATTATGTAGATCCAGCTAATTTAGTTTATTCATATACTAATGATCCTAATTTTGAAGATATATATTATGTTGGTGAAATTAAATCTTTAACATTAGCTGAAATTAAAAAACAATTTCCTTATTTAACTAAAGATGAATTAGAAAGACTAGCTAAATATCCAGGTCGTCAAGGGTATGTTGCTCAACCTAATTATGATAATGATTTAATACAGGTTTTATACTTTGAATATAAAACATTTATAGACCAAGTATTTAAAATAAAAAAGACTGATCAAGGTTTAGAAAAAGCTTTAGTAAAATCAGACACGTTTAATCCACCAACTAGTGATAATTTTGATAGAGTTTCAAGATCTATTGAAGTTTTATTTAGTGGTGTAAAAGTTATGGGTGTTCCACAAATGCTAGAATGGAAGCTTTCTGAAAACATGACAAGACCTAAAAGTGATTTAACTAAAGTAAACATGAATTACGCTATATGCGCACCTCATATATATCAAGGACGTATTGAATCACTAGTTAGCCGTATAACAGGTTATGCTGATATGATACAATTAACATCGTTAAAACTACAACAAGTAATTGCTAGAATGGTTCCAGATGGTGTTTTTGTAGATGTTGATGGTTTAGCAGAGGTTGATTTAGGTAATGGTACTAATTATAATCCACAAGAAGCATTAAATATGTATTTTCAAACTGGTAGTATAGTTGGTAGATCATTAACACAAGATGGTGATCCTAATAGAGGTAAAGTACCTATTCAAGAACTTCAATCATCTAGCGCAAATGGAAAAATAGCATCACTTGTAAATACATATCAATATTATTTACAAATGATAAGAGACGTAACGGGTCTCAATGAAGCACGAGATGGCAGTTTACCAGACAAGGACGCTTTAGTCGGATTGCAAAAAATGGCTGCCAATGCTTCTAATATAGCTACTAAACATATTGTTAATGCCAGTTTGTATTTAACATTGAGAACTTGTGAAAACATATCGTTAAGATTAGCTGATGCTTTAGAGTTTGATTTAACTAAACAAGCTTTAATGCAAAGTATATCATTAACTAACACGAGAAATATTGAAGAATTAAAAAATCTTCATTTATATGATTTTGGTATTTATTTAGAACTAGAACCTGATGATGAAGAAAAAGCTAAATTAGAGCAAAATATACAAGTTGCTTTACAATCTGGTCAAATATATTTAGAAGATGCTATTGATATTAGAGAAGTTAAAAATATACAATTAGCAAATCAAATATTAAAATATAGAAGAATACAAAAACAAAAAGCAGATCAGCAGGCTCAACAAGCTCAAATACAAGCACAAGCTCAAGCAAACATGCAACAATCTGAGCAAGCCGCTATGAATGAAGTTCAAAAACAAGAGGCATTAGCTCAAACAGAAATACAAATAGAGCAAGCTAAATCTCAATTTGAAATACAAAGGATGGAGCAAGAAGCATTAATTAAAAAACAATTAATGGCTGAAGAATTTAATTATCAATTACAATTAGCTCAAGCTAAAATAAAAACTGATAGAGAAAAAGAACAATTTATAGAAGATCGTAAAGATAAAAGAACTAAAATACAAGCAACGCAACAATCTAAAATGATTGAGCAACGTCAAAATGACTTGTTACCTACAGATTTTGAATCAGCAGGTATGGATAATTTAGGCGGATTTGGTTTAGAGCAATTTGAACCGCAATAAACTATTTATTAATTTTTATTATATTATATTATGTCTGAAAAAGTAAAAGAAGAGGGTACGTTTAAAATTAAACGTAAACCTAAAAAATTAACACAAAAAGATGAACCTATTAAATTAGATTTGTCTAAACCTAAAACAGAAGAAACAGATGCCATTCAAGTCGGAGAAACAAAGAAGGTGGATGTGGGCGAACAAACCGGAGTTAGCTCTGGAGTGGACAAACAAGTACCAGAGCCCAAAGAAATTCCTGAAAATAAAGAAGAAGAGCAAGTAATACAAGAAATTGTAGAAGAAGAAAAACCTATTGAACAAAAGGTTGAAGAAGAAATACAGGAAATAGGTGAAAAAATTGAAGAAAGAGTTACTGCTCCAACACCTGAAGAGGCAAGAGAAATAGCTAAACTACCAGAAAACATCGAAAAAGTTGTAGACTTTATGAAGGAAACTGGTGGAACATTAGAAGATTATGTTAGATTAAACGCTGACTATTCTAATGTAGATAATGATACTTTATTAAGAGAGTATTATAAACAAGAAAAATCACACTTAAATTCAGAAGAAATTAACTTCATGATGGAAGATAATTTTTCTTTTGATGAAGAAGTAGACGAGGAGCGAGAGATCCGAAAGAAAAAACTCGCATATAAAGAAGAGGTTGCAAAAGCCCGCAAGCATTTAGAAGGTTTAAAAAGTAAATATTACGAGGAGATCAAGTTGAGACCCGGCGTTACTCAAGGCCAACAAAAAGCTATGGACTTTTTTAATCGATATAACCAAGAGCAGGAAACTGCCCAAGAGCAACACGAAAGATTTAAATCTAATACTAAAGATTATTTTTCTAAAGAATTCAAAGGTTTTGATTTCAACGTAGGGGAAAAGAAATTTAGATATGGTGTTAAAAATCCAGACGCGGTTGCAGAAAAACAATCTAATATTACTAATGTAATTAAGAAGTTCTTAAATGATAAAGGTGATGTAACAGATGTTAAAGGTTATCATAAAGCTATGTATGCTGCTGAAAATGTAGATACTATTGCGCAACATTTTTATGAGCAAGGTAAAGCTGATGCTATAAGAGATGTTGCTGCAAAATCTAAAAACGTACAAACTGAAGTAAGAGAAAGTCCTGCTGGAGATGTATTTGTTAATGGATTAAAAGTAAAAGCGGTCAGTGGTTTAGATAGTTCAAAATTGAAAATTAAAACACGAAAATTTAACTAAAAAACTCAATTACAAATGGCTACATTAAATCCGGCGTTCGGAAGTTTAGTACCTTCTCAAGCGCCACAAACATTAGCTAGTAACTACCTGGCATTTAACGGTGGAGCAAATGACTTTGCTCAACAATATTTACCAGAAGTATACGAAGCTGAAGTAGAAAGATACGGAAACAGAACTTTAAATGGTTTCCTAAGAATGGTTGGCGCTGAAATGCCAATGACATCTGATCAGGTTATCTGGTCTGAACAAAATAGATTACATATTGCATATACAGGTTGTCAGTTAACTGCAAACGGAGCTGCTACTATTACTATTCCTGCTAACGCTGGTACAATTCAAAATGCAATTTTCCCTAACGATACTATCGTAGTAATGAACCCAGCTACTGGAGTTACTATTAAAGGTATTGTAGGTGCAACAGCTGCAGGTCAAATCACTTGTTATCCTTTGTCTCAAGCTAACTGGAATGCTTTAGGATTAGTTGCAAACTTAAAAATATTTGTTTACGGTTCGATCTTTGCAAAAGGAACGACTTCAGGAAGCAAATCAATTGAACCACAATTTACTCAGTATTCTAACCAACCAATTATCATAAAAGATAGATATGAAATTAATGGTTCTGACACTGCACAGATTGGATGGGTAGAAGTTGCTACAGAAGATGGTACATCAGGATACTTATGGTATTTAAAATCTGAGTCTGAAACAAGATTAAGATTTGATGACTATTTAGAAATGTCAATGGTTGAATCAGAATTAGCTGCAGGTGCTGCTGGTATTAACTTTGCTGCTAGCTCAGCTAACGTACCAGGATTTACTGCTGCTGGTGGTGCTGCTGTTGCTCATGGTTCTGAAGGTTTATTTGCTGCTATCACAGCAAGAGGTAACGTTATGACTGGATTCTCTGGTGGTACTGGTATCTCTGACTTTGATCAAGTGCTTAAAAATCTTGATACTCAAGGAGCTATTGAAGAAAACATGCTTTTCTTAAACAGATCTATGGATTTAGATTTTGATGATATGCTAGGACAAATCTCTGGTGGTTTTGCTGGAGGAGTTGCTTATGGTTTATTTGAAAACTCTGAGGATATGGCTCTTAACTTAGGATTCTCTGGATTTAGAAGAGGTTCTTATGACTTTTACAAAACTAGCTGGAAATACTTAAATGACGCTTCTACAAGAGGTGCTGTTGCAGTTAGCAATATCGAAGGTGTATTAATTCCTGCGGGAACTTCTACAGTGTATGACCAAATTTTAGGTACAAACATTAGAAGACCATTCTTACACGTAAGATATAGATCATCACAAGGAGATGACAGAAGATACAAAAACTGGATCACTGGATCTGTTGGAGGTGTTTACACTTCTGAATTAGATGCAATGCAAGTTAACTGGTTATCTGAAAGATGTCTTGTGACTCAAGCTGCGAATAACTTCGTATTATTCCAAAGCTAATATTGCTTTAAAGTTTATCTCCGTCTTCGGGCGGAGATATTCTTTATTTTATTAATTTTTTTTATTATATTATATTATGTCAAAACAAAAAAACACAGTCCCTTCTTGGGAAATAAAAGATAGAACATATTATCTTTTACAGGACTTAAGTCCTTTAACATATACTTTAGGAGCTAGAAATTCACGTAGATACCCTTTAATGTGGTTTGATGAATCAACTGGAACGCAAAGAGAAATAAGATATGCAACCAATCAAAACTCACCATTTGTTGATGAACAAAAAGGAGAGGTTATATTAGGTCATATTATTTTTGAAGAAGGAGCTTTAGTTGTTCCTAAAGAAAAACAAAATTTACAAAAATTACTTTCATTATATCACCCTAAAAAAGGTATTATTTATAATGAATTAGAGCCAATGAAAGTAGCTCAAAATGAACTAGATGATATTAATTTTGAAATAGACGCTTTAAATTTAGCTAAAGATATCGATGTTGATCATGCTGAAGCTATTTTAAGAGTTGAAAAAGGATCGTCTGTTTCTCAAATGAGTTCTAAAGAAATAAAAAGAGATTTACTTTTAATGGCTAAGAAAAACCCTCAAGCGTTTTTAGCTATTGCAAATGATGAAAACGTGGGGCTTAGAAATACAGCTATTAAAGCTGTGGAACTAGGAATAATTAAACTATCACAAGACCAACGAACATTTCATTGGGGCTCTAATGATAGAAAATTAATGACTGTTCCATTTGATGAAAATCCATATTCAGCTATGGCTGCTTTCTTTAAAACTGATGAAGGTGTAGAAATCTTCAAAACAATAGAGAAAAAGTTATAATAATATGTAACTATAATATAGTGAAGGGTCACTTCGGTGGCCCAAATCACTATTAAATAAAAAATTAAAATGGCAATAAACGTAAATACTGTATATCAAACCGTTTTATTAATACTAAACAAAGAACAGAGAGGTTATATGACACCTGTTGAGTTTAATAAAATAGGTACTCAAGTTCAATTAGAAATATTTGAAAGATATTTTGAGGATCTTAATCAGCAAATACGTATTCCACAAACAGATACAGATTACGCAGATAGAGTCGTAAATCTTGATGAAAAAATCTCTATATTTAAAACTATTGGCAACACTACTTATGCTAATGGTGCTTTTAGCTTACCTGCAGAATCAGGATCTTCACAAGCTACTTTTACGACTGTAACTATATTAAATCAACAAGCGTATACAATATCAACTATTACAGCTAATCAACTAGCTAGCGGAACTACAATTGTTTATTTAGATGGAATTGCTAGCACAGCTTATAGCATAAATGGAACTACATTAACTTTAAATTCTGCACCAGCGGCTGGTATAGATATTTTTGTAGTCACAACACAAGATGATTTTTATAGACTAGGAACAGTTATTTATAGCGCTGGAGCTTTACCAACTCAAGAGCTTGAAAGAGTTGATAGAGGGGATTTATATCATTTATTAAGTTCTAAATTAACAGCACCAACAACTACTTATCCTGTATATGTTTACGAAAGACAAAAACTTTTTGTATATCCTCAAACAATTCAATCAGGTGTTGAAGCTACTTATATACGAAAACCTATGGATCCAGTTTGGAATTTTACTCTTTCTGGAAATGCTTATGTTTATAATCCAGATACATCTATAAATTTTGAACTTCATGATGCTGAACAAACTGAAATAGTTTTAAAAGTTTTATTATATGCTGGAGTAGTGGTAAAAGATCCTACAATAATACAAGTTGCAGCTCAACAAGTAGCACAAGAACAACAAAATCAAAAAAGCTAAACTATGCCTATACCTAATGGTGGTTTAATAACCGAAACTAATAGACAATACTACGCTGGAGCTCAGCAGTTTTATATAACTTCAGCAGGAGTAGGTCAAACTTTTACATCAACTTTTGATACAAATTTAGTTTTTGATAATTCAGATCCAGCTTCAAATGGTTATAATTTAAACAATTTTAAAATTTTTACAAGTCCAGATGCAAATGTTTGGGCTGAATTAACACCAACTTCACCAACAGCATCGACAACAGGAACTACTGATAATAATGCTTATGGACCTGGAGCAGCTGTAACTGTAACTATAACAGCAAACAACACTAATGTTTTAGCTGGCATGAGCTTAGTTGATGTTTCTACTGGAGCTGTTTATGGTACTGTAACATCTATAACGGGACCAACTCAATTTGTGTGTAACTTAACAGTTCAAATACCTGTATCAACTAATTTAAGATTTCAATTTTCTAGCCCTTGGGCTATGCTGTCTCCAAATATAATAACAGTTAATGCTAGTTTAAGTATTGGTACGTATTTAAAAATACAGTTAAATGAAAATACTTTGGGTGAAAGCTTAGGTAACTATTCTTACACGAGACTTAACGATGTTATAGATAATTTTCTTATAGCATACGTAGGCGCTGGTAAACTTATACCTAGTGTTAAAAGAACTGATGTTATATTTCACGCAAGACGTGGTTTACAAGAATTTAGTTATGATACATTAAAAAGTATTAAATCTGCAGAATTAGGTATACCAGTTAGCTTAAGCTTACAAATACCTCAAGATTATGTTAACTACGTAAGGTTAGCTTGGGTTGATAAACAAGGTGTTTTACACACTATTCAACCAGCTGAAAAACTAACTTCAAGACCTTATTATACACCAGCTCAAGATGACGCGGGTATACCAACTCAAGATAGTAATAGTAATAATTTAGAGGTTACCTCTAAAGTAAACGCTGCGTGGGATGCTAATGATCCGAGAAATATAAGTGGTGCTTACACAGAACAATATAGTGAAGCTAATATATATTGGCAAGGATATTACAATGGTGCTTTAGGCCAAAGATATGGTTTACAACCTCAAACAAGTCAAAAAAATGGTTGGTTTGAAATAGATGAAAGAAAAGGTACGTTTAATTTTACTAGTGAACTAGCTAATAAAGTTATAGTACTTGAATATATATCTGATGGTAATTCTTATGATTTAGATTTAAGAATACCTAAATTAGCTGAAGAAGCTTTGTATGCTCATATTATACATGCAATATTGTCTACGTCTGCTAATGTACAAGAGTATGTTGTTAGAAGATTTAAACAAGAGAGAAGTGCTAAATTAAGAAACGCTAAAATAAGATTATCTAACCTTAAGCTTGATCAAATGATTCAAACTATGAGAGGTAAATCTAAATGGCTTAAATATTAAACATGGCTGAAATTAAAAATAGTTTTCTAAGATCCAAGATGAATAAAGACTTGGATGATAGATTAATACCTAATGGTGAATATAGAGATGCGCAGAACATATCTGTAGGAAAGTCAGAAGATGACGATATAGGTGCTTTAGAAACTATTTTAGGTAATACTGAAAAAACTTTTACTATAACACCAGCCTTACCTAGTGATATACAGACTATAGGTTATTTAACTGATGAATACACTCAGACTATATTTGTTTTTGCAACTAACTATACAGATTCAAATCCTAATGTTACACCTACGTATGCACCATCTGGTAAAAGATGTATAATATATTCTTGGTCACCTAAAAATCCCGCTACAGCTCAAGTTATAGCTGACGGTGTATTTTTAAATTTTTCTACAACAAATCCAGTTCAGGCTAGTTTAATTGAAAATTTATTATTTTTTACTGATAATAGAAATCAACCTAGAAAAGTTAATATAAACCAACCTTCTGGTTATTATACAGACGAAGTTCAATTGTCTGTAGCAAAATATAATCCTTATTTACCTATTTCTTTACTTAAAAAAACCACTGGAATAGTAGAGGCTAGTCCTGCTCCAACAACAACAACTTTTGTGGTTAATGAAAACACAGGTATTTTAACAGGCATGACGGCTGTTAGCACAAGTTCATCTGGCGTTGTTAAAGTAGCTCCAGCTGATTTTGTTACAGTAATAACAGCTACAACTGCGGCTGGAAAAACAACAGTTACATTGTCAAAAGCTATTACAATTCCTTTGGCTGGAGATATTTTTACGTTTTTAATATCAACTATGACAAATAAATCTAGTGATCCTAATTGGCCTGGTGATCCTGATTATTTAGAGGGTAGATATGTTAGATTTAGCTATAGATATAGATTTGATGACGGTGAATACTCTATATTTGCACCATTTACACAAATAGCTTATATACCTAAGCAAAAAGGTTATTTTAAAAACGAAGATGAAGATAATGCTTTTAGAAGCACTATTGTCGCTTGGATGGAAAACAGTGTTAACAATATTGAACTTCTTGTAACGCTACCTTGTAAAGGATCTAAACTTTTTTCTGATTTTAAAATAAAATCATTAGACATACTATATAAAGAATCAGATCAAACAAGCGTTAAAGTTTTAGAAACTGTCCCTGTTAGTGATATAAGCAATGATTCTGTAAACAATATATATACTTACGAATACCAATCTAGAAAACCTTATAAAACGCTACCATCCGACCAAACTATAAGAGTTTATGATAAAGTTCCTGTTAGAGCTTTAGCACAAGAAACTGCAGGTAACAGAATAATGTATGGTAATTTTAGAGACACGCATTCTGCTCCTGACGTTATAAATTATGATGTTAAAGTGATAGACAAAGGTTCTATTTCTAATGGAACAAGTTGGATAGAATATCCCAATAATTCTTTAAAACAAAATAGAAATTACCAAGTTGGTTTCATACTTTCAGATAAGTATGGTAGACAATCGCCAGTAATACTTTCGCCGGTTAGCTCTAACGCTGCTAATAATTTTTTAGGATCTACTATATTTAATTCATATAACACAAGCACTTCTAATATGAAAGCTTGGTTTGGTAATACTTTACAACTTAGTGTTACGCAAGGTATATTGTCTGGAACAAATAGTTTACCTAATTTTAGCACAGGTGAACCAGGTCTTTACGCTATAGCAACAAGTGATAACGGTTTTGCAGTAAAACAAACACCTGTTGCAACAATAACAGATACTTTATATACGTTTACTTTAGATAGCACAGCATATCCACAGAACATAACTATTCCGGTTGAAGGTGATTATTTAAGAGGAGAATACATAGATTATGTAAAAGTTACAAACGTAAATAGCACTAGCGCGCCTGATTATATAATAACAACTAACGGAAGAGTAAATTCTAGTTATTTAAATGACACAACTTTATCAGGAACATCAGCTGATTTAAACTTTGCTTACACGTTAAATCCAGTTGGTTGGTATTCTTATAAAATAGTTGTAAAACAAACAGAGCAAGAGTATTATAACGCGTATCTTCCTGGTATAGTAAATGGTTACTTTGGTCATACTGAATATTTTGGTGATGAAGTTAATCAAACGGCTTTTTCTACGTTATTTGGAGACAATATAAATAAAATACCTAGAGATTTATCAGAGGTTGGACCAAATCAAAAACAATACAGAAGTAGTGTTTTACTTTCGGGTAGAGTTACTAATGTTGATTTTGCAACCACACCTTTCAATGCTCAATACTTTCCTGGAACAAGTAATCCTTACCACAGTGTGGATGCTGTAGGAGAAGAATCTGTTTTAGCTGGTGGTGGAACATTGAGTCAACATCCTAGTATATATCAAAACGAAACAGATCCTTCTTTAATAAGAATTTCTACAAATAGACAAGCAATAGGTCAACAAGATACTCAAGCTGGTAACGCAGACTTTCCTGTGTTAGCTATATATGAAACAGATCCACAAGAATCTTTATTAGATATATTCTGGGAAACTGGAACTGTTGGTTTAATATCAGATTTAAACGCAGATGTTTTAACTGGTTATGATGGGCCAAGCGCTTTCACAGCTTTAAATTATTCACAACCTGAAAGCAAAGCTTCAGGGGATCCAATAACAGATTGGTTTTATCCAATATCAAATGAAGGAACACAGTTTGACGCAGCTTATCCTACAACAGCAACAATGAGTGTTATATCGGTTAGAGAAGATGCTGTTGCAAATAATTACTTTACATTAGAACAAGATACTAACGCGGCTAGCCCAACATATAAAGCGTATAGATTGAAAACTGTTGGTAATTTTGTTTATTTAGATGATAGTATAACACAAGATGTATATCAATTTAGTATTACAGTTACTGTAGACTCGTCGTCTTCATTGGCACCTGGCGAAGTTAATACAATAATAGTAAATGGAGCTTTAAGTAACGCAGCACCTTCTTTTGTAAATAGCCCATTACCTAATATAATAGCAACTGTAGACGAAACTGTTTTGCCAAATCAAGATATTAGCGCTGTTAATGGTTCTTCTTATGTTGGAACTGAAAGAGTTGAACAATTAAAATGGTCTATTTTATCTGGAAATCCAACTGGATTAGATGGTCAACCTTCTTTTGAAATATTAGATCCTACAATCGGTCAGTTAACACAAAGAGCTAATAACACACCTAATGGACAACACGCTATAGTGTTAAAAATAGAAGATGCTAATGGAGATGTTGCAGACGGTTCTTTATCAGCCACCGCAACTCAAAACATATTTATAGGACCTGAGCCTGCAAATAACGAAATAAAGTCTACACCCTGTGTAACTGGTCCAATAGACACAGGTCAACCAGTAGGTTCTCAAGCAGCGCTTATTACAGATTACAATGGCGGAACAGTTACAGGTGTTTGGTATCTTTCTGCTGCAGCTTTACAACCTGGATATACTAGTGGCACTGTTAATTCAGATATACCAATAACACCTAGCGCTGCTACTTCTATTACTAACACATTATTTAGATTAGGTTCAGGTGCGTTAACACAAGGTCAAATAGTATTCTCATTAAATTCTGGAATGGTGTGGGCTAACAATCCTCCACAAGCCGGATTACAAGGTGCTGTTTCTTGGAAAGTTTGGCATAGATCAAGTAGTAGCTCAGCTTGGGCTCATATTACGGATTTAAACAATGAAAGCATAAATCCATCCGGCGCACCAATATCAGTTGCTCTTGATACTTCTAATACCGGTAGTTTTGATAATTTTTATAATCAAATAATATTAGGTTTTGGACAAACGGGTGAATATTGTATTGCAGCTATAAATGCAAAAAGTAGTACAGCTAATCAGCAAAGCCAAGCTTTAACATGTTGGGTTAACTCTAACGATTTAAATTATAGTACTTGTGTTATAGAAGATGGCACAAACATAACTGGTGGTGTAGCCAGAACAAGTTACGAGTATGGTATGAGTACAAGTCCTGGGTCAGATTATAATTGTTCTTATGGAACTTCACCAGCTTGGTCAAACGTACCCTATGGTCAATATGTTCCTCAGTTTTTTAATTCATCTACATTATCAACGCCATATGCTTTTGCTGATGCTGGTAATGGAATAAGTGGTTATTTAGCTTTTAAAACACAAGGTAGTTCTCCATTTGATGATCCTTCTAGTTATAGATATAGTTTTTCAACTAGATTTACCACAGCAGACGGTAAAGTTTATAAACCAAACCCTTGGTCTCAGTGTTATATTAGAAACTGTGGAAACACAGCATCTCCACCCCTTAGTGGTACCTGTACACCTTTACAAATGGAATTCCCTTACTAGTAATAATATTAAAAAATGAGTGATAATAAATTATGGCAGCTACATTAGAAGTAAATTATTTTAGCACATTCTGGTTGAAAAAAATCAACAGTATTGTAGAGGTTAAAGACACTACTGGCACTGCTGATGCTAGTACTGGTACTACTATTACTTTGAAAGCGCCTAATATAAACGTAGGTGCTGGTCAAATAGTTACTGACACAACATCGCCGTTTCCAGGAAATCCTGTTGTAACCGTGTTATCTGTAGCTGCTAATAATCAAGATATAACAATTGATTCAGCACAGCCGGTGGCTAATAATAATGTTATAGCTTTCACAGGAAGAGCTGCTGACGCTTACATACCTGAAGCTTTCGAAGCTGTAGATGCTAATGACTGGTATATAGAAGAAGCTAGAATACGAGGTGGTTATAACAACACATCTGTTGACTTTGGTGTTAAAGCCTACATAGTAGAAGATACATTTAAACAACAACATAGAATTAGTTCGTTAATATACTCTGGTGTATTTAACTCTAGAACTGGTGTAAACAATACAAATCAATTTTCTGTTGGTGAAGACATAACTAAATCCGCAGATCCTGTTAATGGTTCTATACAAAAACTATACGCAGAAGACACAAACTTAATTATATTTCAAGAAGATAAAGTTAGTAGAGCTTTAATAGATAAGGATGCTATATATTCAGCAGAAGGTGGTGGTAGTGTAACATCTAGTAGTTTAGTTATAGGTCAAATAGTAGCTTATGCAGGTGAATATGGTATAAGCACAGATCCAGAGTCATTTGCTGTGTATGGTTATAGAAAATACTTTACAGATAAAAAACGAGGTTGTGTACTAAGGTT
>Ga0208644_1000377_pt1 | contig 36609 bp, 53 predicted proteins | sample VirMetDEL_Nov_18_FD_184517 | JGI IMG/M metagenome (GOLD analysis project Ga0208644, IMG submission 184517) | Aqueous microbial communities from the Delaware River and Bay under freshwater to marine salinity gradient to study organic matter... | ecosystem: Environmental > Aquatic > Marine >...
TATTTCGAGGCCGGTCTATATTCGGGCCTATATGTCGATCCGGATGTCACCAAGTGGAATAAGGTCACGCGATTAGCGTTTGAATATCAATACTCATACAGAGAGTTTAAGCAAAAGTTTGGTCAAGCGGCTTTAGATAAGTTAGCGCGTACAGATATCGAGGAGCACCGGACCGGCAAGCCGATAATCTGCTTTGAATATCACGATAAATTCTTGCGTGAAGTAAGGTGGTTTGCTGAAAACTCCGAAGACTTCTTTCAGCCGCTCGGTATGCCGGAGGCCGATCCTGACGATATCCAAGAGGTTGAAGCCGGAGGGTATGACAACTCAGATCTTTACGGGCTATCGGGGTTTTTCCCTTGTGCCGAGCCGTTAGTTATCAATCAATCGACGAAAGACTTTTGGCCAACGCCTGAATATTTCCAGGTGGCCGACATTCTGGATGACATTCATAGCATTGTCGGGCGCATGGTGCTTTTAACAAAAGCCATCCGCGTAAGGTTTCTATTCGATAGCTCGGTGAAAGAGCTTTCCGGCCTAATCGGAGAGACGGGGGAGGGCGGCGGCTTAGGGGTTCCAAACCTAGAGCAAGCATTGATGAACGGGAAAGGCAGCTTAGTTAACTTAGTTGCTTACTTTCCTGTGGAGGAGATGATTAAGGGCCTCCAAAACATGTACACGGCCTTTGAGCAGCGCCTTAACATGTTTTATCAGGTGACGGGCCTATCTGATTTGATTCGCGGCCAAACTTCAGATGTTGAGAAGACGTACGGAGAGCGCCAACTAGAGGGGAAGTTTGCGCTTAATCGGATTGAGCCTTACCAGCGCAAGATTCAGGAGTGGATTAAAGACAACTATCAGCTCCTCATGGAGATGGCGCTTAAGATGTTTAGCGATAAGACTCTTGATGAGTACATCACGCCGCAAACGTTAGACGATGAAGACAAGCAAAGGTATGTCCAGGCGCTTGAGCTTTTGAGGAGCAATAAGCGGCGGCGCTTCCGCGTAGATTTTGAGACTGATTCGACTATCGCAATTAATCAGGAATGGAAGCGCAAACAAGCGATTGACCTAGCGAATGTGCTCACTAAAGCGATGGAGTCAACGGCGAAGGTAGCAGAAACACAGCCGGAACTAGCAGCGACAGAGCTCAGTGTACTAAAGCATTTGATGGGAGAGTTTTCAGACGGCAAGCTTTTTGTTGATGAAATCCAAGATTCTATCCAGCAAGTAATTGACCGGGTATCTCAGCCGAAGCCGCCAGAGCCTAATATAGAGCTAGAAAAGCTTAAGCTTGAGCAGCAAAAGTTAGCGGCTTCCAGCCAGCTTGAGCAGCTTCAAATCCAGTCTAAGAACGCGCTTGAGACGGCGAAGCTGCAGCAACAAGAGAGATTCAGCCAACTTGAGACGCAGCTAGCACATATCAAGATGATGAACGAAAACGGCTTTAAATCTGCAGAGATCCAGCAGAAGGCCGAGAGTTTGCAAGCTGAAATCGCACTAGCACAGCAAGATCTTGTTTTGAAGCGCCAAGAGTTCTTACTAGCAGCGCAAGAGATAGCGAGCAAAGCAGAAGCGAAGCAGCTTGAAATGATGCTAGATGCGCGGGTTGAGCAGCAAAAGAAACAACTCGAAGAGCTTTATTATGGGCTTGAGCGCGAGAAGGTAATGCTTGATGAGAAAGAGAAGTATTTAACAGAAGCGCGATTGCAAGCAGAGCACCAACTGAATGCGCTTACCAGCATGGCCGAGCTTCACAACACGATCAAGGAGGTTAAGCAATCGCCGCCGCCGGTCACGGTACACCTTCAGATGCCAGAAGCGCCGAAAACTCGCAAGAAGCGGAGAGGGCGAATTGTGCGCGACGAATTAGGCAACGCGACACAGATCGAGCTTGAAGAGGAAGAGGGGTAACAGATGGCAGTTCAGAACGTAGCCAATAATCCAATAGGGAATTACCCGGTATTAGTCACTAAGCTTGCTGATTTATCCCAGGTGCAATCAGTCAACGCGATTCTTCCATTTATCAGCAACCAGGACGATGACGGCGCCGGGACGGTATACACGGGCTACGCCTTGCGAGGGGCATCAGATGCAACCGCATCATGGTTCATCATGAAGCAAGTTACGAGCGGCGCTGTAACCACTATTCGCTTTGCTAGTGCGCCGTTTACGATGAATCAAATCTGGGACGATCGGGCTTCACTGACATATACATGACGATAACAATAAACCCATATACCGGATTACCGGACGTTATCGGCACCGGAGGAGTTGGCGCGGCTGGTGAGATCATGGTTGGTAGCGCCCCGCTTACGTCGACGGCATCGGTCGGGTCGGTTGTTTTCGAGGACGCCAACGGGGTTTCTTTCGGCTTAAACGGCCAGACATTAACGGCAAGCATCGGAGTTCTTGGGAGCGTAGCGGCCTCAGCTTCAAACGGGTCATTTACATTCAATACGCTGTCATTCGGCAATCAAGCCGGACTGTCTTTTTGGACATCTGGCGGGTCAATAGTTGGATCGCTTGGGCCGCTAGCGTTTTCAGGGTCGAACGGATCTTCAACCTTTTCAACTATTAGTTTTGGCAACTCTAACGGGGTGTCATTTTACGCTACAAATGGATCGCTAGTAGCGAGTCATAACGCATTAACAAGCCAGAGCAACCAAGCGTTAAGCGGCAGCAACGGAAGCTTTACGTTTCAAACTGCGACGTTTGGCAACACTCATGGGATTTCACATTTTACAAGTAATGGCTCTTTAGTAGCGAGCTATAACCCGCTTTCTATCTCGGCTGTCGGTGGCGGTGCATCGTCAGGCACGTTGTTTTTTTCTAATGCTAATGGCGCTTCGTTTGGAGTGATCGGCGGTACCGCAATGACTCTTTCGTATACGGTGCCATCCGTTACAAATTCATCGTGGACGGTATCGGATGCAGCGGGAGCTTCTGGATCGGTTGCCCGGCTTCATTTTGCTAATGCTAATGGCGTTACATTATCGCTATCAACTGGCGGCGGTGGTAGCCATACGATTGTCGGATCGCACAATGCGCTTACGTCTCAAAGCGTTCAAGCCTTTTCCGCCTTTGGCGGCTCATCGACATTCCAAACGTTAATATTTGCCGATACTAACCAAGTTAGTTTCACAAACACCAACGGCTCAGTCGGAATTGCTTCCATCAAGCTTTCGATGTTCGCCGTCAGTAACACAACTCAAAGCTCAAACGGGACAGCTAACCACACGGCGCTATCTTTCGGCGGAGCTGGCATCGCTTCGGTTGGCGTTACTAACGGGTCGGTGGTGGTTTCTGCTTCGCAATCAAATCAAGCTTTCAGCGCGGCGGGAGGTTCTAGCGCGTTCCAGACTCTAAGCTTCGGCGATAATGTCGGTGTTTCATTCACTAACTCAAACGGTTCGTTAGCAGTTGCTTCGGTCAAGCTCTCGCTTCATGCGGTATCGAATACTACTCAGTCAACTAGCGGTACAGCTAATCACTCTGCAATCTCCTTTGGCGGCGCCGGAATTGCGAGCGTAGGAGTAACCGGCGGGTCAGTAGTAATATCGGTGCCAGCAGGAGCGCCAAGCCCTGTCAACTTTTCAGCCGGAGCAGCAAGCGCAGACCTTGGAAGCGTGGTTTTCTCTGATAGCAACGGCGTGTCATTTGGATTAAACGGGTCAACGATAACCGGGAGTCATAACGGACTAACCTCACAATCGAATCAAGCATTCTCAGCAGCCGGAGGATCGTCGGCGTTTCAAACTCTCAACATCGCCGACACGAACGGTGTCAGCTTCACCAACACAAACGGGTCTCTTGGGGTCGCATCCGTTAAGCTCTCAATGTATGCGGTATCGAACACAACTCAAAGCAGTTCGGGAACGGCTAACCACACAGCGTTAAGCTTTGGCGGTGCCGGGATTGCGTCAGTGGCGGTGACGAATGGATCGGTAGTTTACGAAGTGCCGAAGTTCACGATCCGCGATTTTGAAAACATGCCAAAAGAAACTCTTAACCTAAATTCGAACATGATGAATGCAGCCGTTACTCAGCGGCCTATGTTCACTCCCGTTATAATTCCGGGGTATTTGACGCATAATGTTCTTCAGATCGAAGTGTCTCGCGCTACTTCCGGCAGTAATGCATTTACGGCACAAGCAGCGATTTATTCTTTTGTAAACTCTACTCAAATAGGGCTTATAGGGACGCTCCAAAATGTGTTTTCTAATACAGATACCGGCTCTATTTCAGGCATCCGGCGGTTGCAGATGACGGGGTGGGAAACAGCGGCAACGAACTTAACTCCGGGGCATTATGTAATGATGCTGTACTTTTCAGCTACGGCAACGGCTTCAGCAAACTACTCGATTCGTGGAGCGCTCACAGCGAATCCGCCTGTCGGCGTTATCGGCGGTGGGACAGATGCGGTGACAACCGCAACAAGCGCGCTTGCTACAACGGTAGGTTTCGGCGCGTTTAAAGGTCGCTACACGACAACCACAGCTTCTCCGCCGTCTACGGTTGATTTTGCACATGTTCAAGGATGGACCACATGGGCGAATCCTTACATTTTTCTAGGACTAACGTAATGAAACCTCAAATAATAATCGAAGACCACAAAGGGCATCATAACGGGAGTGACTTTGCAAAGCGGCTTGAGAACGCCAAGCTCTACAAAGACTCCTCCACCATCTGCGTAGTGCCGACACGCGGGGAAATCCCGGCGAAGGTGGTTCAAAACTGGCTCGGCTTAATGACGCCGATGAATCAGAAGTTTACCCGCATTTTCATGATCGGCTTAGAAGTCGGGGAAGCGTACAGCCAGGTGGTTGACGCAATTCTAGCAGACAAAGAACTTTCAAAATGGAAGTACATGTTGACGCTGGAAGAGGACAACATGGTACCGCCAGATGGTCTAATCAAGCTCATAGCTAACATCGGTGATTATGATGCTATCGGCGGCCTTTACTGGACCAAGGGAGAAGACGGCCAGCCGATGTGCTACGGCCGGCCAGATGTGGCGCCGCTTAATTTCATTCCGCAAATCCCAGAGCCGGGAACGCTTACGCCGTGTAATGGCTTAGGTATGGGCTTCACGCTCTTTAAGATCGCAAGCCTTAAAAAGATGCAAGAGAAGTACGGATCGCCACTTTTCAAAACTGTACAGGTGTACGAGCCCGGCAAAGGTTCCCAGGCGTACACTCAAGACCTTTGGCATTTTCAGCGAGGCCGCGAAATGGGCCTTAAGTATGCGTGTGATTCGCGGGTGCTAGTTGGTCACTATGATTTTACTAACGATAGGGTGTGGTAATGGCAAACATAACGTTAACGATTCCAGATGATAAAATGACGCGAGTGATAGATGCGCTTGCATTCAAGTGGAACTATGACGCGGGAAGCGGGATACCTAAAGGCCAGTTTGTAAAGTCTAAGCTCATCGAAGCTATCAAATATTGGGTGATTGAATCGGACCAAGAATCTACTCGGAGAGCAACGGAAACGGAGGTTGCCGGGATAGATATCACATAAAAACAACTGAAAAGGATAGGTAACTATGGCAAGGAAAAGCCAGAAAAAAGAGACGCTAGTTAAATTGGATTTAGCTTGTGGAGATAATAAGCGGGAAGGTTTTCAAGGGGTGGACGTTCATAAAACGCCAGCCGTGGATATTGTCGCCGATCTCTTCAAGCCGAAATGGCCTATTAAAAGCAACTCGGTGGATGAAGTTCACTGCAGCCACTTCATAGAACACCACCCAGATTTGTGCCTGTTTTGGTCAGAGCTTTATCGCATCATGAAGCCAGGCGGCACAGCTACAATCATCGCGCCTTACGGCAAGAATAACCGCGCGTGGCAAGATCCGACACATTGCCGGGCGATAGTAGAGGAATCGTTTTTCTACCTGGATAAGAATTTTAGGAAGATGAACAAACTTGATCATTACCTAGCCGATGTCGATTTTGAGTTCACGGTGGTCTATGTCGGCATAGATCCGATGTGGCAGAATAGAAGCGAAGAGGCCCGGAATTTTGCGATAAAACACCATTGGAACGTAGTAGCAGATTTACAAGCAACGCTTAAGAAACGATGACGCTTCTTTATTACTTAAGATCTTCTAATGGCAGCCAGCCAGCGAGCCCTTACGAGTGGGACAAAGATGATCTGTTTGAGAAGCGGAAGAAGAAAAAAGAGTCGTTAAGTAAGAAAAAGAAGCTTGAGAAAGAGAAGCTAGAGGCGTTTAGAAAAGAAGTTCAGGAGCTTGAAGCAAAGGCACTAGAGAAAGCAAGAAAGCGGAGGGATGAAGAGGATCTTCTTTTACTGTTAATGGACGAATTAGACGAGTTCGACGCATGAGCATAAGAACCAAAACATTCAATTACGGTAACGAGCACGAAGCAGAATGGCCGCCGAAGTACCCGCAAAAGCCGGGCGGCTTTGTGGGCTATTGGGATAAGGAAAGCCAGAGCTTTAAAGAAGGCTATCCACCGAGGCCGGAGAAGCACGGAGAGGCACCGATAGTGATATTTGATTCTATGCCTAAGACCTATCACGAAGGGGCTTGCAGGGAGATCGAATCACGCAAGGAGTGGGAGCTAGCAGACAAGCAGCACGGGTGCATTACGTTTGGCGATAAAGAACAGGCGAAGCCGAGAGTTGACGCAGCGAATGAGGCAAAGCGCAAAAAGCAGGAGCTTCGTCAGGCAAGCCTTACGGCGCTTAAGGCGTACCGAGAGAATCCCAAGGAGATTAGCCAAAGGCTTCAAAAAGAGGCCGAGGCGCAGCGGGAAGTAGCCGAGAAATCGGGGTTAGATAAACTTATCAAGGAAATAAAAATATGAGCGATAAAATCAGTGAAGCAACAATCGAGCGGCCAGCGCCGGAAGTAACAGCCGGGGAAGAGTCTAAATTTGATGGCATGAGCAACCGAGAGGCGCTAGAAAAGGCGCTTATTGAAAAGCGGGAAACTCCAGATGACGAGCCCAAACAAGCGGCGCCGACAGTTAAAGAGGTAAAGCAAGCAGTAGCCGATGAACCAGAGCCGCCAGCCGAATTTAGCGCAGCGGGTAAAAAAGCATGGCAGGAAAAGGATATTACCGGGATTCAAAAGGAGTTCAGGCGGATTCATGACGCTAGGACTCAGGAGCTTTCACGGGCTCAAACCGAGGAGCGCAAAGCTAGGGAAGAGGGGAAGACCTACCGGGAGCTTGCGAAAATGGCGGCGCCTTACATTGAAGCGCGGGGGCAGGACGGGGTTACGCCAGAAAAGGCTATAATGGAGGCTTTGGCGTTAATCAACGAATTTAAGAAAGGTGATCCGGCAACCGTAAAGGCAGAGCTTAAAAAAGTTGGAATTGACTTAGACAAGGCGCCGGGAACAACCGCAACCATCCCGGATGAGATAAAAGCGGAGATTGCTGGTTTACGATCTACCGTTGATTCTGTCATTAAAGAGAAAGAGGCTCAGAATTTCCAAAAAATCGTTCAAACATTTGACACGGTTTTTACGAAGCTAACCTCTGAAAAGACTCGAACGGGCGAAACCGTTTTCCCTGACCTGCTAGACAATAGCGAGAAAGGTAAACAGTTCGCTAGAGAGTTAGGATCTCTTACTCAAGACCAACGTTTCCAAGCGGGGGTTTTGCGCCGATTCCCTGATGCTGATCTAACGGTTGTAGTCCGAGAGGCTTACAAGTATTTAGGCGGCAAGGTATCTGGCGAACCAGTAAAAGTCTCCGAAAGCAATCAAAAACACATTGATAAATCGAGGCGAGCAGCGGCTTCTGCCCCTGGAAGGGTAGCGGTACGAAATGACTCCTCGAATCTAGTTGGCAAGCTTTCCAAAAGAGCGGCGCTAGCTAGAGCTTTAGAAGAATCACGGGAGCATTAAGTTAGATCTCCCGTGCTAAACGGGAGATTTTAACGTGACTGTAAGTGATATTTACGCAACAACTTGGGAATACCGAGAAAAGAAACCGGCTGATGCCGTGGCCGATAACATCCCGCTTTTGTGGAAAATGCGGAAAAGCGGCGGAATCAAGACAATTGCGGGTGGTCGGTTCATTTCAGAAAACATCCGCATAGCTCAAAACCAGTATGTACAGCTAATCGATCCGGATGAAGAGATCGCAATGGGGTACAATAATACCCTAGCCGATTTCCAGTTCACGCCGAAGATTATCGTTACTCCAACGGTCATTAACGAGCTTGAAATGGCGCAGAACCAAGGGGACGCGCAATTCCTTGACTTGCTAGATGAGCGGCAGGAAGTAGCGGATGCTTCGACTTGGAACGTCATGGAAGCGATGCTTCAGGGTGACGGCACTACATACGGCGGCAAAGCGTTCAGCGGTATCAGAGCATTTATCGTTGATACAACTACCTCCGGATCTGTAGGCGGCTTATCGCGCACTACATATTCAGCAATTCGAAATTCCTCTGTGAATTTAGCTTCGGTGTTCGGTTCGGCAACGGACGCGAGCAATATCGAGGCGCGATTGAGGTACACAAAAAACCTAATTGTGAGAGGCACGGACAAACCGGACCTAGCTCTTTTAGGTCAGACATACTTTAACGCCGGAGCGGATTCGTTCTCAGCGAAGCAGCGTTACACGGTCGATAAGGACATGTACGAAGCAAACTTTGATAACTACGTTATCGAAGGAATGACTGCAGTGTTGGCGGGTGGAAAGATCTTTTCGGGTCTATCGCACATCGCAGCGGATCGCGGTTATTTGCTGAATACCAAGACTTTCAATCTGAAAATGTATAAGGGCTACAACTTCCAGCCATTGAATAAGCGTACTTCGTTTAATCAGTTGGTTGAAGCAGCTCTTTTACTCGGAATTGGAAACTTAACGATCAATAACCCAGGTTTGAACGCCGTGGCTTTCGACTCGTAATTAGTAGGAGATTTTAAAAAATGACAGCTTTAGCAAAATATAACCTTACTAGTTCAGACGGCACCACAGCGGCGTTTGCGCTAGGGACTGAGATTAATGTTAAGGGGGCAACGTACCAGTATTTCAAGGCCGCCGGATCTATCGCAGCTTACTCACTTTGCACAGTGCAAAATGATTTTGATGCGGAAGAGGGAACCACTACAACGTCAGGCGCCAAGCCGACAGGTTGTTGCGTTCCTCAGTTTGCGGTTGCAGACCTTGAATATTTCTGGGCGCCGGTCGGACCTTTCGGCCCGTATCGTGAAGACGGAAGCACAACGTTTAAAGTTAACGCGGCGCTTAACTGTGCTGGTAGCGTGAAGCTTTACACAACTGGCACCGATGGCGTAGTTGACGATTCAGCAACGGATCTAATTGCTGGCTTGTTACTCACTGAGACAATCACAACTGCAGAAGCCGCCGATTGTATCGCGGTTCAACGGTTGGTCACAAACTGCCAGGATTAATGCCTAACTAACACCGGGGCGCTAGTTTAGGCCCCGTTTTTCATACAAGGATTGCATGGAAAGCGTAGAAACTTTTGGTTCTCCTCTTTTGCAGGATGTTCAGTTTAACCAAGATGGTTCGCTGAAACAGTCAGGCAAACAGAACGTTAAATTTTACAACAAAAAGCGCCTATCTTTCAGAGCTAAGAAAGATGTAGACGGCAATATCATCATCGATCCGAAGACCGGGCTTCCGTTTAAAGAAGCTTTTGAAGAGATCGTTGAAATGGTTCGCGTAGAAACGCGGGGCGATACGAACATCAAAGATGACGTAGCCGACGATTTTATCAAGCGGCAATTTTACCGGCAATATAAGTATTTTCGTGAAGGCAAGATTCCGGACGGGAATCCGATAGAAGACTTTGATTTTCTGCAGCCGCCTACGATCATGGAATTACACATGCTAGGGATTCATGTAATCCAGCAAGTAGCGGAGATGAGCGATCTTGAGTGTTCGCAGTTAAAAGATCAATCCGGCTTCGAGGTGCGAGACATTGCAGCGCAGTGGATTAAAATCAACTCGCCGAATGGTCAGGCAGTAAAAGCAAGCCGATTAGAGCTAGAAAACGCTCGATTAAAAAGAGAATTGGAGGAGTCCAAGGGGCGCCGGGTAACTATCCAGGAGCCAGATGTTCAACAGGAAAGTGTTCATGCGGAGCCAGAAGCGCCGCTTGCGACGATAGAGTTGACGCCGGAGCAAATGGCAAAAGGCGTTAGGAAGAGAAAAGTTTAAGAGGACTTAAAACAATGAAAAAGATTTTAGCGTTACTTTTAGCGGTTATCGTTGGGGTACAGACGGCAAGGGCCGATAGTTGTTCAACGGCACTGATGCCTATCTTTACCAACGCGCAGGCTACAAAGCTTTGCGCTACGTTCCCGATCTCAAGCGTAGCACTAGCTACGTTAAGGCCAGGGAGCGATAACGCTTTTGACCTTGGGGCTACCTCTTTTAGCTGGCGGTCGATTTACATCGGTACAAGCCGGATATCCTTAACGTCAGATATTTTAAGAGTTCGCCAGGATGCTAATAGGCTTTTCACTTGGGACGGGTCGAGTGACGCGGCGCTAACAGCAACTTTTGGCGATGGCGGGACGACCGCAACGCAGATACTTGTTTCTAGCGCAAGCACGGCTGACGCGGATGATGATTCAACATGGAGGCTTTGCGGCGGCGGTGCTTACGCATCCGATGGGTCAAGAGGTGCGTGTATCTCGTTACCAGGCGAAGAGGTGGCTGGCGGCGGAGATATCGCTTATGTAGCTGGCGCTTCTGATACCCATGTATTCTCGGCTGGCTCTACTCAGACGATGAGCATTTCAGCAACCGGACTAGTAACGACGGCAGCGGGGTTAACAAATACAACCGGCGCAACTACCAACTCGGCAGCGGCTGATTTTGTTGTCTCAACGTCAGGCGGTACGCTTTCACTCCAGGAAGCGACGGCGGGCGCAGCTTGTTCAGGGACATTAACAGCTAACGGGGCTACGCCTGTAGTTGTCAGCACCACATGCGCCACAACGGGATCTAGAGTGTTTTTATCTCGTACTAGCGCAGAAACAGGCACGGTTAATGCTTGGAAATCGGCACTGTCAAACGGCGTGAGTTTTTCGGTTACGTCAGAGGCCGCCGACACGGGGACTTATGACTGGCTTATCGTACACGAGGCGCCGTAATGAGAAGCGCGATTATTGTAGTCCTTTTATTTGCGGGGTGTTCTTTACAACCGAAGCCTGATCCAGTGGTGGAAATGAAGCTGGATCAGCATACGGTGATATTGAACGCGATCACAGCGTACATCGGCGATTTACAAGATAAGGGCGTATTGCCCAAACCGGAGCCTAAAGAAACATGAAATTAAGGGTAGCAATATCGCTCATCGCCGGGATGTTGTATCTCAGCGGCACGGCAAGCGCGCAAGTGGTGACAACGAAAACCATGGTTGTTGAAGCGGCGCCGGTTGTCGATACGAGTGCTTATGCAACCGGAGAGCTGATCGGCGGGAAGCTGACGCTTTCCAACGCTACGGCGATCAATGTTTTTAGCGGCATCATTAACAACGTTGTGATTATCGATAAAGACAAAGAAGCGGCGGACCTTGATGTTGTTTTTTTTGATACTGATCCGACAGCTACCACGTTCACGGACCAAGCCGCTTTCGATCCAGACGATGCGGATCTTTTGAATATTATTTGCACGGTCAGCGTGACTACAGATGTAGCGTTTAGCGATAACGGAATGAGTTACGCGAACAACGTAAACTGCCCGTTTAGGACTCCCGGAGTTAGTACGATTTATGCGGCTATCGTATCAAGAGGGACGCCGACATATACGAGCTCATCGGATTTGCTTCTTAGGGTCGGAATACTTCAGGATTAGAGGGATGGATGCTCAAGAAATGTTTAATCCTTCTATGTCTTCTAGGGCTCATAAGCCCTAAAGAATCTTTAGCGCGGCCAATCGGTCGCGGCTTCACTGGCGTTATATCAGGCGGCGGAGCGGCTAGTAATTCCGTGTTAGTGCCGTTTTGGTTTGATGGCGCTTCGGTTGGCAATTTTGACAATTCGGCAAATTGGCAAGAGCTATCGGGGATTGCGTCAGCGAATCTAGCCGGTAATGAAGCTTACCTGTGGGTGATTTCAGACTCTCCAGCAAACATGCTAGCGGCTGTTTCAAAGACAAACGCGAGCAATCAAGGCGTTTGGACGCTGCAAACGCCGCCATCGTATGTTGATTGGGAAGATATCGATTCGGCGATAGTCTCCGGAGTGCCTTACCTTTACATATTTGATTTCGGCAATAACGGGTCTGCCGCAGATTCTCGCGGCGCGGGTATCGATATGAGAATCTTCCGGGCTATCGAGCCGACTATCACAGGCGGCAATAGTCAGATTACGTCAGGCAATTACATTCAAATAGATGCGGCTTTCCCAGGCGGTAACCCTCCGGTATCGAGAGACACCGAAACGGCTTTTGTAGAATGGGACACGGGCAAAATCTGGATCATCATAAAGCGCGATGCAACACAGCTAGTTTATTCACTACCTCATGCAGCAAGTTACAGCGGTACGCAAACATTGACCTACGAAGGGACGATGACAGCTATTCCTAGCTCTACGACACAACCCCTTGGCGCAACTCTCACCTATGCGGTTGATGGAGCAATGAATCCAGCGGGGACTGAGATCTTAATCAAAGGCTACGACAAGATGTATTTTTTCCCGCGCAATAAAGCTACGCAAACGGTTATGCAAGCATTGCAGCAATCGCTTGTAGAAGTGCCGTCTTATGTCTCGGGTGGTCATGACACGCCCTATAAGAGCCACCCGAATGCAGAGCCTCAAGGCGAAGGACTTTGCTATTCTAAAGATGGGCGCGACCTTTATTCAAATTCTGAATATCTGGCTAGTGAAGGCGCGACAGCAGCGAGGTACCCGCTTTTTAAATACACGAGAGCAACGAAAACGCCGAACACCACGATCTTTCAAGATGGGCTGACAGTTGCCGGGGCGACGTATGCGGGGACGGCAAGCACAACCATTTGGGACACCAATCCAGCTACTAATTACGGGAATGATGCAACAAACGTTTTAGACAAAGCGATCGGCGTAGAAACAGACCAACGCAAAACGCTTTTAAAGTTTGACCTATCAGCAATTCCTACAACAGCAACGGTTATAGGTTGTCAGCTTGAATCATGGATCGCTGCAGAGGGGCAAGGGTGGACATGGTACAGGATGCTTGTGCCGTGGGACGAAAGCTCTACATACAACTCCTTAACTGGCGGCGTTAATGATGACAACGTAGAAGCATCGTCAACGGAGAGTGCACGAAACGGCGTAAATCTTGATACGATTTTAAACGTAACAGTAAGAGACAATCTTCTTGTGTCTGACTGTCAGGCGATGGTCAGCAATCCTTCCACTAATTACGGATGGCTTGGAGAGAGTACGGACATCACGGGCGGCGATGGTGTTCAGTTCGATTCAGAGGAAAGTGTTACAGCTTCCCGGCGGCCTAAATTAACCGTGAGGTGGTACAATTGAGCACGGTTAAGGCATTGCTTGACGAATTTTGCGACAGAATTAATCAGCCGCGTGAGTCGAGCTATGTTGGCAACACTACGCCAGCAGCGCGGCAGTATGTGTCACTTTTTAAGTACATCGGCGATCAACTCCTCGATTATGCAAATGGTTGGTGGCAGCTAAAAAGAGTTTATGTTTTTACAACTACAACCGGGGTTTCTAACTACCAGTTACCCGGCGATTTCCTTCGGATGCTTACGGGGACACAATGGGGCGTTACTAATCAAATCCCGCTAGCGGGGCCGCTATCAAATGCGCGTCTAGCTTTTCAGACTTACGGCGTTAATATTGCAACGCCTTTCGCTGGCTATCAAGTTAACGGAGCGCAAGGATACGTTTTCAATACTTCGCCTTACACGCAAAGATCAGCCGGATATTTTCAGATTTCGCCAGCGGGTCAAAACGACACGGACCAAAACGCGATCGCTTATACCTCATGTAATTATGTTTGGCCGACAGACTGGGTGTCCGGCCAAGCTTATTCAATCGGTGACAAAGTAACAGGCATTAACAACATATATATTTGCACGGATGCGATCACCACATCGGCAACAAGGCCGGACGCTACAACAGGAACAGATACAGACGGTGACGGCGTATGGACTGTTTACACAGAGCCTTACCCGGTAACAGCAGACACGGACATAGTTCTTTTGGATGACGCGCTTTTTGTTGAGGGGCTTCGGTGGGCTTGGTTCGAATCTAAGCAACAATTCCAAGCTGCAGATAGGCTCAAAAAGAGTTGGGAAACCGACGTAACAAATGCACTAGGGCGGCAAAACGGAGCGATTTTACTTAATGCCGGATACGACACAACGGCCAACTGGGAATGGCCCGTTGTTCCGGTCGGCGCATGGTCAGGAACAGGAGGAGGTTAATAGGTGGCAATTTTTCAAAACGATCCATTTCCGGGGACAGACTACACGCAGTATGCGTCATGGCCGAAAGTCACGACTCCGGACGGGCGCACGTTCTATGAGGTGCCAAACTATCCGGGATATGTCTTTGACCCTGTAGCTTCAAACGCGAGCGGAAGAAAAGTCTTCCATGCTAACCCGAAGCTTTCAATCGAGAAGGAACAGGAGAAGGAAGCGATTTTAAAGCAAGCTGCAGAACAGCAGAACTTTAATTCCAGCTTACCGGGCCAGTTAATACCAGTAGCAGCGGGGACAGCGGGGACGATAGCCGCAGCGGAAGCATTGAGGCCGGGGCCAAGCTTAGTAGATCAGGCGTTAGCGGCTAAGATCAGCGGGACTCCTTTCCCGTCAGTGCCAGGGGTGACGCCTTCGGCATCTGGGGCGGCACAAGCTGCAGCGCAAGGGGCGACAGGAGCGCCAGCAACGCCGAATGTTATCGGAGCCGCTAGGGTCAACGGGGCTGTACCAGTTGGCACGGCGCCGGGCGGCGGGACGATGATGAGCGACGGTTCTATAGTTACAGATCAGTTACCGCCTAACTCTGAAGTCGCTGCAGATGGTTCTATTTTCAACTCAGAAACCGGCCAGATGATCGGGCGGGTAGCTCAAGGAGCTTTAGGCGCTTATCAGATCTATCAAGGCATCGGAGATTTTAAAGACGATAAGATCGGCGGCGTTTTAGGAGTTGGTTCTGGCGCCGCTAATGTAGGGGCCGCTTTAGGGTCTGAAACTGCAGCCGACTTCGCGGCGCCGCTTATGGCGGCTAAAGGCGCGTATGATATGTACGGCGCTTTTCAGCGCGGTGGCGAAGGGATCAGGACATCCGGCACGGAGTTAGGCGCGGGAATCGGTACGATGATCCTTCCAGGGGTCGGCACATTGATAGGCGCCGGGGCTGGTAATCTTCTAGGCTACGGACTCGATAAACTCGGCCTATTCCACAAAACAACTCGGCAAGTAGCGCAGGAGCACACGGGCGATTTGCTCAAAGCGTCAGACGATCCGAGATACCAAACGTATGTCCAGGGGATGCGCGAGCAATACAACGCAGCGCCGCCAGATCCTTCAAAGCCTTTTCATGGCGGTCAATACGGATCTTTTGATGAGTATAAAGCTGCAGGACTCGATCCAAACGACCTAACGGGCGTGTACGGCAATCTTAAAACGTTCGGTCCAGAGTGGGCGAATCTCACACAAGAGCAGCGGGTAGCAGTTACGAAGGGCCTTATAGATGCCGGGCTTTATGAGTCCAACAAAGGAGAGGTTGAGATTACCGATCCAGCAAAAGCGCTAGAAATTAAAAATAATGTGCTCACGGGCTTTAATGTTGGCGCGTCAACAACGGCGCAAGCTGCAGCGCAAGGAGCGACGCAAAAGCCGCCGGTTAATCCGGCTAATGTGATTAATGCCGTTCAGCAAAGCGCTAGGAGCCAAACGAGATCGCCGGGTATCGGGCTAAACGGAAAGCCTATTTTTTATAACGGGTAAAGTGAGCAGTTCAGTTAATCTACCGGCCCCATTTGGAGGGATTAACAAGAAAACGCCAATTGCAGCGTTAAACTCTCCCTATTGTGAAGAGTTGCTAAATTTCAACACAACCGAAGCGGGGATCGAACTAAGAAACGGCGATAGCTTATGGAGTTATGTCCATAATACCGGGCCAGCGACAACGGACACATTTCTTGGCTTTGTGAAGTATGGCGATATCAAGCTTTTTTACGCTGCAGAGCCTAACGCCGGGAATACTCGATATTTTGATATCACTTCCGCCGGGGCGCCATCGTTAGCGCATACGAGCGCAGCCGCTACGATTAACAGCGAGCTTTTCACGCTTTACTTCAATAAGTACGTTTATACATTCGGGCCGAGCACGGCAGGGGGTGACTATTACAATGGATCGGCGTGGGCGTCGTGGACATGGACCTTTCCAACGATTAACCCGATTGGTGGGTGTGCATTTAAAAATAGAGCTTATTTTGTTCCGAGAGGGTCGGCAACTTACGGCTATGGTGGGATCGGGGCGATAACAGGGACAGTCACGGAAGTTGATTTAGCGGGCATTATCCTTGAACAGTCTTACCTCTCAACAATTGCGCCCATTACGATTGTAAATAACGGGGCTACTTTGCAGCTTCTAGCGTTCGCCTTTTTTTCAGGAGAGGTGCTTTTTTACGCCGGGAGCTATCCAGATTCGGCAAGTTGGGAGCTAATCGGGCGCGGTAAAGTTGGTAAGCCGCTAAGTTATAACAGCTCGATAGACTTTCAAGGCGATGCTCTATTGAGGACTCGGATCGGCCTTGTTTCCTTGCGCGATGTTTTCCTTTCGGGTGGCCAGATGGCGACAACAAAAACAGTGAGCGAAGAAATCGATCCAATTTGGATATCGTTGGTGAATGTGATTATCGCTCAAGGCGGATCTACATATAACGAAGCGAGCACGGGCCGTGTTAAGCGTGTTTTTGGTGATTGGTGGCCTTCAAAAAACCGAATTGTAATTAGTTTCCCGATTAAAGTAGTGGATGGCAATTTAGAGCTAGGGAACACCTATTTTGTTTTTGACACGCTAAGAAAATCATGGAGCGTACATCGTTCATTTGGGATTGGAGGAGTGCAAGGGTTAACTCATTTTAAGGACAATATTTATATCTCAGGGGGGGATGTCGCCGCCGCCACCACATACCTAACAGTTATGCAAAAGGAAGGCGGCACTGACTTTCAAGATGACAATTACGATGCAGTCACAAGCACGGATTATGATTTTGAAATGCTCACGGCGCCAATTCCTTTTCCGAAAACAGCCGTTTATCAAGCGAGCTTAATCGAGCCTATCCTAGAATCTGATTTATACGGACAAACTAACTGGAATTTCGTAGTCGATTTTGGAAGGCAGACTAGCGGCGATCAAACGACAGACGCCAGCACAACAGCGGTAGCAAAGCCAGCCGTGAACGTTGGGATGCAAAATATCACTTTTGTTCAAGTCAAAATGTCCGGGACTACAACTAGCGGAAAGTCGGTTGGCTTAGATTTATATAGTTATAACGTTTGGTATAACGCGGGAGAAGTGGGGTCACGATGAAATACAGAAGCAGCAAAGGTACAGTAATCAATATACCTGACGGACTTTCGCCGAAGGAGATCGCCGCAATCAAGGCCGATGCCGATGCGGGGTACGGCACAAGGGCGCAGAAAACAGCGTCTAAGTTGGGGGGCAAACGTGGCAACAAAAACAAGGCGCCGCCAACAGAAGCCGATCCTAACTCGGTGAATGATAATATTAATGATGACGGATCTATTACCAATCCGGAAGATTTAACTAATCAACTTGGTAAGCCGTTCGATCCGAACGATCCATTTTGGCAGGATTTATATAACAAAACCTACGAAAACCAATATTCGTTAGAGACGCGGGGGCTTGATGAGAGAAAGGCCCGTGAAATGGAAGAAGCGAAGCAGGAGGCGGCAAATAGGGGGCTACCTTATGATCCAGGGAATCCAGAAAGCGCGTACGGCAAGGCGCTTAGTGGCGTGACTACTAGGTATGACACGCTTTATGCAAACGCCGCGAATCAAGCAACGTCAGCAGCGCAAGGAGCGTATGCAGCTCAAGGCGGCCTAGCTAACCAAAGCTTTATTGCATCGTTACAAGCGGCGCTTGGAATAAGCGAAGCAGACGCAAGGGCAAAAGCGTTAGAGATTCAAAAGTATGGGATCGATGAAGATACTCGAACCAAACTTAAAGCTATCAACAAACCATCGGGCGGCGGTGGTGGCGGTGGATCGGGTGGCGGCGGCGGATTTGAAATCTCGTAAGGAAAACAATGGCAGACGGCGATTTACTCGGTATTTTAACATCTCCTGACCTGGAGCAGTTTAATCAGACTATCCAGCTAACTGATCCTTACGGAATGGCCGGGCGGTCGCTCGCACAGTGGCAACCGAATTACGGGACGCTTGACGCTGCAGAAGGCGGCATCACGGCATTTAGCAAAGCTTTTTTATCTGGCTTGCTACAGCAATATTCTAGGAACAACGCTTCGGAGCAAGTCGGCAAAGTAGTTAATTTACTTCCGCAGTTGGGATCAACGCCGTACACGGTAGCAACTCCGGAAGGAGTAGATCCGGGGGCGTTCGGGATATTGAGGGGGTCGGCAATACTAAAGAACGCACAGCAGCAAAACGTACTTGACCAAAGAAAAGAGACACGAATCAACTCGCTTTTGCAGTCAATATTGCCGGAAATGGTGCGAGGGCGACAAATTACAACGGATCAGGCGCTAGGGATAGCCACAAGCGACGATCCGACAAAAGCCATCCTAGCAGCCGCATCCAAAACGCCAACAGCAGACGCGGGGCCAACAACTGCAGCCGAATCACTTAATCCGCTATCCTCCGGCAAGCAAGGGACAAGTGAAAAAATCAAAGCTTATTATGTGCAATTCCTTGAAAGCGGGATGCCTCCGACACAAGCGAGCGCAGCGGCAAGGCAGCAAGTTGAGGGGGAGATTAAGGCCAATAACAAATCGTTTGATGACGCAAAAGCAGCGCGAAGTTACGGCGAAAATCTTTTGCAGCTTGCTAATACAGCGAGGGCCGGATTGTCTCAAGCAGGGCAAACCGGGTCAGATCTAGCGAGCGGCTACGAAACATTGATTTCAACGTTATCGCCGATTTTGCCCGGTTCTCAATCAGAAGCAAAACAGCAAGCGGCGGGCGATACTCTTCTCAATTCGATAGCTCCGGACATTATTAAGCTAGCGCGGCCAATCGGGGGCGGGGCTACATCGGACTTTGAAGCAAAAAAATATCTCGGTGCCGGGCCAAGTTCGAGCCTTACGCCGGAGGCTAATGTTCAGCTTATCGAAAAGCTAGAGAATCTCGGCAAACTTAATATGGAGTATGCCGACTTTTTAGAAGCATACAGAGACGCAAACGGCGGAAGCACCACAGGCGCAAATGCAAAGTGGTCACAGTATAAAAATGCTTTCCCGCTATTCGTAGGCGATGGCGACGTTATGCAAATCAATTCGCAGCGGCCTAGCTGGCAAGATTATTTTGCGGCGGTTGGAAGCGGCGAAGATCCAAAGCAGCTTGTAGCGCCTCCTATTTCGCAAGGCGTGAAACCAAGCCAAGCGGCCTTACAAGCAGAAGCGAGAGCCCTTGCTAGCTCCGGAAAGTCACAGGCTGAAATAGCGGCAATGCTTCGGAGTAAATACGGTGGGTGATATTTTCGATGATATCGCCGCACAGGCCGTTGGAGGGGCGCCGCCTAGTGGGCCAGATATCTTTGACCAGATCGCGGCGCAAGCGGTTACCGCAGGGCCTCAAGCTGCAGCCGAGGAGCCTGTATCGTGGCGAAGCGCCATAATGGGGGGCCTTAAAGGCATCGCAAAGTTTGGTAGCGATGTTGTTACAGCACCGGCTGACCTTATTTATAGAGGTGGCAACGCAGCAATAGATCTTGTTACCGGCCAGGATACGGATCTTGCAGGCGGGTATCCATCGGATTATCGAGATAGCTTCGTTGATTTTGTATCGGGCGGAGAAGGCGACAAGGTAACAGAGGATCAATCTAGGCTAGTTGGCAACTTAGCCACAGTCATAGGAGCGCCGAGCCAAGCAAAAAATATAGCTGCAAATATCCCTTTGGTTAGTCGAGTTGCACAGGGCGGAGGGACCGGATCTACGCTAGCGAAACTCCTTTCGAGCGCGATCGGATACGGCACCGAGGGCGCCGGGTATTCTGCATTATTCAATGCAAAAAGCGACAACCTCGGCGAAGACATGGCCGAAGGGGCGGCTATTAATATTGCGATTCCGGCGGCCTTTAGCGCGGCTGGTAGTTTGGCGAAGGGGCTCAAAAGTGGCACATCGGAAGCAGCGCGAAAATTAGAATTAAGTGCCTACGGAGGCAATCAAGCCCTAATCCGAAAAGCTTACGAGAAATCGCCTGAAATCCTGGACGATTTCGGGACTCAGAAGAATCCTCTCACGTTGGCTTTGAATAGCTTTCGCAAGGAAGGCGGCGGGGCTGGCAGCATGGAGGGCAAGGATCTTTTAAAAGAGTTATATTCACAAGAATCAAACTTTGCAAAAAGCCTTGGGTCCGAATTACGGAGTGCTACAGCTAAACAAAAAAATGCAATTGTTCCAGAGTTTAAATACACACGGGAATATATAGCAGGGCTCCCAGGTGTGGCAAAAGAAGAGGCTCAACTTATAGCCGACGAATTAATACCTAAAACTATTAACAATACTGACGGGACGCTTCTTTCCTTACAAGCAGAGAAAACAGGACTTCGGCAAGTAATCAAAGATTCCGCTTACGGGACTACTCAAAACCCAATTAAAACGGAGGTGTTGAAGCGAATCCGAGGAGATTTAAGGCGCACGATCGAAGAAAGTTATGAATCAATAACTGGCAAGTCTGGCGATAAGATTCGCAAACTAAATGAGGAGATCGCCCACAGGGAAAACCTAGAGCCTTTATTTGAAAACCTTCGCAATAGTGGGGAAGGGCGAACGGTTCTATCTTCCGGGCTTCAAAGTCTTAGGACATCAGGAGGAGTAGGGCAACTTATTATTGCCGGGGCCGCCGGGATGGGCGCGGGGGGATTGCCAGCCGGAGTGGCGGCAGTTGGCGCAAATATGTATCTACAATCGCCAGCGGGGAAAAGGGCGCTAGCTAACGGGTTAAGATCGTCTATTGTTCAGGCGCCGATTCAGGGAACCATTCAGGGTGCAAAGATCGGGCCTCTTCTAGGGAAAGTTTTGGCTGGTACACAGCCGAGCGAGACAACTCAGGAGGCCGAAGCGTCTCAAGCTTCCGCTCTACTCGCTCCACCGCTCTCCAGCACAGCCAAACAAACAAGATCGTTAAAAGCTGAATCGCTTCCATCATTAAATCCTACAGCCAGCTCCGGCGCTACTCAAGGGGATTATTCATTTATGAATACGCTGTTTAAAGGCGACAAACTGAAGCCTTCAGAGGCGCAAGTGCTTGAAGAGATTAAGAAAGACCCGGTTGACCATGCGATCGCAATCATGGAATCGGGCAAAAAGGACAAGGAAACAGGCCAGTGGGTGCTAGATCCTAAAGCTAAGAATCCAGAATCTAGCGCAAGCGGCCTATTCCAGCTCATTAAAAAGACAGCCGGGGATCTCGGCGTGAAGGATGTTTTCAATCCTAAAGATAATTACGAGGGCTATAAAAAGTTAAAAGCAGAGACGATCGAGAAGTTCGGAGCTTCCGATCCGTTCACGATTTACGCGAGCCATTACTTAGGCGAAACGACGCTTAGAAAAGTTCTAGATGGAAAATCATTAAGCGAGAAAGAGCGCAAGCAAGTTCAGTATCTCAAGACCGTTTTATTCCCGAAGCTAGAAAAGATTTACAACGGGCTAACTCAGGAATCGGGAGTAGTTGAAGCATGAGCGAATATTTCCGCACTAATCCTAGTAAGATTTATGAGTATGCTTCCGGCGTTTCTAAAGTCGCATCGGTCGCACTAGCGCCAGCAGTCGGCGCTAATCAAACGTTAATCGCTGCAATCACTTCGACGATCATCCGCGTTCACGGGATTTCGTTCCAGTCACAGACAGCGACGCAAGCCGGGATCGTAATCCTAAACGGCTCAGGCGGCACGATCTTGTATCGACTAATTGCGCCAGCCTCTACTTTACCGCCATTTTTATTGCCTATTTGCGATTGTGGATATTTCGAAACGACTAGCGGGGTTGGCCTATTTGGATCGGTCACGACCGGGGACGCTTATATCAACGTTTTTTACACAACTTACTCAGCATGACGGCACCACTACGAACATACCAAAACGGCAGCATTGAAGAGAACAGCGGCGGGGGAGGTGGCGGCGATGGCAAGATCACTGCGAGCGTTCTTTTCAAAATCGGTGTGGCCGTGTCTGGTACCGTACTTACTGTTTTGTTTACTCGCTGGCTTGACCATGTTGACGACGAATTATCGAGTGTTAAAGCCTCTATCGTTGAGATTCGAAAAGAAGCTGCATTACGAGCTGAATCTTGGGCGCGAATGGAAGGCAAGCTTGATTTCTATTTTCAGCGGGAAGAACGAGATCGGAATAATGAACATAAAGGACCTTAAGTTTGATTTGCTTATTAAAGCAGTGATCCAGCAAGAATCAGCGGGGAAGTCTGATGCCGTGAGCCCGGCGGGTGCTCGTGGCGCAATGCAGTTAATGGATGCAACGGGGCAGGAGTGGCACAAGAAACTAAATATTCAAGAGCCCTATGATCCGTTCAATTATCACCAGAATGTCAAAATTGGGACGGCTTATCTTGAATGGCTTTGCAAAGTTTTTGGCGGGAATATTGAGCTAGCTTTGGCCGCTTATAATGGGGGTGTTGGTCGCGTGAGCCAAGCGGTTATCAACGCAAAATCCACAAATTGGGCTGAAGTTAAGCCGTTTTTGAAAGATAAGAAGGGAGAGCCATTATATGAAACTTTGCGATATCCGACGCAAGTTTTAGTTAAATACCAGATGTTAGAGAGCGCGGAAGTATGATCTTCGGAATCGACACGCTAGGCGGCGCAAAATACCCGGATGTGGTCAGAAAGATCGCCGGGCCTGATGTAGCAATTGGCGGCTTTGATAATACTTTCGGGCCTTTTTTGCCAGTTGCAGAGAAGGCGCTAGCGAAGGGATCGCCAGTTGTAAGAATACAAATGCTTTGGAGTGATTCGCATCAGTTCGGCGTTTCAGATATCCCGAAGATCTCGAAAATAGCGCGGCAATATGAGCAGCTAGCAAGAAAGCATATAGGGCAACGGCTTGAGCTATCGCCATTCTGTGAGCACAATCTGAACGACCCGGATAGATATCTTGATATCGTTCAAGGCGAAGCGCCATCATGCTACGCAGTGAACACGCCTTGGAAGGGCGCATTTTCAACGCGATACAAAAATGAAATCCACGGCACGAAAAAACCGCCGAAAGGTGAATACAATTTCAGTTATGACGGGCTGGATTGTTTCAACTCGGACGCTCAGTCTTTTAAAGACATGCACGAAAGAGCGAAGGTGTTTTTTTGGTGGTTCTCACAGTGTAACGGGCGAATGACATCAGCAGATAATACGCCGAGGCCGCAGCGCAAAGCGTGGCCGGATGTGAAGCTTTGTCAGTCTGCATTATACATGAATGACGATCGAGGTCCGGCGAAGCTACCTAGAAATTGGCTTTGGAAATCTCACGCAGAGCAGAAAAAACCAGAGGGAGATCCGAGGGCGAATAAGCCGGTATTAATCACGCCGCTAAAAGTGGATCGATTCCAGCTTGTAAATTCATCCGGGAAGGTGGTTTTGACACTGCCGTATTACGGTAGTTTTGTTGATGGGCGGCATCGCTATTACTCAAGCAAATATGGAATGGAGCTTGGGCCAAATCTCGCGTTAAGAGCTAAGGGGAAAGATTGGGGTGTAGTAAATGCGGGGTTCCGCTTCGGTGGATTCCGCGATTAAGGAGATAAAAGTGAGTAAATACTTATCAAGCAAAACCGTCTGGGGATTAATTGCCGTGGCCGTGCCGTATGTCGATCAGGTGTATCAGTACGCGCTAACGCTGCCCGAAGGAGTGCTGCCTAAACAAGCCCAACTGATCGTTGGCGGCCTTGGTTGGTTGCTCGCTCTTTATGGGCGCAAGGTCGCAACGGGGCCGCTTAAGTAATTAGCGGTGCTTCTTTAGCGCTTTGATCTGCTTTTTTAGCTTTGCATTTTGCGCTAATAAAGAGTTATAGCCACCAACTAGGCTATTATATTGCGCGTTCAGCGAGTTGTATTGTCCGTTAGCCGTCGCAACCGTGGCATCGCAATTGGTTTTTAGAGCGCTACATTCATTTGAAAGCAAAGTATAAGCGCTAGACAAGGCCGAATAATCAACAGAGCACGATTCCGCACTAGCCTTGTTTTCTGCATTTCTACTAATGACGATAGCCATCGTGACGCCGTAAAACGGACTGATCGATGATTGGTTAGTTGTCGATAACCAAGACAGCCCCACAGTCGGCTCATAGCAAAAGCCTGGGTTGCTAAACGCTACATAACATCCGTTCGGCAGACTTTCTGCTTGAACAATTGCCGGGATAAAAAGAAGTGCCAAAAGTAATTTTTTCATGGGCCATATCCTCCGTGATAATTGCACAACTATACTTATGAGCAGCCGCGGATCAATGGTTACTTTCCGAACTCATCATCTATAAGCTTGCCGAACTGATTCCAGCTCAAGCCGGATAACCTCCTTAAACCACTAAGGATATCCAAGCGCATCGACCGCGCCGTTTCTCGCTCATAGGCGTCAATGCCTTGGGTTGTAACCTCTACACCGTCGTTTCGAAGCCGCTTAGAGATGCCATAATTGGTTAACTCAGCGGACTCTCTAACCTTTTCAATCAATTTCATGCTCATAACTTATATTGTACAACTATTTCGTGTTACTGCAAATATATTTGTACAAATATATCTTGTCCGAGCATCAATATTGTTGTACAGTAATTCTTGTACATGACGATATGAATACTGGAGCGAATGAGATGACACGAGACGAAGCAACAAAAATAGCAGCCGAACTAGCAGAGCAAACCGGAGTATACCATTGCGCGGTTAGAGATAACGGCGATTGGTTTTACCCGTCAGGCTGGCATGTTGAGAACGTCAAGGGCGAAGAGATTGACGTTTGCAAATGCGATAGATGCGGGACGGTTGAAGAGCGGGAAGTTATGGGCAGTGTTGGGTCGCTTAAGTATTGTCAAATTTGTTTAGAAGACTAGAGGGAGCTATGGACGAGCAAACAACAGAAACAATCACCACATGGGCAGCGCGGTCGGCGACGATCTCAAAGATCGCGGCGGCATTGAGCAAGGCACAGGCAGAGATAGAAGGGGCTAAAAAGGGGTCAGTTAACCCGCATTTCCGCTCGAAATATGCCGATCTGGGCGCGGTGTGGGACGCGATTAGAGGGCCGTTCACAAAGAACGAATTAAGTGTACTTCAGGAGCCGAGTGCAGCGAATGGCAAGGTAATTGTCACCACTACGGTACTACATTCATCAGGCGAATATTTCCGGTCATCGCTTGAAATCCCGGTTAGCAAACAGGACGCGCAAGGCTACGGGTCGGGGATTACCTACGGGCGGCGCTACGGACTCCAATCGGTCGCCGGTATAGCTCCAGAGGACGACGACGGCAACGCAGCGAGTCAAGGGGCGCCAACTCCTGCAGCCCTTGTTAACAAAGTGGCGGAACATGAAAAAAAGGTTCGTGAGGCAATGGCGCAGCGGCAAACGGTTACAAATGGCAACGGCGAGCCTGTCATGCCGTTCGGCAAGTACGCTGGCAAGCCGATGAAGGACGTTCCAGCCGACTATTTGCAATGGATTTTAGATAACAAGCCAGCACATAAAGCGCTTGCAGAAACCGAGCTTATGCGGCGTGAGGCCGAGGTGATGCAATCGACAGAAGCCGATGAAGACGACTTACCGGCGGAGTGGAACACGAACGTATGAAGCTAAAACTATTCTGGCTTTTGATAGCAATCGGCGCTTGGGAGTGCGTGATTTTGGAATATTGGCAACTAACGGGGGAACTATGACAAACGAAAACAAACTTCAGGAAACAGCCGCTAAGGTCGCAAACAATTTTGCAATTGAATTGGGCAAGGCGATTGTCCGAAACAATTGTGAAAGGTCTAAGCGGCGTTTCTTGAGGGTTTTAGACGAACTAACAAACGGGGGGAACCATGTTAATCGGAAGGTATGTCACGATGTTGATTCTAGCAGCGGCGATCTTAAGTCTTAACGCTTGCAGCTTTAAACTTGAGTTTGGCTATCACGGTGAAACCGGGGTAGATAACCGAACGGCTACGCAACAAAAGAAGGGGTAATCATGGATAGATTAAAAAACTTTTGGCAGTGGTACCGGCAAACGGCTTGCATCTTGGGGGTTCCGCTACTTTTGGGCCTGATAGTGATCGGGACTCAAAGAACGGTGGCAACGTTCACATGCGAAACGGTCGGCTGGAAATGTGAGTCTGCTTTTGGTGCTTCGGATGCGGTCGGCGATTTCATGGCGCAGCTTGTCGACTCAAACCCGAATGTTGATATCGTGGCAAAACCGAAAAGCAAGGGGCGTTAACTTTACCGGGCCGCGCTAGTTTAGGCGGCCTTTTATGTATTTTATAGTTGGGATTAGCAGTTTTCCGGGGAATCCGTACAAAGATTATAGAGAGGGGCTTGACAAAAAATATGGTATTGACGCTGGTCAAACTGAGACGCCAAGCATGCATATCAAGCAAGCTTTACGCCTTTGGCTTTTCAACAAAGCCGGGAATACAAAAAGTACGTATGGCCAGATTGTCGCCGATTGGCTCTCTCATGTCCCGCATGACCGAATGTTGGAGCCTACTACAAGAGACGTTTACGAATATCTTGTGTATCTGGAGCGGAAGAAAGGCACAAAGACGCGAAACGATTTGGAAGGTAATTTTTGGCCCTCAACGATTCGGAAGTACATCACTTGTTTACGCTCTTTTTATAACTTTCTAGTGACTACAAACGCGGCGGAAAGTAACCCATTTTTAGATCCATCATTCGACCTTGGCATGTTCAAAGTTAGCCAGAAAAGACCAACGGAATTTATAGAGTTTGACGCCGTGGAGCGCATCCTTGCCGCGTACTCAGAGCGTGACGGCAAAACCGGGATCAGAAACCGGGCGATTATGGCCGTGCTTTTCGGTACGGGCCTCAGAAAGTCGGAAGTTAGAAACCTACTCCTTGGTGACGTTCGCAAAACGCCAGCGGGGACATGGTATGTACATCTCAGACACACCAAGTCTAAACGCGATAGAAGCCCGGCATTAGGCGATTGGGCCTTAGGGCCTATGCTCACCTATCGCCAACAACGAATCGACGAAGGGGCGAAGGATTCAAGCCCTTTATTCGTGGGCTATGAGCAGTCAACGGAGCGCCCGGCACAAGTTCCGATGGCGCCGAAAACGCTCTACCTGATTTTCAAATACGCAGCGGCTAGGGCTGGAGTATCTAGCGCCGCAACTTTTCATAGTGGCCGGGCAACGGTTGTTTCGAAGCTGTTAAACGATGGCGCGGAGTATCGAGAGGTCCAGGAAGTGACGGGCCATTCATCGGTACAGATGGTTGAGAGCTACGACAAACGACAATACGGGCCGGATAAGTCGGCGACTAAAAAATTGGGGTGGGGCGATGGATCGATTTAAGTTTAGAGCTTGGAAGCCGTCAGTCAAGAAAATGTTTTACGATGTCCAAAGTATTTACGATCCAGGGGATTGGTCGGAATATGGGCCGCTCAAAGCAAATTGTTTTGGCTTCTTGCTAGGGCACGCTACGGACCCGATCGACACGGATGATTCGGTTGTTATCATGCAATGCTCGGGCGTGAAGGATAAAAACGGGAAGCTTATTTATGAGGGAGATGTGCTAGAAATTGTCAGCGTCAACGACTGGAACGATCGGGGCGTGCTCGCATGGGATGGGGTGCATGCTCGCTGGCTGATGAAAGACGTTAGGCGTAAATGGTCCGATGGGCCATTTGATGGCGGGCGCTCGAGTTACTCCGGGATATTCTACAGTGACGCCGAAATCATCGGCAACATTTACGAAAATCTCGATTTAATCGAGACAGAGCAAAAAGATTGCAAGAAGTGATGTTTTTTATTGCGACGTTTTCACTGTAGGGGTAATGTAAAAAAACTAGATCGAAGTCTGATCTGGATCATAGATACCTTTCACAAATTGCGCTAACCACGCGCCGCCAGTCGCAAAGTTGTATGAATAGCGACGCCAAGAATCGAACTTGGGACCTCAGAATTATGAGTTCGGCGTATGGTGGGGGCGTACAAAACTGAAAGGTATCGAGGGTTTAAAAAAACAGCCTCGATACTCGAAACGGGCGGCGATTGCCGCCACATTTCAAGGGCGAGGCACTTTCTAGGGCTAACTAGCAAGTGTCAACACCACGTAAAAGATACTCCAAAATCAAACCAAACGCTACGCCTGAAGAACGAGAGGCCATTAGAAAAATGCGCCAGCGTGATGCCGTTCGCAAATATTACGCCGAGAACCGGGAAGACCTACGAGCGAAAAAAAAGGCATGGAAAACGGAGCTAGGGGCAGAATTTAAGAGAAGGCAATTAGAATACTCGAAGCGCTCTATGGCCCGATACCCGAAACGGGAGCGAGCGCGGCAATTAACGGCAAATGCCATCGCTTGTGGCAAGTTGAAACGCAAACCATGCGTTGTTTGCAATAGCTCCCCAAGCGACGTGCATCACTTAGATTACGGCAATTGGGCTGAAGTTATGTGGCTTTGCCGCAAACACCATCTCGCATGGCATAGGCTTTTCATTCCGGAGGGCCTATGAGTCGCGTACAACTAAAACATCTTCTTTTGGATGTCGATTTTTTCGATAAGCCGAAAGTACGAGCCTTAGCATACAAGCACACTCAGCTTGCCGTTCTTTTATACATCCGCTGGCAGCTTCTTATGTCGCGTGCGACTGACGCGTTAGTAACGCGTGACTCACTCGCATCGGTTGCACATGAGGTGCTTGATGGCCTTGGGACCGCAGTAGCAACATTCGAATCGGTTTTGGATTACTGCCTTAAAACAGGGATGATTGTTCAGGTTGGCCCGGATTCTTTCAGTAGTGAACGAGTAATTAAAGACCAGGAAACATGCGCTATTAAGCGGGCTGAAGGAGCTGAAAGACAAAAAAAATATCGAGCGAAAAAAGAGGATGTTAGTAACGCGTTACTAACGCGTTTACCTGTAACTGTAACTGATATTGTATCTGAAGATCTAAAGAAAGGATCGTCTCTCGAAATCCCAGAATCGTTTGACTACCCGGATGTTCGCCAAGCGTTAGCGATGTGGACATCAAACCTTCGCAAGCACAAACGTAACATCGACCAGATCCAGATTGAGGCGCTTTGCGCTAGGTTCGGGACACCTAAAAAGCTTGTCGATGCGATTCGGTACTCTTGTTCACTTTCTAAGTGCTTGAACGTAATAGACCCCCCTGAAAAATCACAAACGCAATCGAGAGCAGGGCCAGGCGGCCAGATTGTTGGGAGCATCGCCGCGAGCGATAGCAGACATCCGGCGTTGGTTGCTCAACGGCAACGGGACGCGCAGGAAAAGCGGGAAATGTTAGCAGCCGGGAATATTTTAAGAGGGGTTCTTAAATGACCGAAGAACAACAAAAAGTTAAGCGGATTTTAACCGAAACTGAAGATAGAAAAGCTTACGACGACAAAATGAGGGCAGAGGGGTTTGTTAAGGTTAGGCAGTTTTTGGGGAACGGGCGTTATGCCGTTCGTTGGCTACCTCCGAAATATCAACTGCGGGTTGATGAGGAGCTAGCATGAGCAACCAACTAGACATTTTCAGCTACCCCAATTCGCCTGGATTTAAAAAAGCCGGGACAAGCAAAGACGCTGCAAAGAAAGCAAAGCCGAATCAGCGTGATTCGTGGCGCAAGATCTTGGAGGTTTTAAGGCGCTACCAATTCACCAGCGATGAAGTTGCCCACGCCTTGCAACGTTCAATTTTGTACATCCGTCCGCGAATCTCGGAGCTAGTAGCTAAAGGCTTAGTAGTCGATTCGGGAACGCGGCGCACTAATGACAGCGGCCAATTCGCTACCGTTTGGAGGGCAGCATGATCCGGCGTTTCAGACTTTGGCTATCGGCTAAGATTTTAGACAAGCGGGACCGCGAAATTATCAGCGAGCAACTGCAATTTGCGTCTTTAGTTGTTCGGCGATGTGGGCCTGTTTTTGTGTCGGTGGTTTTGGACGAAACGAAAAAGATTTGGATTCAGCAGCATGATGAGTACGAGGGTATTTTAGAGGGGCCGATACAATGAACACATATGTTTTCGCGGCAGGAGTTTGGTTGATAGTAATTGCATTGGCGGTATTTGTCGGCAAGGTTTGCGATCTTGGTGATACCGACGAGTGAGACACGACGACTACGCACAAAAAGCGAGAGACATAATCCACAATGTCGACGATCTGCGTAAGTGTTTGGAGGATGCAGGGATGCCAGATGTGCCTATCTGGGATGTGGGGAAGCTTCCGTCTGAGGAGGAATTGCGAGCAGTGATTAGAGCGTTAAACGATAGCGAAGCAAGGAGCAAAAATGACAGCGAAGAAAGTTAAGCGCAAAAACAAGCCGGATTTAACGGTGCGGAATGCGAGGAGTTACAACAAAAGGCTAGTGGAGTTGGAAAAGTCGCTCGGCAATCTTCGGATGGTTGCTTTCGGTATCTATCATCTTATCGAGGACTATGTTTTTCGGGGCAAAGTGCCGTTTCCGAAGAGGCGCAAATGAGCGACTATTCATTGGATTTGTAGATCACGATTCCAGAAATTCTGGAGAACTAACTAAGCCGGGAGGGAGAGAGTGATGGAAGAAGATTTTATAATTAAGCGGTGGGGATCGCCGGAATCGTACTTCGAGGAGTTGGAGACATTTTTAGAGACGCACGAAAAAGCAGATTGTCAGACTTTCGATAGCAATAAAAACCTAGTCGGAGTCACTTACTATTTTGGGCCGTACTTAGTGGCAAAAGAGCACATTGAATTAATGGAACGCATAGCTGAAGCCAACAAACCGGAGCCCGGAAAGGAAGGGAGAGAGTAATTATGGAGGAGCTAAGGGCATCGTTACGGCGTCGAATGCAAGCTGATCGCATGAGCTATCGCGATGTGGAACAACTGACAGGAATTTCCGCTTCCACACTTTGCAGATTCGACAATGGCAAGCTGCTTACCTTCAAGAATTTTGACAAGCTCAACGATTGGTTCAACGGGAAGATATCGATCAAGTCTAATCCGATTAGCGTCAAGCGTTTCAGAGTTGGTCGCAAAACATTCCTTGTAACGATTGAGGAGATTACCACCAAACCGGAGCCGACAAATGAGTGAGCTAAGTCCAATAATGAAAGCAGCTCTACACTTAGATTGCTATGTCGCGCTACACCCCGCGACGGAGAAAGGCAAAATCGTGGGCGTTACAGCGTCATTACTCGACAACAACAGCGCAGAGTTACGGTTTGAAGGGCCGGTAGCGGCAACCGAGCGCGAAGCACTCGACAACTTATATGCGAAATTAAAGGAGGCGGTTAGTGGCTGAGAAACCGATAGGCGTGAAAATAAGCGAAGCGGCGAGGGAGTATTCCGAAGGGCATGAGCGAGAGTGTGAATACACCTGGCACGATCTCGCTTGGGCGTTTGATGACGGGGCAGCGCATGAGAAGGAGCGCATACTTAAGCGCCTCAACAAATGGGCTGACGATCATTGGATTCCTTCGCCAACAGTCGACGATAGTTTTTGGCAAAACGACTTAATCAGAAGCCTCAGAGCTACAATCATCGAGGGCGAGAAATGAACTGCCGAGATTGTGGAATAGCGATAACCGATCCGGGGCATCCTTGGCAGAGGTGCGTTAAATGTCATGCAGAATGGGAACGGTTAGTTACAAACTTCCATCCGGCAATCGTGGCACAAATCGAAGCAGCTGTTAAAGAGCTTGAAGCGGAGAGAGCGCCACCTGAGAAGCAGGGCCAAAGCTCAAAGGAGGAAGAAAATGGGTAAGCATGCCCCGATGTTAGGACAACGGTTTGGGCGGCTTACCATTAAAAGGCTCCACAGCAAGACATCCCATCACAGGTGGCAATGTTTATGTGACTGCGGAGAAACCACAATAGTTACTACTCCAAAACTTAAAAGCGGCAACACAAAATCGTGCGGCTGTTTGCGTCTTGAAATGCTTCGAGCGCCGCGCCCGTGGCAGCAGAAATCGGAGAAGGCACCGAAAACATGGAAATCATCGCGAGAGTATGGAATTTGGAAGGGGGTGATCAGACGCTGCTATGACCCAAGAGGGATGGGATACCACAATTATGGCGGCAGGGGGATTCGCGTCTGCGAACAGTGGCGAAACGACTTTCAGGAGTTTCTGCGAGACATGGGGCCAGCGCCGTCCAGGAAGCACACGATTGATCGGATCGACAACGATGGAGACTACGCGCCCGGCAATTGTCGATGGGCTACTAAACTCCAGCAGGACAACAATAGGCGCACAAATCACAAGATTCTCTACGGAGGGACCACAAAAACGCTAACTGAGTGGGCGAGAGAGTTGGGGATTGGCGCGCACAGGCTATCAACTCGCCTCAGTCGCGGCTGGACCATAGAAGAAGCGTTTACAATTAAGAAATCGCATAGATGGAATGGAAGGAAGGGGGCAAATGACAGACGACAATGACCCGGACTACTGCGGACTCGGTAAGCTTGTCACCGGGGAGCATGACCCCTTTTGGGAAACCAGTTGCAAACCTCATGACAAGGCTTTCCAAGACTGGAAGGACGGCAAACCATCGAAGGGCTTAGTCAGAACCACAGCCGATTGGGCGGTTAATTGTACCAAAGTGTTTGCGCGTGGCGTTTGGGCTGTTGTCGGGTTCCCGTTTTACCTGATCGGCGGGGGCTTAGGCGGCATGCTGAGGTGGAGATTTATCAGGCCGGAGATTAAGCAAGACAAGCCAGGGGGCGAAACGTTTTGAAGCGCAGCGCATTCAAACCCCGAAAGTGGAACAAGTTTAGAGCGGTCAAAACCTACGTTGATGGAATCAAGTTCGATTCAATGCTAGAGGCAGGGCGCTATGAACAACTCCGACTCTTAGAGATGTCAGGCGACATCAAAGATCTAGAGATACAGAAGCAATTCAGCTTGTCAGTGAATGGCCGCCAAGTTTGCGTGATAATTCCCGATTTCGTTTATTGGGAGAAAGACGAATTTGTAATCGAGGACGCGAAGGGAGTCATTACGGATGTTTTTAGAATCAAATGGAAGTTAATGCAGATACTTTACCCGAATTTTGAGTATCGGATTTATCAGAAAAAGAAACGGAGGGCGGCATAAAGAAAAAGCCCTTAACCAATGCACCGGCTAAGGGCCAGAATGAGATAGAGAAAAGGCGTCTGTCTTGCAATTAAAGCCTAACATATTTAGGGGGCTAACTTGCAACCAGCGAAATCACCACAGATTGATGAGCGCCTATGCGAAGAGAATCCAAATCCGGCAGAGGTCAGTTTACTAGCGGCAATCTTAGAAAGAGCAATTTCGGATATACTCGGCGCGGTAATGCCGTGCTTCGGCAATCGCCAGAATGTGATCCGAGATGCCGAGAAATGGCTTTTAAGCTCATCACTAGAAAGCATTGACGCCGAGCCTTTTACCTACGCTTGGATCTGCGAGCATCTATGTATCTGTCCTCGCAAACTTAGAGTCCAACTAATCAACGATCTAAAACGCGGGAGAAAGTATACCCGCGATGGCCTTTGGCGCCGGTCTGCTAAAGAACGGTGGTTCTCGATCGCGCATGGAAATCATTAACATAGCTCATAAATACTTAATTCTGAAAACAGGATTTTAACAGGTGGGCGGCAAGTTCAAACCGGGGCAATCCGGCAATCCCGGCGGACGGCCAGCGGATTCGCCCGAAGTTGCAAAAGCTAAGGAGCTTCTTAGAAAGCTTTGCCCGAAAGCGGCGGAGGTGGTCGAGAAGTGCCTTAGAAGCAAGAAGTTTGGCGAGCAGAAATGGGCGGCTGAAACAATTTTAGGCTACGGCATAGGCAAGCCAGCGCAAGCGGTGGAGTTTTCAGACAAAGGCAATGAACAGCTAGCCGCAATTTTAGAGATCGTTAGGAAAGATCCGAAGTGAGGGAGTCGAGAGTATCAATCCCGGATTTTCATCCGAAGCAGGAGCTTTTTTACGAGAGCGAGGCAACGAGCATTTTGCTGGGCGGCGATACTCGTGGCGGTAAAACCGGAGGGCTTAAGCTAGCGTTAGTCCGTTGGTGCGCGTTAATTCCGGGGCTTCAGGTCGATATCTTCAGGCTTCATGAGGACGATGTGATCGGGTCATATATGCGCGGGGATTTCTCGTTTCCGGTCCTGCTTAATCAATGGGTTAAGGACAAGCTAGTCACGATGAACCAAACTGAAATTAAGTTTTGGAATGGCTCATATATCAGCTTAGAGCACTGCAGCACTGACGGCGCGATGTCTAAGCACCAAGGCATACCGAAGCACATCAGGGTATTTGATGAAGCTGGCCAGATTCCAGAGCGCCGCATGAGGTGGCTTACCGGGTGGATGATTTTAAACGAAGACATGAAGGCCAAGCTTCCGGAAGAATACCGCGATAAGTTTCCGAAAATAATCTACCTTTCGAATCCGCTAGGGCCGTCAAAGCCGTTTCTTAGGAAAACATTCGTAAAAGCTAGGCCAAAGTTTTCGGTCGAAAAAAAAGGTGCATGGAAACTGCAGTACATACCTTTCCGAGTTGAAGACAATCCTTCGGAAGATGCCGAGATGACGCGGTTGAGAGTTGCGGATGCCGTGGATGAAGCGACGGCGAAAGCGCTTCTTAACGAAGATTGGGACGCACAGACAGGAAATTACTTTTCAGTCTGGGATTCTGACCGGCATGTAATCAAAGATTTTGTTATCCCAGATTTTTGGCTTCGTTTTAGGACGTTCGATTACGGCAGCTATGAGCCTTGGGCGTGTCTTTGGTGGGCGGTGAGTCCAGGCACAGAGGTCAATGGAATTTACTTACCTAGAGGCTGTTTAGTCTGTTATCGAGAGTGGTACGGATGCAAAGCCGAGCATCCGCAGCGTGACGCAGACAAGCTCATTACAAATTTAGCGCCGGAAGGCTGGTCTAACGCTGACATGGCAAACGGCATCATTGACCGGACCGAAGAGAGGTTCGACGGCCAGCCAACTTTTACCGACAAATTTCCGTTCAATAATCTTGGTGGCAGAACTATCGCCAAGGAGTTCAAGGATGTTGGCGTACTTCTCACGCTAGGGGATACAGATCGCAAGAATCGCGGCGCCCAAACTACCTCAAAGCTTAATGGCTTAAAGCTAATCGCCGGGTCAGATGAACACTGGCCGATGATCGTGTTTTTCGAATCCTGCAAATACTGCCAAGACTATATGCCGATGATTGAGCGCCATCCGAATGAAGGGCGCTTATGGGATTACGCCGAAGACGGGGAAGCAACTCACATAGTTGATTGTGTGACGCTAGCGGCAATGGTCAATAACAAAGTTTACGATGCGCCGACGACGACAGAGGAAAGTGTTAACGCGGCATTAAAAGATCCTAAGAACACAAGGAGATCGGTCAGGGATCTAGTACCGGAGTTAACATTCTAAATGGCGAAAAGTAGCAGCGCACTAACGGCGCTTGATAAGCAAGTTCTAAATGATGACACGCTAACGATTGCGGATGTCAAACAGTTTATTATTGACGCTAAAAAGAAGCGTGAGGACTATATCAACGTTGCTAGCCGGTCATGGAATGAGATCGAGAAGCGCAACAAAAAGGGCAAGCTTTACGGCGGGAACGATTTAGATCAGCGGCGAAGATGGACTAAATTTCCGCTTTGGTGGTCATGTTGGAAGATTCGGCAGCCGATCACACTAGCGCGGCTTCCTATCCCGGTGCTTAAAGACACTCAGGGCGATGATCCTTATGGCCGCACGGCTTGCGTGGTGGGTGAAAGGCTTACACGCGGGATACTCAAAACCTTTGAGGCTTTACCGGAATTTTCATCAGCTAACGATGATTTCTTAGTGACTAACTTCGGGTGGGGCCGCGTTTTCTATCGGAATGAGGAATGTGTAGAGGATGAGAAGATCCGGCTTCAGGTGGTAGAGCCGCCGCCGATGGAGCCTCAGATGGGGCCGGACGGCCAGCCAATGCAGCAACAACAGCAGATGCCACCTATTTTCGTCACTCCGGACGGTGAGCAAGTAGAGAATCCGTTACAAGATGAGTTTGGGCCGTATATTTTATCAGGCCAGGAAGTCACGATTGATAACGAAGAAGTTTATTTCGAGGCCGGTCTATATTCGGGCCTTTATGTTGACCCAGATGTTACGAAGTGGAACAAGGTCACGCGATTAGCGTTTGAATATCAATACTCATACAGAGAGTTTAAGCAAAAGTTTGGTCAAGCGGCTTTAGATAAGTTAGCGCGTACAGATATCGAGGAGCACCGGACCGGCAAGCCGATA
>Ga0208644_1000378_pt1 | contig 36604 bp, 56 predicted proteins | sample VirMetDEL_Nov_18_FD_184517 | JGI IMG/M metagenome (GOLD analysis project Ga0208644, IMG submission 184517) | Aqueous microbial communities from the Delaware River and Bay under freshwater to marine salinity gradient to study organic matter... | ecosystem: Environmental > Aquatic > Marine >...
ACCCCATGATTTACCCCCGCATGTCCCATTTGTCCCGGCTGCGATTGTCCATATGGCGCAACAGCCGCTTGTGCCTCCGCCCGTCGCGCCAGCTCATCCAAGCGTCAACGGCTAATCCTGCTATGATGATGGCGGCCAGTAGAGTGGAGATAATCAGGCCCATGATCTCGGTCTCAGTCATGGCGGCGCTCCATGCGGGCTAACATTCGCCGTTCGTCTGACAGTATATCCTGCGGCGTAATCAGTCGGCCATTGTCGCGCTTTTGAGCGCTTCGCCAGCCTCTTCGCCACGCCCCGCTTTTTGTGGACAAATAGGGGTACCCGGACGCATACGCCTTCCGGCCACATTCTTCATCGTGCCTTTGCTGCTGTCGGTATGAGACTGTCATTGTAATCCCCGCAATACTGATCAATTGATACAACCTGGCGGGCGAGGCCACCCCCGCTACGTGCATCGCGGTTACGCCACGCACTGCCTCAAGCCCGCCAGGTATTCGCTCTGCCGCTATGGAGAGTTCGCAGCAGAGGAATCCTGTTCGGTGACGAGTGACGTAATGAGATTTTCATCGCGCGTCACGTCCGGCTCGGGGCTTTCTGGGTCAACAATTGACTTGAGTATCCACCCCAAATAGCGGGCCTGCTCCCACGTGCCTACGATGATTTCAATCTCGGAGACTCCGAAATCAATGATGACCGCGTGCGCTCCGCCGTTGCTATGCGAGTAGACATCAGTCGCGGATTTCAGATGCAGTGTGACGTTCATGTCGTTGCCTCCAGTTACAAAAAATCTTTCATCGACAGTCCGTAGTCATCCCATGCCCGCTGCCGTGGGCCTGCGTAGTCGGCATCGATCTCATCGCTATCTCGCCACCCGTGAAGCTGTGCCTTGACCCGCTCGGCAATCGCCAGTTCTTCAGCGTCCAGATCACAGCTAGGGCAGACGCGATATTCGTCGCTATCGTAGTGCTCGTCATGGGTGTGGCAATATTCAATCGACATGGCGTGGCCTCCTGAGTGTCACCGGGCGGCTCGGGCGTGGTGTATCGATGCGGCGCCCGATTTGGGTTGGGCGTGACCGCCCGGTGATGAGGTGACACTAGACGACGGTTTACCCTTCGTCAATAAGAAAATTGACCGCGAGTTAAATTATTTTGGCGGTGGATAACAGACGCATGCTATCGAGCCCGTTGACGCGGGGTAAAATGCTATGCTAAGAGTGATTCATGGCTGAACCACGCGACGAGACTATGCGGAAGATCATCGAGGCTAGCGTCTCTGTGACGTGGCTTGCGCAGCAGTTGGGGCTTACCGTCCCGGCTGTCAGTAAATGGCGGCGGGTTCCGGCCGAACACGTGTTACGCGTCGAGGAGTTGACGGGCGTTAGCCGTCACGACATGCGGCCGGACATCTTTGGCCCGCATCCGCGCCCTCGCCAGAGGGCAGCGGGAAACGTCGTCGCCGCGTAGAGTAGACAGCGCGTGTGTGGAGCCCCGCCGGTGCTAGGGGCGCAAAAACTGTCTGCACACGAGTAGGGGACCGGCCCCGCTGTCTTTTAATCGAGTAGCGTTGCGTTGCGTCAAGCGCCTATATCGGCGCGGGGATGGACTGCGCCCGCATCGCGCAGGGCTGTGGCCTCGGCCTTTGCCGTCCCCGCTCCGCTATCGGTGCCCTCGATAGCGCCTCCCTGTTGTAACTGGCGGGCTGTTTGCGTCCCGCCGATCCTTTTGAGGGCAGACACAATAACGGCCCGGCTCGGGAGAGAGCCAGGCCGTTCGGTGGGTGCTGTATGGTGCAGCATGCTGCCACCAACGCGCGGCATAGGAGGCCGCTTACGATGGATACCATAGCAAATCACTGTGACATTGACAACAACCGTCAAGCAGAAACCGTGTGGATAATCCGTGGTCCGCACCGAATCAGGGCAGACGTCGCCACGTTGCACGCGATGGCGCTGCAGGGCTGGTTTTTGATCCGCACAGCAGCCGGCTTCCAGGCTCACTATGCTGACGTTTGGGAGGGGTCTGCATGAAACGCCAGAAAATCCCTAAAATCCCTAAAGGCCCATACCACGTGTGCTGCAAGATATGCAGCAAGCAGTTTTGGGCGCACGGGCCGTTACGGAAGTTTTGCAGCGCGTGCAGGGACAATCTCGATCCGACTCAGGTTAGCATGGGCGTAAACAAATCGCGCGACTACCCCACTATTGATGAGGTGCGCGCCGAACTGACGTGGGGCGAGGTCGACCGCATGCGTGGGTTAATGCGCGAGTAGGCAAAAAGAAGCCCCGCCGACCGGGAAGTCGATAGCGGGGCTTTATCCAAAGAACGAGGAAACCATGACAGAATTTGCAACAAAACGCAAGGGCAAGGGGGCAAGATTTGTGCGGTTTTTCCCGTCCGACTGGAGGTCCGGGTGCATTGGCCTGACGTTCGAGCAGGAGGGCCTTTATATCCGCATTTGCTCATACATCTATGAGACCGAACAGCGCTTGTCATTGGATGACAGGCAAGCAGCAAAACAGATGGGGGCACACACGAATGCCTACAGGAAAGTCCGTGACCAACTCGCCGCGCTCGGGAAGCTCACACAAACACCAACAGGATGGACAGTCGGCAGAGCGGAACGCGAACTCGAAGCCGCAGTTGGGCGCGCGATTTCCGATACGGAAACCGTCTCCGACCGACCGGCTCATACGTCATCGGGACGGGACACCGGCCAGGATACCGTAGGAGATACCCCCCACAATACCCCCCTAGATACCCCCATAGTATCTAGGGGGGTGTTTTCCGAAAACGCCAATAAAAGCAATGACCCTCTTATAGAGCCAATAGCCAATAGCCAAAAAGTAACCCCCAAACCCCCTGCGGGGGCTTTTGACGATCCATCAAATTCGGAAGGAGTCGAGGTTCTGTCAGATGGATCAATCCGGCTCGTCAACGGGGTGAGGACCTTTTGGCTGGCTGAATTCGACGGCGACGAACACCGGCTAGCGCTTGCCATCAAGCAAATCACCGTCCAGCCGAACAGCCGCCGGCCGATCAGGGCGCAGGTCGAAAGCCAGCTGGCCCGGCAAACGTCCGAACGGCGGGACCGAGACGCGCGCTATTCGGCAGCGGTCAAGCGCAATGGTGCCGACAAGGGCGGTGGGGGCGTGAATGTTGCTGACTTCATGGCCCGCATGCGAGCTGGCGAGGTGTCGGCATGAGGGCGAGTGAATTTATTGGGCGGTTATCACGCCACTACGGCAAACGCCACGCGTCCGATCAAGACATGATGGAGTGGTATACGGACATCGAAGCGACTATTGGCCGGACAGACGCTAACGTGCTGCATCGTGCATTCGAGTTGATCCGCGATGAATGGGAAGAAAGATCATTCCCATTGCCGGCCCAGCTTCGTAAATTCATCGATCGCGCGGCGCAGCAGCTGCACCCGGAATTGCCCGGTGAGCATCACGGCGCACATAGGTCACTCCGCGCACGCGACACACCGGAACAGATACGCCAGTGTGATGAAGCAAGAGCGTGGCAAACATCCGTGATCGCTCAATATGGGTCTTGGGCGCAATACTGGCGTGTCACAAAACATCAGTGGCCGGAAGGTCGAGCGAAGAACGAAGCCCCAGCCACAGAAGCGGAGCGTTGGCGGGATGTGGAACAGCGAGCATTCGCGGCAATTCAAAGCGGACCAAACAAACATCTGCACACGCGGCCAATGACAGACGCTGAGCGAAAACTTTATCATCGGCAGCAACAGCGCATGACAGGGGAGCGAGACGAATGAAAAAAAATGATGTGTCAGCGAAGGTAGCTAGAGCTTTGCGCAGTCTTGCCTTCATCGAAGATCTTCAATTTGATGAAAAAGTGGAAGCGTTGAATGCCATTCGTGAAAAATTGCATGACATGAGCCCATTTAACGGGGAACCGGTCGATTTGGTGCGGTGGGTGAAGTCGGATACGGTGCGAGCCAACGACTACAATCCTAATAGTGTTGCGCCGCCGGAAATGCAGCTGTTGCGATTGTCCATCGCGGAGGATGGATACACGCAACCAATTGTCACAAATCTCGAAGAGGACGTGCGGATCGTTATCGACGGGTTCCACAGAAACCGGGTCGGCAAAGAATGCGAGGAAATCAGGCAACGGATTCGTGGCTATTTGCCGGTCGTACAGATCAGGCCATCGCAGAACGGCCGCGAAAACAGAATGGCGGCGACGATCAGGCATAACAGAGCGAGAGGCAAGCACCAGGTTGAAGCTATGACGGCGATAGTTTTGGACCTGAAGCGCCGAAACTGGAGCAGTGAGAAGATTGGCAAGCAGCTTGGCATGGATCCTGACGAGGTGTTACGGCTGGCTCAGATTGGCGGGCTTGCTGATATGTTCCTTGATCGCGAGTTCTCCGAGGCATGGGAACCAGCTTCTACCGTCAATGAGGACGATAACCTCATAGTGGAGGATGAAAATGTCTAAGCGCATTTATCACCACTACGAAGAGTTAGAAGAGTATAAATGCGGGATGTGGAAGATCGTTCGCGGGAAAGAGCGCAAAGAGCACGTTGCTAACGCTGCTGATCTGATGAAATCACCGTCCGATTTTAAGGAGGCAATGATGGAAGCCTTGGAGGCGTGGCCAAAATCCTGCGATGCAAATCTGACGGCTGAAAGTGTCAACCGTATAGCTTGGCTGGGCCATGCTGGATGCTGCATCGCAACGAAATCGCCGGAAGAGGCAACGCGCGTCGCTTGGCATACACTAGATAAATTTCAGCAGGACGAAGCAAACCGGGCTGCGGAAGATGTTTTAAACGTCTATCTTATGCGCCGTAGAAGACAAACTCAGAGCTTGATGCTGTTCGATGAGGTGGCGCAATGACACCGACAAAGCGACCGATCGGGATTAATGTCCTGCAAGCAGCTCAGCAACGCATCTCTTGGACGTTCGATAATTTTGAGCGGGTGTATCTGAGTTTTAGTGCCGGCAAGGACAGCACAGTCATGCTGCACCTAGTCATGGAAGAAGCGATTAAGCGTAATCGCAAGATCGGCATTCTTCTTGTAGACCTCGAGGGTCAGTATAAACTGACGATGGAGCACGCGCAACGATGCTTCGATCTCTACAAGGATCACATTGAGCCGTATTGGTGTGCGCTTCCAATCGCACTACGCAATGCGGTAAGTGTGTACGAACCGAAGTGGCTGGCGTGGGACCCGGAAAAGCGAGACGCATGGATACGCAACCCACCAGAGATGGCAATCACTCGTTCCGAGGTGTTCGACTGGTTCCACAACGGAATGGAGTTCGAGGAATTTGTGCCACTGTTCGGCGAATGGTACGCTCAAGGACAATCGTGTGCGTGCTTCGTCGGCATTCGTACTGATGAAAGCCTAAACCGTTTCCGCACGATCGTTCAATCGAAGAAGGTCACGAAAGACGGCAAGCGATATACGTCGTTGGTTAGTGAAAATGTTTACAACGTATATCCAATTTATGACTGGCGCACTGAAGATATTTGGACGTGGCACGCAAAAAACCCGGAAGCACCGAGCAACCGGCTTTACGACATGATGCACAAGGCCGGACTCAAGATATCGCAGATGCGTATCTGCCAGCCGTATGGCGATGATCAACGCCGTGGTCTTTGGCTGTTCCACATCATCGAGCCTGAGACGTGGTGCAAGATCGTGGCGCGCGTAAACGGCGCTAACGGTGGAGCGCTTTACGTTCAGGAGTGGGGCAATATCAACGGCTATCGCGGCGTGACGAAGCCGGCAAACCATACATGGAAATCGTTTGCGGAACTGCTCGTCAACAGCATGCCGCCGAAGTCGCAGGAGCACTATCGCAACAAGGTGATGCTGTTTGAGAAGTGGTGGATGGAGCGCGGCTATCCCGACGGTATACCCGACGAAGCGGCATACGAAATGGAAGCAGCGCGCAAAGCTCCAAGCTGGCGTCGTGTTTGCAAGAGCCTTCTACGGAATGATTATTGGGGAAAAGGCATGGGGTTCAGTCAGCACAAGTCCGACGCCTACGAAAAATACCTTGGTTTGATGCGACGCCGCAAAGAATCGTGGAATGTGCATGAAGAGCAGTTGGGATTTGTTTTGAGGCAATCCCAATGACCGCTACCGACCTCGCACTTGCAAAGGCCCTGGAATCGAAAATCAAAGGAGGCGTCATGGACTTCCAGCACACACACTCAAGAGCAGACGGTCCCGACACGTCAGCAGACGCCGCGCTGGCAGCGAGGGATCTCGCCGAAGCACAGAAAGCCCGCATCCTGATTGCCATCAAGAACCACGGCCCGATGACAAGCCATGAGATCGCCCGCCACGTCAATCTGCATGCGCACCAAGTCGGCAAACGCACGCCGGACCTCGTTGCGGACAGGCTTATCGAGGACAGCGGCGCGCGTCGGCTGACACCATCAGGACGGATGGCAACTGTGTGGCGGGCGGTCAAGCCGTGAGACGCCCTATCAAGGTCAAGGGCTTGCGGCAGAAGCCGGACGGCTCATGGACCGTGACAGACAGTACGCCAAAGCCGCTCAAACAAGGCAAGCATAAGAAGGCATCCAGGCTTGAAAAGGCGTGGAAGGCCAAGAGCAAGTTATCAGGAGGCGGAGAATGACAGGGTGGGGCGTACATACTATTGCTGACGTAGTTGGCACAAAAAATGCCCAGCACGGGCTGCCGAACGGACGCTGGGTGCGAGCGGTTCATGAGCCGTATGACGGTAACCGCATATGGGCCGCGTGGGAGGTGCTGCGCGGGCGCGCGGTAGCGTTTCGGTGGCCAACATCGGAGGAGCTAGCTGACGCTATGGATAGGTAAAAATCGTATGACGTAACCGCGTTTGTGCCTGCGTATCAAAGCAAGAGGCACGAAATGAGCATTACCGAAACCATCGCCCCAACGCCTGAGCGGGCACGACGCGGCAACATCATCAGACCGGAGCTTGACCGCAATCGCAACGTAACAGCCTACCGTGACCAGTCCATTCCCGAGCGCATGGGCCTCGATAGGGAACTGCTCAATGGGTGGGACGACTTCGAGGCAGATTGGCTGAGATCAAAACGCGAGCCCGCATGCATCGGTGGCTATGGCGAGCGGATGCCGGGCGATGACCCGCACAGCAAGGCAGCACGGGTGGCTGACACGCGCATTGAGGGCGACAAGGCGGTTTCTCGGGCACTGGCTGACGTCGACGACCCGGTTACCGCTGCCGTGCTCGTTGCTCTGTGTGCCGGTGAGACGGTGGAAATGATCGGCAAGCAGATTTTAGGCCGGTCCAACGCACCGCAGGCCAGGGCAGCGGCGCAAGAGCGGATCGCGATGGGGTGCCGGCAACTGGCGATACACTACGGGTACATCAGTCGTCCTCGCGGCGTTCCATAACGGGTGTGGCAGATATGCACTAGCGCGCGTAACGCGAATAGGCTAGCTATTTGGCACCGTGCGAAATTGCGCAAGGATTATCGGGCCAGGAGGGGGAACTCTCACTGGCCCGGTCTCGTTATGAGACGCCGAATCACTCACGCGCTACGCTAAACCTGAGCATCATCACTGTAACCGCAATTTGTGTTCGCGTCGCGGCAACCTCCAGCATGGAGCGACACGAATGCGCAAATTGATGGTTGCCGCTGCGACCTGTGCAGCCTTTACGTTCCTCGGGGCTGTCGTGGCCGGCGCTCTTGCCGCCGACAAGGGCGGCCCCGCTCCCGATGCCACGCTTGACCAGCTGATTGCCGGACTGCCTCCGGCTCAGGGGCTCTACGGCTGCCACGTGGAGCTTTCCGGCGCTGGGCTGTTTCTCAGCGAGCGCGCCGACAGGCCTGCTACTGTGGCTGTCGGCGGCGGGTGTGACATCAAAATGGCGCAGCAGCTGTTCGCTGGCGCGACGATCAGGGCTGATTGGGGCGATCGCAAGTCGGGAGAAATCCAAGGCAAATTCGGCCTCGAGGTCAACCCGAGCTTGCACGTCTACCCCTTCCTCGCTTGGCGATGGGACGACTGGCAGGCTTTCGACGTCGGCACGCTCCACCTTGGTGCTGGCGCTGAAACCAAGCTCGGCACCGGCCCCGTGAGCGCATTTGTGGAAGGGTCCACGTCCGTTGCCAAAGCCGGCCCCGGCATGACGCGGGACGACGTAACCGTGCGGTTTGGCCTGCGGATCAGGATGGGTGGACAATGATCTCCGGCGCCGTAGTCCTCGGCATCGTCATCGGTGTGTTGCTTGGCCAGCTCGTGGCCGATATCAGGCTCGGAGGCTAACACATGACCGCAAACCAGATCGAGCAGGCCATCAAGCAGCTGATTAGCCTGATCATCACGTGGGCCAAGCTCATCGGCGGGCTGGCGCTGGCGCTGATCGTGCTCGGCTCGCTGGCCGCTGCCGCCGGCCACGCCATCCCCTATCTGCCGCGCCTGCCGCTGGACCAAGGACATGGCATCGCCATTGCCGCGCTTGCCTATTACCTTGGCAAGTAGCCCACGGTTCATCGCGCTACGCTTGCGAGCCTCATTGCAGCGCTATCGATCGCAGCTTGCTCTGCTGGCGCTCACCCGCCGCGATGTTCGCTTGATGACGCGTCCCAGACACCGCCCTGTCACATCGGACACCGGACACCGGACAAGACCGGACAAAATCGGACAAAATCGGACATCCACCGGACATCGGACAAGACCGGACATTGGCAAGACCTGAAATCCTGTCCGATCCTGTCCGATCCTGAAGATACCCCGTGAAATAGTGCTTCGCGTCACTCCTCCAGGAGGACATGACCATGGATAGCCTCGCACCCTTCCGCAAAATTTTCAGATACGCAGCTGTAGCGTGTACGATATGCTCCGCTATCCTCACTGCGTGGTTCGGTATTCATCAGGATAACAACTTCGCGCTGGCGCTCGTGATCGCGCTTTTCCTGGTCGTGTTTTCGGTATGCTCCGATTACATCTGGCTTTTCGCGCAAGAGGCATGGCGCAAGCGCGATTGGATGACATTCGGCAAGATCGCAGCCGGTGGCGTGTTCGTCGGCATCCTCAACATTACGTCCAACCTCGGCGCAGTAGGGTATCAGACGCAAAGTCTCTCAGCCGATATTGCGCAGCACAATATCAAGGTCTCAGACACGCGGGATAGCGTGACCCAAATGCAGGGGAGGATCAAAGCTTACCAGGCTCGCCAAGCCACGCTCGCCGCCGAAAAGCAAGCCCTGATCAGTCAGCATGGCTGGGCTTCGACAGCAACGGCACACTCGGCGCGAGCCGTGCTTACGGATCTTGAAGACAAAGCGGCGCGCGAAGCGGCGCGCGTTAAGTGTGGCCCGAAGTGTGAGGCGATCAAGGATCAGGTCAAAGCCCAACGCCAGAAAATCGGCACGCTGGAAAGCAAAGAGTTGATTGATAAAGAGCTGGCCGCCCTCGATGTTAAGATAGCCGCTGCGAATCGCGGTCTCGCCAAAGCCAAGGCGGAAGCTAAGACGCAGACAGTGCAGGTGGACCCGGCCAAAGCACAGGCGGGCTTCTTTGCTGGCTGGGCGACTGTCTCGCTAAAGCCAGACGAAACGGCAACGGAATGGACATCGCGCGGTATCAAAGGTCTACTAAGCGTTGGCCTCTTTATCGGCCCGATCCTGCTCGGGTCTATTGGGTTTATGGGCTGGCGCGAAACCGGCACTACTGGCACCAATCCTGCCACCGTTGCACGTGAAACACCACCCGCCCCCGTCGTCACGCCATTGCATCCGGTGCAGCGTGAGGTCTCAATCACAACCATTGCCGACATGATCAGGCAAAACACCAGATCAAACGCAATTGCCGCCTAACGGCAGATCATCTGCCAAGAGCAGTTCCGTCCGCTCGCGTCACACACACAAGCTCCAACCTGACATCCTATCGGCGGAATGGGTCTAATCCCGCACATGAAGTTAACCTTCGTCGGCTTTAAGCTGACTTGAGGAACAGGCGTAGAAGCAACAAGTAGGGCAGCGAGTACAGCTATGGACGACATCGATAAGCCTCCTAGAGAGCCACCCGACATACTAAACACCCTAGCCATAAATGGGGCAACCTGTGAGCCAAGCGTCAATGGTGGGTGGTACTACATCAATGTTGTCATGCACACCGGTGGGCAGAGATACACCTACAACTCGCATTGCGCTTTGAATCCAACAAACGCGCAACTATTTGCAATCGCGGCGGATTTTGACAGGTGGGCCAGAGAAATCAAAGAGAATTGATTTCTTTTTGATTTAGGCACAGGAAATCAAAAGTGGAGTTGCAATGCCAAGCGGTGGACCTAGGCCAGGTGCGGGACGGAAAAAGGGCCAGAAACTCAACCCTGAGCGGCAAAGAATGCTCAAAAGGGTGAGGGTCAAGGCAAATGCCGACATCACGCCACTTGAGGTGCTTTTGGAGACCATGCGCAAGCGATGGCACGATGGCAAAGAAGAAGAAGCATGCCGCCTAGCGGTGGACGCCGCGCCGTATGTCCATCCGAAGTTGGCAACGGTCAAAGCCGAGATCACGGACAATCGGACCGTGAGCGATCTAACGGACGCGGAACTTGAGCACATCATTAGATCCGCTAGCCGCAGCACAGGAGATGCTGGCGCGGCGGAGGGCGAAGTCGGGCCTGATAGCTTACACTGAGTACACGTTTGAGCAGTATATACCAGCAGACCATCACCGGCTGATTGCTCACAAACTGGAGCAAGTCGCGCGCGGCGAGATTGACCGGCTAATGGTCAACATGCCGCCGAGGCATGGCAAGAGCGAGCTCGCATCCCGTCGTTTCCCTGCGTGGTTTCTTGGTCAGAATCCACGCTCTAGCATCATTGCAGCGAGCTATAACAGCGACCTTGCTACCGACTTTGGGCGGCAGGTGCGAAACATCATCAGCAGCCCCGAACACATCCGGCTGTACGGCGAGCAGCTTGCAGACGATAACAGGGCAGCAAACCGGTGGAGCACAAACGAGGGCGGAGGCTACGTCGCGGCCGGTGTCGGTACAGCCATCACAGGCCGTGGTGCTGACATCCTGCTAATAGACGATCCGCTGAAAGACCGTGAAGAGGCCGATAGCGAGCTACAGCGCGGCAAGGTGTGGGATTGGTACACATCGACCGCGTACACACGGCTAGCGCCCGGTGGCCGTATCATCGTCATTCAAACGCGGTGGCATGAGGATGATTTGTCCGGCCGTCTGCTCGCCGAGCAGCAAACCGGCGGCGATACGTGGGATGTGTTGAGCCTGCCGGCGATTAACGAAACCGGCGAAGCGCTGTGGCCTGATTTTTATCCGTTGCCTGTCCTGGAGAGGTACAGATCAGTATTACCGTCACGGGATTGGTCTGCACTGTATCAGCAGCAGCCCACGCCCGACGAAGGTGACTATTTCAAGCGAGAGTGGTTCCGCTATTACAACACGCCGCCCGCTCATCTTCGGTACTACGGCGCTTCGGACTACGCGGTCACGGCTAAAGGGGGTGACTACACGGTGCACCTCGTGGCCGGCATCGATCCAGATGACAATTTGTACGTCATCGACATTTGGCGGGGACAGACGGAAAGCCACCACTGGATTGAGGCTTTCATCGATCTTGTGGCCAAGTACAAGCCGCTCACGTGGGCGGAAGAACAAGGCCAAATCGTCAAATCTCTAGGCCCGTTTATCGACAAGAGGATGCGGGAACGTAAGACCTACGCTCACCGTGAACAGATGACATCGGTTGCGGACAAGCCAACCCGAAGCCGTGCTGTGCAAGCCCGCGCTGCGATGGGTAAGGTCTATCTGCCGCATAACGCGCCGTGGGTCGCGGACTTTGTATCGGAGTTGCTGACGTTCCCCGCCGGCAAACATGATGACCAAGTGGACGCGTTTGGCCTTGTTGGTCGGATGCTCGACACCATGACAGCCGGCCGCGTGGCTAAGGTTGATCGACAGCAGCCCGCTGATCGATGGCGGCAGGCGTTCGCGCGGCGAGAAACGGAAAAAAGCAGTTGGAAAACGCTTTAGCACTTCGGCCAACAAACGACGACAGGCCAGAACACGGAACGCCACTCGAGCGGCTTGTCGATTGGTTTGAGGACGCGGAAGAGGTCAGCGAGGATGCGCGCAAGTATTCGGAGCGTGACCGCGATTATTACGATCACAAGCAGCTGACGGCCGAAGAAACGGCAGAGCTGCGTCGGCGCGGTCAGCCCGATGTGATCATTAACCGCATACAGCCTAAAATCAACTACCTGATCGGGTTCGAAGCGACGAACCGGACAGATCCGCGCTGTTTCCCGCGAACGCCGCAAGATGAGGATGCCGCCGGGGCTGCAACAGACGCACTGCGCTATGTCGAGGATTCGACAGAGCTTGACGTGAGGATGTCCGCCGTCTGGGAAAACATGCTCATAGAGGGGTATGGCGGCATTGAGCTTGTGATTGAGCAGCAAGCGGACGGAAACAACAAGCTTGAGGTTGTCGGCTGGGATTGGGATCGGCTGTTTTATGATCCGCACTCCCGCAAAATGGATTTTTCTGACGCTCGCTACATGGGTGGCGTGCTTTGGATGGACTACGAGGATGCCGTTGCTAAATGGCCCGACGCGACGGAAGCGCTAGACGCCACCCTAGCCGAGCGAACCAGCACGCAGACATATGATGACCGCCCCGAGTGGAAGCGGTGGAGTTCTGGGGGGAGCCGCAAGCGGGTGCGCATTGTCCAGATGTATCATCTGGAGCGCGGCACCTGGTGGCAGTGCATCTACACGAAGGGCGGCAAGCTGGAAAGCATGGAGGTGCCGTTTCGCGATCAGGACGGCAAGAGCTTCTGCCCGATGTTCTTGCAGTCTGCGTTCGTAAACCGCAAAAATGAGCGCTACGGCCTCGTGCGTTCGATGGTCTGGGTGCAGGACGAAATTAACAAACGCCGCTCCAAGGCGCTGCACCGGCTCAGCATGCGGCAAGTCCGGTCAGAGCGCGGCGCGGTGGATGATATCGACATCGCCCGCAAAGAGCTGTCTAAGCCGGATGGCTGGGTAGAGACAAACCCCGGCTTTCAGTTTGAGATCCTGGCCAATCCCGATCAGCTTACGGCTGAATTGACCATGCTGCAGGAAGCCAAGAGCGAGATTGAGCTACTTGGGCCGAATGCGGCGTTGCAGGGCAAAGAAGACAATGCCCCAAGTGGTCGGGCAATCCTTGCTAACCAGCAAGGCGGTCAGACGGAAATCAGTGTGCTGTTTGATCGCTACGCCGGATTCAAAAAGCGCGTTTATCAAGGCATCTGGTCGCTGATCCGGCAGTACAAGGACGAAGAATGGTGGGTGCGCGTAACAGACGACGAAAAGAACGTCCGCTTTGTTGGTTTTAATCGGCGTGTGACGTTTGCGGAGGAAATGGCTAAGCAGCTGGAAGCCAGCGGCAACCCGCCGGAATTGATCCAGCAAGAGATGCAACGCGCAATGGCCGATCCGATGATGTCTGCACAAATGCAGCAAGTTATGCGGATCGAAAACCAGCCGACGCAAATGTACGTCGATATCACAATCGAAAACGTGCCGGATGTTGCCAACGTGGCTGAAGAACAATTCCAGGCGCTTGTTCAGCTTGCTCCGGCCGTGACGTTCCCGCCAAAGGTCTACCTGCAGGCAAGCAGCCTACGGAACAAGGATCAATTAATCCAAGAGCTGGAAGGCGCGCAGGCGACACCGGAACAGCTGCAGCTGCAGCAGGAATTGGCCGCGCTTGAGATGGAAGAAAAGCGCGCTTCTGTCGAAAAGATCAGGGCAGAAATCAAAAAGTTGGGAGCGGACGCGCTGAAAGCCAGCGTTGAAGCTGACATGGCGGCCTTGCCCCAAGGGGTGATTACAGAGCCGCGAATCGAATCCAGTGCAAGCGTGCCGCCGCCGGAGCTTACGGGCGATTTTGAGCAGCAACAGCCGCCGCCGGGCATGTCGGGCGATATGGGGGCCATAAATGGCATCGGATGACCGCACACTAGAGCAGATGATTGAGGATGAGGCACCGGGTGCTGCGCCTGCGATGGATGACTACATTGCAGCGGAGGCACCGGAAACGGGCGATAAATTTGACGTATCGGAGCCGCCGGCCGATACAAGCCAACCTCGGCATTCTGCCCCTGATGACGGTCCACTTGTGCCACGCAAGGCCTTAGAGGACGAGCGCAAAAAACGGCAGGCTTTTGAACAACGGGTTAAAGAGTTCGAGCAGCGGATGGAGCAACAGCAGCAGCCGCCGCCACAACACTACCCCGAGCCGGACGAAATCCCCGACCCGATCTTAGATCCGGTCGGCGCGATGCAATATCAGCAGCGTATGTTTGAGACCATGCACCAACGGTCGCTGGCGGAAATCCGTGAGCGGGAATATCGCCGAGGTGTAATGATCTCTGACATGCAAATGCGTGAGAGGCATACGGATTACGATGAAGTGGTCAATTACGCTGTTGAAGTGGCAAAAAACGATCCAATGCTACTGCATCAGATCGTCAACGCAGAGCTTCCCGGTGTGGTTGCCTACGAAATCGGCCGAAAGCAAAAGCTGTTGCAGGAGATTGATGATCCGCAGTCATACCGCGACAAGCTCAAGGCCGAAATCATGGCCGAGCTTGGCATGGGTGATGGTCAGCAACCTGCACAGCAACCCAAGCCGTCACGTGCGCCCGTTCCTAAATCGCTGGCGCAGCAATCGAGTGCTCAGCCCCGTGATGATCGGGGTCGGTTCTCGGGGCCTGCGTCCTTGGAAGACATCCTAGGATAAGGACGGATAGCAGATGGCTACCACGACTGTTCCCACTGGTTTGACGGTCCAACAGTGGGACGAGCAATATTTCACGCAGTACCTGAACCAGAACTTTTTCAAGAAGTTCATGGGGACGGGCACAAACTCAATGATTCAGGTCAAGGAGGACCTGACTAAAAAGCCCGGCGATTCTGTCACTTTCACCCTTGCCAACCGGCTGACCGGAACGGCCAAGGGCGCGGGCGACACGCTTGAGGGCGCGGAAGAAGACCTTACGCTGCGTTCGCAGAAGCTGACCGTTCGCGAGTACAGCCACGCGGTTCGCTGGTCGGCTTTCGAGGCACAGAAAACAGCCATCGATCTTCGGCAGGCCCATCGGGATGTTCTGATGGACTGGAACATGGAGCTGGACCGCGACAACATCATCACGGCCCTCGGCTCTATCAACGGCTCGGCTTATACCGATGCTGACGCTACCGCGCGCGATGCCTGGTGTGTCGACAATGTTGACCGCGTGCTGTTTGGTTCAGCGATCAGCAACTACAACGCGGACCATAGCGCCGCGCTTGGCGGCGTTGCGTCTACGGAAAAAATGTCGGCGGCAAACCTGTCTCTGATGAAGCGGATTGCAAAGGCGGCAAACCCGCGCGTGCGTCCGGTTCGTCCGAAAAACAGCATCGGCGGCTCGGATGGCTATGTGCTGTTTGCCCCGACGCAAATGGTTCGTGATCTGTTGCTTGATTCAAACTTCCTCACGGCGGTTCGTGATGCAGGCCCGCGTGGTGACAGCAACAAGCTGTTTACCGGCGCGGACTTCGTCTGGGAAAACGTCTACATTTACGAGATCGAGGACATTCCAACCCTCGGCGCTGTCGGTGAATCTTCGGCCGTTATCCGGCCTTGCTATCTGTGCGGAGCGCAAGCGCTGGCGATGGCATGGTCAATGCGTCCAAAGACGGTCGAAGACGAGTTCGATTATAAGCGCAGCATGGGTCTGGCAATCAAGCAGTGGTACAAGGTCGAGAAGATGCGCTTTGGCTCAGGCACAAGCGACACCTCCGACCTCAAAGACCACGGCATTGTGACCGGCTATTTTGCTGCCGCTGCCGACGCTTGATCGCTGACACTTTGAAAGGACTAGAACGATGGTAGCTGAAACACTCAGCCAATCGCCGCTTGCGCTTGGCGCAACCAATGGCCTATCCAGAAACCTGAAAATCTGGAATGGCTATTACGAAATCGCGGCGAACGTGGAAGACGGCGATATTTTTGAGCTAGGCCACATCCCGGCCAACTCTGTTGTCGTCGCTTGCGCGTTTGTCGCGGATGATCTCGACACCGGTACTGAGACGCTGGATATGGATGTGGGCTGGGCTGCGAATGGCACCAGTGCTGCAGCCACGTGGAAAGACCCGCTCACCGGAGAGACGTTGACGGATGCCGGCAACGCAGCTTCAGCAGCAGGTCTGATCAACTCCGGCGTGCTGACAGGCGACGGAATAGCGGAGCTTCACACGGGCAATCAACGTCTGCAAATCTACGTCGATCCGAAGTATTTTGCCGCCGATACCAAGATACAAATAGAGGCCAACGCGGCAGCAAACGCTGGCGGGACAGGAACCGTTAGAGTGTATCTGTTCTACTTCATGACCTGACACGGCAGGGCGGGGGCAACCCCGCCCGCTTTGCTCTCGCGGGGATGATCAATGGCAACGTTCAATAAATTCGAAAGTTTTGTCGAGTATCTGGCGGAAGGGGTGTTTGATCTTGGAGCCGATACGCTCAAGGTGTGCCTCACAAATACGGCGCCCGTTTCGACCAACACCGTGTTCGCCAACCTCACTGAGATATCAACCGGCAATGGGTACACGGCCGGCGGCAACACCATCACCACATCATCGTCAGCGCAAACGTCCGGCACGTACAAGCTTGTGCTAGCTGATAGCGTGTTCACGGCGAGCGGTGGGACAATCGGTCCGTTTAGGTATGCCACGCTTTATTCCGATACACCGACGTCTCCGGCCGACCCCCTGATAGGCTATTGGGATTACGGCTCCAGCATCACGTTGCAGGACACAGAGACGTTTACGGTTGATTTTGACGCATCGAGCGGCGTTCTAACACTGGCCTAGAGGCACACATGACACAAGATGAGATGCGAGCCAGATTTCACGCCCTTGGTAAAGAGCGAGATGCAATCTTGGCCAAGTCGGCACCGCTGAAGGCAGAACGCGATAAGGTGCTTATTGAACGCGATGCGGCCCAAGCAAAGCTTCGTGACGTCAACGGCAGGATTAAGGAAGCCGAAACGGGCTTGTTTGAGATCGACATGGAACGCGGCGCAATGGCGCGGGCGCTAAACGGCAAGACGGGGTCGCCGGTCTAATGGCAAAGCTTTTCAATCTGGCCCGGATGTCGACAGCGACGACGGGCACGGGAACGATAACGCTTGGATCTGCGATCAGCGGTTTTTTATCGTTTGCGTCTGCTGGTGTTGCCGATGGTGACGTAGTTACCTATGCTATTTCGGATGGCGCCGCAAGCGAGATTGGTCGCGGCACGTATACGTCAAGCGGGACGACGCTAAGCCGAGATACGATCCTGACAAGCACTAACTCAGGGTCGGCGATCAGTCTAAGCGGGACGGCTCAAGTTATTGTGACAGCATCAGCGGAAGACTTAGAGGGTAGGACAAAAGGGTACAATTTTCTGTCAAACGGGGGTATGCGCATTTGGCAGCGCGGCACGTCTCTAGCCGGAGGAACGTCAAACGCAAATGACGTTTATACGGCAGACAGATGGATATTGCTCAGCGGGGATAGTGGCGGCAAATCGAACGATGTTGTTGACGTATCGAGGGATACAAGTGATAGGCCGGATGGTGCCTACGCATCATATAAGATGGATGTGCAAACCGCCTCAAAAAAATTTGGTATTTGCCAAATCCTTGAAGCGCGCGATAGCGGCCCGCTGCTAGGAAAAATAGTCACCTTGTCATTTTATGCAAAAGTTAATAGTGCGGCCGCAGGTCGGCTAGATAACATTAAAGCAGTTATTCTTTCTTGGAGTTCAACGGCTGACACCGTAACGTCTGATGTGGTTTCTGGGTGGGGTGCTGAGGACACAACGCCAACGTGGGCAACAAACTGGACCGCCGAAAATACTCCGGCAAATATTGGTGTAACAACATCTTGGGCTAGGTGTTCAGTTAGTGGTACCATCGACACGTCAAGTGCCACAAATGTCGCGGTGCTTATTTGGTCGGATGGTTTTACAGGAACCGTATCAGATACGCTACATTTAGCGAATGTTAAACTGGAAATTGGCGACGTAGCGTCAGATTATAGCGAGGTGCCACTTGGAGAAGATTTGATCAGGTGCAGTCGTTATTTTCGAAAATCCTTTGCAATCGACACAACCCCTGCACAAAACGCAGGAACAGTAAACGTATTAGCTACTCAAGGCTTCTCCGCGACAACGAATGCAATGTCTATGACCGTTGATCTTTATCCTGTGATGTTTGCAAGCCCGACAGTTACAACATACAACCCTTCCGCTGCCAATAATCAATGGCGTAACGCGTCAAATTCATCTGACATCCCGTCTGCTACGATTGGAGTGGGGTCAAGTTCTTTTGGTTTATACATCGCTGGAGCTGCAACAGTTGGCCACACGTACTATATTCATTACACGGCAGAAGCAGAACTTTAGGAGATCCGATGTATACAATATCAAACGGGTGTCTGATAAGAGACGCTGACGGCGCTTTTATCCCGCAAGATGCAAAAAATCGCGACTACGTAAAATACGTGTTGTGGGTGGATGCGGGTAATAGCCCGACCGTTGCAAGCACGTCCGTTAATGATGTTGTAATAGAGAGAACCCGCCGTCTTACGCTAGGCTTTGATTACGATTTTGGAGATGCGCGCGGGGTGCATCACATCGGAACATCGTCGGCGGATATGGAAGGCTGGAGAGACGTGATCGACTACGCTAACGCCCTTGTTGACCTTGGGGACACATTAACGCAAATCGCGATTGTCACCAATACGGGGCCGGCTCTTGTGACGGCCCCTGAATGGCAAGCCGTGATGTTGGAGGCGGCGGAGGTTAGGCAACTAATATGGGCCAGATCGTTTGCACTTCAGGCAATGAACCCGATTCCGTCTGACTACGCCGATGACAGCTACTGGACATAAGGCCGTTGCGGACGCGATTGAGGAACAGATTAAGCGCCGCAAGCAGGTCGAAAGAACGGTAGAGGTTCGCGAAGAAAAGTTGCCGGCTGATGTGGTGGACACGTTGGACGCCATGGCCAAAGCGGTACTTGATCTGCAAGCGCGCCTTAGATACGTCGAGACGCATGCAATAGCTGACATTAGGATCGTTGATAAGAAAGTGACAGGCTAATGCTTGGCCACGCAGCACTAGGCGAGTTCTCGCTAGGTCAAGTCGAGGCTGTTATTGTTAACGCGTACAGTGTGACCGCGTCGGCCGGAGCGTTTACACTAACCGGCGTGTCGTCAGGCTTGGCGATTGGATACAATCTTGTATCGGGTGCGGGCGCGTTCTCTGTATCCGGGCAAGCCGTAGGGTTTAAGCGTGACCTGGCCGTTATAGCGTCCACTGGCTCATTTTTATTTGGTGGTGTTGCGTCGGGCCTATTGGCCACGCGTGTGCTTTACCCGTCGCATCAGGTCAGCGTCACGCAACGCGCGCAATTTATGTTTGCCGCTCTTGGCGAAGTGGCGTTTGGCGAAGCGACGAATGTTGAGTCCGTACAAAATATCACATTTACGTTTGTTGGGCAGGATATCTTATTTGGTCTTGGCAAAAGCCTGCCATCGGACGTAGGAGCGTACACGCTTACAGGTAACGATGTTGGCATAACAGCCGACAGATTTTTGTCAGCTGATGTTGGCGCGTTCGCGTGGACAGGTCAAAACGCAGTTCTGAAGTGGGACCGCGTTGTCATTGCGGGCGTTGGTTCGTTCACAGTAACAGGGCCTGCCACCGATCTATCGAGACGTAGCAGGAAAATACTCGCGTTCCCGCGCAACGGTAGGGCCGGCGCGCAAGCCAAGGTTCGCGTTGGTCGACCATCCACGCAGGTAAAGGTGCATTGGGGATAGCATGCTTTCACCAGGACGCCATGCCGTCAACACAACGCTACGGCTAGCCGTGCAGTTCACGAACGACGACTACACAGACGTTGATCCGACAACGGTGACTCTTAAGATTTACAGCCCGGATGGCGATACGACAACGTATGTATACGGCACCAATGCAGAACTGGAACGCGACGACACGGGTGATTACTTCTGCGATTACGTCCCGGACGTTGCCGGGCGGTGGAACTACCGTTGGGAATCGACCGGGGACGGAACAGCGGTGGCGGTAGAGGGGCAATTCGTAGTGCAGGCGTCTGCGTTCTATGACGTTTCGTCTCGGAAGTACCAACTATGAAAACCGCGACAGAATTGGCAACGGCAGTGCTCCGTCACTTAGCTGTGGTGGACGCGTCCGAGACGCCAGACAGCGCAGACCTGACTTATGTTGAGGGCATCTATGATGACAAATGGGCGGAGTTGTCAGCTTACGGCAGCGAGTATACCTACTGGCCGTCGGCTGAAATACCGGATGCGGTCTTTCTCATCTTGCGCGACTTGATCAGCTTGGAAGTGAGGGGCGCGTTTGGCCAGCCCGTGTCGGCGCAAGAGCGGGAAGTTGAGGAAGCCTACATCCTGAAACGACTGAAGCGGCACGTGCAAATACCGACCGACAAGCTACCCAACAAGGCGGTTTATTACTGATGCCGCAAGTGCCCATTAGCCTCGGGGTGAGATCGAACAGCGGGCGATCAGACTTCGCGGCGCGGCTTGTGAACTGCTACGCGGAAGACGCTGGCGAAGAGGCGCAATCCAGGTGGCAAATCTACGCGTGTGACGGGTTCACGTCGTTTTCGACGCTCACCGGGTCGGGGGCTGGTGCTGTCCGTGGCATGCTCAACTTGGACGATACGACGTTGTACGTGGTGACAGGTGGCCGCGTTAATCGTGTCAATACCGGCGGTACGGCAACAGATATGGGCGCGGTCGCGACAAGCGGCATAGCGTATTGGGCGCGCAACAGACGGGATACGGACGCTGATGTGGCGTTCGTCACCTCTGATGCCGTGTTTAAGGTTTATCGGGCCAATTCGGACGTGACGCCATCGCTTGACGCTGCGATATCGTCCAGCCTGTTCAATTCGCTGTGCACGCTGGATGGTTATGCAATTATCACGGCGTCCAACGGCGAGTTTTACATTTCGACAATTGACGACTGGACCGCGTTTGATCCGGTCGATTACGTGCAAACGTATATGACGCTCGTGCGTGGCATCGTGCGCGGTCGAGACGTTGTTATGGCTGGCACGGGTCAAATGCAGTTCTGGCAAAACACGGGCGCGGCGGATTTTCCATTCGAGCGGGTCACATCGTCGCCGTTTGGCTGCTACGCCGGCGGCAGCATGGTGAACCTCGTTGCGTCAATCGATGGCGTGCTGGTCGAAACGGTTATTTTTATCGGCACGAACACGGATGGAGCCCCGGTCGGGGTCATGATGCTCGACGGCTATAGCGCGCGCAAGATCAGCCCGCCGGCCCTGGATAGGGTGATACGCGCGGAAGCCTCGCCGGCCGCTATCCGGGGCTCCACCCATACCAGCAACGGTCACGTGTTTTACACGTTGTGCGGCACGGATTGGTCATGGGAATATGACGCGACAACCGGATTTTGGCACGAGCGCACAAGCTCCGGCATTGCTCGCTGGCAGATCGCAGACGCCATTGAGTTCAACGGCGGCACGATCTTAGGGCATTATTCCTCCGCCGCACTCTATCAGATGTCAACGAGCATCACGCCGGGAAGCGCGACGACGGTCAGTCTCCGGCATTCAGACGACAGGGGCAACACCTGGACAAGCGCGCGAACAAAGGCGATTGGCGCGAGCGGGGATACAACCACGCGGGTTAAATTCAACCGGCTTGGCCAGTCGAAAGAGGATGGCAAGGTTTTTGAAATCGCGTTGTCTAATGCGGTAATCGAGAACGCAACGGGTAATGCTATGACGGTGGTAACGCCGCCAGTGCATGCCTTCCCGAATCCGATGCGGTTCCACGCGTTTTATGTTGACACCACGCCCGGCGTTAGCCTGACATCGGCATCAAAGGGCGCTCTAGCTTTGTCGGTGAATGCGGAGGCTGTCCGTGGCTGACACAACGAACGCCCTTCCCTCGATCACTGAGCCCGTTGTTGACCGGGCGAGGCGGTGGAACCCGCTTTGGTATCGGTTTATCAAGCCGTTGCTCGAGACGGTGAGATCGTCGGAAAACGCCATATCAACGATTACAACGACGGTAGACGAGGTCGGCGCGAAGTGGGGCGTTGATGTCAACATAAACAACCGTGTTACGGCAGCGATCAAGCTGGATGGGTCAGCAACGGAATCAAGCTTTGGCATTCTGGCTGACAAGTTTATCGTTGTTCACCCTGCGGATGATCTGACTGAAGTTCAGGCGTTTGTTGTCGGTCTGGTCAATGGTGTTTCGACGGTCGGCATCAACGGAAACCTTGTCGTGGACGGGACTATTCTCGCACGTCACATCGACGTTGACAGCCTCGACGCTGTATCAGCTGACGTTGGCACCATAACGGCCGGTGTTCTTCAGTCATCTGATGGAAACTTCGTCATTGACCTGAACAATAAAACCATCACGATAACAACATGACGATGCGGCTGAAATGTGATGGCGTGACAGGAAAGGTGGCCATATACGACTACACGGCAGGCAACGATAATCCGTTCACTGATCCAACGAACAACATCTCACGGCTGAAGTTCCATTCTGATCTCGACAGCATCAGCGTAATAGCAAAGGTGACAGGAACGATTACCCTGCCGGCGATGTCGGCGGGCGCTTTCAGGTCGGCGGCAACAAACGTTTATGCACATGGCCGTGGGGCGATTCCATATGTGGAGGGTCGCATTACATCGATTGGCGGCAGTGGTGTTGATTGGGCGTTTCTCGGCAGCGTGCCTGTGGTGGATGGAACCGCAGCACTAGGCGGCGACACGCTAAACACAGGATATCAGCGCATTCTACACCTTGGCGCCAATTCAACCTACGTCATCATCAACGAGATGTCACAAGCGCGTGGGATCTGGCCGGCCGTAAATATCGGCTATGAAATCTGGGTAACGGACGTGACGCTATGACGACAACGGTTTCAATCAGTCCAACGCGCGTTATCCTTGGGGGCGGCAAGTTCGACACGAACAATGATTATGTGCGGACGGATGCAAGCGGCGTTGCAATGGCTGAAGGTCCAACGTGGTATGTAACGCTTTCTGGAAACAACGGCATTAACTGGCGATGGTCAACGGGGCTCAATGCGAAATCGTTTGCATACCCCGGCGACTCAGCCCCGACAACGAACCCCAGTTACGTTCGGGTGACGGTCTAGCATGGGCTTTTTTGCGTCTGCCGGTCGCATGATCCTGTCGGATGGGGCAGGCAATGCAAAGCTGGACACGGACGAAGGTTATTTTATTGCCGGCAGTACGTTGACCGGGACGAAGGCTTTATCTGGTCACACGGCAACACAGCAGAACGGCAGTTATACCAACGTCAACGTAACGACGGCGCATTATCTTGGCGCGTCGTCATCTGACGCAACACAAGTGCGGGGTTCGTTTTTCGTCACCACAAGCGACGGCAGGGGGCTGCATAACATCGGGTGGTTCAATGCCGGCGGAACCTACGTGCATTTGTTCTTTGCGACACAACCGGCCGTATCTGCTTATGCAGGGTATACGTTCTATGTGTCCGGTGGCGGCGTATATCTGCAAGAACGTGTAGCGATGATCGCCCCGCCGTTCATCTTTGGTGACAGTCCAGCACTTGTAAGAAGTATCACGATCACAGCGCCGACATTCCAGTATAATCTGTTTGTTGGCAAATTCGTTTGAGGGCCTGAAATGGGACTGTTTGACAGCTTCTTTGGCAAATCGCAACGTCGCGATATGGCTACGGCGAACGCTGATGCACAAAGCTATCTGAATAATGCCTATGGGCAGGCAAGCGAGGCTCTGAGGAACGCCACGACGGGCGGCCGTGAGGACATCAACACGGGCTATGATTCGGCCGGAAATTTCATCAACGCCGGCATCACGGGTGCGACTGGAGCCATCAACACCGGCTATGACGCGGCCGGCAACAATCTGCGGGATCTGTTCGGACAGGCCCAGGCGTCGGTTCAAGGGGGCTATGATCGCGCGGCAACGACCCTTGATCCGTTTATTCAGGCAGGCTACGGCGCGCAAGGTCTTTACAGCAACGCGCTGGGCATCAATGGCAGGCCATCGCAAGAGGAATTCTATTCAACGTATGCGGAGAATGATCCGTTTCGGGCATTCCGCGACAGCCTTGCAAACAAGCAGTTGATGTCCCTTTACAACGCGCGTGGGCTAGGCGGGTCTGGTCGAGAATCGCTTGCCTTGTCGCGGGCATCACTGGAGCGTGGGTCGCAGGATCTCAACTCTTACCTTGATCGATTGTCCGGCCAGGCCAATCAGGGCGCTGGCCTTGCCAATCAGCTTGCAGGGTACGGCATGCAGACGGGACAAAGCCTAGCCGGTATCCAGACGGGGCTAGGCCAAGGGTTGAGCAATCTCGACGTGGGGCGCGGCTCCGCAATCAGCAACATCCAGATGAGCGGCAATGCGGCGTTGGCGAACAACGCAACGTCACGCGGGACACAGCTTGCAAACTACGGTCAGCAGAACGCGAAAAACCTGTCCGATCTGATTTATGGCCAAGGTCAGCAACTCGCGTCCAACCGGATCAGTTACGGCAACGCGTTGGCAGGGACGCGGAACACTGGGTTGAATAATCTGATGAGCCTGGCAGGCACAGCCATGAAGGGTTATTCAACGCTTTATCCGAACAAACCTCAAGCGAGGGTCTAACGCATGGTCGCCCTGATGCGCCTTCCTGGGTACAACCCAGGCAACCAGCTGCTTGACCTGAGCCCGATCAACCAGGGCTTTGACGCGATCAACCAGCGGCGTCAACGAGACATCACAAACGCGCGTGCTGATGAGCAGATGGGCATGCAGCGCGAACAATTCGGCATGCGAAAGCAGCAATTCGAATCGCAGCAGAAGGCCATGCAGGTCAAGACGCTGGCCAACCGTGCCTCGGTCATCGAGGGGATGCCGGAAGGGCAAAGGCAAGCCGCGTGGCAGCGCATGGTGAAGGCTTCGCCGCAACTTGCGGGTGCACTGCAGGAAAACGGCGTCGATCCGAATGACCACGTTGCAGGGCCGCGCATGATCATAGCTGAGGCAGGGCAATATGATCCGCTTGGGACGAAGATAAAGCAGGCGCAGATTCAAAGCCTGCAATCTCAAACGGGCCTTCGTAATGCACAGGCCCGATACTATGGCGCTAAATCGAAACCTCAAACGGCAACGGCGGCTCCAGATATCGTGGCGCAAGGATATGGCCTAGATGCAAACGACAACATCGTGAGGCCGGGACAAGGCCAAGCAACGGGAGCAGTGCCATCTGTTGCGCCGGATGCGTTTGAAGGCCCGCGCGTTGATGCACGCGAACTGATGCCACAAGGCCCGAATGTTCCCGGTGTTGGGTATATGCAGCCTCCTATGAAGCTGGGCGGTCCAACCGACGACTTGACAGTGACGCGCGAAGATAGCGGGCCTATGGGCGTTCAAGTTGCGCAAGCCGGTGATTCTGCATCGATTCCGGGCGCACCGTCTTTGATGGAACAGTCGAAAAATTGGATGCTTGGGCAAGTGGGTGTCACATCGCCGGAAGTGCCCGGCATCGTAACGGATGCCGGAAGAAATAGGCGCATGGATGTGAACGCCACGCGGCAGATGCAAGGGCAGCGCGTCTTGCAAAGCGCCACGCCGGAACAGCAGGAGCGGTTGAAGCGGTATGTTGAAACGCAACGTCTTTGGACGTATGCGAACGGAAGGCCGGCAAGGTCAGGCTACTTTTATGGTGTTGACGGAAGAGAGCAGGCCCTAGCAGAAAAGAACTACAAAGGCGACAAGGAAACGCAGGCCGTCGCCAACATGCACTTAAAAGCGATTGGAAATGCAACCAAAACGTTGCTTGGTGCACCTCTAGGGCTTCCTCAAAGGGCGTTCCAAGGTAGCATCAACCAAGGTGAGATAGGGCAAGCGTTTTCGGATCTTCGTCAGGCGTCAATGGGCATAGCTTATGCGTTGTCTGGAAAGACAGTGGCCGTGGCAGAAATGAAAAATTTTATGGATGCTTACGGGCCTCAGCCTTTTGACAGTGCGGACAGGATCAAATCAAAAACACAACGTCTGAAAGCGTTTTATGGAACGCTTTTGAGCGCCGTGAAGGGCGGCGAAAGTTACGAGCAGGCATTTTCCAAGGCATCCGCTGGAATGGGTGCGGGAACTCTACCCGGTGAGAAACCGGAAAAAGAAGATTTGCGCAATCTGTCAACGGAAGAACTACTTAAGAGGCTTGGCGGTGGCTGATACTCAAGTTTTGGACATATACCAAGAGCTGCTGAGTCGTAACGCTGTGCCGCCGCAGCACAAGGACACCGTTGATGAACTCGTGCGGCGTGGCGTGCTTACTGGCGCTTCGCAACAGACACCAAAGCCGCAGCAGCAGAACGTTGGAACCGGAGAATCATTTCTCCGCAACATGAACAATGCTCTCACGTTCGGATGGTATGACCCGCTCGTAGCAGGTGCAAAGTCTGCGTTGACCGGCAGCGATTTCAAAGAAACGCGCGCACGTGAGGACGCCAGAACGGCGGCAGCGCGCCAGAACATCCCAGCGCGCGTCCTTGGCGAAACAGCGGGTATGACCGCGCAAGGGTTGGCTTCTTTGCCGAGGCAAGCTGCTGTAGGGTCAGTGGCTGCGGCACAAGAGGCGCTGCGCCCCGTCGTCTCTGGCGCGCAAGCCTTTATGGAGGGGCTGCCGACAGCATTGCGATACGGCGGGGCCTATGGTGCTGCGCAAGGGCTCGGATCAAGCCGCGCCGACACAACGGCCGGTCAGGTTGGCGATCTGGCAAGTGGTGCGGCTGGCGGCGCCGCCATGGGTGCAGCAGGATACGGCGCTTTGTATGGGCTCGGAACCGGCATGGCGCGGCTCCAAAGGGGGCAAGAGGCCCGGCGCGATGCCAACGCCGCACGATTGCAAGAAATGCGCGATGCAGGCGTTTCCGATCCGTTGCCGGCAACCGTATCCGACAATCGGCTGTTGACCGGTGCAACACGCGTGTCGGAAGTGACGCCGGGCGGCGCAACCATCAGCGCGCGCGCTGCGCAAGGCGTTGGGCAGGTCCAGAACCGTTTGAGAGATACGCTAGCGCAGCCGGTTGGCGGCCGCGAAACAGGCGATCTTGGCCGTATGGTTCAAGATGATCTCCGCTACAATCTCACACGTCGTTCGCGCTCGTCTGATGAAATCTCTGGCATGACGCGGCAGGATATCGAGGCGTTTACAGGTCCGGTGACAGATGACGGTTTCATGCCGCCACGACCGCGCGTTGACCCGATCCCACCGCGCCCTGTTCAACCCATTCAACCGCGCGATATAGGGCCTGAGCCGGCGCCGCCACAAGCACAGCAATATGTGCGGCAGTTCAGTTCGCAGCTTGACGACATCAATGCCCGCATTGACGCATCCGTCGCTGAGCACAATGCAATTGTACAAGGCGTAAGCCAGCAGCGGTCCAACATCAACAAAGCCTTGGCCGATGCGGGGATTGTTGAAGTAAGGCCAACCGGGCAAGGGTTTACGGCTCGATTGTCGGATGGTCGGGTTGCTGAAATATCCGGCCGCGTCTCGCCTGATCAGCTTGGCTTGTCGTCGGATCAGTACCTTGCCGCGCAAAACGCAATCAGGGGTATTCGCGATCTTGATTCAGTTCAGGCTGAAGCATTGAAGCGCGTGGAAGAAATTCGGGAACTCCACGCGCAACGGGGCTCACTGGAAACACATTTCCGGCAAGCACAGGCACAAGAGGCCGGGCAACAAACGTCATTCCAACGGCAGAGGGCAGACTACCAAGCACGCCAGACACAGGCCGCACGCGAAGCCTCTGAAGAAACCGCGCGATTGCAGGAACAGGCGCGATTGCGGGCAGATGCCGAGACGCGCGCGGCGCAACAAGCGGCGGAGCGTGCATATCAAGAGCGGGTTGATTCCGGTGATGTAGGTTTCAGGGCTGGCCGCAGTCGTGAGACGTACCCGACAGAGTTTGATGCTGCATACGAGCTAGCAGGACGGGAAACGCCGCGCGTCCAGTTCAATCCTCTTGGTACGCGATACGCTGAATCTTCCACGTCACGGTTGATGCAGGATGTTGCGCGCGAAGCAAAGCAGTCAAGGGCTTTGCGTGGTTTCACTGGCAGCATATATGCAGATGACGGAACATTAAAGCCAGCGTTTGTTGGTTTTTTGCGAAACCGTATTGGCGATGATCTTGCATCACGTTTTACCGATATTGCCGCCGCTCGCTATCGCGGCGCAGCACAGATGGGGCCGGCAGGCGTCAAACGGTTGCTTTCCGATATCCGCCGCGCTGCACGTACAGCCGAGCGACCGCCCTTCCCCGGAACGCCTCGCACGGAAGATGCCGCCATTCTGAGGCGGATGGAAGGCGCTCTGCGTGAGGATTACTACCGCGTTATTGGCCAATCCGGCGATGCCGGTCAAGGACCGCGCGCCGTATCGATGATGCGTAGTGTCGACCAGCAGTACGAACGCTACATCAACGAATTGCGTCGTCCTCTTAGCCGTATTTTCGGCGAGAATGTGGAACCAGTCCAGGCCATGGACCGCCTGGCGCGGGCGGCACGTGATGGCGAGGTTGCGATTATCGGTCCCTTTATGCGGGTGATGTCGGAAAAGTCAGACCCAAATCGTGGCGTTGCGGCTTTGCTGATGCATATGAGCGGCGGCGGACGCGACATGCAGCAGTTCATCACGGCCTATCGCAGCCTGCCAGACGCAACGCGGCGCGCGATGTTTGCCGCGCCAGAGGCCAGGGCGTTGCAAACGCAGCTCGATCGCTACGCCACCGTTGGCGAGCGCTTGTTGCGCTATACGAACAGCGACAGGCCGCGCCCTGCGATTGATCCAACGCGATTGTCGCACATTGTAACGGTTGCCGGCGTGTGGGCACACTTGCCGACTGTTTTGGCTGGCGTTGCTGGGAACGCGGCGTTGTCGCGTGTGCTTTCCAGTCCGCGCCTGTTGCGCTGGATGACAACGTTTCCAGAGGCAGCACGGGGTGGGTTTGAAACGGCACGGTTCCGGCGGCATTTGGCGGCTCTAGGTGGGCTTGCCGGCAATGATCAGGACAGCAAGCAAGTAACGTCTGCTCTCAAGCGTGCTGTTGCCGCAGCAATAAGCAATCCGGCAAATGCTGCATTTGGTGGTGAGAATGCAGAAAATGCGCCGTCGGATGCTCTTGAGCGAGCGCAGAAGATGATTAAAGACGGCGCGAATACTGACAGCGTCTGGAAAGACACCGGATGGATGAAAGGAAAAGATGGCAATTGGCGCTTTGAGATTGACGACAGAGAGGCAACGGTGGAATTGCCGGATTTAACGAAGTTGCCAATGACAAAGGCAAGGGCGGGATGGTCTCCGGGGCGTTCAGCCACTTTAGGGGACGTATTCGACCACGAAGGGCTATACGGAAACTATCCAGATATTCGCGGATCTCGCGTCGTGTTTGCAAAGCCGCGTGAGGATGGTCTTGAGGGTCAATATTTCCGGGATAAAAATTCGTTTGTTCTTTATGTCGATAGCCGTTTGCGCGGCGATGCGTTGAAGTCAACAATACTTCATGAGATTCAGCACGCAATCCAAGATATCGAAGGCTTTGATTATGGTTCGTTCAAAGCGATCTATGACAAGCGGCCCGGAGAGATCGAATCAAGCGAGGTTGAAAAGCGTATAAACATGAACCCAAAACAACGGCAAATGACCTTGCCTGGACTGGTCGTGAGGTGAGAAATGGCACGTAATCCTCTACATGGTCGCGGTAGTGAGTATTTCTCCAGAACAAACCCGAATGATATGTACTACCCGCAAAGCGGCGATTACTACCTTGATCAGACAGGTGTAACCGGCAGCGGAATGTCTAACCCCATGTTGCCGGAAGGGTACCAGAACAACCTCATAGAATTGCAGCCTGATGCGTACAGATACAATCCTAGGCTTCCTGATCCGCGCATGCCGTCGCCGTCTTATCAAGCGATGTATCCTCGGGGCAGCCGTCCCAATGAAGTTCCGTCTGGTGCAGGTGGCGACGGCTTGAACGATGGCAGAGAACGTAGGGATCTTCCACGCAACAGCGGCAACAATCTGATGCAATTGGCGCAAGTCAATCCCAACACGTATGCTGATCAGTATGTTGATCAAAGCATGATGCCGCAAGAAAATGATCGTAGTGTATGGGCGCGGCAACCATGGCCCATGCAACGGGGAACGCCAGGCGGTAGAGCTTGGGATATGCTAACGCGGATTCAGCCGGATGGCCGCAGTGTTCGAGGGCATCACTGGGGAGAAGGATGGCCGGGGCCGCATATGCCGTTGCAGCAAGGGGAAACCTCGCCGGATCTGATGCGTTATCGAATGTTTGTCGAGCAATACGGACGTGAACCGACAACCGACATGGAAATACAAATGATATATGGCGACGGACCGTAAGTCGTTGCAACATGGGCCGAGCAATGCAGATATCTCAGCGCGGTCTTGACCTGATCTACCATTTCGAAGGCAAGCTAAAGAAGCTGCCGGATGGTCGGTACAAGGCGTACCGTTGCCCGGCCGGCGTCTGGACGATTTATGCGGGGTGTACGGAAGGTGTAAAGCCTGGCATGATCGTGACCGAGGACGAAGGCGAAGCCATGTTCCGGGGGGAGCTGGCCAAGTTCGAGAAGGCCGTTGAGCGGCTCGTCACGTGCGACATGAACCAGTGCCAGTTCGACGCGCTCGTGAGCTTCGCCTACAATGTAGGCGTCGGCGGGCTCAGCAAGTCATCCGTGTTGCGTCATTTCAATGCTGGCCGATTAGATCAGGCAGCGAAGGCGTTCCTTTTGTGGAACAAGGGCGGCGGTCGCGTACTCAAGGGCCTGGTGCGGCGGCGCGCTGCCGAGGCCGCGCTGTTCCTCGACAAGCCAGACGAGCCGGAAATCGAAGCCGAGCCGGACATGCCTCAGGCAGTGGAGCCAAGCCCGGAGAAACCGAGCCGCACGACTGTCAGCGTCGGCACGGGCGTTGCCGTCACTGGCGTCGGCGGGGCGATTGCTCAGACAAAAGAAGCCACCGAAGTCGCCAAGCAGGTCAAGGACGTGGCCCCGCCCTGGGACAGCTACGCCTGGCCGGCGGCCATCCTCGGGGCAGCGCTGATTGCGGCAGTGGTGCTGCTACGGAGGCGATCATGATCAGCATTCTTGCCGGTCGCGGCCTGTCGATTGTCGGCGTCATCACAGCCGCGCTGCTAGCGCTGTGGGGCTGGGGATACAGCCAGCAAGTCAAGGGCGTGAAAAAGGAGCGTGCTCGCGTGGAAGCCGTAGGAAAAAAGCTCAATGCGAAGGCAAAGCGCGCTGCTGATCGTGCTCGGACTGATCCTCGCCGGGTGCTCTCAAAATACATCCGCGATTGACCCGCGACTGCTCTGTGACACGTGGTGGCCGATTTACCCCAGCCGGCGCGATGTGCTGACCGACGGCACGGCCGAGCAGATCGCCGGCAACAACGCATCGAATGAAAGCATCTGTGGCGCGCGTCCTGCCCCGCCTAAAAGGATCGCATCCAATGCTCGTTGACATCCACGCGACTGTGCAAACACCGCTGACGGTCATGTTATGGATGATGGCCGGCATGTGGTTTGCGCGGGCGCGGGCCTTTGGCACTGAGACGCTGCCGCGCATTGGCCGTCTCAGTCAGTATATGCTAGCCGTTTTTTTTGTTTGTCTGGCGGTGAAACAGCAGTGGTGGTCAATCCGCTGGCACCTGCTGGCCATGGGCTCGGACGGCATTGCCGACGCCATCCAGGTTTATGGTCTGCTGATACCGATCGTCGCAAATCTGGTCGGTATGTTTGCCGGCGCTGTTGTGCTGGCCATCGCGAGCAGGCCGTTCTTCGGGCGCTGGAGCGGCCATATAGTCGGAGGAACAGTTTGCTGTCTGCTACTGGTCGGCGCGTATGTCACTGGGCTCGGGCGGTGAGGCGATGACCATTGATGATCGATCCATCACAGAGGCCGTCGTCAGGCTACGACTGGCGAACAATGGTCAGCATGGCGCTCTGGGGCGTCACGGGCCAAAACGGCCTGACCGGCACGAGCAAAGATCACGAAGTGAGAATCAAAAGACTGGAGGCCTTCCAGAGCGAAATCCAGACCGTGAGGGAAATTGCCCGCTGGTGCCTACTAGGTCTGTCAGCGGTCATCGGGTGGCTACTGACAGAGCCCGCCGCAAAAGTAATCGGGGCGATCTTGCGATGAGGGACACGGTATTCTGGCTCGCTGCTCTGATGACGGTTTCAATTCTGACGGCCACGCTCACGATCAAAATTGTCGAGGCACTGCATTAGGTCTCCCGGTTTGAAGTGACATTGCGAAGCGCCTCACGCACAAAGCGTGCGGCTTCCGATTTGGTCACTGTTTCGCGCCCGTAGTACGACCCCCAAGTGTCGATTAAGCGCACCGCCTCATCGACAACCTTAGCTGCGACATCGCCCTGGCGCTCTGCGATGCGGGTTTCCATCGTCGCAACAGCGGATGGTGACACCACACCGAGCTTAGACGTAATTTTGAACGTCCTCCTGAGCTCATCCACAGATGAACGTGCATACGTGATGAACCCACCTTTCAGCAGTTCATCAGCGAGCCGATGGGCTGCATCTCTTTTGACATGCTCGTCATAGCCGGGTTCGTTCACGAATTCGGCGGCACACGTCGCACGCGCATAGACGAGGGCAATTCGCTCATGCTCAACCTTCGGCCCGCATTGAGGGCACGCAAACGTCCTGGACGTTTCTGCAGGTTTCGCCGTGATTTCTCCCGAATCTGAATAGACCGCAGGAACGCGCCCATATACTGGCAACCGGATCTTGCCGGCGCCGCTGCAAATATCGCAATCGTGTTGCGCCATGGGCCTTACTCCGTCACTTCTTGATGCAGCGATTCCAGCGCGGCAATGATGAGTGCGGCAATGCGAGTGTATGCGGCGTTCCTGGCGGCGCTATCGGCGGCGCTCAAGGCGGCGCTCCAGGCGGCGCTATCGGCGCTCCTGGCGGCGCTATCGGCGGCGCTCAAGGCGGCGCTCCAGGCGGCGCTATCGGCGCTCCTGGCGGCGCTCCTATCGGCGCTCCAGGCGGCGCTCCAGGCGGCGCTATCGGCGGTCTGTAGGCGATCCGAGTGCACCGAAACGAGAGTAGGCTAGGAGAGGATCGAATGGACAAAAATCGATGGAGCGATTGGCCGAACCAACTGCATGCCGCTGTGGTGTCATCGACTTGCGCTTGTGATGTGAAAACGTGCTGGTCATGCGGTCCTACGTCGTTCACGCACGGGCGGCATGATGTCGTCAATACGAAGGTCTATATCTGCCTCAATAATTTCTGCGATGTCGTCAAACAGCGTGCACGCCTGATGATGCGGCATGGCGTCAAATGACATCGATTTAGGCGCAAACACATGAAGCCGCGTGCCGCTTGTTTTCGTAAAGTGCCATTTGCCAGCCTGGGCATAGGCGGCAGCAATCATCACGACGGCAGCAGCTGGCTCTGTATCGGCTAGATCGATGGTCTGAACCGTGTGATAGGACGCCTTGCAGATCAGCCATGCGCGTAGGTGTTCCTCGGATTCGGGCATAAACTCGTGCGCCTCCGGCCAGTGATCGTAGGCCGCCCGGATCATCGCAAACGCGCGTCGGTGCTGGGGCACCGAACGCAATTTGCGTGGCGGCGGCTTGTCTAGCTCGCATCCGCAGTGGGGGCAAAGCGTTATCATTTCTTGCATCCCAAAACGTATAGTTTTTCCCGCCGTCTCATGCGTGACTTCACGCTCCTAACAAACTCAATGTGTACATCCAATAACAAGCAAATCTGCTCGTTTGTCAGCCCGCGATTAACAAAAAACTCGATTAACTCAGCCGTCTGCATGATTGTGAGGCTAAGGCGGACCCGATGTGCACCTTGGCTGCTAGCCGGAGGATCGCGCGGTTTGTCTCCCATGTCATTCAGGGTCCTCAGCCGCTAGGTCAGATTGTCATCTGGACTTAATGCGTATAGTTTGAAACTGATTACTAAGCTCAGCCCCAGGGATGCGGTCGCCCTTAATCAAAGCCTTTTTAATTTCGATTTTGTTCGGTTCAGGGTCTTTTGTGCGCATCCATTGCGCCGGTATTTTTGTTTCATCTGTAATGACTACGGATGGCGGGCTAGCTTGCAGGAAAATTGTTGATTCTGCTGTCTCAATCTTGCGCTGGCCCGTCGCTTCGAGGGCCAGCAGTAAAGCGCTATCTATAGCAATTAAAGCCATTTTGTAACGGTATCTGCGTGCTTCGAGATCATTTGACCTGTCGTCAATAGCCTTGATCATAGAGTGCAGATCATTGCGCCGATTGATGGCTTGGTCAATGACTGATGCTAAATTGGTTTCGCCCTCGATCACGATTGAAACCATGTCATCGTCTATATCGTGGGTTTGTCGGAGCTGCCGCAAAATGTTTTCTGCGGTAGCTACTTCGGCTTTAATTTTAGTGATGTTCATATCCGGTGCCTTAAAACGGGATATCGTCCGAAATGTCGGCTGCCGGAATTGTTGTCCGCACAGGCGCAGAGCCATTACCAGCAAGCGGTTGCACGGGTGCGGGGTGCGCAGGCTTTTGTGTCGTCGAATTTGCAATAGTCAACTCAACGCGAATAGCGTCGACGATACGCCCTTGGAACTCTACCCTAGCAGGATAAAGGATGATCGGCTTGCCTTGCCAGTCGTCCGTTTCCCATCCGTGCATTTCCGCAATTATCGATGCGTTGGTCTTGTTCAAAACAAGGCCACGATCTTTGCCCATAAAGTAGCATACAGGTTTGTGATCGCCGCCAATCTCCTCCATTGCAACATGACTAACCATGACGCTGATTTTGCGCCCCTGCAGGTCTGCTGCTTTGATGTACTGGCCTGGAAATGCTGATCCGATGTTCATGAGTTTTTCCTTTGTTGATGAGTATGCGCGTCGACCCGGCCCCGCTCCGGGTCGACGCCCGCCCTCTAAACCGTAGCGTAGTCAGCTGCCGATGCGGCAATGGACAGCAGCAGAAGCACGACGCCGATTGCAATAAGTGCTACCCCGATAATTGCCATATCATTCCTCATCCGCATGTCTGTACGCCTGTACTGTGCTGCTACCGTCGTCGTGCTGATCGTCGGGCCAGATCACGTCAATGCCAAGGTCCGTCGACATCCGCCGCCAGATGTCCTGATCGTCACGCATGCCCTTAAGCAGTTTGTCCTTTTCCCTACCGAGGCGGTCAACACGCTGTTCGGCTTCCTTTCGGTGTTCATCGAGCGCATGCAGAATATGCCCTATTTCACCGTCAATTGCTTGCGCTTCGTGCCGCTTTTCAACGATGCGCTTGTACACATCAGCCACCGCCCTGTTCGGTATGCTAACAACTTCGGCTCGCTCGCTCCTGCTTGTGTTTGGCACGCCGTCAACGAGCCCTCTGATCCATCCGGCCATGTGCTATCCTCTCGCTGTCTCATACACGCCGCTGTCGTTACCCTTGCTGTGTCCAATGGCATCCCGTCGCGCTTCCCAGCGCGTGCGGCGAGCCAGTCCTATTGTTCGCGTGGCCTCGTGCACAAAATAGTAGCATCCGACACCGACATTGCCGTTGCCGATTTCGCCCCATTCTGCACCGACTTCGTAGCCATCAGGCAGGCGCTGATTGGGTGCCCAATAACAGACGCGCCAGATTGAATCCGACCCCATGATTTACCCCCGCATGTCCCATTTGTCCCGGCTGCGATTGTCCATATGGCGCAACAGCCGCTTGTGCCTCTGCCCGTCGCGCCAGCTCATCCATGCGTCGACGGCTAATCCTGCTATAATGATGGCCGCGAGCAGAGTGGAGATGATCAGCCCCATGATCTCAGTCTCAGTCATGGTTCCGACCTCGCTTTTTCGCTCGCCGCGCTTCGGCGTCTGCCGCCAGCCATCCGGCGATGTACGATGACGACTTGGTCTTGGGCTCTTTACCGCCCCAGCGTTTTACAGCATACCCCCAATTGTATTCCTCGTGCCGTTTTCGGGCATGGCCGTATCGTGGAAGTGGATGTTTGTGGTTTGCCTTTGCCATGGTTTTCCCCGCGATACTGATAATGATACAACCGGGCGGGCGAGGCCACCCCCCGCTATCGTGCATCGCGAGTTACGCTACGCACTGCCTCAAGCCCGCCCGGTATTCGCTCCGCCGCTATGGAGAGTTCGCAGCGGAGGAATCCTGTTCCCTGACGAGACCTGTGATGAGATCTTCAGCGCGCGTCACGTCCGGTTCGAAGCTGTCTGGGTCTGCAAACGACTTCAGGATCCACGCCAGATAGGCTGCCTGGGTCCCATTCTCCACGATGATTTCTATCTCGGAGACTCCAAAATCAATGATGACCGCGTGCGCTCCGCCCTTATTATGAGCGTATACATCAGTCGCTGATTTTAAGTGGAGTGTGACATTCATGATGTTGCCTCCTCTTACAAAA
>Ga0208644_1000379_pt1 | contig 36593 bp, 50 predicted proteins | sample VirMetDEL_Nov_18_FD_184517 | JGI IMG/M metagenome (GOLD analysis project Ga0208644, IMG submission 184517) | Aqueous microbial communities from the Delaware River and Bay under freshwater to marine salinity gradient to study organic matter... | ecosystem: Environmental > Aquatic > Marine >...
AGATGATGGATTTCTATATTAACTTCACACTTGATGAGGAATTTAACGAAACCGTCCAGTCACCTATTCATGAAGATTTCTCCTATGCTTCTTTTAGTGAAGGGGAGAAAATGAGAATTGACCTTGCTCTGCTCTTTACTTGGAGAGAAGTTGCAAGAATGAAGAACTCGGTCAATACAAATCTTCTGATTATGGATGAGGTGTTTGATAGTTCACTTGATGGATTTGGAACAGAAGAGTTCCTTAAGATTATTCGTTATGTGATTAAGGATGCAAATATCTTTGTCATCTCTCACAAGACTGGACTTGAGGACAGATTTGAAAGTGTCATAAAGTTTGAGAAAGTCAAAGGTTTTTCCCGTATGGTGGTCTGAACCACTCAAGAACAATGCAAGTCCCAAACTGGAAGCACCATTCCAAGAAAGAACAGAAACGAAAACTTAAACCGCAGGCACTCCGACAAGCAAAGGCACGTCGCCAAGCACTCAAGAAGCGTCTCAATCAACGAGACGCTTCTTTTCTATAAATATCTAAAAAGTATTTGTGTAAATGAAAACCTTCCAAGAGTTTGTTTCTGAAATGTCTTATCAAGGAATGAGTAAAGATAAAGAAAGAAAGATAAAGAAACAAATAACTGCTGCTAAAAAGTTGGAAAAAGAAGCATCTCAAAAAGGTGATTTTGAGACAGCAACAAGGCATAATGAAAGAAGTAGAGCAATGAAAAATAGGGTAAAGAGAAGTGATTTATCCTTCTAAAACGAATGAGGTCAAAAGACCTCCTTTTATAAATAATAGTGTATAGTGCGTGTCCCAAAAATGAGTAATCAATATTATACTTATGCTTGGTTAAGAGAAGATAGGACACCTTACTATATTGGAAAGGGGATTGGAAATAGAGCATATCGTGCTCACAGAAGAGGTGATAGTTATATTTCTGCTCCACCAAGAAATAGAGTAATATTCTTAAAGACAAATCTAACAGAGTTTGATGCTTATAAACACGAAAACTATATCATTAGCGTTCTTGGTATAAAAGAAGATGGTGGAATATTAATCAATCTGTCTTATGGTGGTGAAGGAAGTTCTGGTAGAAAACCAAGTGAATATTGTATTCAAAGAATAAAAGAAACAAACACTGGAAAAACTCTTACAGAAGAGCACAAGAATAAAGTTTCTCAACAAGTATCACAGAGAAGATGGTGGAACAATGGTGAAGTTGATAAACATACTATTGAATGTCCCGGTGATGGTTGGGTTCTTGGAAGATTATTCAATACTAAAAGTGAAAAGTATAAAACAAAAGAGTTTCGTGAAAAGTCAAGGAAAAACAATCTTGGTAAAAATGTTAGTGATGAAACGAGAAAGAAACAAAGTAAAGTAAGAATAGGAAGAAGGTGGTGGAATGATGGTGAGAAAACGAAGTTATGTTATGAATGTCCTGGTGATGGGTGGGTCTTGGGGAGACCAGGACACTTGATAAACTGACCCACCCTACAAACTTTTAGGGATTTCGTGCTCTATAATAAGGACATAACGCACAACCAAAATGCCCGTTAATCACGAAGTTAAAGGAATGCTCGCCAAACTTATGGCGACAGAAGATATTGTTGTTGAGCACAAGAAAGTGGAGACTGCCTGCTTTAATGTCCACACTCGTGTTCTGACGCTTCCTCTGTGGAAGAAAGCGAGCAATGTTGTCTATGATTTGCTTGTCGCACACGAATGTGGTCATAGCATTTTCACACCTGATGAGGATTGGTTGGATACTGTAAAGGTTCCTCATCAGTTTGTGAATGTTGTTGAGGATGCCCGCATTGAGAAACTGATGAAGCGTAGGTATGCTGGTCTATCTAAGACTTTCTTCAATGGTTATAAAGAACTGAATGAAGATGATTTCTTCCAGATTGCTGATGAGGATGTTTCTTCTTTCAATCTTGCAGATCGTTCTAACCTTTACTTCAAAATTGGTAACTTCATCACTCTAGATTTCAAACCAGAAGAACAGGAAATCATTAACCTAATTAATGCCTGTGAGAGTTTTGCTGATACTCTGATTGCTGCAGAAGAACTCTATAAGTATTGTAAGAAAGAGAAGGAACAACAGCAGAAAGTTTCTGACTTCGATTCTCACGAAACTCAGGGAAATTCTCAGTCTCCTGCTAATGAAAATGTGGAGACTAATAACTCCTCTTCTGAGCAAGATGGGGAGAGTGATAACTCTCAGGAACAACAACCTGATTCTGAGCAATCCTATGGCGGAACTGCTCAAGGTGATCAGACACCAGTAAGTTCTACCGAAGATAAAGAAGAACTTGAAGTTCGCACTGCGGATTCTTTGGAAGATAAAATTCGTGACCTTGTTGGTAATGCCTTTGAAGAAAACATCTATGTTGAGATTCCTCAAGTAAATCTTGATACTATTATTGGTAAGAACTCTGAGGTTCATAAAGATATCAATAACTCTTTTGAGCACCAACAAAAGATTCATATTGAACATGCGACGGATAAGGGATACACTCCCGCAAATCTCTATAAGGAAACTGATATTGAGTTTAAGAAGTTTAAGGTATCTGCTCAAAAAGAAGTTAACTATCTGGTAAAAGAGTTTGAGTGCCGCAAGGCAGCAGATCAGTATGCTCGCACATCAACTGCTCGCACTGGTATTCTTGATTGCACCAAACTTCATACCTACAAATACAACGAAGACCTCTTCAAAAAGGTTTCTGTGATTCCCGATGGTAAGAATCATGGTCTGGTGTTTGTTCTGGACTGGAGTGGTTCTATGTCTGATGTGATGCTTGATACTTGTAAGCAACTCTTTAATCTTGTTTGGTTCTGCAAGAAAGTTTCTATTCCTTTTGAAGTGTATGCTTTCACTAATGAGTGGCGTCGTGGTGAATATGATTATGAGAATGATCGTTATTCTGCAGCAGACCGCACTCCTCACTATCAAAAGAAAGATGGGCTTCTGGTCGTTGACGAGACCTTCTCTATGATGAATATTCTTACTAGCAAAGTTTCTGGTAAAGAACTGGAGCATCAAATGCTGAACATTTGGCGTCTTGCTTATTGCTTTGGTAGGACCTATCAATGTGCCTTTACCTATCCTAATCGTTTGTGTCTTTCTGGAACTCCTCTGAATGAAGCACTGATTACTCTTCATCAGATTCTTCCCAAATTCCAGAAAGAAAATAAACTGCAGAAAGTTCAGTGTATTGTTCTGACTGATGGTGAAGCAAATCAATTGATTCGTCACAAAGAAGTCCAACGTCCTTATCAGAAAGATTCTTATATTGGCAATGGATATATTGCTCCTATGAGTACATTTCTTCGTGACCGTAAGATGGGAACAACCTATCAGTTTGGTTATGGGTATCATGAATTCACTGATGTTCTTCTCAGGAACCTGAAAGATAAGTTTTCCAATACAAACTTTATTGGTATTCGTGTTCTTGAAAGTCGCAATGCAAGTCGGTTTATCGGACTTTATCACTCTATCAATGATGGTAAGGTGTATGATAAAATCCAGAGTGACTGGAAGAAACTGAAGAGTTTCACTATTACTAACTCTGGTTATGACGCATACTTTGGAATGTCAGCAACCGCACTTTCTCAGGATTCTGAGTTTGAAGTTGCTGAGGATGCTACCAAATCACAAATCAAGTCTGCTTTTGTAAAGTCTCTAAAAACTAAGAAACTGAATAAAAAAGTTCTTGGTGAGTTCATTTCTCTTGTAGCATAAATATTCAAAAAGTGTTTAGTAGAGATGAAGACCTATCAAGAATTTACCACTGAAGCATATGGTCGTCGTGGTCCCCGCCCTGTTCGTGGTAGGGACTATGAGGATTTTAAAGGTCTTCCCAAACCCTCTGGTGATTTGGGTGGAAAGTTTCAGGGTGGTTGGTTGAAAAAGAAAGAGGAAAAGACTAGAAAGAAGAGTGCTGCGGAGAGAATGGATGCTGCAGGTAAGAGACTTGGATTGCCTGAAGAATTTGAGATTGAAGAAGGAATGTCCATGAAGGACTTCAAAGCAAACCGTCAGAAGAATAAAAGAAGAGCTGCTTCTGCCGATGCTAAGAAGAGAGGTCATGTAGGTAAAGAATGGTACAACAGTGGTAGAACCTATTCTCCCGATGAAGCAAAGAGAATGCGTTCAAAACTGGATGATGAAGAAAGAAGCACAAGATATCGTAGTTCTATAGACCCTGAGGGTAATGATAGTAACTACTCTGCAGACAAGACAAAGAATCCTAAGAAACTTCGTAAGCAGAAAGCAATGGGAGAACTTGGTGAAGGTATTGGAATGACTGTGGCAGGTGCTTTAGGAAATCCTCCAACACTTAGTAAGAGAATGAAACTTAAGAGAGTTCTTATTGCTCGTGAGATTGAGAAGAATACTGAAAAAAATAAAAAGAAAAAGTATAGTGGTAAAGCAAAAGAAGAAGTTAATGAGTTGTTTGTTACTAGAAAATCTCCAGAACAAAGAGCAGATGAAAAGAGAAAGAAAAAAGTTGCTGAACTTATTCGTTTAATGAAACATGCTAAAGATACTCATTCTGATGTAGCAATAAAACCTATAGCAAAGGAAGAGTATATTGATGAAACTTCTTTAAATAGAGTTCGTTCAAAATCAGAAAGGGGTGGTATGGCAATTATGTCTGCTCAAAGAGGAGACAAATCCAAAAAAGAAAATAAGGCACGTTCTAGTCAATTAGAAAAAGACATTAGAGGAGCTGGTCTTCCAGGACCCACCAAAGTCTCTGGTCGTTATACTGAAAATCCAGGAACATCGCAAGAGAAGAAAGTTGGTGAGAAATCACATGTAGTTTCTTCTGGTAAAATGGGTAAGAGAAAGTTTAAGAAAGCAATCACTAAACTTGGTAAAAAGTATAATCAGGATTCTGTTCTAATTCAAAAGAAACCAAAAGGTGATGCTCAATTAGTGGGAACTAACAAGTCTTGGCCTGGAGAAGGTAAGCGTGTTAAAGTTGGTAAAATGAATCCAGGCAAAACTGGTGAGTTTGATACAAAAGTCAAAAACAAAACATTTACTTATGAGGAATATGAAAACTAAATTTCCGTTTGACCATGTTGTCAAAGTAGACGCAAAAGAAGTATGGATTAAGTGTAATAGCAGCACAACTGCTATGGGTATTCCTGCCCTAGTGAATAAGTATTATCCAGGTTATACTGGACATATTGCTAGTGAAGAGTACCTAAAGGAACTCAAGAACCAGTTGGCGAACTGACCACAGGGGTCCCAAGCGGACCCCTTTTTGGTCTATAATAACGGAGTTGAAACAAAGCAAACGAATGGCACTCTCCTCCGACTACATCCGCACTTCTCTCCAGAACCTGTATGGTAACAGCGTTACTGGTGCTGATATTCGTGCCTGGTGTAATCTGAACGATGCTAACTATCAAACTGTTACTAAGAAACTTGACCAGTTTAAAGTTGGCCGTGGTAAGTGGAATCTTGAAGTGACTCAACAAAAAGTAGAAGAAATCGAACGTACTTTCCAAGCACCTGCTGTGGTTCCTCCTGTAGAGCAAAACCTTATTCCTGAAAAAGATGATACCTTCGTCAAGTTTGGTAACTTTGCTGATGTTAAAAAAATTATCCAGTCCCGTCTGTTTTATCCGACGTTCATTACGGGTCTGTCGGGTAATGGTAAAACGTTCAGTGTGGAGCAAGCGTGTGCTCAACTGAAGCGTGAATTGATCCGTGTAAATATTACTATTGAAACTGATGAAGATGACCTTATCGGTGGTTTTAGGCTTGTTGATGGGAACACTGCATGGCATAACGGTCCCGTCATCGAAGCACTGGAGCGAGGAGCAATCCTTCTCCTTGATGAGATCGACCTCGCATCTAACAAAATCCTCTGCCTTCAGTCTATTCTAGAAGGCAAGGGTGTCTTCCTGAAGAAGATTGGTCGCTGGGTGAAACCTGCCGCTGGTTTCAATGTGATCGCAACAGCTAACACTAAGGGTAAGGGTTCTGATGATGGTCGTTTCATCGGCACCAACGTGCTCAACGAGGCATTCCTGGAACGCTTCCCTGTGACCTTTGAGCAGTCCTATCCTGCCCCTGCAACCGAGCAGAAGATCCTGGAAGGGGTTGCTCTGGACCTTGGTGTGGAAGATCGTGATTTCTGCAAGCGTCTGGTGGACTGGGGTGATATCATCCGCAAGACCTTCTATGATGGTGGTATTGAGGAAATCATCAGCACCCGCCGCCTGGTTCATATTATCCGTGCTTACAGCATCTTCCAAGATAAGGCAAAGGCAATCCAAGTGTGTGTAAACCGCTTCGATGACGAAACCAAGCAAGCCTTCCTGGAACTGTATGATAAAGTTGATGCCGATTTTCAGATGCCTTCTGAAGAGTCCATTGACACATTCCAGTCTGTTTGATAGAATGTGGGGAGGTCAATGTGCCTCCTCTTTTGTTCTTTTACTATGAAATAAAATGTCTGAAAACTTTGAGAGCACTTACGAAAGTTCAATCGCCAAAACGTTTGGTGATGCAGTAATTACAGGTGGTTCTGGAACTGATACTATTTCATTCTCGGGGGCACAAGATTACTGGGACTATGATGGAATTGATCTTGTTGGAAATCCTTACACTGCTCCCGATACTATTACTTTTAACTTGAATATGTCTGAAGATACGAATAAAAATGGTTTCTGGAAATACGAAGAAGATAAAACTTTGAAGGAGGTTGAGCAATATCTTTCTAGCACTTATCATTCTCACTATACTTCCGAACAATCTAAAACTCAAACTCTCGATTTGATTGAGAGTATTGGCGATGCAGAAGCATTTACTCGTTCAAATGCTATCAAGTATCTTTCTCGATTTGGTAAGAAGAATGGTAAATCTAAGATGGACATTTTGAAAGCAATCCATTATTGTATTCTTCTGTACCACTTTGCTGGTCTTCACAAAAACACTACTTCCGACTTTCCTTATTGATTATGAAACTCTCTGACAAAACTCTTACTCTGCTGAAGAACTTTTCTTCTATTAATCAGTCCATTCTTTTTAAGGAAGGAAATAATCTTCGCACTATTTCTGTAATGAAGAATATACTGGCAGAAGCAACAATTGAAGAGGAACTCCCTAAAGACTTTGGTATCTATGATTTGAACCAGTTTTTGAATGGTCTAAATCTCCATCAGAATGCTGAACTTGATTTTCAGAATGATGGTTATGTAGTAATTAAAGAAGGTAAGTCTCGTTCAAAGTATTTCTTTGCTGACCCAAATGTAATCATCACCCCCCCAGAAAAAGATATTGTTCTTCCGAGTGAAGATGTTTGTTTCCTTCTTGATACCAAAGAACTTGATAAACTCCTTAAGGCTGCTGCTGTTTATCAACTGCCTGACTTGTCTGTGGTTGGTGAAGCAGGTGTGGTGAAACTGGTGGTTCGTGATAAAAAGAACGATACTTCCAACGATTTCTCTGTGATTGTTGGTGAGACTGGTGAAGTGTTCACATTCAACTTCAAGGTAGAAAACATTAAGATTCTTCCTGGAAACTATGAGGTGGTCATTTCACGAAAACTTCTGTCACGATTCAGGAATACTGGATTTAATGTGACTTATCATATTGCTCTGGAACCTGATTCTACTTTCGGATGAAAAACTGGGATGAACTCTTTGGCAACCTACCAGACACTGAAAAGGATAAGGTTGCCCTTCTTCGGGTAATGGAATGTGCAAATGGTTGCATTCAATATGCATTCAGAGATGAGAGATCATATGCACTTTCTCTTGATGAAACAAGAAAGGCTATGAAGTTTAGTATGTCTTGTATGAAAACAATGACTATTCCTCTTAAGGAAGAAACCATTACTTTCGCACCTGAGACTGAAAAACTTTGTAAAGAAGTTAGAGAACTCTACATTAGTGGATTCAAGAATGGGAATGAAGAGGATTATAAGGAATTTATGAAAGCTTCCCGTGCTAATGTAAATGCTGTTGGTAAAGACAGACTTCTACAGGCAAAAGAAATACTGGCACAGAACATCACTGATATTCCACCTCAGGCATTAGACTGGGGTATACACTATTTGACGCAGTTTTTGGAATGAACATCTTTGTGACTTCTCCCTGGCCTGCTGAGAGCGCCATCTGCCTTCCAGACAAGCATGTTGTTAAGATGCCTCTAGAGTGCTGTCAGATGCTCTCTATCGTTGCCTCTGACAAGTGGGGACACGGGTACGGAACCCTCCCCAAGGCGGATGGAACCCCCTACAAGACCGAGAAAGGAGCATTCCGCAATCACCCCTGCACCAAGTGGGCACTGGAGAGTATCCATAATGCTTACTGGTTAATCAAGTGGGGACTGAACTTGTCTGATGAATACTGCCTGCGGTATAATAAAACTCATTCCTGTTACAAAACTCTTGTGGATGCATACTATTTGTTTCCCAAGGGTAAGATTACAGAGGTGACTCCATTTGCTCGTGCTATGCCTGAGGAATGGAAGTTTGACGACACTATTGATACATTTGAAGCATACAAACGATACATCGCATCCAAACCTTGGGTGAAGGACAACTACCTCCGTATGCCCGAAAGACGCCCAGAGTGGATTTGATTATAACCAAACGACATTTCGTGTAGTTTGGTTATAAATAATATTATTTACAACTCTTCTAATGGAACTTGACGGAATTATCTACAAACAATCAAAAACTTATCCAGACATTTATGTTAGTGCTTGTGGTAAAATTCTAAATGTGAAACCTATTGGAAGAGTTGATAAACGAGATGGGTATGTTGTAGTTCGTGAAAAACGACTACATCAACTTGTGGTAGAATGTTGGGGGGAACCAAGACCAAAAGGTAGAGATTGGTGTATAGACCATATTGATGAAAACAAAACCAACAACAAAGTAGAAAACTTAAGATGGTTACCTCGTTCAGAAAACACAAGAAGGTCTCAAGTGGGAAGAGTAAATCCAAAAAAAGCAGTAGTTCAAATGGAGGATAAAGTAAAAGAAGAAATCACCAACCTTTCTCATCAAGGTTTGTCTCAAAGACAAATTGCTGATATTATGGGAAAAAGTCAAAGAAGTATTTGGAATGTATTGAATGGAGTTTATTAATGAGTGACAATTTTTTGTGGGTGGAAAAGTGGAGACCAAAAAAGGTGGAAGATTGTATCCTTCCAGAGGATACTAAAAAAACTTTTTTGGACTTTATCAAAAAAGGCGAAATTCCTAATCTTCTTCTTTCAGGTCCTCCTGGTATTGGTAAAACTACGATTGCGAAAGCACTATGCGAACAGTTAGGAGCAGATTACTATGTCATCAACGGATCCGACGAAGGGCGTTTCTTGGATACTGTCAGGAACCAAGCAAAGAACTTTGCTTCGACCGTATCACTTCAAGGAAATGGTAGGCACAAAGTCATTATTGTGGATGAGAGTGACAACACAACCACAGATGTACAACTCCTACTACGGGCGAATATTGAGGCATTTTATAACAACTGCCGATTCATCTTCACCTGCAACTACAAGAACAAGATTATTGAACCTCTCCATTCCCGATGTGCCGTCATTGACTTCACTATCAAAGGGAAGCAAAGAGTTCAACTTGCAGGAAGTTTCTTTCAACGACTTCAATCAATCTTGGATCAAGAAAAGATTGAGTATGATCAAAAAGTCGTTGCGGAGTTGGTATCAAAACATTTCCCTGATTTCCGAAGAGTTCTGAATGAGATTCAGAGGTACTCTACTGGGGGCAAAATTGATTCTGGTATTCTTGCATCCTTCTCTGATATTTCTGTAAATGAACTCATTAAAAATCTTAGGGATAAAAACTTTCCTGAAGTCCGAAAGTGGGTGGTCTCCAACTTGGACAACGATGCTAGCAGTCTTCTTCGCAGGATTTATGACGCCTGTTATGATTGCCTTTCACCCCAATCTATCCCTGCTGCCGTTCTTGTTATTGCTAAGTATCAATACCAATGTGCGTTCGTGGCTGACCAAGAAATAAATCTTCTGGCAGCATTAACTGAAATTATGGTAGAATGTGAATTCCGTTGAGGTAAATTAAAATGAATGTAAAACTTATTCGTATGTGGTCTGGTGAAGATGTAATCGCAGATCTTGTTGGAGATCTTGTTGATAATATTGTCATTCGTAATCCTATTGTTGCTGTTCCTGCTGGACAAGGACAAATGGGATTTGCTCCTTGGTCCCCTCTCCTGAAAGAGAAGAATATTGATCTTGAAGTTTCTAAGAAATACGTTGTTTATATTGCTGAAGCACAGGAACAAATTGTTGAACAGTATGAGCAAATGTTTTCGATAATTCAAAAACCTTCTAAAAAGTTGGTTCTGTGATTATGAAAAAGAAACAACTACATCAAGTAAAGTCTAGATGGTATTATGTCTTTTGGGGTGTAATTGCAGTTGCTGTAGTCAGCGGACAAATCTATGTTGGTGCTGGTTACAGAGAAATGGCAGATGCAACTAGGTCTGCTGAAATTTCTGTGAGGTGTATTGCAAAATGAAATCTCTTAAAACACCTTTGAGGTATCCTGGTGGTAAGTCCCGTGCCTGTGAAAAAATGGGACCTTATTTTCCAGACCTTCGCAACTATGATGAGTTTCGTGAACCCTTTCTTGGAGGAGGAAGTGTTGCGATTTATATCACAAAGAAGTATCCCAACCTAGATATTTGGGTGAATGACCTTTATGAACCTCTGGTAAACTTCTGGCAGCAACTCCAGATGTTTGGAACTGATCTTAAAGATAAACTTATAGATCTTAAGACGACAAACAATAATCCAGTCCTGGCAAAAGAACTTTTTCTTAAAGCAAAGGAGCAAGTCAATGACAAAGATTTGCCTAGCATTGATCGTGCTGTGGCTTTCTATGTTGTCAATAAGTGTAGTTTCAGTGGTCTCACAGAGAGTTCATCATTTTCACAACAGGCGTCCGTTTCCAACTTTTCAATGCGAGGGATCGAAAAGTTGCCTGAGTATTCTACGCTAATCTCAAAATGGCGTATAACTAATTACTCCTACGATTATCTGATGGATGGAAACAAGGGTGCTTTTATGTATCTCGATCCTCCTTATGATATTAAGGATAATCTCTATGGGAACAAAGGATCAATGCACAAAGGATTTGATCACGATAAGTTTGCTGCTGATTGTGATTCTTGTAGTATGGACCAACTCATTAGTTACAACTCAGATCAACTAGTAAAGGATAGATTCAAAAATTGGAACACTGGTGAGTTTGATTTGACTTATACTATGCGTTCAGTTGGTGAATATATGCGAGAGCAAAAAGAAAGGAAAGAATTGTTGCTATTTAATTATGGAACTGAAGGACTGGCTCAACTCAATTAATTTTACAAAAGAAGATCTGTCAGAAGATATTAGTTCATATCCTCCATTCATTATCAATCGTTGTCTATCTGGTCATATTGATTGTGTGTTATTTGCAAATGAAATGAATATGAATGCACATCTTCCTAAAGATATGCAATATTCTTTTTATCTAAATACTCTTAGGAAACGGAAGAGATTTTCTCCCTGGCTCCGTAAGGATAAGGTCACAGACTTAGAATGTGTTAAATCATACTATGGATATAGTAATGAGAAAGCATCTCAAGCACTGAAAATCCTGACAAAAGAACAACTAACTTTCATCAAACAACGACTTGATATTGGAGGAAAAAAATGACTACTACGGTAGAACCTACTGTTGAATGGTCTCAAGACCAAATGGTAGAGATAATTCTTAATGAACCTGATGACTTTTTGAAAGTCCGTGAGACTTTAACCCGTATTGGAGTTGCATCTAGGAAAGAAAAAAAACTTTATCAATCTTGCCACATTCTACATAAGCAGGGTAGATACTATATTGTTCACTTTAAGGAATTGTTTGCTCTTGATGGCAAACACGCCAATCTGACAGTGAATGATGTTCAGCGTCGTAACCGTATTGTTCGCCTTCTTGCCGACTGGGGATTGATTACAGTCGTTAAGGAAGATGCTGTAATTGATATTGCTCCTCTCAATCAAATCAAAGTTCTTGCTTATAAAGATAAGGAAGGTTGGATTCTTGAGCAAAAATATAATATTGGAAAAAAAGTAAAAACGCAAGAAGCAGAATAAATAATTCTGTGCCATTCGTGCGGCACTCTACAAAAGTCGGAACACCCGAAGGATCTGCTTGACAGATCCTTTTTTATGCTATATTATATCTAAATAAATTTGTTCTCCATGAAAAGAACTTAACTGCTTCATTTCTAATTATAAATCAGTTTCTCTAATTGAGGAATTGTTTTGCCCACATTGTGGTAAAGATATTGCACCATTTGTGCGAAATAAAATTGGCGATGGAACTTTACTTCCATTCTTTGATGAGTAAAACCGAATAAAAAGGAGCGGGTCTCACCACCCGCTTTTTTTTATCTTTCTTGTATAATTATTAATGGATGCCGAAAGGGTCCACAAAACACAAACTCGCTTTTAAAGGAGCTACTATAATGACTAACCTTGCACGTTATACTGCTGCGGATCTTCCTGGATTGATGAGAAGAATCAATGAATATAGTATTGGAATGGATGAATATTTTGATCGTATTTTTAGTCAATTTCAGGAAACTAATCCAAACTATCCACCATACAATCTTATTGAGGTAAATAATGTAGAGTCGCATTTGGAAATTGCACTCGCAGGATTTAAGAAAGGAGAGGTTAATGTTTTCACGGAGTATGGAAAACTTTTTGTCGAAGGACAAAAACAAGACACTGAGACTGAGCGGACGTTTATCCACAAGGGAGTGGCTAGCAGAAGTTTTAAACGAGCGTGGACTTTATCCGACGACACAGAAGTATCAAAGGTCACCTTTGAAGACGGACTTCTTAGAATAGAACTAAAAAAGATCGTGCCAGACCATCACGCCCGTAAAGATTATCTTTAATCCAAAACAAAGTATGAGAAAAACTTGTGAAGAGTGTGGATTAGACCATAGAACTATGAATAAAAATCTAAAGGGGCAAAGAAACACTCATAAAGGATGGACTGGAAAGATAATACGAAGTTTGACTATATAGTAAGTATCGTCGGCGCAATGCCACGGGAGGTAACTGGCACAATCCAGTTGACACCTCCCTTTTTTATTGTTAGAATAAAGTGTCTATAGGATTGCCATGATTAAGTTATTACTTCTTACAAATAATCAAATACTCATTTCAAACATTGAGGAAGTCGGAGTTGATATTGGTGAACCTGATTGTAAACTCATTAAACCATTTTTGGTGAACCAGTCAAATGAAACTCTATCTCCATGGTTGATTGATTTTTCTGGTCAGGATACTTTTATGATATCCTCAGATAAAATTATTACTATTGCCGAACCATCCGAAAAACTCTTGAAAAAATATGAGGACTTGATTAAGGAATGAAATTTTATACTAATGTTCAATTGATTGGTAATCAGTTTTTGGTTCGTGGTGTAGAAAATGGAAAAAGATTTGAGATGCGAGATGAGTTCTTTCCAACTCTATTCGTAAAGACTAAAAAAGAATCAAAGTATAGAACATTAGGCGGAGAACTAGTAGAACCAATTAATCCGGGAACAGTTCGGGATTGTCGAGAGTTTTATAAGAAGTATGATGAAGTAGATGGATTTGAGATCTGTGGAAATGATCGTTATATCTATCAATACATTTCCGAAAAGTATCCAGAAGATGAAATTAAGTTCGATATTAGCAAAATCAAACTTGTAACTCTGGATATTGAGGTTGCTTCTGAAGAGGGGTTCCCTGATGTAGAATCTTGTTCGGAAGAAATTCTTGCGATTACAATTCAAGATTATACGACTAAGAAGATCATTACTTGGGGAGTTAAACCTTTCAAGCACAATAGAACTGATCTTACTTATCACTATTGTCCATCTGAGTATGAACTCCTCAATAATTTTATTAACTATTGGATGGTTGATGTTCCCGATGTGATTACTGGATGGAATATTCAGATGTATGATATTCCATACATCTGCAAGCGATTGAACCGTGTTCTTGGTGAGAAACTAATGAAACGGTTTTCTAATTGGGGACTTGTTACTGAAGGCGAAGTTTATATCAATGGACGCAAGCACACTACCTTTGATGTTGGTGGATTAACTCAATTGGATTATCTTGATCTTTATAAGAAATTTACTTATAAAGCACAAGAATCATATCGTCTAGATTACATTGCTGAAGTTGAATTGGGCCAGAAAAAACTTGATCACTCTGAGTTTGATACCTTCAAGGACTTCTACACTCAAGGATGGCAAAAGTTTATTGAATATAACATTGTTGACGTAGAACTTGTTGACCGTCTGGAAGACAAGATGAAACTGATTGAACTTGCACTTACGATGGCATATGATGCCAAAGTGAATTATGCTGATGTTTTTTACCAGGTTCGTATGTGGGATAATATCATTTATAATTACCTTAAGAAACGTAATATTGTCATTCCTCCAAGGAATAAATCTAGGAAGGATGAAAAATATGCGGGGGCATATGTCAAGGAACCGATTCCTGGAAAGTATGACTGGGTTGTTTCTTTTGATCTTAATTCTCTCTATCCCCATCTCATTATGCAATATAATATCTCACCAGAGACAATTCTCGAAGAGAAACATCCAACAGCAACTGTTGATAAAATCCTTAAAGGCGAGATAAACTTTGAACTTTATAAGGACTATGCTGTATGTGCCAACGGTGCCATGTATCGCAAAGACGTTCGTGGATTTCTTCCTGAGTTGATGGAGAAAATGTATCAGGACCGTGTTATCTTCAAGAAGAAGATGATCGAGGCAAAGAAAGAGTATGAGAAAACCAAGAATAAAGAACTGGTAAAAGAGATTGCTCGTTGTAATAATATTCAGATGGCAAAAAAGATTTCTCTCAACTCTGCTTATGGTGCCATTGGTAATCAATATTTTCGATACTATAAACTTGAGAATGCTGAAGCAATCACTCTGAGTGGTCAAGTGTCAATTCGATGGATTGAGGGAAAAATGAACTCTTATCTAAACAAGATTCTTAAAACGGGGGATGTTGATTATGTTATTGCTTCGGATACTGATTCTATTTACCTTAATATGGGTCCTTTGGTTGAAACTGTATACAAAGGAAGAGAGAAAACTACTGAAAGCATTGTCGCGTTCCTTGATAAGATCTGTCAGATGGAACTTGAAAAGTATATTGAAGGTTCTTACCAAGAATTGGCTACGTATGTGAATGCATATGATCAGAAGATGCAGATGAAGCGGGAGAATATTGCTGATCGTGGAATCTGGACTGCTAAGAAGCGATATATTCTTAATGTGTGGGATAGTGAAGGTGTCCGATATGAAGAACCTAAACTAAAGATGATGGGAATTGAGGCAGTCAAATCTTCCACTCCTGCTCCTTGCCGCAAGATGATTAAAGATGCTCTTAAGTTGATGATGAGTGGAACTGAGGATGATGTGATTGATTTTATTGAAAATGCAAGAAAGCAGTTTAGATCCCTTCCACCAGAGCAAATTTCATTTCCTCGTTCGGCATCTGATGTAGTTAAGTATCAATCTTCTTCTGATATTTACATTAAAGGAACACCTATCCACGTTCGTGGAGCACTTCTGTTTAATCATTATATTAAGCAGAACAAACTAACAAACAAATACTCTCTTATTCAAAATGGAGAGAAGATTAAGTTCATCTATCTAAAGAAACCAAATACTATTCACGAGAATGTTATTTCTTTCATTCAGGAGTTTCCAAAAGAACTCAATCTTGACAAATATATAGATCATGAACTACAATTTGAGAAAGCATTTCTAGAACCACTTAAGATTATCCTTGATGCGATTGGGTGGAGTGTAGAAAAAACTGTAAACCTAGAATCTTTTTTTGCTTGATGGACTTGCCTATTGACGACAAAGAACTGAATACTATTGTTAATGCAATGACTCTTGGCGGAGACACTGCATTGTTTCAAAAACTTAAACTTGTAAAAGAACTTAGAGAACAAGGTTTGCCTTATAAAAAAATACTTCGTGAACAATACGGGATGGTAGCGTGATGGATTTTCTTAAAGATATTGTAAAAGAGATTGGTGATGACTTTACTAAGTTAGCATCAGACATTGATGAGACTGAAACATATGTTGATACGGGTTCATACATTTTTAATGCACTGGTTTCAGGTAGCATATTTGGTGGTGTATCTGGGAATAAGATTACTGCTATTGCTGGAGAGTCTTCTACTGGAAAGACTTTCTTCTCTCTCGCTGTGGTTAAGAATTTTCTTGATACTCACCCCGATGGTTATTGCCTCTACTTTGATACTGAAGCCGCTATTACCAAATCACTTGTAGAATCTCGTGGAATTGATACTACTCGTCTGGTTGTTGTAAATGTTGTTACTATTGAGGAGTTTCGCACAAAAGCACTCAAAGCCGTAGATATATATTTGAAGGCTCCAGTACAAGAACGCAAACCTTGTATGTTTGTGTTGGATTCTCTGGGAATGCTTTCTACAAGCAAAGAAATCAATGATGCACTGAATGAAAAAGAAGTGAGGGATATGACTAAATCCCAACTCATCAAAGGTGCATTCCGAATGCTCACACTCAAACTAGGTCAAGCAAATGTCCCGCTCATTGTCACAAATCATACATACGATGTCATCGGAGCTTATGTACCAACGAAAGAAATGGGGGGAGGTTCTGGACTCAAATACGCAGCAAGTACGATCATTTATCTCAGCAAAAAGAAAGAAAAGGATGGAACGGAAGTGGTCGGAAATATTATCAAGGCTAAGACTGCTAAATCGCGTTTAAGTAAGGAGAATAAGGACGTTGAAATCCGTTTATTTTATGATGAGCGTGGTCTTGATCGCTATTATGGTCTTTTGGAACTCGGGGAACTCGGCGGACTTTGGAAAAATGTTGCGGGCCGTTATGAGATTGATGGTAAGAAACTTTATGCTAAACAGATTCTAAAAGAACCTAAAGTATATTTCACTGAAGAAGTGATGCAACAACTTGATCAAATTGCACGAAAGGAATTTAGTTATGGAGAAAGTTGAGTTTCTAGTTCTTAGAAACCTTTTACACAATGAGCAATATGTGAGGAAAGTAATTCCTTTTATTAAATCTGAATATTTTGAAGATCAAAATCAAAAGATTGTATTTGAAGAAATCTTAAAATTTGTCCAGCAATATAATCAACCAGCAACAAAAGAAGTTCTTTGCATTGAAGTAGAAAATCGTCAAGACATCAATGAAACTTCCTTCAAAGAAATCACTCAAATCATTAGTTATCTTGAGGATGAACCATCTGAATTTAACTGGTTAGTTGATACCACTGAAAAGTGGTGTAGAGATCGTGCCATTTATCTTGCTCTTATGGAATCAATCCATATTGCAGATGGTAAAGATGAAAAGAAAAATCGTGATAGCATTCCTTCTATCCTTTCTGATGCTCTTGCTGTAAGTTTTGACACTCACATTGGACACGATTATCTTCTTGATTATGAAAAACGTTACGAATCATATCACAAGAAGGAAGAAAAAATTGAATTTGACCTTGAGTATTTTAACAAAATCACAAAAGGTGGTATACCCAATAAAACTCTCAATATTGCTCTTGCTGGTACGGGTGTAGGAAAAAGTCTTTTTATGTGCCACGTTGCTTCTTCTGTTCTGTTGCAAGGTAAGAACGTTTTGTACATTACTCTTGAAATGGCAGAAGAACGAATTGCCGAAAGAATTGATGCAAACCTCCTGAATGTTCCCATTCAGGACATCGTAGAACTTCCTAAGCAGATGTTTGAAACTAAAGTCAACAATATTGCCAAAAAAACTCAAGGTCAACTAATTATTAAAGAGTATCCAACTGCTTCTGCTCATGCAGGACACTTTAAGTCACTTCTTAATGAACTTGCACTTAAGAAGTCATTTAGACCTGATATTATCTTTATTGATTATCTCAATATTTGTGCTTCCTCTAGGTATAGGGGAAATAGTAATATCAATTCTTATACTTTCGTCAAGGCAATCGCAGAAGAACTTCGTGGTCTTGCTGTAGAATTTAATGTTCCTATTGTAAGTGCTACTCAGACAACTCGTTCAGGGTATTGCTTGGATTTGAAAACACAAGTTCAAACACCGCAAGGACTGAAAGAACTTTCAAATATTCAAGTTGGAGATTTGTTGCTTTCAAATACTGGTTATAATGAAGTTCTAAATGTCTTCCCAAAATCTAAAAAGAAATCTTATAAGATTACTTTGGAAGATGGTAAAGAAATCATTTGTAGTGAAGAACACTTGTTCCCAACTCAAAATAGTGAAGTGAATATCAAAGGGGGTTTGAAAGAAGGTATGTGTCTTTATGTGAATGAATAGTATGTGTAAGTTATACTTCTTATAAATAATAGTAGTATAACTTACTGATATGAAAGTAAAGATTTATCTAATTACCAACACAGCAGTCAATCCGCATATGTATTATGTTGGATTGACTAAAAATGAATTGGATAGAAGATTACAAGAACATATTACTCTTGGAAGGCACGAAGGAAATAAACTTCTATCTGATGCTATTATTGAATATGGTAAAAGAAACTTTACTATTGAGGTGATAGAAGAAGTTGATGAAAGTGAAGCAAGAATGAAAGAAGATTATTATATCCGTAAATACAAATCTCATTGTATGGATGGATGTGGATATAATATGAGATATGAAACTTGTAATTATGAGAAACACTATCACGGGGCAAATCAAGAACAAATAGAAGAGAATATTAGAAACGGAAGGGCGTGGAACTATGGAATAAGTTTTTCTACACAATCAAAAGAAAAAATGATAAAAACTAAAAAACATAGATACTCTCTTGGTTTATACACAAAATTCAATACGAATCATTCACAAGAAACTAAAAATAAAATAGCAGAGAGTAAAAGAGGGAAAAAACTTACAGAGGAACATAAAAATAAAATAGCAGAATGTTCTTCTGGCAGAACTTGGATACATAAAAAAGATTTAAAAGAAAGAAAATTTATCAAAAAAAAAGAAATTAATCTTTACTTATTGAATGGTTGGGAAAGTGGAAAAGGTGTTATTTGGATTAATAATGTGGTAGAATGTTTATGTGTTGATATTTGGGATTATGAAAATTATACTGAAAAAGGATTTGTTTGTGGGAGGATTAAAAAATGACTAAAACTTATGAATACAACGAAAACCTTGCGATTACAGATGAAGACACTCATAAGACATTAGTGTCTCATTTCAATCAAATTCAAGAGTTTGGAGAAAACAAAAAGTTTGAATGGGAAGACGAACCTATTCCAGAAGAAAACTATTGTATCACTTTTGATTTTGATGAGTGGTTAGAGAATTCACTTTCCTCTATGAAAAATAATTATGAATATTTTAAAGAAGAGGAACCAGAAAATCTAAAAGAGAATACGATTGGTTATGTAAATCAAATCAAAGATTATATTGATGGATTTCTTTTGGGCACAACTGCTCTTTATAACCGAAAAAGTATTGAAGCAAAAACTTATAAAGTTGAGGGTGAGAACTTTGATGAGATTGTGAAGTTTGTGAAAGAACTCAAAGAAAATAACGAGATGGTGTTTCTTTATGAGGTTTCTTATACTCCTGCAAGAACAGAAACATTAGTTGTTGAAAAGAAACACGGAAGTACAAATTATACTGAAACTTATCCTCAATCAGTTGCTTTTTATAAACTTCGTTATGTTATTTTGAATTGAAAATGTTATTGAAAAAAATTCTAAAAATTGAAGAACTTGACGAAAGAGAACTTATAGATATTGAAGTGTCTGGAAATCATTTGTTTTATGCGAATGATATTCTCACACATAATAGTAGTTCTGATGTAGAATTAACAGATACTTCGGAATCATTTGGTTTGCCTGCTACTGCTGACTTGATGTTTGCTTTGATTAGTACCGAAGAACTTGAAGGACTTGGACAGATTCTTGTAAAACAACTTAAGAATCGTTATAATGACCCTACCATTCATAAACGTTTTGTGATTGGTATTGATAGGGCTAAAATGCGTCTTTATGATTGTGAACAATCTGCTCAGCAAGACATCCTTGACAATGGAAAGGATGAAGAGTATGATTATGAAGAAAAGAAACCTAAAAAAACATTTGAGGGATTTAAATTCTAATGACTGATAAAAAAGTTATTGATAGTGATAAGTATATTGAGTTTGTTCGTCAAACTACAAGTCCTGCAAGTAGTGACTTTCCACAACTTCTTGGAAGGATGACTGAACTTGAAGCAACTTATGATGCTGATGTTCCTCGTTTGCTGACTGCTGCTCTTGGTATGAGTGCTGAATGTGGAGAACTGGTGGAAATTATCAAGAAAATTCTACTGCAGGGAAAATCATATAATGAAGACAATGTTATCCACATGAAAAAAGAAGCAGGTGATGTACTTTGGTATATGTCTCAACTTTGTATTGCATTAAACACTACATTTGAGGAATTGATGGAAATTAATTATCAAAAACTGTCTGCAAGATATCCAGAAGGAACTTTTTCTGTCTATAAGTCAGAAAATAGGGCAGAAGGAGATATTTAATAATAAAAAAAAATGAATACTTGGAAATCCATTTCTTCTTTGGAACATAGATATGAACTTTGCTTGGAAACTAAAGAAGTTAGAATTACAAAAAACCATAAACTTCTGAAAATTAACAAACTGGGACATTATAATTCTTCTTGGGGATTGGGAGTTTCTGGATCAAAATATAAGTGGGGAAGATCAGTAGGATCTTTAATGGATGAAGTATTTCCTTTTTGGTGGATACGCGATTTAAATCCACAAGAAGAATGTAAAGAAATATATGGATTTCCAGGATATTATATTACAACAGAGGGAAGAGTTTATTCAACTCGTTCACATAGATGGATAGAAGGTAAATACAAATCTCCATATTATTATTTTGTAGTTTTATATAAAGATAATAAAAAATGTAAACAACATATTCATTCTCTTGTTGGAAGAAATTTTTTATCTGAATATGAACGAGGAATGTTCATTTTACATAAAGATGAAACACTACCATATCCAGAAATAAATTATTTACATAATCTTTGGGTTGGGACATGTAAAGATAATAATATTGACAGGTGTAAAAAAGGGAGAAGTGGTGGTTGGATGGTGGGAAAAATTTATGATGGAGTTTTGCAAACTGGTATTTTATAAAAAGGAGAAAATCTATGAGCAAAAAAGTAACTATTGAATTGGATGTGCGTTCTGCAGCCGCAGTTCGCCAAGTACTTTTTGATGCACAAAAAGGATATACAGTGGATATTAACACAACACCCACTCGTATTTTTGAAATTCGTGAAGTAATTGCTGACCTTGATGATTCAATCAGTCAAGTAGTTGAGTGACCCTTCGGGGTCTTTTTTTTATAAATAATTGAAAAAGTATTTGTAAAATGGATAGCAAGGAACTTAGAGGTTTGATGGAAGCGTATTCTGAAGTATATGCTCCACAAGAGGTTGATGAAGCAACTGCAATGGCAAAGCGTGGTTATGATGAAACCAAACTCCGCAAACGTGCAGGCGGTGGTGAAGCAGCAGATAGAGCCACTGCACTTGAGAATAAGCCAACTTACGGTGATGCTAATAAAGAAAAGCAAAGACAAACTTATGCCAGAAAGCAAAGAGGTGATTTCCGTAAGACCACTTCATCTTCTCCTGGTCTTCATGGTTATGGTCACAAGTCCGATGACCCTAAGGTAAAGGCAAAGCAAGCAGCAAGAGGAGCACAAAGAGGTGCTCTAACTCCTGCGGAGAAAAAGCAACTCAACATAGAAGAGTTTGATATCTTTGATGTAGTCCTTGAGTTCCTCCAAGTAGAAGGATTTGCAGAAACTCTGGAAGAAGCAGAGTGGATGATGGCAAATCTGATTGATGAAGAAGCGATTGGTATTATTTTGGGTGAAGAGCAACTTAATGAACTTTCTGATAAAAAAGTTGCAAAAACATTGAAAGCAAGAGAACGTAGATTCGATAGATCTGTTGATTCTGGTGCTCCAAATAAAGAGTTTCATCAACTTAGGAGAACTGAAAGATTAGTAGCAAGTAGAAATAAAAGAACAGGTTCAAATATTCCTGTTGATGAAGCATTTGAACTTTGGGTAAATGAACTTGTAGAAGAGGGTTATGACCTCTCTGATTACACTTGGGATGAGATGTATGAGTTTTACCTTGATGAAGCACTGACTGGTGATCGTGCTAGAAAGGCAGTCAAGAAACCAGGTGGAACTGCATATACTCGTATGGTAAGTGCAGATCCAAAAAAACGTGCCACCAGAGGTGGTCGTGGTGGAGAGTCTGATTTTGGTGCAGGTGATAGAGGTGCTGGTAACAAAGCAGCAAGAAGAGCAGGAACTTATCAAGAAGAATATGTAGATGAAGCACAAGTTGCCAACAGAGACCCTGATAAGTATGAAAGAGAGCAGGCAAAGAAATCTGCTCCTGTTCGTGGAGAAAGAACTCCTATGCCACCAAGAGGTGATAAGCGTAGAGAGGACTTTGAGAAGTGGTATGCTAAACAGATGGGCCGCTGATAAATAACCACGGAAGGTTGCTCCAAACCCCTTGACTTTTTAGTTGAGGGGTTTTATAATTTAAACTATTGTGGGGCCGTAGTTCAATTGGTAGAGCATTAGCTTTGCAAGCTAAGAGTTACGAGTTCGAGTCTCGTCGGTTCCATAAATAATAATGCCTTAATTGGTTCGCATCTTTAAGGTAGAGGGGGAGCAGAGATGCTCCTTTTCTTGTATAAATAATACTGCGAACCAATTTAAGAGCAGAACTATGAAGAACAAGCATCATATAATACCTTTGTATCGTGGTGGATTGGATATAAAGGAAAATCTTGTTGAAGTTAGTGTAACTCAACACGCTATGTTTCACTATTGCAATTGGCGTTTGTGGGAAGATGATAGAGATAGATTGGCGTGGAAAGGATTGACTGGTGAAATTGGTAAGGAAGAAATAATAAGAGAGTTGAGAAGTATTGGCGGTAAGAAAGCAAATAAACAACACATTTATACTGAAGAACATATTGCCTTATTAAAGAAAGTTGGTAAAAAATATCAAAAGATTGCTACTGAAGCTTCTATGACTTTAGAATCAAAGAGAAAAAGAAAAGAAACTCTTGTTAAAATAAAACATCAACAAGGAAACAAAAATTCTCAATATGGAACTATGTGGATTACTGATGGAACCAAAGAAGGTTCTTGTAAAATTAAGAGAGGAGAAAAAATACCAGATGGATATAAACCAGGAAGAGTTTTAAAATAAATACTTGAAAGAGTATTTTGAGTATTGTGGCTAAAGCATCGACTGAAAAAACTACAAAATTAGAACCATCTGAAATTTTTGCTGCAGTAGGTCTACATATGACCAAAAAGCAAATGAATGATCTTTGCATAGATCAAACAGGATCTACAATATTATCTTGGTTATCTCAAGGAAGGGTAATTGCTAATGATAATAATAAAGTTCAATATGGATCCAGTAAATCAACATATTTGACATTTTTTACTATCCCAAATACAGAAAAAAAGAAAGCAGATTTAATTGCTAATGTGGTGGCAGGATTTTCTGCTGCAATCGGAGTCAAAGATTTTGTAAAAGGTGCTGGAGATTTTAGTGGTGGAGAATTTGTAGCAGAAAAAGTTTTTATGACTGGATCTGCTTGGCCAAGAGAAGTTGATAAGTTTAGACTTAAAAGAGAATCTGATGGATTTGATTACAATTCTTCGGATTTGGTTGTTAAAGTTGATTCAGAAACTTATTATGGAATTTCCCTAAAGAAAAAGAAGAATGTAAAGGGAGCAGATCCAACATTAATTAACAAAGCATTTGATACTTTTCTTCAAGGCAATGAGTTTGAAAATGTAAGAAATTCCCTTAAACAAAAAAGACAAGATTACTTTGCTGGACTTGCAAAACAAGCAGCAAAAAATGGCATCATTTATGTTCCTGGTATTGAGAGTATGTCAAATGAAGAAGTTTGGAATATTAGTTTTAGAAATCCCTTAAAAAATAATCAACTTGTTTATTTGATTAATCTAAAAGGAACAAATACAAATAATAATCCTGTTGAGTTATCTGAGATAAAAGGAAAACTTGCGGGAACTGGGCCGAATAGTTTATTTGAAGAAGACAAGCAAAATGGATTGAGAGCATTTTTTAACAGAGAACTTGCTAAAGTTGACAATGAATTGTTTGATGGATTTAAGAAAGTTTTGAATGATAACATTCAAATTTTTGCGGATGGTTTGATTGATATTGTATTAAAGACAAAAATGCAAGCTGGATTGAGAGCAAAAGATATTGGTGGATATAATTTTGAATTTGCACTTGTAACTGGATACGCAGATTATACTCCAAGTGCTAAGAATCCAAAATTAAATTTGAACGCTGCGAAAGTTATTCCTCAGCATTCTATACTATGTGGATTATCAGATCTTCAGGGGAATAACAAACCATATATTCTTGAACTTGATGAACAAAAAAAATTGGATGCAGATGCGGCGAAGGTTTTCTTTAACTTAAAAAAAGCGGGAGTTACTATTCTTGTTCTTGAACTTAGATATAAGGGTGATTTTAAAGCACAACCTCAATTTTTCGCTACTCTTGGTGATGATTTTATTACACAAATGTTTGATAGGTGCATAGTTGATCGATAATAAATAAAAGTATAAGATTTATCAATATGAAGAGTTTTTTCCAATTTCTAAATGAGGCAACTCAATCGCAAGCATCACTGCAAGCGAAGAAGTTAAACCTCAAGAGTGATGGACACGGCGGTTGGTTAGACACCCGTGGGGAATTTGTTGCGAAAACAGAAAAAGGAAAACTAGTATTTTATGATAGAGGTAGAGTAGAAGGCGCAAAAGATCGACCAAAAGGTGCAGTAGGTAAATCACCAGCACCAGAAAAACCAGAAGCAAAAAAACCAACTGCTGCACCTGCACCAAAAACACAAAAGAAAGCAGCACCTGAAACTTCTGATGTTGATACTGGTAGTGATACTTTAACTGTTGCATTTGGTCGTTTTAATCCCCCAACAGTTGGTCACGAAAAACTTCTTAAGGCAGCAAGAAAAGCAGCGACTGGTGGAGACCTTAAAATTTATCCTTCAAGAACTCAGGACCCCAAGAAAAATCCTCTTGACCCTGATATGAAGATTTCGTTTATGAAAAAGATGTTCCCAGATTTTGAAGAGAACATTATTAATGATGCGGAGATGAGGTCAATCTTTAATGTATTGATTGCAGCAGCAGAGGCAGGATATGCAAATGTTAATATCATTGTAGGTTCTGATAGGCAAGCAGAGTTTGAAAATCTTGCACAGAAATACAATGGAGACCTTTATGAGTTTGATTTGATTCGTGTAATCTCTGCTGGTGTGAGAGATGCTGATGCTGAAGGCGTGGAAGGAATGTCAGCATCTAAAATGAGAAAAGCAGTTATTGAAGATGACTTTGAATCATTCCGTAGAGGAACACCAAAGACTCTTGATGATGGAGATACTCAAGCACTCTTTGATGCCGTTCGTCAAGGAATGGGTGCAAAGAAAAAGAAAAAGGTTGCAGAACTCTGGCAGATTGCTCCAAAATATGATGCAGAAACTCTACGTGAGAACTACATTAGGGGAAATATTTTTAGAATTGGTGATATTGTAGAAAATTTGAATACTGGTCTTGTTGGTAAGATTATTCGTAGAGGAACAAATCATCTTATTTGTGTAACCCAAGAAAACTATATGTTTAAGTCCTGGATTCGTGATGTTATGGAAGCAGTTGTAAACCATCCCGGACCGTCTGGAGTTCCTGCAAATCAAAGAGAAGTTGGAACTGATGCTCATAGAAAATATACAATGAGAATGGCAAGTCTTTACGATATCAGAAATTTCATAAATAAGTATAAAGTTAAGAATTAATAGTATCGCAATGTCTCAAAATCCCCTGAATGATATCTCTAGAGTGTATTTGGAGCAGGTTGCTGTTTTGGAATCACTTGATCCTGTAGGACAAGAAGATGATGATATTGATAATGATCGTAAAAAGAATACTAATGCTGATAAGTATTTGTTGAAGCGTCGCAGGGCAATTGGTAAGGCAATTGCAAAGAAAAAAGTAGATCGGATTGATGAAATTCACTCTCAGGCACATAAACCACATGAGGTTCCTGATAGAAATTTAAAAGGTCTTGTTGCAAAAGCAGTCAAGAGAATTGATACTGATGTTGATGGTGATACTGATAGAAATGATAAATCGAAAGGAGAACTTGGTGAGTTTATTCCAGGTGTAGGTAATAAAAGACTTTATTCAACAACAAGAACTCAAACAGCAAAAGAGTCGTTCTCAAATTGGAGACAAGACCTTGCTGAAGTGATGATTGATATTGAAGATACTACAAAAATTAAAGAAAAAAAAGTAAACAATAAGATTAAAACTTCTGCGATGGGTGGCGGATTGAAACTTGGCGAAGCAGTAGAAGAGATTGGTGGCACTCTTCTTGAAATGGTTGAGATTGATGAAGTTGATTATATTATAGAAAGTGTTTATGATGAACTACTTGATGAAGGTTATGATGAGGATGATATTGAAGATGCAATTGAGTATGCATTGGTTGAAGCAAAAGTTACTTATGGTCATGATACTGATAAACCATATCAACATCAAAAGAAGACTGGTGCCGGTCAACTGGTGAAAGCGGTTGGAAGACTTGCTAGACAAAAACTTGCATCCAAAGTTAGCGGTGCTAAAAAAGCAGCAAAACAAGCAGTAGCAACTGGTGCAAGAAAAGTTGCTAAAGGTGCATTAGGTGTTGCTCGTAAGATGGAAGGTGGAGATAGCAAACCAAGTCCATCGCATACAAAGACTAGAACCTCTTCAACATATCGTGGAGCAGGTGTTGGACAAAAAGAAAGAGTAAGCAGTGGTTCTTATACTCCTCCAACCAAAAAGAAAGCAGAAAAACCTGCTGATCCTTGGGAAGGTAGTGTAACGACTCCAGCAAAACCAAAGGCAAAAACCAAAAAAGCAGCAGCACCAAAACCAAAAGCACCTGCAGCAACTGCACCAAAGAGAAAGAGAAAGTCTAAGTTAGATTCTTTACTTTCTGATATTAGAAGTGAAGAAGTGCAAATTGATGAAAAGGCACTCAGTAAGCAACAGCAAAAGTTTATGGGAATGGTTTATGCTGTGAAAAAAGGTGATATGAAAGCACCATCACCCGAAGTTGCAAAAGCTGCATCGGGAATGACCACACAGCAAGCGAAAGACTTTGCTAAGACAAAGCATAAAGGTCTTCCTGAAGTTAAAGAGCAAATGGATGATTCTACTGAAATGACCGGAACATCAATGGATGACCAAAATGTTAAAAAACAAAAAGAAAAAATCAAGATGCAGAAGATTAGGGAACTTACTGTAAGACTTTCTGCTGCAAAAAAGGGTGTATATTAATCTTCTATTAACACTATTTTTTCTAAATAACTTAGGATACTCTTATTGGAGGACATCATGGGAGCAGTAGTAGCAGTGGTAAAACCACTTCTGATTCAAATTGCAACACATCCATCAGTTAAAAAGCTTGTTATTGAACTTCTTGAGAGGTATGTAAAGTCAACCGACAATACAATTGATGACGTAGTTCTTGTTCTAGTTAAAGAGAAACTCTTTACACCTGAAGCATGATTACCTGCTTTGTAACTAACTGGGGAGTAACCATTGCTTTAGGTCTATTGCTAACTCTCTCTGAGTGGTTGGCAAAAACAAAAAGATTTGAAGAAAATGGACTACTTGATATTATAACTAATTTTTTAAAAATAGTTTTACACAAGAAGACTGAAAAGTAAAAGTCTTCTTTTTTTATAAATATTATTAGCAAATAATTTTTAAGGTAAAGAGAATGGCACTCTGGGGTAATAACGATTCTGTTTATTCTGATGGCACCGTTGAAGTAGATTATAGTGCTCTTACTATAACTGGAACCGGAGCAACTTTTAACACTGCGGATTTAATCTCTGCTGGTGATGTGATTCAAATTGGTGCTGGTTCAACTTTTGGCGAAGCAGTTATTGCATCTGTTTCATCTGCATCTACTATCACCATCGCTTCTACTCAGTTCTTGAGTGGTGAAGCAATTTCTGGTGCTATATATAACATTAACCAACAACCAAAGTATGCTCTTGGCGTTGGGCAAACTTACAGAGGAACCACAAATCCATCTTTAGTTTATGGTGTTGATTTTGTTGAAGTTGGAGTTGCATCTACCACACTTTATGCAGTAACTCATAGTGGTTGGGTTGCAGTTGGCGCTACTTACATTGATTGTAATAATAATCTGAGAGTCAAGCACGAAGTTCTAGTTGCTAGTGGTATTCTTTCTACTAGTGATGCTGAGGATACCATTTTTGCTGATGCGTGATAGAGTATGATATTCAATGAATTGAATGAAGAAAACTTTCTTTTATTTGCTATTAAAAATTACGAAAATCCTCAAGCAGTAACTAGGAATGATTTTGACAAGGATTTAAGTCATTTTAAATATATCAAAAGATTGTTGAGAAAATATAAAAAAGAAGGTGTATTAAGAACGCATCTTCTTTTAAATCATTTTATTATTCTTTATAATATTTTTGGTGAAGCTGCAACACCAATGTTATTTTTTAAAATAGAAAGTGATCTATGGTCTGTAATGAAAACTTTCATTATTTTTTTGAATAGATTGCCAGAATATCCAAAATGTTATATTCATTCCATACCTATAGATAATAAATGTTTATTAGAACTTCAAAAAATTACTGATGGAAGAGAATAAGATTGATCGAATCATAGATATTGTTAAATCATATCTTAATGAAGAAATGCCAACGATGTCTATGGGACATGGAAAAATTGCTGGGAGTGATGAAGCTGGTGATGACCCTCCTATAAGAAATCGAAAAAAGAAAAGATATGTATATGCTGGTCGTGGTAGTAGAAAATTCTGGATAAACTATCTCAAAACCTTTAACAAAAATGGAACAAGTTAGGGTTGCAATACTGGAACAAAAGATTGGAGATGTAAAAGATATTATTATTAAAATTGATAATGCAATTGAAAAACTAAGCGAGGTAAATAGTAATGTGAGTAAGATGCTCGCAGTACATGAAGAAAGGATTACCAAGCAAGAAGAAACTGACAACATACTATTTTTTAAAATTGACAAACTCCGTGATAAAGTTGACCTCGATTATGACCGTATTGTGTCAAGAGTACAGACCATAGAAAAAAGAGTTTGGGTGGCAATAGGTGCTCTTGCCTGCCTTACTTTTTTGATGAGTGTTCCCACAGCACTCCAAATCTTGACACCACAACCTCAAAGTGCTATAGTGAAGAGCAGGAACTTTAAGGTTTGATTATGGATTTTGTTGATGTTAAATACATCAATTTGATATCTGCACGGTTTCAAAAGTTTAAGAAAGTTAAGAACAATCTTTATAACTTCAGATGTCCCATTTGCGGAGATTCGCAAAAGAACAAGAATAAAGCAAGGGGATATTTGTATCAGGTAAAGAATAATACCAACTTTAAGTGTCACAACTGTGGAATTAATATATCCTTTAATAATTTCCTAAAGCAAATTGATTCTGTAATCTACAAACAATATACTTTTGAAAAATTTAAAGATGGAAAGACTGGTAGAAACTTTACTGTAGAAGAACCAGTATTTAAGTTTAAAGCACCAAAGTTTAAACCTAAACTAAATTTACCAAAAGCATCAGAAAACCCTGACGCAAAGAAATATCTAGAAAGTAGAAAACTTAATCCGGATAAATTTTATTACACTGATAAATTTAAATCGTGGACAAATTCTTTAAAAGATGTCTTCGATGATACAACTAAAGATGAACCTAGGATTATCATTCCTTTGTTCTATCAAGATACCCTCATTGGATTTCAAGGAAGATCACTTGGTCCTAGCAAAGTTAAATATATTACCGTAATGCTTAACGATGACGCACCAAAAATCTACGGTCTCGATGAGATTGAAAAAGAAAAAACTGTATATATCACAGAAGGTCCATTCGACTCCACTTTCATTTCAAACGCGATTGCTCTTTGCGGAGCTGACGGTGATATTAGTAAGTGGGGTATTGGCGATTGTGTTTGGATCTATGATAACGAACCACGTAATGCAGAAATCCACAACAGAATCTCCTGTGTCATTGACAGAGGTGAGAAGGTTGTGATTTGGCCATCTTCCTTGAGAGAGAAAGACATTAATGATATGGTCCTTTCTGGACTAGATATTCAGTCTGTGATAGAATTAAATACTTATTCTGGATTAGAAGCAAAACTTAAATTTACTACCTGGAAGAAAATATGAGTAACGGCACCAAAGTTAAAAAGCGTGATGGAAGAATTGAATCTCTTGACCTAGACAAGATGCATTTGATGGTTGAAGAGGCGTGTAGGGGTCTTGCAGGCGTCTCTGCAAGTCAAGTTGAAATGAAGTCTGGTATTCAATTTTATGATGGAATTACGACAGCAGAGATTCAGGAAATTCTAATTCGTGCTGCTTCTGATTTGATTGATTTAGATCACCCAAACTATCAGTTTGTTGCCGCAAGGTTACTTCTCTTTTCTGTTCGTAAGCAACTTTATGGGAAGATGAAGGAACTTCCTACTCTGGAGCAGCATATTGTTGATTGTGTTTCTGCAGAGGTTTATGATCATGACATCTACAATAAGTATTCTCAAGAAGAGATTGCTCGTGCTGATTCGTATATTGATCATGAGCGTGACATGCTATTCACTTATGCGGGTCTACGTCAGGTCGTTGATAAGTACCTCGTGCAAGATCGAAGTAGTGGTGGTGTATATGAAACTCCACAGTTTATGTACATGATGATTGCTCTGACTATCTTTGCAGAGTATCCAAAAGAAACCAGAATGTCATACGTTAGGAGATACTATGACGCAATCTCAAAGCACAAAATCAACATTCCCACACCTATCATGGCGGGAGTGCGAACTCCGCTTAGACAATTTGCTAGCTGTGTCCTTGTTGATGTTGATGACACCCTCGATAGTATCTTTAGTTCTGATATGGCTATTGGCCGATACGTTGCACAGAGGGCGGGAATCGGCATCAACGCTGGTAGGATCCGTGGCATCAACAGCAAAATCAGAGGGGGAGAAGTTCAACACACGGGTGTTGTACCATTTCTCAAGAAGTTTGAAGCGACTGTCAGATGTTGTACGCAAAATGGCATACGAGGTGGATCCGCGACAGTCCACTTCCCAATCTGGCACCAAGAAATAGAGGACATTCTTGTTCTTAAGAATAATAAGGGAACGGAAGATAATCGTGTCCGTAAACTTGATTACTCTATTCAGATTTCCAAGTTGTTCTATGAAAGATTTATTCAAGACGGTGAAATTTCTCTTTTCTCCCCGCATGATGTACCTGGACTTTATGATTCTTTCGGATTCCCTGAGTTTGATGATCTCTACTGTGCATATGAAAAGAATTCGTCCATTCCGAAAAAAACTGTTAAAGCACAAGAACTCATCCTTAACCTTCTTAAGGAACGTGCAGAAACGGGCCGAATCTATATCATGAACATCGACCACTGTAATTCACACTCTTCCTTCAAGGATAAGGTGAATATGAGTAATCTGTGTCAGGAAATCACTCTGCCTACAGATCCTCTACAGCACATTGATGATGAAATCGGAGAAATTGCTCTGTGTATTCTTTCTGCTATTAATGTTGGCAAAGTAAAATCTGATGATGAACTTGAGGAACTCTGTGACCTTTCTGTTCGTGGGTTAGAAGAGTTGATTGACTATCAAAAGTACCCCATAGTAGCGGCAGAAATCGCCACTAAGGCCCGTCGTTCTCTTGGTATAGGGTTTATTGGTCTAGCACACTATTTGGCAAAACTTGGATATAATTATGATTCACAGGAAGCCTGGGATGCTGTTCACGGACTCTCTGAGTCTTTCCAATTCTATCTTCTGAAAGCTTCTAATCGGATTGCCAAAGAAAAAGGTTATTGCGAATACTTTGGGCGCACTAAGTATGCTGATGGCATCCTTCCTATTGATACATACAAAAAGGATGTAGACGAAATTTCATCTATTAAGTATCAACATGATTGGGAAGGTCTTAGAGCATCTATCCTGGAGCACGGTCTCCGACACAGCACACTGTCCGCACAGATGCCATCGGAGAGCAGTTCCGTTGTGTCAAACGCAACTAATGGAATCGAACCTCCACGCGGGTTCTTGTCCATTAAGAAAAGTAAGAAAGGGCCACTCAAACAGATTGTTCCCCAGTATCATACTCTTAAGAATGCTTATACGCTTCTTTGGGATATGCCTAGCAATAATGGGTATATTAATATTGTCTCTGTTATGCAAAAGTTCTTTGATCAAGCGATTTCTGGAAACTGGTCTTATAATCCAGAGAACTATCCAGACAATGAAGTTCCTGTCTCAGTTATGGCAAATGACTTTTTGACTACATACAAGTACGGGTGGAAAACTTCTTACTATCAAAACACACATGATATGAAGAGTGATGAGGTAGAAGATGAAAAACCCAATCTTCAAGATTTGCTAAGTGAGTTAAGTTCAGTAGAGGAGGGAGAGTGTGAATCCTGTGCAGTTTAAGATTTCTTCAACAGAAGAACCCCAAACAAATATTAAAGGAATGACAGTTTTTAATACTGATCAAGTGAATACTAAAAAACAACCAATGTTTTTTGGAAAACCTTTGGGAGTTCAAAGATATGATTCATACAAATATCCTGTATTCGATAAACTAACAACTCAGCAATTAGGATACTTCTGGAGACCTGAAGAGGTATCTCTCCAGAAGGATCGTGGAGACTATCAAACACTTCGTCCTGAGCAGAAGCATATCTATACTTCTAACCTGAAGTATCAGATTATGCTTGATTCTATTCAGGGTCGTGGACCTGGTATGGCATTTATTCCATATTGCTCACTTCCTGAATTGGAAGCATGTATGGAGGTGTGGGGATTCATGGAAATGATTCACTCACGCTCATATACCTACATTATTAAAAATGTATATTCTGACCCAAGTGAGGTGTTTGATAAGATTGTGACTGATGAACGCATTCTGGAACGTGCTAAGAGCGTTACGGAATCATATGATGACTTTATTCAATCATCTCAACAGTATGGTGTATCCGATGCTTGGATGCACAATCTTGAAGGAGTATCATACGCAAAAGAAACACTCAACGATGTCAAACGAAAACTGTACAGAGCAGTCGCCAACGTTAACATTCTTGAAGGTATTCGCTTCTACGTTAGTTTTGCTTGTAGTTTCGCCTTTGGCGAACTTAAGCTTATGGAAGGATCCGCTAAAATCATCTCTCTCATCGCAAGAGACGAAAACCAACATCTAGCCATTACACAGAATATTCTGAATAAGTGGCGTGATGGTGATGATCCAGAAATGAAGCAGATTATGAAAGAAGAGGAGGAGTGGACGTATGCTATGTTTGATCGTGCTGTAAATGAAGAAAAAAGATGGGCAGATTATCTGTTCAAAGATGGCAGCATGATTGGACTTAACGACAAACTTCTTCAACAATACGTAGAGTGGATTGCAAACCGAAGACTTAAAGCAATTGGGTTAAAGCCCCAATACGATATCGCAGCAAACAATAACCCACTTCCTTGGACTCAGCACTGGATTTCTTCCAAAGGTCTTCAGGTTGCTCCCCAGGAAACTGAGGTAGAATCATATGTAGTTGGCGGAATCAAACAAGATGTTACCAAAAATACTTTCTCAGGATTCAAACTATGATGAATGGTGCGAACAGGAAATCATGAATGCCTATATTGAGGCAGCAGAGTGTGATGAATATTTGTTTGGTGATTATGACTATTGTAAAGAATGGGGAGTAGGCATAACTACTTAATATTATAGATAGAGGAGGTAACACTCCTCTTTTTTATTGTGTCAAAAAACCAAATGAGCAAAGACGAATTTAAGATTCGTATTTTAAAATTAAAAGCACAGTTATATGACGATCCAACTTGGCATTCTAATCCCAAAGATCTTGCTAATAAATATCTGAACAAGGTTCTTGATATGCTTGATGAGTACAGATATTGACTATGAAAACCCTTGGTTTTATAATGGTAAACCTTTTACCAGCGATGATATTGGGGACTACTTTGGCTTTGTTTATCTCATTACCAATAAGTCCAACAACAGAAAATACATTGGGAGGAAATATCTGTGGCAGTTCAGAACTCCTAAAGGCAAAAAAAGAAAAGTAAAATCGGAATCTGATTGGAAAAACTATTATGGGTCTTGTCCGGAACTTAAAGAAGACATTGGTAAATTTGGCAGAGAAAATTTTAGTAGAACTATCTTATCATTACATAAAACAAAGGGCAAAACAAACTATGAGGAGACCCGACAACTCTTCGTCAACAATGTCCTCACAGAAGCCCTTGACACGGGAGAACCAGCATTCTACAATTCGAATGTATTGTCCAGATATTTCAGAAAAGACTACTATGGTAATGACGACTGAGGACATTGTTGGACATGTGCGAGAGTGGTCTCTTGACCGTGCTGCTGATATGAGTGTTTCAAAAGAGGATGCAAGGTCTATTCTTGCGGAGTTTTATGAGTGGATTGAACCCGAAGGAGATGAACTTGAGATTGTTTCTTTAGAATCCGAAGATTAATTTTATAAATAAGAAGCAAATGTGCAATTATTATGACTGAACAGCAAGAACATCTTACAAATCTTCTTAAGCAAAGACAAGCACTTAAGGAAGAATATGAACAACTATCTGCTTTATTAACAACAAAAAGAGATTTACTTCTTAGAGTTGATGGTGCTATTGAATATCTTTCTCAAATCGGAGTGACTGTAGCAGAACCAGTAGATGGGTCTGATGAAGATGAAAAAGAGATCGCAGAAGAATGATGTGATAAAATAATAAATATAGGGGAGTGGTTGCTACTCCTCTTTTTTTATGTTTAATTTTAACTTTGGAAAGAAGAGACCTGATAAGAAGCAGATAATCCTTATAAGCATCATACTCAGTGGTATTGTAGTGACCCTCCTCAATGCACAGGAGCGTCACAGGAGCGCCTCTGGGACCTCCTAGACGAGGTTTAGGTCCTCAGACCATAATCAACGATGTTCTACTTCAAGATCCTGGTGTTCTGGAGAGGAGAGTTGAGAGAGATGTGGATAAGGCGATTCGTGAGTATGGACGCTTGACAGAGGGTTCTAATGACAGTAGACTACCTTTGTCCCGGTTGATAGAGAAATCTCCAGATAACTCTGAGGCTCAAAAACTATTAGGAGGTGAAATGAGGTTATGTGCTCCATGGGTTGACGATTGCAAAGAGGAGTGATAATATTGGAACCTAGTATTATTATAAATAATATTAGTTATATGTTCCAATATGAATGCTTGCTTAAAGTGTGGTAATCCAACTAAAACTAAATTTTGTGGTAGAAGTTGTGCCAATTCTTATAATAATAGAGTTAGCCCAAAAAGAAAACCAGAACATAAATGTTTAGATTGTGGAAAACTTATTAACGCACAAAGAGCAAGATGTAAAAAGCATTACCTTGAATGGTTAAAAACCAAAGAGGTAAAGGATATGACATTGACAGAAGCAATCTATGAAAAACATCATAGGTCTTCTGCATATGCATTAGTACGCACTAGAGCAAGAGCAATCGCTAAGAAATTGGGGCTTGACACTTGCGAAAAGTGCGGTTATAATAAACATGTTGAGATTGCTCATAAAAAAGGAATTTCAACTTTTGAAGGAGATACACTTATAAGTGTTATAAACTCCAAAGAAAACCTAATGGCATTATGTCCTAATTGTCATTGGGAATATGATAATATGCCCCTGTAGCTCAGGAGATAGAGCATCGCTCTTCTAAAGCGTTGGTCGTGGGTGCAAATCCTACCAGGGGTGTTACCACTTGCACTGGAAAGATAAACCAGAATGCCGTGGTAAGATAGAGGGTAAGTCACTGTTATATCCTTATGAGATATATCACACTTGCTCCATCAAGTCGATGTGGCGGAATTGGTAGACGCGCTGGGTTTAGGTTCCAGTAGATTAATCTGTGAAGGTTCAAGTCCTTTCATCGACACTTGACAATCAAACCTATATGGTTTATGATTGTCTCATATGCGGAGTTAGTTCAGCGGTAGAACGCTATCCTTCCAAGTTAGATGTCGTCGGTTCGATTCCGATACTCCGCTCTTGAAACATCGACGGATGTTTCATAGGATGTGACAGAATAACCTACGTGGTCAAGCACGGGGTAATGTATATTAGGACAGGGGTGATACCCGCCATGTGACTGGGAGACCAGAGACATGAGAATCCACTATCAAGGAGTCCGAGAGTGCTAGAGAACGTTACTATCAGTGAGACCCTCTAGTTGTGAGTATGATAGAATCTCACCA
>Ga0208644_1000380_pt1 | contig 36575 bp, 45 predicted proteins | sample VirMetDEL_Nov_18_FD_184517 | JGI IMG/M metagenome (GOLD analysis project Ga0208644, IMG submission 184517) | Aqueous microbial communities from the Delaware River and Bay under freshwater to marine salinity gradient to study organic matter... | ecosystem: Environmental > Aquatic > Marine >...
AGAGCTTCAGGGAAAATGTATCATTTGGGCGTCGTATACTCACGACATTCAACAGATACATAAGTCCCTGCGCGACTGCTTTGGGCCCGAAGCAGTCGCACTTTATTACGGGGAAACACCCCAAGAAGAGCGTCAAGCGATTGTCGAGCGGTTTCAAGATCCAGACAATCCGCTGCGCTTTTTTGTCGGGCAACCAAGAACAGGTGGTTACGGCATCACTTTGACCGCTGCTACGACGGTCATTTATTACTCAAACAGCTATGATCTTGAAATAAGATTACAATCAGAGGACAGGGCGCACCGCATTGGTCAAAAGAACCCTGTCACTTACATAGATCTAGTGTCGCCAGATACGTTGGACGAGAAGATACTCAGCGCCCTACGCCAGAAAGTTAACCTTGCTGAAACTGTCTTGGGAGAAGAGGCTCGGCAGTGGTTCCTCTGAGCAACTGTTCGATGCCTTCTAGAGAGTATTTTTCTTGTAAACTTGGGCGCAACGCAGCTTCAACGGCCTCTACAACTTGCTGTTGTTGCTCTGGTCGAGCCATGGGCCGTGGACTTTCATTAAGTTCGTTTTGAAATACGGGCGCTAGATCCGTGGGCCGTGCGACAGGGCGCACGTAATTCATTGGATTACTGTAGTCTGGATCAGAGTAAATGGGGTTTCGCGGAGCAACGGGTTGGTTCATCACCAACTCCTCTTTGGCGTCTTCCGACAAGCTCTCATCACTGTAAACGTTCAGTCCACCGTGCTTCTGTAGATAATCACTGAGACGAGTGCCCTGTTCTGGATTTTTCTTATTATCGGACGGATCATATGCGCCATCTGTCTCCAAAAATTGTCTCAGTCCGTAGTTTCCGCCAAGATGCGCGACCGCCATCATGCCACTTAAAGTAACGGGTACACCTTTAACCATCTTGCCAATGTACTCGTCCAAGCCGTTATTTGCTATGTAATCAAGCGTTTTTTGCTCATACCAGTTTTGAAAGGCTTCTTGTAAACCCGCGTTCTTTTTAAATTGGTCGCGTGTAAAGTCACGACCTGTTTCTTCTTTAAATTCTTCAAGGGTTTCAGGCATTGCCTGAGATGCACCAAGGGCTCCAGTTCTTTTATTTACAGCGTCAAGCGCACCGCCAGAACTTTCTGTGCCGTACAGAGAGCGCCGGTATTCGGTGCTTGCTGCGGCTACGCCACCCTTAGTCATGTGCCGCGCTAGATCCGATAGAGATCCAACTCCTTTACGTATTTCGCCGCCCTCGTTCATACGCCGCGCTATTTCAGAGAGAGATCCAACTCCCTTACGCATTTCGCCGCCGTCGGCTCTTTTGAATAAGGGCATCAAGTCGGCATCATCTGTTGGGATTTCTCCCTGATCTATTCTTACCGTCATTTCCGGAATTAATGAAGTATCGTAAATCACAATATTATTGGGACCTCCACTAACTTCCGTGGTGCCCCCAACAACACCCGTAAACCCCGATTCTTCAAAAACTTTTCTTAAATTTTGTTTATCGCCCGATTGTTGATTTGAAAATAATAATCCTTTTTCATCTTTGCGTAGTGGATTTTTTATTGCCTCCGTGATACGGTCTACCTTTCTAAAAACATCATCAGGATTTTTTGTGTCTATTTGCAGTGTAGTTTCTCCACCCTCATCATAAGTTGATGTGGGCCTTCGCTTGTAAGAAACCGTAAGAATATCATCTTTTTGTTGAACAACTAAAGGGTTGCCATCGAAGTCTGGCATTGACGACAAAGCGCTACTCAACCCCTCTATCTGAGGTTTTGTAAGAGGTTTTTTTAATTTGACATTTAGCATTTCGCTGGTATCAATTTCGGCACTCATTAAACTACCCCGGCCTCCCACATGCTGCGAAGGATAGTTTAAATTAGTAGAAAAATAAGCGCCGGGACCCGCGGCTCCCATGTTGTAATAATTTGACGATTGTTGCGCTGCGGCGGCGTCAAATTTTGTGAAGGGCGCTCCGCGAGTGGCGTGAAAAACTTCAACTTTATCCGGTCGCTCTATATTTAAATTACGTGCTAAATTGTCAAGACGACTATCTAATTCATTTCCAGCCAAACCGTTACGTTCGTATTCTAATTTTTTTAATCGAAACGTTTCAAATGGAGATCTTTGCATAAACCCTTGTTGTTTAAGGTAGGCATCTGAATCAAAACTTGAATCGCGGTCCGTCATTTTCATGCCTGCATCAGGCAGTCCATAAACACCAAAAGTATCTTTTCTTGTTTTACTTCCTTCAACGTAATCCTGCACGTCTTCAACGACAGTGCGAGCGTAAGGATACTCATTGAAACCGTTTCTGTCTTTTACCTCCAGCAAACCTCTTTTTTGAATTTCTTCAGCCAAAGGAATCATTTGCTCAATGTATTCTTCTTCGCTATACATGCGAAAATCACTTAAAGCTTGAGACAATTCTTCAAGGGATTCATCGGCGGCTCCCCTTATCTCCTTTGGCCCGATTTCGCTGACAAGTTCTCGCATATCCATTTCTGTGGTTAGGTCGAAATCCCTATGTAATTTTTCTGCTTCAGCTATTGCTTCATCAAAAGGACGTGACGTGATGTCACCGGGCAGGTTTTCGGACAATTCATCCGCGGCATCGTATGCCGCATTCATTTCATCTCGTAAAACTTTGATGTTTTTAGCAAACATGTCGATAGGGTTAATCGGAGGTTTCACACGCTTAACCGCAGCGGGCACTTTTTCCAAAGCTTCTGTTATTGCTTCTGGCGCGAGGGCCGCGACCCCTGCCGCGGCACCCAACCCCTTTATAAAATCTCTGCGGCTTTTGTCTGTAAGCTCATCTAATGGTTTTGTTTCAGGTCCAGAGACACCTAAGAACATTTCAGGTATAATTTGAGACGCTTTCTGCCCTAACGCTTTTCCTAAAACAGGCCCAGCTAAAGCGTAACCTAAAGTGCCTACTCCAGCTTCTGCACCCTTGCGCAACCTTTCGTCAGTTGGCAAATCCGAATCAAAGGCCTGTCGAGACGCGCCGCCTAAATTGTAAACAATATCTTTCGGAACGTTTAAGAAATCGACAACCGCTTCAATTCTTTCAAAACCGGGTCCAAATCTTTGACGCATGGGCGAAGAATCCGTCTGAACCCGTGGTCCGCGATTGTACTCTTCTTCTGAAGGGGGCGGGACTATCGCGTCTGCCATTATCGTCTCCGTAGCGACATTAATCCGCCTTGGGCCATTGGCACAGGTTCTCCGTAAACAATTCTTTCCGAAGGTTGAGGGACGCGAATGGGTGCGATGTGAATGGCACCTGTGCCTTCATTTGGATCTTCGGGATCTACAGGATCAACGGGCATTACGGGCATTACGGAACCGGTGTCCGGTCTTGAAGTGTCAATTCCGGGTCCTGTGTTAGATCCCATACCATACAAAGCGTCACTAAGTTTTTGCCTTTGTAACTGGTCCAGCGTACCTTGCACATAGTTTCTAGCCGCCGCATCCGAAAAACCAAAATCTTTTAAGCCCTGCACCTTTCTATCTACGTCGTTTGAAAAAGCACCGCCCGAAAATAAGTTTGCTACGCCCATGCCAAGATCTTGTCTACCTCTACGGTAAGCGTCGCTAATATCTGTGAAGAATTGTCCAATCCCAGTTTTTGCTCTGGGAGAAGCCCCCATGTAACCAGAGCCGCCCGACATGAAAGGGAGAAACCCGCCACTCCCCTGCATACCCTGTTGAGTCAACATTTCCGGTCTGAATTGATTTGCAGCCATCTGTGCGCCACTGGATTGCGTGTAGCTGGTTTGCGGCCTATTCGCAAACTGCATCGCATAATTTAAAGGATTGTCCTCTGGCTTTTCGTACTGGTTGTTACCAAAAATACTTTTATTTGTTCCAAAAGCAGAAGTATCTTGCAGTCCTTTTGCCCGCAAACCACGACTATGTTGGGCCTGCGCAGCCATATGCGCGGCTTGACTTCCACGATTACCCGCTAAAGCTTCATGCTCTTCATATTGACTTTCAAACGGACCACTATAATCATCGTTGCTAAAGGTAATAGGCATTCTTCTACTCCATTAAACTGGCAATTCCGCCGCGACGAAAGCTTCGTGGTTGTTGAGTAATCATACTCGAAATTGGATCATTAGGAAACAGCGCAGCGTAAGTTTGTCTTACTTGCGGATTATTGGTTCCCGCTGCCACTGATGTCTGGGGGGCAGCGGGAAGAGCCGCCTGAGTGGTGGGATTGCCTACAGGCGGTTTTTGGTTTGAAGCGTCCCGATTCCGTAATAATTCCTGCGCTTTATTTAAAAGCTCTTCGGCAGGGTCCGCGGGGCGTGATCGAGGGGGTCGTCCAAGATTGCGACCAATAAGTCCCCGTCTTTTACGTTCTTCATACCGCTCTTGAGCCGTGGGGGGCTCCGTCGGAGGTCGGCGATCAACGGCTTCTGCCTCCGTAGAAGTTACTTCCTCAATAGCGGCAGAAGGTCCGCGGGTAACGGCTCGCACACCGGGCGCACCAGTCGCTGCTTTAATAACTGAACCCGTTGTCTTTTTAACAAAGTTTAGCATACGTCGCATAATGGCTTCTTTTTCGTCTGCGCTACGTGGAACGCGCAAAGCTGCCATTAATTCTTCTGGGTTTAAGAGAATGTCCATAAAGGCTTGATTTGCCTGTAAAAAAGGCACCTCTTGCGTTATCATCTGAGCATATTTGGAACCCGCGGATTCTTCGACCAAACCTTGTGAGCGCCCTCCGGGCAGAATTGATCCCGCGAATTGACCAAGTCTGGCACCTGCAATTCGCGTATAAAGATCAAACAGCGCAGGAACTTCTATACCTCGCATGTCAGCGCCTTGTGCACCAGACTGCGCTTGCATAGCCATAATTCTTTCCAACGCAAGCTTCATTGAAGCATGTTGTTCATCGCTTAAAGACCCAGCACTCTTTAAAAAGTTTGCCATTGTCATGTTGTCGTTATCGGCACCCGGAATTTTTTGGAAAAGAGACTTATACAAGATGCCCGCATCAAAAACGCCGTCACGATTTGCACCTTTTATGTTGCGCTGTGATTGGTCAAACGCCCAGTTAATGGTGGTGGCAAGCAGCCCTTCTTGTACATCTTGTAAAGATGGCACACCGTCTTCTGGAAAAGGGATACCAACGCGTTTATATGCCTCTCTTGCCGCTTCTTCTGTGGGCAGAGTTGTCATGTTTTTATAAATTACCCTCAGTTGCTCGCTTGGATTTTTTGAAGTGTAGGCGAGACGAATTAATTCTGTTGGGTTTTCTGTTAATACACCTTTTCCATTACGCATGGCATATTGGAAAGCAGCCATTGAATCTCGTGTTTGTTTTATTCGCGGTATAACGGCTTGCACACGATTTATAAATTCTTGTGGATCTCTAATATTGTCTATTTCCCTTTCAAGATTAGGGAACAATTTTAAGATCATTGCGTTATTAGAAGCCCAGTTTTTAATATTTTGAAGTTGCCGTTCTTTAATTTGAATAGGGTCAAGCTTAACATTCTCTTCTATTGTACTTGTTGCTCTTCGTAAAACTTCACGCAAAGATACTTCCAACAAGTCTTGTTGTGTTCCAAGATTTTTTCCGATCTCTGCTAATTCTTCTTCCGACGCACCCCCTGAAATGGCTCTATTCATTAACTCAAGGTTTGCGTTTTCAATTTGACGAACACGAAGAGCGCTGGCATCTTTGTTGCCAGAAAAAATTGTTATAGCCGCTAAATCAGGCTCTACAACGATACGACCTTGACTGTTCTTACGCAACAAGTCTCCACCGAAAGTTTTCTTAAAAAATTGTTGATAAGCCACAGATGCGTCTATAGCATTTTGATAAGCTGGTCCGACATCTTCATAACTACGCAAATCATTTAACGCGGCGCTTCGTAAATCAACAGCCCGTCTAAAGAAATCACCGTTCCCACCAACGGCACCAAACCTATCTGCGGCAATACGCAAGGTTTTACGAAGCGAAATAAGTTCAGAGGCCGGTAGACCGCCCTCGTCTGGAGTTATAGCCATGTTTGTTAATTCGTTTGCACGGCGCATTTCAGCGGTGATTGCTTTTTTCTGAAGCGTCAGCAAATTGCCTAATGGACCAGAGGGCGCGGTTGTTTCGCGGCCCGCGACCTCGTCAGCTTCACGAGAAAGCATATTATCAAGATACTGAATACGTGCCTCTAAAGCATTTTTACGAAGTTTTCCGACTTCGCCTAAGTCTTTCAAACCAACAGTTGCGGCCCGTAAAGCGTCGATTGCGTCTTGTGTTGATCCACTAGAAAAACTTTCTCCGGTTCTAGCAAGCGCCGCTTGTGCATAGGTTTTAAAGAACTCTTGTGTTTGCCGTTGCAATTCGTTTCGCGGATCAGAAGCGTCTAATTCTTCTAAATACTGACGTAGTGCGTCCGCGTCCATTTGTAAAATTGCATTTGCTTGCGGCTCTACTGTGTTTCTCATATAGTCTTGATTTGAAACTTCAATTAAATTATATTGCTGATCCAAAGCCAAGTTGTCTAATTCATTTACGTCCAAAGCTTGGCCTGCTAAAGCTTCTCGCTCTATTCGCAGCGCCTCGTCTTGATAAGAGTTTCCAAAAACATCTCTAGTTCCCGCCAATTTATTACGAGCCTTATCAAAAGCATCGCGATATTTGTTGGGCCGTTGTGTTTCAATCACCCTCGCTAATTTTTCTAAATTCTCTTGAGTTGGCGCAACCGCGCCATTAATGATTTCAAGATCCGCCTCGGATAACAACCTATTGTAAGTGTCAAACCACTCCTCTCCTGCCGCATCTCCCAGAGCGTCATTAAGTTTTTTTGTTGCAGGGGTGATGCCATCAAAGGGGTTTGGTGCCGCGGCAAGCCCAAGACGTTCTTTTATGGTGTTTACAACTTCGTTTACGTTTCTGAACTCAGCCTCACCCATTACAGCAAGTAAGGTGGACTTTTCGTTTTGCATTTCACGAAGCATCGCGTCCCAAGCTTCAACAATGTTTGGCACGTCAGAAGCGGAATCTGGAATTACGTTTCCGTCTGAATCAAATCTATAAAACGTATCGTTCCTAATCGTCTGATCTACGTCTTCCCAAGCTTTTTGTTGAATGTTTTTGAAAACGTTTTGAACATTAAGTTGCGCTTTTGCAATTCCTTGGCCCAGAGCTTCTGAAGCTTGTTCTCCGCCCTCTGGATAAACTTTGCCAACGGCAGCAACTGCGCTTTGTACCGCTTGGTCCATGCGCTTTTGAATCAAAAGTTCAATGCGAGCGGCTTGAATTTCATTGGCAATTTTTAAAAGTTCAGGGTCGCCGGTTCCCCTGAGTTCGTTAACCAGTGCAGTTTGGGCGTTCATGCTTCTTCTAAAGCTATTATTGAGAAGCTCACCGCCCTCATTCTCCGCCATCATTTTCATAACTTGAGCGTCAAGGTTTGCTAAAGCAGGACTTTCTACAAATGCACTTGAAAAGGTGGTTTGAGGAACAGTTTTGCCTTTTTTGTCTTTAGTCAAAAACTCTGGCTTAATGTTCCCATTATCGTCTAAATAAGTTTCTTCTAAAGCTTTTAAAAGATCTGCAGGGTTTTCACCACGCTCATTAATCAAATTCAATATATACTGTATTTGTTCGCCTTTAACACGTGCTTTCCTACCAAGTAAATCAAGTCCTTGGCCCGCTGCCAGACTGGCTTTACGTGCTGCAACATAATTTTTTCCGGCCTCAACTATTGAAGGTATGAAGCGCAAAGTACTTAAACTGGGGGCCATGCCTCCCAGCATTTCGCCAGTAATCATTTTAACTTCAGACCGTGGATCCTGACCCGCTATTGCTGTTGTTGCTCCAAACGTGGCAGGAATTTGAGCACTCTCAACGCCGAGCGCAAGAACTTTACCGGGCAAAGTTTCTGCACTTCTGTACATTTTTCCGCCCGAAATAAGCAGGTCTTCCGCGGCACCAATTAAACGTGGAAAACGTAGTGCTTTGCCCTGCAGATACTTTGTCAGATATGGATTATTCTGTATCTGTTCTTTTGTGACAGGGCCGTAAGCAAGTCTATCTGGTAATGTTTGTAAATATTTTGCCTGTGTAACACGCGCATTTGGTGCAAGCGTTGGATTAAATATAAAAGGAAGCGCCGTTCCCGTCGCCTGCCAAATTTTTAAAGCGGACTCTGTTTCCGGCGTCAAAGGAATGGTGTCTTCAATTTGATTCATTGTCAAATCGCCCACAGCATCTCCCGCCGTGCCACCTAGTACAGAACCTGCAAGAAAACCAAGACCTCCAAGAACAACTTGACCGGGCAGTCCAAAGGGAGTACCTGCCATAACGCCGTATCGTGCACCCTTTGCACCACCAAGCATAGCACCGCCGCCTTCAAGAGCGCCAGAAAAAAAAGCTTCTTTACGGGATGGGACGCCGGGGTCACCATATTGTTTTAGATTTGTAAAATAACGCAAAACGTCTTCATTGCGCAGACCCTTTCCCGCTTGACTAGCGGGTATGTTTAAAAACTTTAACCCTTCGGCAGTTCCCCTTTGCACGTCTAATGGATCGAACATACCCGCAAATTCAGATCTGTTGTTAAGTATTTTCAACGTTTGTTGGGCAAGATAATCGGTTACTTTTTGTTTGTTTTCAAAAACCTCGTAAGCCGTTGACAACTCACCGGGTTCCCACTCCACAAAAACTCCTGCATCTATAAGATTTTGCTTGTGCGGCGGCATGTCCGTTGGAGCAAAAACTGGTTCGTTTGAGGTGCGTCTACTACGATTTGCCATTAGTTTTTGCCCCCAATTCTATCATTAGCTTCGTCAACGAGTTTTGTATCTATATATCCTTCGTCGGGTAAGTGATGCATAAGATCTAAGAATGTATCAATTGCAAAGTTCTGTTCTTCCGCACGTTTAATGGTCTGTGCATTAGTTGAACTACCTATTGTTTTATAGTTCTGATCTCGCTCAATAAGGAGTCGTTTTCGGAGAACAAGCAGTTCAGCAATAGCTGCTTCGGGGTTTTTAAGGAATTGCTCTGTGCTTGGGATTGATTTTCCTAGACGAACTTGTTCCCCCTCACTGATACGAGGCGTTGCAGCCAGAGCAATACGAACAGAAACGTTTAGTGCGTCAACCCATGCCCGTGCCTGAACAGTGTCTTCAAACATGTTTCGCCAACCCCATGAACCGGGGGTTAAACTTGTTAGGGCATTGGCAAATTCCCTAAGCTTGGCATAAGGACCTATACCCTCGCGGGCCATAGCCGCCATATCAATGCTTCTTGCGATAAGATTTGGACCCCCCAAATCTCCAAACATTTCTTTAACGCCTTCTTTTCCTAAATTTTCTTCCAACTTTTTGTACGCTTCGCTACCGTGCATTTTGATATATGCTTCGGCATTTATTGCCGCTAATCTCATTCGCATTTCTGCCGCTCGTCTAGCGTTTTTGACACTTTCGTAAGTATTGTTTTCGCCTAAAATTATAGCGTTCTGATACTCTGGCAACGTAAAGTCTATGGGTTTGCCGTTTACATCGTAAAAGTTACCGCCCATGAAGTTAACTATTTGAGGTGTTCCGTCTGCAGTTTTAAGCAATGTTTTTGCGGAGCCTGTGAGTTGTGACCGCACCGCCGTCGGATCCTTTAAACTCAAAACTTGTTGATTTGTGAGTTCCACAAAAGTATTTGCAGGAATTTCTTGACCGTCTACGACAATTGACTTTGTAGTAACAAAGCCATTTGTTTTTTCTGCGGTATCCTTACTATATAGGCCAGATTCAACATACCCCTCGTCAAGCAAACCACTTATTACAATTCTTGCACCGTTCTCATTGGTGTTAATTGAAACCGTTTCTCCGGTATCTGGATTGGTCAAATTAACCATAGTAATTTCTGGGATCATTCCAGCCCGCAACATTTGCTCATCTTTGTCCAGCGCCAAAAATTCATCCATCGTCATGTTGTACTTCAGCAAGAAGTCTTTGTCCGTAAGAACGGGAACACCCATCATTGCTCTGTACAAGTTCTCATCTTCTTTGCGGAGTTCTTTTAGCTCTTCAAGCATAAAGCCCGTTTTTTGATAAACGTCCTTTTCAGTTATAACCGCTGTGTTGATATTTGCAGGAGCCTTTTTCTGCAAAGCTATAAGCTCATTTTTGTTAACAAGCTGCGGACCTTTGGCGTAGAACAATCCATCATCCAGCGTAATGTCGTCTGTAAGGTCAATCAACTGCATTTGACCTTCACGCTCACGCATCAAAGCTGTTATACTTTTTTGCTCCTCCATGTAGGCATCAACCAAAGTTCTGTCTGTAGACCATCCTGAATAACTTGCAAAATCGTCTTCCGAAGGACCTTTTTCTATAAGTTCTCTGAACTTTTTATTACCTTCTGGAGAGGATACAAAAACCTCTTTTCTTTCGTAGTAAGGTTCGCCCTCAATTGGAGTGACTTTCCTGAAGACAACTTGTGTTTTAGGATCTTCAAATTGTTGATCGAATGCCGCGCTGTTATCGGTCCACAAACCGTCTTCCCCGACGTTTGCAGTAAGCCATTGTTTACCCAGCGCAGAATTAGTATCCACCATTTGAGAGTCGGAGCCGTCTTTTTTGTAGAAAGTTTGGTAATTGGAATTTTGTGGTCTAGGAGCAAACTGCACTCCTTTTTCTAAGAAATCGGCAAATTGCACATCGTTAGCTGCAATCACGCTTCCCGCTTTCAAATCATACGTTTCACCATTTATTCTTACTTTTTTGTCTGCCTGAACTTCATAAAACTCGACAGGTAAACCTTTTTGTTCAATTTCTACTGTCAGTCTTTTTGCTGTTTCCGCTGCAGTAATAAACGGTTTTATTGTCTCCTTAGTGTAATAACTCTTTGAATCTTTTTGATATTGCGCAAAGTCTTGTGGATTATTTTTGTTGTAGACCTTGTAAACTGCAGGAAGTCCGGCTGCGTCTACCGTGTAAAGAACAAGTTCGTCCGGATTTGTCGGCTTCATTGTTTTAAGAGCTTCTTCTAAACCCTCCGCTGCTCGCGTTTGCGCAGACGCTTCTGGTACTGCCAAGCCAAAAGCCGTGGCCCGTGCTTGTTGATCTAGGTTCTTCAGTTCTTTTTCTGCAGCCCGTACTTGAGCCGCCCGTTGAGCAAATCTATCCGTTAATTGAGTACGATTTAACGCGTTTGCCAACCTTTCCGCAACAGACCCGCCTTCTGTTTCTCCTGCAAAGGCAAGCCCCGCGCCAGCAAGATCAAACATTAATTGACTGCGAGCCATTTGACGATCTTTTTCAAATTCCGCTCGGCGCTCTTCGTCAGTGCCATATATTCCTTGCGCCAAAGGCAAAAGCCCTTCGTAGATGCCGGGAACCCGACTCACCATTGTCGTCGGAACGCTAGAGTTTCCCGTTGGCGGCGTTCCATCTTGAAACTTACGGACCATTACGGGCCCACCCCGTCTAAAATTTTCGGGTGGAGTGCTGCCCGCCCCCTGCATCATAAGAGCACCTAGACCTTGGTCCATGCCTTGGTCCATTTGCGTATCTCCCGCAACAGCCTGCATAAGTTCCCCTATGCCACTGTCCATCGCGCCTTGTTGCGTCATCATAATAGCGGGTTGCGTCAGAGCCAAAACGGATTCAGGGGTCTGCATTGCGTCGCGCTCACCAACAAGACCTGCAAGCTCTTGGTAGCGGGCGTCTAGCGGCATGTCATTGCCGCGGAGCGCGTTAATTGCACCTTCTACGTCTGTGGCAGCATCAATGCTCTCTTGTGTGCGAGCCGCAATCTCCTGCCCTAGCATCTCTCCTTCTTGCTGCGCACTTTGAGACATGTCCTGCGGCATGGGTTCTGCGGGACCACCCATCTGACGAAACAAGGGCCGTTGCATGACGCCGCCGCCAGCTTTGCCAAGAATTTGTCTTTGCACGTGTTGTGGCAGCGCTCTAAAACCTTCGTTCATTTAAAAAATCCCCGCTTGTTGTGCACCGCTCATTGCACCGTAGGCCCCAATCCCCAAGCCAACGGCTGTTTGGAAGGGATTAGCTTGTGGCATTGAAGAAACTTGCATCGTAGAAGAACCCGTTGGAACTTGGCTGTAAATGTCAGACAAGAACCCGTACTGTTGGAAAGGTTGTGAGTAATTTTGCAAGTTTGTCATACGGTTTGCGTCAAGTTCACTCTGCGTAATGCCACGCTGCAATCCGCCTGTGGTCATCAAACGGTCAATGTCAGAGGCACTTAATCCGCTTAGAAGCTGACCAAGATTAGCATAGTTCATTCCCATGCCCGCCATCTGCCCGCCCAAACCGGCAATTCCTTGATCCGCCGACATGCCTGTGCGTATAGCATCCATACCTAACCCGGTTCCTGCTATGGCTCCGCGGGCCGCGGCATCTTCCGCGCCCATACCGTAGCGTCCATAAATGTCCGCTCCAGAGATACCGGCACTTTCTGCGCCCATGCCCAGACGTGCGCCTGTTTCCGCGGCACCCATTCCAAGCTGTGCGCCCTGTCCTGCAGCGTCCATACGAGCTTGCATACCTCGGCCCGCAGCATCCATGCCTAGCTGCGCTCCCGTGGTTGCGCCTGCCCGCGCCGCATCTGCGGCGCTCATGCCAAACTGAGTCCCCGCGATATCGCCTCGTTGACCAAGGCCCGCGGCATCCATACCTAGTTGCGACCCCTGTCCTACAGCGCTCAGACCCAACTGTGCGCCCTGCAACGATCCAGTTTGAGCAAGGGATTCGGCCCCCAAGCCCAATTGTCCGCCACGGCCTGCCGCGTCTATTTGAGTAGCGGCACCCGCCTGACCCAACTGACCCGTCCCCATAGCAGCGGACTGCCCTCTACCCATCCGATCTTCAAAAGCTTTTTGGGCACGTTGCGCTGCGCTTTCATATCCCGCCTGACGGAGCCCCGCCGCTGTTTTAGCCTGCTGCTCTATAACGTTGCGCCCAATCTCGGCTGCTTGTACACCCTGACGAGATCCACCAAATGCACCCGCACCTACCGCAGTTGCATCCATCTGATTTCTTTGTATTGCACCAGCCCGTGCTACGTCCTGCATTGCCGCATCAATAACAGCCTGCTCATACGGATTCATGTAATCCTGTATCGCAGACGGATCAAACCCGCCTATGGTGCCCGCCAGTTGTCCGATACCACTTTCTGCCGCGCCCCTTCCAAACTGACCCGCATCCGCCAAAGATCTTTGCGCGGCAAGCGTGGAAGCCCTTGCGCGGTCCGCGGCAGTTTGAGCGCCTTCCTGTCCGGTGCGAGCTTCACCCAATAAACCCGAAGCTCCTGTACTGGCAATGTTTCTTGCAAAATCGGTAGTTGCCCCTAATGCGCTTTGACCCGCCAACGCTTCTGCAGCGCTCTTATCGGTAGCTGCGCGAATACCAGCTTGACCTTGCGCCGCCTGTCTAGCCAATTCCTCGCTTCCAGTAGTTGCCGCGCCGGTCAAACCTCTTTGCCCCTGCAAAGCTTGATTTACTAACGCCTCTCCCGCGCCGCCCGCAATGGCGCGTTGCGCATTAACCGCGTCCGTAATGTCCGCCTGTGTTCCTGCAGCAACGTCACGACCACCCCGAATTGCTTCTGCAAGGCCCGCCTGCCCCGCAAGCGCTTCTTGTCTGGCAGCGTCTCCTACGCCACGAAAACCACCGGCAGCTTCATTTAACAACGCGCTGGCATCCGCCAACCCTAAACCAGCCTGATCTAAATATGGTTGATATGCACCAACGCCGCTTTGCGCTAAATCAATCGCTCGCTGTTCACCTCCAGAAATGCCCGCGACGGTATATTCGGGTGGGCCAAAAAGTTGATCCTGAGAAATGTTGCTAACATCCGCGACACCCCTGCCCAAACGCGCTGCAATTGCAGCGTCGTCAAGCCCTTGTGCACGTAAGTTTTGTACATTGCGACCAAAGATCTGATCTCTAACAAGTTGTTGAGAATCTTCTAAAAGACCAACGCGAAAGGCTTCTATTTCAGGGTCTTGGCGGTTAATGTTTACGTTTGTTTGTGTAGCCATTATGCAACCACCCCGCCTTCAAAAGCTCTCATTATGTCGTACATTTTCTCAACACCCTTCTGACGGCTACCGTCGCCTGCGCCTCGAACCGCACGTGCCGTCATTACAAATTCTCCGTCAGACAACATTGCTGGAATGTCGTCCGAAGTTTCTGTGCCGGGGCCCGCGATATACCCCTCGCGACGCGGGAACTCCATTTCACCACCTTTTGCTGCGTAGACCGGACCTCCGTAAACGTCTTCTCTTCTTCGTCTTCTTGTAGGTGCAATAACAGGACCGGTCCGATAACGTTCAGGGTACATTTCTAACAATTCGCGTGTTGTGTATGGATACGGATCTTCCGGTGGATCCTCTTCTATCGGGTCAAACCCACCCGCAAGGGCCATAAGTCCAAGACCTGCGGGGATGGCGGTAGCATAGTTAATTCCGCCAGAACTTTTTACCAGATCCATTGCTGCGGCTTTTCCTGTAGCGTCTGGTATTGCAGCATATGAATCAAAACCTAATTGTTTTGCAGCGGAATCTGCCGTTAATTGAGGTTTTGTTAAAAAGTTTTTAGCGCTGCCTACAGGATCTTGTAAGAATGACGGGTCTTGAGATTGAGCTTGATTCACGGAGTCCTCTGCATTTTGTAGACTACCAAAAGTATCAGCTTTTGCCGCCAATGATCCAGTCCCCCGCATCTGAAAAGGGCTGTACCTATCGTCTAGCGGTTTAAAACCTGCTCCAAAATCGCCACCCGAGAAAAGCGTGGCGGTTCCCGCAGACGACAGACCGCCCGTCAAACCAGCCTTAAAGGCGTCCTGCATGTCACCACCCTGTAGCAGTGAGCCGACGCCCCCAGCTATTGCGCCAGAAACAAAAGGACTCATGCCGGGGAACATAAAGCTTACCGCGGCAGGCAACAAGAACGGTGCCGCCTTTTTGAAGATGTCCTTAATTCCACCAATAAAATCAAAGGCTTCCTCGTAACCCGTCACAGGGTTTACGTTCATTTGACCGCTGCCGACCGTGTACTCTTCCATGTCACGACCTGTTTCTTCAAACAAGTCCCGCACAGTCCGACGCACACTCGGATCGTCCATCATGCCCTTCGGCATCATTACTTCTGACTTGGTAGCGTGAATTATCTCAGTGTCGCCGTTGCGACCAAACTCATCAAGGTTCGATGCAAGAAAAGAACCAAGGCCTCTCATAACAGGTCCGCCGTCCGCGTAGCCTTGAAACCCCTTTTGAAATATTTTAGGGGTTTCTTGCTCAAAGGAAGAGCCACCTCGCGGTACTACAACTTGTGCAGACCCGAAGGAGAAGGGATTAAATGATGGCAGTGATTTGGGTGGATTTGCTCCACCTAAAGGGGCCATAACAACCTGCGAAAGATGAGGCGTTCCCGAATAAGAACCCCCGCCCAAGTCAAATCTTTCTTGCGCCATTTGTTTAACTTCTTCGACAAAAGGCTCAACCTTTTCTTGAACCACATTTTCAGTCAAATACTGCCCCAGCATGTTTTTTAGCGGATCAAACGCTCTGTCCAAATTACCGCCAAGTCCGCCAATGCCTCGTTGCATCTGAGCCATTTGTGCCGGAAATGCCTGTTGCTGTTGCATCATATAAACCTCGTGACCGCTGCCATTAAGTTACCAAATGTTTGTATAAAATACTAGAGTGTCGATCCAGAAATAGCTTCTGGGGCCGTAACCCGAATATTTGTACTTCTTTTTTCAGTTCCTGTCCAACTTTCTCCACAATCTGGGCAATTTCCAGTAGGGTAAGATGCAATCTCTTCTAGCGTGTCCACAGCATTGCCACAATTAACGCAATGTACTGTGTCTGTGCTACTAGAAGGTTTCCAAGTAGAGCCATCTGGCATTGTAAGAATTGTATCACTCATGATGTTGTCACCGTTACTGTACCAACGCCGCCAGTTCCTGCGGAACCACGAACGTGTGGCGTGTTTGCTTCTGTTACCTTTAAGTAGCCGCCGTGATTAAACACAGCGCCAACTTCCAACCCGCTATCATCTGTCTGCAATTCAGTAAAAACAGTAAATGTGTTTCTGCCTTCACCCGGATTTTGCATGTTTAATAAATAGGTGGAATATGCACGTATAACTTCTGCAAAATATTGTTGTTCATATTCCGTAGGTGGAACTGGGAAAAACGGAAGATTTAGGTTCCTAGACATTATCTTCTTCCATCAGGTCTGATTTCTACGCGAGGAGACCCTAGTCTCCATGTTACGCCTTCGTCCGTGCTTTCAACCCTAAAGGCAAAAGACCGACCTCTGAGCCTAACAAATGCCTGATCCGTAAATTGCTCAATGGGAACTGATGCCGTTTTAGATACCGTACTTTGGTCGGATGATAAATAGTCCCCACCCGGAAAATTTCTTACCTTTAATGTCATAATGGCACTCGGATCTAAACTGGTAGAGTTTCTAAATGTTAAATCGGGTATCATTCGACGCATAAATACAAATTGCTCGCCCTCTCCAAGATTCATTTGGCTGGATTCAATATAAGCACTTATAGCACTTACAGGATTTGTACTTCCATCATCAAATCCTACTTCATGATAATACAAATAATGATCAGGAGATGCAGCAATAGGATTATCGTTTACTCCACGATCCATCCAACATGTACGTTCCATAGTCCCGTAATACCAAATCTGTTGCTGGTAATTATAGGTCACATAACGATCATTCTCACTGCTTGAAGCAGATGGGTAGAACCATGTAACTTCTGAAAACGACGTATTTGTTGAAGCGGTTACTTTTTCCAATTGATCTGTGTTTATGTCCGTAAAAACATAATCACGCACAGAACATGGAATACGCTGTACCGCACCACCATAAACGTAAAAATCTTCTGCACCCATCCAGAACACATTGTCCTCTACGGCAATCGCAGAAAGAGGGCTGGCAATAGTTATATTGGTAGATATTTCGTTGATACCAAAGGTAAATGGTGGCCCAAGATACTGCATTGCGTGAAGCGATACATCAGTAAACACAAGAATTTGCTGACGTGTTTCTACCGCTGCAATAATTTCGGACCCTGAACCAATTCTCAAATCACCCGCCGTATTGGTTACGAGAGCCTGCCAGTCAGTAACGTTTTCTTGGTCAGAGAATCGTATGAGCAACGGATCCTGAACTCCCGGATCAGTTTCTGGATCACAACCAAACGCAATAACGTGACGATCACGATCAGATACAAGCACTTGTTTTGCTACAGTTGGAGTTTTATTTGCGCCAGCCAGCCCAGATAGCTTCTGTGCTCTCGTGGAAAACCCGGTTGTTTTGTCCCAATAATAAATATCACCATCACGAACGTTAATAATTAGGTCTTCACCAAAGTTATTATGCGACCAAATACGCAATGTTTGACCAGATGCCGTTGAAGCGGAACCAGACCCCCATGTGCCACGACTCCATGTCCCCGCGCCCCAACCAGTCCCAACGATGGTTGTGTCCAATCCTGTGTTAATCTGATAAGTCCCAACAGTAGAAGATCCACCATTGCCTGAATCAGATGTTGTAGCGAATACATATGTAGGATTTAAACCAGAAGTCGTAGTAATGTCTGCTATAGTAGAAACAGTACGCGCTTCAACTTGGTAGCTGCTAGAATCTATGATTACTGTAATTTGATATTCTTGGTCTAACACCGCAGCAGTAACGTTACCACCTAATGCAGTAGAACCGCTAAACGTAACAAAATCATCTTCTAACGCACCATGATCTGCGTCTGTCACAATCAAAGTAGCACATAAAACTGCATCACCAGAAGTATGAGATGCAGCTACTGTGCTATTTACACCTCTTACACAGCCTGTTAAATCATTTCCTGATTTTAAAGCATAAGTAATAATCTCACTGTTTATCTTAATTCTGCCCGAATCAGGAAACCCAGTTCCAGATGTTAAGCTAATTGTTGTATCTGCCGCAGTGATGTTTGCGCTCAATGTATTTGCGCTTGCAGAAAAAGTTACATCTCCTGCGGCTGTTGTAGCGCGGATAGGTGTGATGTCATTATACGCCCCACCTTCTTCAATATAATATTTTAGATGAGTACCAACGCCCATATATCTTGATCCATCCAAAGCAACCCAAGGATGCAATGCGCGACAAGTCCCTAAAAATGTGGCGGATGATAACTTTAACCAACCTCCAATTTTTTCTGGAAAACCAGAGCGAAAGCGAACCTTATCAATATCAAACCAACCACCTTCATTTGCATATGAAGTAGTTTCCCTATTAACGCCGGGACGAAACTGTAGCTTGGTAAATGGCATCAGCAAACTCCTACTAAGGCGATTATACACAAAAACTCAATTTACGCCACTATCGTAACGCTAACAATTGTTCGAGTTATTCTTTTTTTAAAAAATAACCCGAACAATTTATTCTCTTATTTCAAAGTGAGGTCCATCTATAAATGGACGTTTGCCTTGAGATCGACGCAAATCAATGTAAGCGTTCATAGCCTCTTCCATCGTGCCTTCCCATTTACGAATGTCATCTATGTGCCACGCGGCACCCCACCGAATGGGAACCCCAACAATAACCGCAGCTTCTTTGATTGCATCCGCAAGATCATCGTACAGATTGAGTTCCCAAGACGCCCTAGAATTTACGAAGGCCATAACGTCGATTGCCTTGCCTTCAAGATGAAGGCTTTTCATGGTCTTGCTTGCGCCCTTTGCGACAAGTTCTTTTTGCTCATCTAAAGTTCTCAAACCCTGAATTACACCAAAGTCAGTTTTGGTTAACGTAATAGCATGTTTTGCCACTGCCTGTAGGCGTTCATCTACGCCTTCAAGCCTATCAAGGCTACGTCTACTTAATTTAAAAGTCATGATTTTACCTTCATGTATTTCGATAAGGCCCTGTTTCCAAACCAAAAACTCATAATAGCCGCAAACAACGCAGAGGTTTCGCTATCCCAAAGAATAGATAAAGACCTGCCTAAGTCATGCCCTGTTTCCATAAGAGCAAACAAAGCCGTTATTTTAATGGCAACGAAAAGCCCAAAAAAACAATAAGTAATGACAGGACGGACAGAGCCTCGAAGTGCATTGATAAAACCTCCCGCATCCATACTATCATGCTTGTACAACCCTTCCGCTTCTTTGATGTCCGCTTCCTTATCCATCATATTTAATTTCAGTTCCGCACGTTTTGACATCAGGTCCATCTCAACCTGCATTTTTTCCAAATCGTGCTTGTGCTGCTGATTTGCCTTAAAGTAGTTAAGAACCTCTGGTAAAAAAGAAGTTCCAAACCCAAGGAGGCTTCCCAAAAGCGTCATCATTTTTTCTCGCTCCCCAGCCACACGGCTATTGTCCCCGTCATGGCCCCACTGACTACTGAAATCATCGCGGATTGCTGCGTTGATAAATCAGGCAAGCTCATTCCCCATTCAATGACGCGGATGTACATGATGGTCATAACTAACATCATGAAACGCGGCATTATCTTCCAAGCTAAAATCTTTTCCATAGCTACAGTCATTTAGACCTCCATATCTATGATACTACCCTGCGGCTTTAAGCCGCTATTAGCTTTGCCAAACCTATCATAACTGATCATTAAATCAAGCTGTTGTCTCTCCAGCGCCTTAGCGAGCTTGTGAGCGCGGTTATGCACCTTTTGGACCTCTTGCTGCGCTTGATGGTTCTCAATGCTTTCACGAGATCTCTCAACTTGTATTGCAAACGGTAAATTTCCTACTGGCTCAAGCATTGGCTAACCACACGAACCCAACAAGAGCACCCACTCCAAGGATAAACACAAATATCCCCGCCACCCACTCTAGGATCCTTTGTTTTATTTCCATGCGGCGAAACTCATGCTCACGCTTTTGTTTCCTGATCTCCGCTTCGATACGAAGAAATTCCTGCCAATGAGATGGTCCCAGTATGGCTGGATGGCTAATAATCTCCCGTAATTCATCACGCATTCTCTGCGCTTGCTTCCTCGCAAGAAAAACCTCCATAGCTTGCGCTTGGACACCCCCACCCAATAGTTTGTACCACGGAGGCTTTTCTGCCATTTTTTCAGCCTGATCAATATCAGCCATGCAGTTGGCCCATTGCTGTAATTGCTGGCCCATGTCTTGGAGATCCCGGCCGACTTGAACGCCTTTTTTCAAAAAACTATAGGCCGCTTGTGCACCAGCTATCGCAACACTTATTTCAATCATGTGTCGTAAATCCTCGCGGGGCATACGTAGCTGGGGGGTACTACATAGGTCTTATCATACCACATATAAGGGGGTCTGTCATACCCGCAGTCGTACACACAAACCTGATAAAGACCTAATGCGAAAGATTGGCCCCAGAATATGGCGACCAAAACACACATAAATTTATCGTTCCATCAAACGATCTATTTTTTCTTCGATACGATCAAACCGCGCTACGATTTGATTCATCACATAAGAGCTATCAGTTTTAGTAACGTACTCTTTTGCCATTTCTTCCCTTGTTTTATTGAGAAGAATTTGGATGCGCCCAAGTTCATCATGCTGGGACTTTAACCACCAGCCCAAACCGCCAATGGCAGTTAACAAACCTATATTTATGAGCGCATCCATTTCCATTATTCTGCTGCTATCTCTTGAGTTTCAGATTTCAAGGATTTCTTGAGCATATCCATAAATGCCTGACGACCCACTTGCAATTGCGTTATATTAAATTGCGCGGATGAAATCTTTTGATCAAGCGAACCAATATGGTTTATACAAGCCTTTGCTTCGTCTGATAGCTGGTCTTCAGTGTATTCCACGTCATCAATCGTAATGACCTTTTTTTCTTCAGTCATTTTGATCTCCTTTTAAGTTAGGTTGCTATGCGTCCCAAGGGTTGCCTGATGCTTCCGTTGGGTTTTTCTGGTTCTCAATGTTTTCAGCGAGAGCCGCTTCCGTATCCGCTTGGCTTACGCTACCCCAAACCCAGCCTTGAGCCATAGTTTCGGTAACGTCCGCATAGGGTACGAAATCTGGTGATGATGGGTCTGGTGTTAGCCCCACCGTGCCGTAAGAGGAAGCCATATATGTGTCTTCTCCTACTGTCTCTGACGCTGTGCAGCTCCAATGTACTACGTTAATCCCCCCTGTTGCGATTTCATGTTCGCAGGTGGGGATTGTCCAATCGTATGTTATTGCCATTGTCAGGCTCCTTTCAGTTAAGTTGTCGTCTTTCAATCAGATGCTCTGGCAGGAAGCTGTATTCGTAACCAGAGTGCTCGTCTTGAAGACGCCGAATTTCCTGCGGGTCATCGCAGATGATAACGTCAATATACTCCCATCCAGCAAAAACCGCATACTGCAAACGGCATTCGCCGAACTGCAATTCGTGGTCGCTGTTTACAACAATTGGGTTCACCATACCGTGTTCTGCAATATGAGCGTGGATGCGTTTCTGCCGCTCAAACACAGCCCACTGCTTTGGGTCCGTTGCTGTTTTCACTTCACTGACCTTCAAGCGCATTTAGGCGAGCCTCAAGTGCTTCGATTTTGGTCAGTGCCTCTTGCAGTGCAGCGGTCAGCAAGGGGACCAGCTTGGAGTGGTCAATGGCCTGCATCTCCTCGCCGTCTTTCTCGCCAGTGACAGCCTCTGGCACGACCTCTTGGGCCTCATGTGCGAGGAAGCCATCCACACGGGTGCCATCGACTTTCCACGCAAAGTTTACTGGGTTGAGAGCAAGCACACGGTCAGATGCACCAACCATAGGCTGCACATCTTCTTTTAGGCGGTAGTCGGATGATGTGTTATAAGATGTGGCAGATGCGGTTATGCCGACAGAGCCTACATTTCCCCCAGAAGCGTTCATGAAGTAGATTGGCACGGTGTTATCGGCGGCTGGCCTCATTACCATTCCATACTCAGTACCCGCCCCACTATATTTGACTGTCAGGCGGTTGGTAATACCCTCAGTGCCAGTTGTCCCCAATCTTAATGATCCGGCGCTGTCGATGCGCATGCGTTCTGCAGCGTTTGTTCTGAAGTACATATGGTCAGTACTATGAATATAACCTATAACACCAACGTCAGTATCAGCAGTATCAGCAAAATAGAGAAAACTACCACCTGTAGTATTTCCAGTTTGTATTTTCAAAACACAGTCGCCACTTGGGTGAGTAAATGTCCCCCACCCTGCAACATCTAGCTTATAGCCAGCTTCAGGCGAACTCGTCCCAATACCAACATTACCGCTGCCCATAATAGACAGCCTTTCATCAGAAACAGCATCACCTGCAACAGAACCAACAAAAAAGCCTAGCCTTCTGTTTGCTTCAGTGCTGTTATTGAAAGACATGATGTACATGTCTTGTTGGTTTCCACCAAACCTCAAGGCATTGTAAACGCCATCTCCTACACCACTATTGCCAAGAACTAAGGTTTCATTAGAATTAGCTTGTGTAACATCCGTTGATGTGTGAGCGGTTTGAACATGCAATTTACCACTAGGCGAACTTGTCCCAATGCCAACATCACCTCCTGATGTAATGCGCATGCGCTCTGTGAATGTCCCGCCGCCTGTTGCATCAACAGAAAACAAAGTGTTCCCACTTGCTGTTTGTAATCGAAAGCCTTTGTTAGCATCGTTACTATCTTTTAAAGTTATAAAAGGTTGGAAGCCGTTTACATTAATAGCATCTTGTGCATCCACAGTCAGCCCATCGCTGGTCAAAGTACCCGTGATGTCTACGCCTGTGCTGGTGGTGGCAAATTTTTGTGCGTTGTCGAAATATAGTTTAACGTCTGAGTTTTCATTAAACTGCGCAGTTTGCTCACCTGTTGGACTTTGCACATTCATCTGATTTGATTGCAGCAATAAAACGCCTGTTCCATCATCCCTGATGTAACTATTAGTCCCATCATGATAAATCTGTAGGTCAGACCCTGCGCCGAAGATGGCTTTGTCGCTGTCGCCGAAAGTCATATCACCAGAGGTTACAAAGCTAGTACCTGTGATTGTAGTACCAGTGATTGCGGCAGCACTGTTCGCACCGATGGTTGTGCCGTCAATCTCACCAGAAGCAATGTCCACCTTGCTAATGTCCACCTCGCCTGTACCGTTAGGTGTCAGGGCAATGTTGCCATTGGTATCTGTGCTGGTAATGGCATTTCCGTTAATGTTAATGTTATCAACATCAAGATCAGTATTAATTACAACCGTACCAGTACCATTTGGCGATATGTTTACATCGCCATTGGTATCTGTGCTTGAGATCGTGTTGCCATCGACCTTGATGTTATCAACCCGAAGATCAGTAACCGCAGAGTTAGTACCGATTGTTACGCCATCAATAGCACCACCGTCAATGTCCACCTTACTGATGTCAACTTCACCAGTGCCATTAGGCGTTAAGGCAATATTACCATTGGTATCTGTGCTTGAAATTGTATTGCCATTTACGTTGATATTATCAACATCCAAATCACCAGTTACGTCTACTGCACCAGTTATTGTCATAGTTGTCGTGTTAACCGTAACCGTGGTCGAAGCGTCAATGTCCAGCGTCGGCGCAACAATCTCCACCTCGACGTCAGCGTCGATGTCAAGCTGCCCGTCCGCGGACGAACTGATCTTGAGCGCCGTATCGCGGAACTGCAATTCGTCTGTTGTGGTCATCTGGATGTTGGTGCCACCAGATGTATTGCCATTTGCTAGAACCTCGGACAGTTCGTTGTTGGCACCAACCTGTGTATCTACATACGCCTTGATCGACTGTTGTGTTGCCAAGGCGGTCGCGCTGTCGGACGCCATGTTGTCTTCGTCTAGGATTGCGGTCACCGACACGCTGCCCAAGCGCAGGCTGTCAAAGTACGCATTGTTAAAGACGTTCGCCGCTACCGCGCCCGTGCCTGCGCCGTCGAAGAAAACTACCGCTGTCGTTCCCGCAGGAACCTCATAGTCGTTTGATGCATTGTACGTGCCTTGAAATAGCAAAATACTACGTGAGCCAGATAAACTGTTACGCACATAAACAATCTTTTCCGCGTCATTTGGCGTTAGCTGCACATAAGCTGTTCCACCCAGATCAGAGCCATCATTGAAGATAACCAAACGATTGCGACCATTAGAAGCAGATCCATCTGATATTGGAAGCGTATTTGGCGAGCCAGAAGTTCCTGTTGCTGCCAACGTAACAGTCACTTGACCGTCAAGAGAAGCATCTAAAAGTTCAAGGTTTGTGTTTGTGGTAGAACCCCATGTACCAGACTGTTCGCCTGTAGCTATGAGTTCAATACCGTTATTCGTTGTATATGTACTGGGCATGGTTTTCCCCTATGCTGCTATGTCATCCCAGCCCGGAGTTTGAGATGGTGATTCATCACTCCAAGAAGGGGTAGAAGATGGTGTTATTGGAGTATAACTCGGATCTTGATTTGGAACAATAGGACCCCAAACAAGAACCTGTGCTACTTCACCTGTTCCAGAAACTCCGTCTGGAAACACATTTGATTTTGCCGTGACTGTAACCGATCCCACCTGACTTGTTGCAGAGACACCCGTTACATCAACATCTACAGGAAGAGAAACGACAACTGACCCAACCTGACCTGTACCAGAAACGCCTGTGGCAGAAATATTAGCATCTGCTGTTACAGAAACCGAACCCACACCCCCTGTAGCCTCAAGCCCCGTTACGGAAACATTTGCCTCTGTAACAACTGTTACAGAACCTACTGATCCCGTAGCTGATAATCCCGTGACAGGAACATTTGCTTGAGCGTCAGCCGTGGCTGTTCCTACTTCGCCAGTTCCAGACAACCCGGTAACTGAGGTATTTGCTTTTGCAATTATAGTTACTGATCCAACAGATCCAGTAGCCTCTAAGCCAGTTACATTTACGACTTCATTTTCATGAACGATTACACTGCCAACTTGTCCTGTAGCTGAAAGACCAGTTACATTTACGACTTCATTTTCATGAACGATTACACTGCCAACTTGACCCGTGGCTGAAAGACCAGTTACAGAGACATTTGATGCAGCATTTACTGTAACTGAACCAACAGATCCTGTGGCTGATAATCCAGTTGCGGGAACATTAGCTTGAGCATCAACGTTAACTGTTCCAATTTGTCCAGTTCCAGATAATCCAGTGACTGAAGCATTTGCTTCCGCGATAACAGTAATTGAGCCAACTGATCCAGTAGATGACAAACCAGTGACTGAAGTATTTGCTTCCGCGATAACAGTAATTGAGCCAACTGATCCAGTGGCTGATAGTCCTGTAACATTTATTGTTATGCCTTGAGCTACAGCCGCGCTTCCAACTTCACCAGTGCCAGATACACCTGTGACAGAAACGTTTGATTCTGCATCAGTGGCTACTGATCCAACATTCCCTGTTGAAGACAGCCCTGTAACAGAAATATTTGCGTCCGCCGTTGTGGTAACAGACCCAACATTCCCTGTTGAAGACAGCCCTGTGACAGAAATATTTGCGTCCGCCGTTGTGGTAACAGACCCAACACTTCCTGTTCCAGAAACACCTGTAACTGAAACAGTTTGTGAAATTGATGCAGTTACAGAGCCTACTTGACCTGTGGCACTTAGTCCTGATGGAGAAACATTAGCTTCCGCAACAACTGTTACAGATCCCACACTGCCTGTAGCTTCAAGACCCGTAACAGGAACATCACTTGCTCCTGATACAGTAACAGAACCAACTTGGCCTGTAGCAGCAACTCCCGTTACTGTTACAGGAAGTGGACTGCTCCAAGCCCCTTCAGACCATGTGCCTCGCCCCCAACCTGCAATAAGTGCCATTTCAATAGCCTAAATTATTTAGGCTATACGAATAATCGCAGTGCTTGCGCCAGCAGTTGGGAAAACAATTGTAAAGTCTCCCGCAGTAGACGTTTTGTCGGCACCAAAGTCGAGAACCACTACCGAAGGATCACCTGCCGCAGTATCGTTATAGATCAACGCTCCACGAGCCGTGATTGTCGCTGTAGAAAACGTCAAATCGGCAAAGTCAGCATACGCGGTTGTGCCAGATGTCGTAGGCGTAACGTTTGTTAATGTGCCGCCGCCAGCAGAATAACCTGTACCGCTAACCTCATTCGTGGCAGTATATGCGGTTGTAGCTGCTGTAAAGGAAGCACTGTTGGTGTACATTGCTAACTTAAAAGTATTTCCTGTAGACGCAGTAAAATCGTGTGTTGCAGTCATAAGCTCTTTTTTAAAGCTCGTACACATAAAGTTGCCAGTAAAGGCCATGTCACATTCTCCTTATGAGTTCCGCAAGGTTTGAATGCCCTGCATCTGTAAGTGCATTATATACCGTAGTTCGATCACTTTTGATAGCCTCTCGTAAATAAAACTCGACGACTTTTGTAATCTGAAGCTCATAAACACGAGCTTGATCACGAATTGCAGGCGGTGCTGAGTCAGAAACACTTACAATTTTCTGAACGCACCGCTGTGCAATTTCTTCAGGCGTAAAGCCTCTTTTGTCCGTTGTATGAACCTCAATGCCAAAATCTTCTGGCAACCCTATATCCAAAGCAGGTATCATGTTTTCTCCCTAATAATAAGACCTGTGCGATACGCATCAGTAACCTCTTGAGACTCTCCGAAATTCTTAACACGAGAGAGTGCCTCAGTAAAACGCTGTGTATAATTCTGTATTAAATCGCCTTCACCCTTCATAAACGTATATGCTTCAATAAGAGATCCATACAACAAAGCTACCGATGCATTTGTACTTAACCATGTTGTTCCACTTCCCGCGCCAGCCGTTAGTGATGCTGGACGATAAAAATAATGAAGTTCAACAGCATAATTAGAATCGGGCGTTGGACCTAAAATTAAGTTATCTATATCAAATTGCGCATAATAACGAGGGGCACCAGTAGTTGCGCCATTTGGGTTAAAAGACTGAATAAAGTTTACATCTTTAAACAGCATAAACTCTTTATTACTACCATTCGTAAACGAAAGACTAAATGGGGCAAGATAATCTGTAGGAAGCGCAAGATATTGATTGCTTGCGGTTAAAGTTCCGCTTTGATTTTTGCGAAACACTTCTAACTGAGCAATTTTTAAAATACGCTCCTCTGCGTTTTTAATAAATATATTAAGATTGTTTACAAAGGTTGTCTCTGTGTTCTCAGTGTAGTCTTGAATTGCAGTTTTTAGTTCATCGTATGTAAAACTCATGAGATCACCACTGTAACTTGCCCAACTTTACCAAATGCCTGCGGCGGACGTAGGTTTGGAGCCTCTACAAGAGGAATACCAACAAATACATCCAGTGGCTCAATACGGTCAGGTCTTGCATTCTCAAGAGCCTGCGGGTCTACAACCTTGCGAAACGGCCCAAGCTGCGGGTGTTTTGGCTCATACTCGTCGGGCCCCACAAGCAAGCCATTCCACTCGCGCTTCATTACCTTGTAAGGATAACGAAACCCGGAGCGGTCAGATATTGCCCATGAATCTTTTCCCGAAGCAAACTTAGCCATCTACCCCGTCCTATAATATTCGTATTTCGGAACAACGTTGAAGGATGACCGATCACGGTCCTCCGTTGCAGCGCGTTCAAACTCTTCTTCGTACACAGCCTTCAGCATTTGTACACGATTTGGTGCCCGCTTCAAAGCAATGTAGTAGGCCAAGCCTGCCGCCAAGCAGGGATAGAACCGAAACGGCATATCCACGGTATTAGTGTAAATGTCCGCGTCATCCATACGGGTCAACGCGTCGTAAATCACAACATCCGTCGTGTTTTCGGGCGTAGGCCAGATTTTTAGGTTTGGAGTGAGCTGACGATCCAAGAAAAACTGGTTTGGTCGGCCCTGTGTGGTTTTTGTCGGAATTGTAAGGTATTCATCCCGGCTCAAACGCTCCAACGAATAGTCTGTACCGTTACGACGCACAATAACCGACAGAACGTCGATTACATCTGTACCCAGATCGTATTCGCCGTCGCCAATCGCTAGTGTGACTGTGCGTTGTTTGATTGTCCATTGGTTCAAGCCGCGGTTAGCCCAATCTGCAAGCAACAGATTAAGCGAACGCTTTGCCGTCTTCAGGTCGTAACCAGTACGAACCTCAAGACCACAACGCTCGAACGCTTCTTCGACGTAGTCAGCGACGTCTAGCTCAAAATCTGTGCTTCCTGATGTAGCCATCTTACTTCTTCTTAACCATGCCACCGCCACGCATTTTCTTAACCATGCCGCCGCCACGCATTTTCTTAACCATGCCGCCGCCACGCATTTTCTTAACCATGCCACCGCCACGCATTTTCTTAACCATGCCGCCGCCACGCATTTTCTTTGGACGCATTGCCATCTTTCAATCTCCTATACATTTGATGTCGTAGTTCAAACAGTTCTTGAGCATTGTAGTCGTCTTCATACGGCTTATAATAGCCTCTTTTTGCAAGCTTGTCTGCGCTTTCTTGCAATTTGGACAACCGTTGCACAAAAATCATAGCATATTCTTCTTCAACCAACGCCAAAAAGTCTTCATTAGCGTCTGCAACAAACTCATTTGGCTCATCATGTGGGTGAAAGCCCATCAACCAAATATCTTTATCAATGAACACCCCGTCAGAAATGCATTTATTAAGATTAAACAGGTAATCATGGAAATCCGCAGGATCTTTTTCAAAAGCCAAGTCCACTATTATTGCTAGATCAAAATTATCGTCAAATTGACTGATTGTAGTGTATAAACACTGATAATTTTTCTCATATTTGAACATAAGAGATACCTTGTCTTCTTTCCACGCCTTTTCGGCAAAAGGACAAGCGGGCAAACCCCCAAAATAGTGCGATTTTTGTTCTAAAACCTCTTTAGACCACTGCCAAATCTCTCGAACAATTTTTTGCTCTAGCTTTGGTTCGTAAAATTCTATTCGCATCACACACTCACCGATCCCGACGTATACTTACGGCGATTTGAAAGAACTTTTCCACAACCACGGGCCACTATTTTGCCGTTTTTTTGCTGCGGGGGCTTTCTTTTTGCTTTTTGGTTGACGATTTCGCCGCCGCCTGCGGCAAATTTGACTTCCGCGGCTTTGGTGTTTTTGACGAAGGTTTTGCCTTTTTTGCCTTCGCGCTTTTTCTTTGCGGCGGTGGACTTTCTTTGAGACTTGGTGAGGGATCTGGCTTTGGCTGCGGGGAGACATCGGTCTGGGTTTTGCTTGTCTTTGGAAGTACCGCACTCACCAGCGATGTTACCGCTTGAATCAATCCTGACCCAATTCTGATCACGCCATTTTTTAAGTTGACGGCCCATTTAAGACTTCTTTCCTTTAGCTTTTTTAGCATAGTTTGGATCCTTACAGTATTTGGAAGCCGCCATGTTCGCGTATGCACTTGGATAAGTGTCAAAGGTGCGCTTCGCCCATGCTTTTCCGGCAGGGCAGATTTTACTACCTTTACTTTTAGAAGAAGCTTCTCCACCTTTTCGGAAATAAGTTAAACCCCTTGGCGTTTTATTGCTTATTGAGCGCTTGGACATTGCCATAGGCTTTCTCCATCTCTAACTTTATGTACTCAATTTGAGAAGCCATCACTTCGGTGCGCTTGTCCACAGATATTAGTGTTTCTGTAGTCCAAGCCGCCCACGCATAGGTTACCGCCCCAATAAGCCCTAAACTCGTAGACAAAAGAATAATTATTAATGGGCGGTCTAACATTTCCAACGCTTTCTAGCTTGTCTCAATCTTGAATTAGGATCTTTGGCTGCTTTTGGAAACTTTTTCATCTGTCCCGCAGAACGAGCACAGAATGACTTGCGGCGTTTTGCGTCCTTACTTCCTTCTTTAACCTTACCGGTTACCGCTGTCTGTAACTTTGAACCCGGATTTTTCTTGCGATACTCCTTTACGCCCTTTTCTGTCATACCCGCGCCAGACTTCGTCTTGCGGTAATTAGCCCCTTTGCCAGAGGTGGTACGACGTATGGGTTTCTCCTTTTTGGCAGCCATTAAAGACTATCCCCATTGTTGATGTAGATAAACTCCATTGACGCGGAGACATTAAAGCTAACCGACCCAGAGGAAGAAAATGCTCTCATCTCTAAGTCTGTTTTTTCTGTGAACCTTAATGGAAAAGTATAAAACTGTTCGTGTGTGGCATCTGTGAGAGTAAATCTTTCTTTTATCTGAAAGACTTCTCCGTATGGTCTAGCTACAAGACTAGCATTCAAAACGGCTTTGGTGTTGGTAGATGTGCCTGTGGACAAAGACATTTTTGTAAGGAACGCTGTATATCCTGCGGGAACCGTCCAAAGGCTCATCAGTGTTTGGTTGTCGCCATCCCCATTTATGGTCAGGTAAATGTTAGCTGGAACTCCAGTGGTCACTGTGCCTGTTCCTGCGTAGATTATACCAGCATTTGCACCACCACTACCCGCGCTGCGAACAATGCCACGATTGATCCGTAGGTAAGATTTTGTGGTGTTAACAGCAGTTTGCCCATTCAATGTGACAACTTCGTTTATTTCGTTGTAGTCACCATCTAGGCCAAAAAGTTCAACCGTTCTTGCACCAGTACCTGCGGCAGTGTCATCAGTTGAACTGCTTGATACAGTCATTACTGTAGCTGATGCAGGATAAGCGTATAAACCACCTTGTTCCCAGATGGTTTCTTTTGTGTTTCCAACATCGTTGTTGTAGCCAAACTTAAATATCGTTTTATGGAATGATATTTGCCCACGAGCAACTTGAAGCTCAAACGGCTCGCTAGTTCCAACTCTGGAAATTGAACTTATTTCGCGGGACATGGCATTTCCTAACTATAGAATATCGTCATTGCAGTGATATTTGTGGCAGTGCCAACATAAATATCGCTTGTAAACAATAAACCTTCGTCTGGAATGTTAACGGAATGGGAATCAGACGCTAGAAAATCCAAATCCAAAACCGTGCTTCCGCCGTTTCCGTCAGTTAACGTAAGGCGTCCTGCGCCCGCCGCTGTCAAAACCTGTACCTGTCGCAAACGGGCGCGGCCCACTGAGGCCCCGCCTGTTCCCGTCAGACGTTTTGATTTTACGTCTGAATTAGCCATCTACACCCCCTTATGAGTCTGCAAATGGTGTAGCTAGTGTACCAGAACCTAAAAGAGTGCCAGTGACCAGATATTCTGCAGTTGCAATCGCAGTGACTTCCACAACAGAACCAGCAATACCACCTGTAGTGGTGCCGTTCATAGAAATGACATCGTTGCTTGCTGCAGGAGCGAAACCCCTAGCTTGAGAAGTGGCGGCGGCGGCAAGAACGAGATTGCCAACAAACTTATCTGTGCCATCTGTTTTGATATCCAAGTCAGAAGCAGTGGTGCCTACAAAGAACTTGTAGGTTGCACCAATGGTGTCGCTGGTGATTGCTGGAAGCGTAACCGCACCGTCTGCATCATTGATTTCAATGATACGACCTACGTGATCTGCATATGTGAGAGTTGTTTCTGCCGTAATATTTACAACTGCGGTTGATCCTACAGCCGTAAAGCCGCGTTCAGAGCGAACGGGACCTGAAAAGGTAGTTAGACCCATTTTGATCTCCTGTCTTTGGGTGTGTCAGCCTATTGGCTGTCAGGGATAATCAAAGTATACACAGAAATTTTTAAAAAGAAAGGGGCTACCGAAGTAGCCCCTAGTTTAACAGGGAGGATGACTAATGAAATACCATCAGTCCCCCTATTGTAGCACAATTTATGCGCCGGGTGTACCAAAAACACAACGCCAGTCGGAAACACCGAAGCTGTAACGCTCACGTGCTTTAAAGCGCATGTTGCCAGTGTCAAAGTCACCTTCCATCGCAGTCTTGATGGCTGAACGGTTGAAATATTTGAAACCGTTTGGCGCATCAGTCTTGATGAAGAATGCATCAGTATCCGTCAGGAAGTGGTTTACAACCGCTCCGTCAGGAAGCATCCCCATGCTGCGCATTGCGTTGGTGTCATTGTCCGCTGTGCCCGGACGCAGATTTGAATTAAGTACACGCTCCGCGATGAACTGAAGCTCTTTCGGAATAATAAGCTTCATACCACGAACGGCAATTTTCAAACCACGTTCGTCAGTGAAACCAGCAATGTCAATTAGCATTTGCTCAAGAGAAGTCTCGTTGAGGTCTGCCGCAGTTGACAAAAGGTTGCGCTGGTTACCAGACAATGATGGGTGTGCCGAAGAACACAGAGCCGCACCATCACCAATTGCATTAGCACCCGTGTTGAACGCATTGTTCAAAATGTTGGCTGCTTTGATTTGCTTTGTCTGCGCCATAGAGCGAGCCAGAGCTTTGGTGTAACGAGATGCGAGACGATCATAAAGATTGTCCTCAATTGCTTCTTCCGTAATAGAAAACGCAAGAGCAATTGTCTCATGTGTGTAACGCGCAGTGTATGTTTCCTGTGCATCATCAAAGTTGATGGCAGCGCCTTCAGCTTTAATAGGTGCTGTGGAAAATCCACCGAGCATCACTTCCTCTTCGAATGCACGATCCGAAGATTCTTCTTCAAAGATTTCGGCATGTTCGTTTTCGTAACGATCATACTCAAGTCCGAACAAGGCGTTAAGGCCGGGTTCCAACTCTTTCGCTAATTGTGCGCGAGAGATAGCCATATTTCAGCCCTCCTTAAATGCCTGTGGACGCCGCGGTTGTTTGAGAATCAGAACTCGAACAAGGCGCGTTGTGGTGGAAGTTAAAACGAACAACATAGTTCACACCCGCTGCGTCATAGTCCAAGTTCGCAACGTCGCCCGTGAGGCCGACAACACGCATGAACAGTGTCGCAGTAGTCGCAACTGATGAGATATCAAGCTCTGCAGTTGAACGACCGTTTGCTGTGGACCCCGAAGTTGCAGTCGCCAAAGAGGCGTTTGCAAAGATGTTCGAAAGTGCAGTAGCGCGGTCAGTTGAACTGCCGTCTGCTGCAACCATAAACAATTGATTGGGGTTGTCCGCCACGAAGGCTTTTACTGGATGGTTCGTATCAACGCTTACGTTGTTTGAACCGGGCCAATAGTTTTTCCAAGTTGATTTACCTGTAGAACTATCAACATACTCTACGCCCATAAGGACTCCAAGTGCGGGAACTGTACCACCGTTGGCATTGCCAACAATATCAATCACCCCAGCCGCCAGAGGGATTACTGGCGAATACTGGTAAATGGCGTTTGTATTGTTAGATGCAATCTCATACTGAGTTACACCAGTGGTGTTTGCTCCTGCGCCGTTAAGCCCGATAGGACGAAGACCAAAGGCAGTATCTTGGTTTGCCATTTGTTTTTCTCCTTATCAGAGCGACCCTAACTACCGTCGAGGGCCACCGAAGGTTACACGAGTCTGACGATCTGGTTTAGAAATCGTCATGGTTGAATGTTGGTTTTGAGCCATCAACTCAGAATCAACCGCTTGTACCTGATCCGCGTTACGTCGTTGATAATACGCATTACGTTCTTCTGCAGTCTCATCTGGGATGCGAGCCAAAACTAAACCGCCTACGCCAAAAACACCTTCGTACTTACCTGAATCAACAACCGGGGCCTCAAAATCAGGATATTCGTCCTTTCGAACTAATTCCCAACCTTCGCGCATTTTCGCGCTAATATTCTTAGTATCATCAAAACCACGCGTTTCTGCGCGGATCCAACGATGCCGAAATCCATCCGGTGCAGGCGGTGCATCTAACATAGAGGGAGGAGCCCACGGCCTACGCTGCGCCGTTTTCTCTCTCATTTCATTTGCGCGAGGAGTTCGCTTTACTGTATCTGACATGGCTTAATCCTTCACGTACTTCGCGTATGCTTCAAGCGGCACACCCAATTTCTTCGCAATTGCGACTTGGCTAGGGGTGAGTCTAACCTTCTTCCCACTGCTGCGCCCAGAGGTTCTTGATACCCCAGCCACGGTCTGAGCGGGCCGTCTACTGGTGGTTTTTGCGGGCATATTAAACTTTTCGCTAATACGCCGATCAAGTTCAGTATAATACTCTTCGGTCGCCGGGTCAAACCCTTCGCTCTCAACAAGCCGTTTATGAATGCCAAAAGCCGCAAAAGTCATCGCCTCATCCTGACCAAACCAGTCATTCTGAGCCGCCCACTCCTGCGCCCTAGCGTCTGGACGACGCATCTCTGGAGGCTGTTGACGAGGTTGCTGTTGCTGCGCGTATTGAACCCGGCTTTCCTGTTGACGTTTTGCTTGAGACAACCGATCATTTTCAATCGCCAAAGATGCTATGCGCTTGTTTGCCTCAACCGCCGCAGCCGTGTCACCAATTTCCATAGCACGGGCCAAAGCTTGCTCCGCCTGATCCATCTGGGTGGTGACCCGACTTTCGTACTCGCTAACAAAGCTGGTGTCCAAAGCGTCAAATCGTTGCCGAAGCTGATTGGACTCTTCTTGAACACTTTTTGCGTACCGTAAAGCTTCTTCTTCGCGGCGTTGCGCTTCCCGCATTTTTTTCGTCAAACGATCAATGCGCTTCTGGGTGTTACTTTCCGCTTTCTCAAAAGCGTCCGGTTCTGAAACCTCAACATCAGATTCCGAAGGACTGTCTAACTCAATTTCAGTTTCTTCAGAATCGTCTAAATCTAGTTCGATTTGATCTTCTTTTGCCATTTCTGCCTCTAATAGTGAAGTATATCTGCAGGATCCGTTATACGAGCAAGAATTTCGTCATCATTCAAAATTCTTACTTCGCCGCCGTCTATATTAAAACGAGAACCCGCGTATCGAGCAAACATAACCCAATCGCGCTCCTCGCACCACGCCCCATTCGGAAATTTTTCCTCGTCTTGGTACGCAAGCGGCCCTACTTTCAAAACATACCCCACCTGAGTTGAAACCTGATTTTGCTCTACAACTTGGTCGGGTAAATACAGACCAGATTCGGTCTTACCCTTGCCGCGGTAAGGCAAAATTAGAATGCGCCAACCCGTGGGTGAAGGCATCCGATCAAGTAACGTTCCATCAATGGCTTCGGGATTGAGAACTTTCGGAGCTTGATACGCGTCCGAAAGATTTTTTACCGCGTCTTCGACGCTTTTAAGGTCAACCTTAGTCAACACTACGCTCCTGTTTATCTAGCAGGCCCTTGAGTTCCTGTTCCACGTGATTTAGGGCTTCCATGTTCCCCATAAGCTCACGATATTGCTCCATAGACTTGACGTTGCCATACTGCATCAGGTCAACAACGGCATGTCTACGTTCCCTTATAATACGAAACACCGCTTCCGCAACGTAAATTTCATCCATTTCCTTAAAAAATCCTATATTTCTGTCTTTTTATAAGAAAAGTTAAGAAAATATGCAAGCGCAACCCTCATAAAACCTCGCCGGGCATACATAGTCGGGTCCCACCGTGTATGCCTCATCGTACCACAGGTATTTAGGTCTGTCATACCCACAATCGTAAGTACAAACCTTATAAAGCCCAAAAGAAAACGAATGGCCCCAAAAAATTGCGACCAGTACACACACTAAACTTTTTTACGCGGCTTTTTCTTCCGCTGCCGGTTCATGTCCAAAGCAATAGCAACCGCCTGCTTCTGCTTATAGCCCTCATCCATAAGCTTCTTTATCTTCGAACTCACCCACTTATCGTCCTTAGACATAGGTCAAGCATTCACGAACCGTGAGCCGCGGAGAGCCGCACCCATACCACGCTTCTTGCCCGTAGTTACCTTTGCCTTCGCCGTGTTAGGCGTAGCAACGTCTTCCATCTGCTTATATGGAATACGGCCCTGATCCTTAATATCCGCATACGGTTGCGCCTTTTGCGCCGCACCCGGTGTATTCGTTACAATCTTTACACTTGCCATTTTAAACTCCTATTTCTTCTTTACAGGGCTACCATCGTTAGATTTCAGAAAACCTGCTATCGTACTTTGATATAAAGGCATATCAGGGACTTTACGAACAGGTTTGCCCGGCGGAGGACCGAACCGATCCCGTAAAATCTTGTCTGGATAATTAGGGTTTTCTTTGCGCAGCTTATTTCTCCGCATGTTCTCTCTACCAGAAAGACGAACCTTGTCGGATGAGGGCGTGGTTCGTGCCATTTTAAACTCCTATTTTTTTCTTACGGGACCACCGCGTTTAAGCTTTTTCATCTTCGGCATCTCTGTGCCAGAGGCCAACTTATTTAAATTTAACATAGCACCTCCCCCACCACCACGAGTAACAGTGTTCACTTTAAAACGAGCTTTCCCCCCAGCATTTTGAACAGTTTCTGGGATTCTGGCATTAACCCGCTCACGCGCCTTTATTACTTTAGGGTGTTTTGCGGCTTTCTTTCTTGCCTCAGATTCGTTCTCGGCATTAACCGTAACAGTACTTGGAACAGCAGAAGAATAAGAAACGGATCCCGTTTTCGGATTACGAGATTTAGGTTCTCGCAACTCATACTTTACTGTATACTCCCCCATCACTGACCCCTTTGCTTCAAAAGTTCACGCTGCATCGCACTGTCTATGCGAGCCGCCGTCTGAGCCTCTTGGCTCGCCAAACGCTTCTCAAATTGCTCCATACGCATCTGTTGGTTCTGGGCCTCAAG
>Ga0208644_1000383_pt1 | contig 36548 bp, 58 predicted proteins | sample VirMetDEL_Nov_18_FD_184517 | JGI IMG/M metagenome (GOLD analysis project Ga0208644, IMG submission 184517) | Aqueous microbial communities from the Delaware River and Bay under freshwater to marine salinity gradient to study organic matter... | ecosystem: Environmental > Aquatic > Marine >...
TAAAACTAGACCTGCCACCACCTATAGAAGGCCCAGCAGGAGGCCTCCCGAATGGGTTTCTAGCAGTCCTGGCACTTCTACCAAGCCTTTCTCGTATACGTTCTGCTAAAGATTGTGCCATTTATTGTATGATTTTTATAGCGTATATACCAAATGTCATTAATGCGTTAGGGCCTCCAGTAACAACTGTTATCTGTGTACTATCTGACGTAACATCCCCAATACTAAAGTTTCCAGAAGTATCATCAGTTTCTTTCATGTAAGCAAACGCAGCATCAGGAGTCCCTGACAATCCATGATTTGCGACATAATTGCCTGTTGTTGGGTTGTGAGATATAGTCCCACTCTCATAAATTTCAATAGGTGGTGTTTGGTTGTATGGACCAGATTTTTCAAGGTTTATCTCTGTTGTACTAATTCCATACCCAAGATAATGAGACCGACCACCAGGTGTTGTGGTTGGCTGACCGTCTGATGCTCCTAGGTAATAAAACGAGTTAGCTGTTAAACCTGTATACCCACCATGAACACCAATAGTAACAATATTTGATGAAGCTAGGGCAGTTAAGTCAGCTGCAGCGACACCAATAAATTTATTTGTCCTACTATTAGTGGAAACATCAAATGCTTCTGATATAAGTGTTGTTGTATTGGCACCAGCCATTACAAAATAGACACCGTCGTCATCTGTGTCTGCCCATGTTGAGCCATTATATGTGAATCTGTGGTAGAAGCCACCTTGGTCTGCGCCCATACCTATTCTGAAGTAATTAGATCCATCAATTGATCCATCACGTTCCATAACAACCCAGTACTTAGTTTTGTCTGTTGGTGTAAATGATCCTGCGAATGTCACCGTTGTGTCAACCAAACTACCAGTTAAAGATCCTCCTGCCACACTACCAGTAGCATTGGCATCTACTAATGTACCGCTTGGTTCACCTGAGCTATCTGTTTCAATTCTAACATCTAATGAATCAGTTGGAGTCCCTGTTTTCATTAAAGCTAATTTGATTGTCGTTGTGGAGGTGCCATTCCCTACAATTGGGAATGCAATTCGTGTTCGGTCTGCATGATCCCCTATTACCCTCTGAGATGTAGCGTCAGCAAATGCTAGTGGTTCATCAAGGAATACTGCGTCCCCATTATCAATAGCAGCTGAAGCTACATATGATTGGATAGGTTGTGCGGTATCAGAAAGGAGTGCCACTGTTCCAGCCTTATCAGGCCAGATGTATTCTCGTGTTGTTGCTGTACTAATAGTACTAGCATCAAATGTAATCTTTTTAGTATTGTCAGCATCATCGTATACCTCAAACTCATCATCTGGAAAAGACTTGAGCTGTGTTACGGTCTTGGCAAGCCTGACGGTCGTTGCGCTTTCAGCAGAACCAATAACGACTGCCGTTACGGTGCTTGTTTGAGTTACATCCCCAGTATCATCAGCATAAACGTCACCACCAATAGTGAGACCAGCATGACCTGTAGAAAGCCCACCATAAGTAGTAATGTTGCCTGAGCTCCCACTTGTAATTGCTGCGTCAGCGATTCCATAGAAATTAGGGTAAGTAGATTGTAAGTATTTATAGACCTTTCCGTCTGTATGAAGAGATACTGAATCTAATGCATCAATATTCTCTCCTGCCTCTAGACTGGCAGTTGTAGATCCAGATGCAAACAAATCCTCTAGACGTTGAAAGGTCCCAGTATTAACTGCAATTTTACATTTACTGTTTTTTGGGTGGTTGTCGATTATATTATCACTAATAACATTAGCTGTAGCATTGGTCCCATCGTAGTCATTCGCTAGACCACGCATCTTTGTGGATGCGTCTGCTGCAATATCAAAAGTAAGAATATAACGTTTACGGCCATCGTCTGCTGTACCATCAGCAGTCACACCGTCAATCTTCACCATCTCCTTCTTGTTTCCACCTTTCGATTCAATAATCATGAAGAACTCATCGAGAGTATCCCCTGCGACATCGCGTTCAAGATCATAATAACTACCGTCGTTCTTTTGCATCGACTTAGCTATTTCAATTTTACAAGTAGCATCACTAGAACTTAACGCAGTTCTGAGCGTTGCTTCTACGAGATTAATATGTTGGTCTGCCATGGTGAGTTAGAGTTACTATTATTATACACTATCTGAGGACGTTAGCATAGGACTGATCAAGGAATTGCTTACCTCCTCCCTGCGTAGCTACAGGCGTGAATTGAACACCTATGCTGTACACACGGAAATCCTCTGCGGAGGTTTCTGTTATCTCTGTGGTATAAGTACCAAATTTATCATTATATGCCCGAGTCTTAACGACTGGCGTTAATGTGTCTTCGTCTGGTTTACCTATGCCCCAAACATAAAGACCTTCTAGTTCTATAACGCTACTATTATTAGTGGCGTCATTTGTTGTTGTTCTTATAGCCCTACTCTCTGTAGCAGAACCATCTACATACATGTCTATATCGTATGAACTATCAGGGTGGAGCCCTGCGAATACGCTAACATCTTGGACTCTTTTCTCTGCCCTTGGATTCCCTAGGCCATCCCATTCATTGATTATCCTTGCTGTTATCTCGTTCTCATCCTCATCTACGTATGCAGTTTGATCGAATATCTTAATAAGGTCACCAGTACTTTCACTCCCACCGTAGAGTTGGTTGTTTACAACCCCCAAACTCATAACTGATATATTGGTCTTGAAGTAGAAAACTCTTCGCCCTCCAGCACTGTATGGTACATGAAGACAGAGAAGCCTATCATTCCTTGCTTCACCTGTATTCTTAACAGTCATGACAACCATCTTCTCTCTAGGGCTGTATTCCATAACAACAGAGTCTTTGTCTAGTGTGTCCCAGTACTGCCTAATAGCTCCTGAGTCCTCAATAAGGTTAACACTTTGACCTGTGTAAGAATCAATCTGTATAAGACCATCCTCATTAAATAAGAATATACTATTCTCTGAGGCAACTATTTGCTTCGAGTTACTAATCCCATTGCCAGTATAGTTCCAGCTAGTGATAAGCGTCTCCCCTTTTAGATCGGTATTGTCATTGTTTGGTAACACTTTGTGGAACTCTGCCCCACGTGAGAAACATATAACAATCCCACCATTAACAGGTAGAGCCCCTCTTGGAGTACCTGCATTAGCTACGTTATAGTTACCGCTTTGATTAGCGCCCGTCCCCCCTGTGAAAGAGGTTATTGCTGCTGTAGACTTCTGTGAAAAGCTTGCAATACCTTCTGCCCCCACTACAAGCCTTTGTCCGTCCCTTGATAGGAACTCTGGGTTATCTGGACAGTTGGTAACTGCTGTTAACTGTGTGCCGTTCCAGCTCCACATGTTCCCATTAGCCTCTGTGTCTTTATTGATCAGGTAGCCAGTAACACCGATCTGAACCCAATCAAACGTACTCTTAATAAAGTTCACATCTCCAGCACCCCCTGAAGGCGTGACTATGGTGCCGTCCTCAGCAACAGCGCGGAATTGATAACGTATGCCGTAACTAAGTTCTTGGTGTGATGTCCCTGTGTATGGGTCTTCTAGTACAAGGTTGTCATCATCTGTAATAGATGCGACCACTCCTTTAAACTGTTGACCATCAAGGCCTGAGTATATCTCTTGTCCTACTCTTAATGATGTTGTGAAACTGCCAGAGATTGATGTAACAGCTGTTGAACCATTGGTCCATGTAAGGGCCAACAATCCAACATCCCTTCGCATTGTTATAACCTTCTGAAAGGTGTTGTCAGTCTTTTGGTATTCCCATACGTTATTAACAAATTCTGCACTAGAATCGATCTCTTTATCAATAGAGTTCCCGTACATCTTACGGTAGAACCCTGAGTCTAGCTGCATGTTCTCCACGAGTTGTTGGCCTATCCCAGAGAAAGGAACAGTCCCCATCCCACGGAAGTCCTTGTTTTTATCAGCACCTAGCCCATAGGTTTCCCTACGGACTGGATTATTCTTTACTCGTACGATTGGTGCTTGTGTCATGCGATTCGATTAGCTTGAGAAAGCCTGTTCTGTCCAGCAGAACTTACCTCTGCGTTTTGGATACCATCAAAGTAGAGACGTAGGATCTCATATGCGATGTACTTCTTAGCTTTCCTGCTAACAGATTCGGCAAGAGTTTGCCCTGACAATGCGCTGTCTGGGTCATACTCACTTGGTTCTGCGATATATTCAATGTAATAGGTTTGCCCTGAAGGCTGTTCTGTGATGAACCTTACACTACCTCCAAATAGCCTATACATTTCAGACTCCAGTAAGACGTTACGATTAGTGTCGCTAAATATGCACACTGAGCGACTTGAGTCAGTATCTGCGTCTGAAGGAAGTGATACTTCTTGTGCGGCGGAGCTGAATGTAAGTGTAGCATTTTTTTGATATACAGATGGACAATCTCTTGTGAGCTCTGCGTGTCTGTTGATAATTGCTTGGTTGAGCAAGTAAACAAACTGGGAGTCAGTTATGTCGTCCATGAGACCACTCGTCTCAAGTCCTATGACATCTGTCTTGTATGTATTAAGCGTAACGGTACTTGCCATGTGATTGAAATGAGCTAACCACTGGAGACAGAATTGTCTCCAGGGCGTCAGCTCAATTAATTAGACATTAATTTGAAGATCGAGGAATTTATCTTTACCAAACGTTGGCGTTTTAACACCGAACTGAGTAGCAGAGATGTAGTTCGCAGTGAGCTGTTTAGGCTCTTCACGCACTCGTGACTTGATACCGAATGGGTTAGCCAATTCGATCGCTCCGTATTCTCCCATGATGTTGTGAACAAACTGAGTACCAGCTGTTACATTCGCAAGAGATTCAGAAACAGTCATTTGACCCCACTTAGATACGATAGTCAAAGTGGTAGCTGTTGAAGTTGCAGTTAGCCCACGAAGGATGCGTGCATCAGCAGCAGAAGCAGCGATATATGCACTTCCTGCACCAGCTCCTTGGTTGATAGCAGCTGCAAGGTTGGAGAAAGACGTTTCAGCGTCACCCCCTACGTCTACTTCGTTAGCAGCAGCAGGAGAAGCTTTGAACGTGAACGTTACACCGTTTACAGTCAACGTGTCATCAGCTGATACGTTACCAGTATTGGTGAGAACGATTTCGTGGCTCAAGTAGCTAGAGAGATAGATATCAATGTCGAGGAATCCTTTCCCTTGGTATCCATTTCGAAGAATGCTGTCAGCAACTTGGAAACCATTAGAGGCACCAGACTGAAGCATTTTAGCTTTCTGAGAAGGTGTGATCACACACATAAGGTTTTGTTGATCACCTGTTACACGTTGAACAGTTGCTTGAGCTTCAGCAAACGTCTGGATAACGTTAGAAGAAGTAAGCGTGATAGCGTCTCCAGCTGTTCCTCCGATGTCTCCGTCGTCGAACGTGTTCGTAGCGTCAGAGTAGAGGTTCAAGAAGTTACCATCTTGTTCCTTACGCATGATTTTCATTGCGTTTGTGAAACGATTTTGCAAGAACTCCATAGAGCCTGCGTATTTGCCTTTGTCGAATTCATCGAGGTTAAAGGCGTAAGATGATTCAGTGTCCAGGTCCATAGTGACTGCGGTAGCTGTGTAGCCATCGATAGTCATGTCACTGTACTGAGTAACATCTTGAGCAGTTCCTTCTTCATAAGAAGTGTACTGGTATTGCTTCCCTCCGTTTCGAAGAAGAGCGTTGTGTGCTTCACGTCCTGCGATTGCGTCAGAAACAGTGAAGGCTTTCAAGTTTTGCTCAATGTTTCCAAAGAGTTTTTCGTAAGCGTTGGTAAATGTGGTAGCCATTGTGGTAGAAATTAAGAATTGGTGTTCTTATTCCCTACCTCCGTTGCTATGTAGCCATAAACTGATCAATTGACATGGTGGCCATGCTTCGATCAAAAGGAGAGAACTCCTTCTTTGGCGCTGTAGCAGTCCCTACAGTAGGAACTCCGGCACTTGCTGCTCTGGCTTTCTTCTCAGCTCGCTTCGAGTTCTGTTCAAGATATGAACGGTCTTTCGAATATGTGCGGTGAAACGCAAGCTCTGTTCTTTCTTGGATAGACTTGTTCTCCATTCCTGGAGCTAAGTACTGTCTCAAGAATTCAGAATCATTTGCTACTACCTGAGGATCGATCTCTAGTCCATAGTCTCCTGCGAGGGAGCTGATGGTTTTGTACTTCTTCTGTGTATGCACAGTTTCAAGAAGTTCTTGAGCATCTTCAGGTGTTAGGCCTAACTCAGTAGCTGTAATAGCTGATTGAGCTTGTGGCTGAGCTTGCACTTGGGGCTGAGGAGTAACTTCTAGTTCTGATATACCATAGAGTTCCATCGCATGCTTTGCAGCATCTTTGTTGTGCTGACGTGTGTCAGACAACATATTGCGAATCTTAACGACCTTCTCCTCGTGGGATTTGTTCGCTAATTTTTCTATAGCACGTACAGAATCAGGCGTTAACTGCCTAGCATCTTGTGCTTGTGGTTCCTCTCCAGAATCTTCATCGACCTCAGTGGCTACTGACGTTTCTTCAGCGACTTCAGTGGAATCGACGTCGACCTGTTGAGGGGCTGGTTGTGTGACTTCTTCTCCAGGAGCGAGGACTTCTTCGTCCTTCAGTTCAGCTAATGCTGCCTGTGTCTCCTCAGATAGAATGCCTTGCCCGTCTTGGGTGGACATGGTTGAGTGGGTTAGAGATAGTAAAAAGAGCATGTATATTATAACACACAATATTCTCAACACAAAAGTAAACTACGTGCGGGGTTCGAGCGCCGCATCTTCCCTTTACGGGGGTCCTTACCTTTGGACGAACGTAGTTCTACTCTTCTGCAAACTCTTCAAGGAATCCTTGAATGGCGTCTATATGTGTCATAAACATCTGGTGCTCACGTTGCTCTGGTGTCATCATGTGATACTCTGGCTGCATTTTCTTCCACATAGCCATCTCTAGTACAAGAGCTGCGAGGAATACTTTGTTCTTTCTTAGGGCTGCCACCAGTTCTACTGGTGATCCTCCCATATCTGAACATGCTTGTGCGAGTGGTCTGTCATAGTTAGGGTTCTCCTTATATGAGAGAATGGTACCCCAACTCATGTTACACTCCGGCGAACTGGTCTGCAAACTGGCCTTCTTCTTCGGCATTCTCTAGTTGGTTAAAATCTACTCCCTCTATACCTTCGTCAAACTCTGGTTCAGGTGCTAGTTGTTCTACGCTTGGCGTAGATAGATCTTCCATGCTTACCATGGCTTGTGGGTGCACCTTATCAAAGTAGAACTTGGTAAACTTATCAGCGGCCTTAGTGCCTTGTGGAAGCATAAAGATATCTTCCTTCATATTAAGTACTTCTTTAAAACTCATGTCATCAAGCTGTCCTTCAGCTCGTGGCATAACCTCGTAGTGTAGATCTTCTACTGCTTCTACTACGTCACGTACTGTTGATAGTCGTGGTGGTAACATACCCCTTTCATCTCGTAGTTCAGATGGGTCTACTTCAGTGAACTCCTCTGGGAATCCTTTAAGTGTTACTTGTAAGTCATGGAACTTACTATCACCGTTCTTAATGAGGTAGAGATCTTGAAGAGCGAAGTCTTTATCAGTAGCTTCGTTGATCTGTAATACATCTCTATTAACTCTGTCTTGTGCTTGTGCACGTAGACGTTGCTGTTCAGCTGTAGGAGCAAAAGAGATAATCTCTCGGAAATCAATACCTGTCCGAATCATTGCTTCGTCTAGGATAGTGTTTCTCCACAAGAGAGCGTTGTCGTTATCTACACCTTCTGCAATGTTCTGTACTTGCATTTGTGTTCCTGCTGCACTGTTTGATACAAAGAAAGGTTTACTGTTGCCAGTTCTTTGTCGATTAACAATGTGTTGTTTGTATTTCTTCTCTGCATCGTCTGGATCGTTCGTAGCGATCATCACCATAGGGTCTGCTGCTTTAACAGCTCGTGAAAGCGTTGCGTTCATAATAGTTGTCTCTGTACGTGCGAGAGGGATAAGGAAGTCTAATGGACCCCATCCATGCCATCCTTTGATTGGTGGGTAGAACACACGACGCATAATAGGTGCGAATGGTTCTCCGTCGTTACCAATGTATGGATACTTCTCCCCATCAAGGAGTTTGTATAGATACCCATTACCTCCGTGGATCTCAGCACATACCATAGTTGATGGGTCGATAAACCTCACCACTTGGATAGTTTTCTCTAATCGTTCTGATGCTGATAGGTTGTCAAAATCAATAGTCTTAAATGTTTCACGTCCAGAATCTTGTTCAAGGATACCACCAAAGGTTACCTTCTTAAGAGCGTCTTTACCATAGGTCATAACATACTGGTTCACTGTTAGATCACTAATGATCATCCAGTCAGTACTGTCATAGTTGGGACGCACGTTCTCCCATGGAATATGTTTGTATATAATCTTTGTTGGCTCACCGTTATTATCAACGGCATAGTCATGCATAATATATGACTCTCCTCGAATCATATCTCCTTGTGCTGCACGTACTGCTTTCTTGTACCCACCCTTTGATCTCATGAGCCCATGGATATCAGTAAGGTCAGAAGCCTCTACTTCTGCTTCAGGTACAAGGTTTGTACGTTCTGGTATAAAGTCTATGAAATCAGGGAATAGTTTCGCCCCCTGTAGGAATCTCCACGCTACGTGTGGTAGTGCAGAAGAATAGAACCCTGGGGTTGCATCAGACCCCAGGCTCTTTGCGGAATAGAAATTGTTTTCCCTTAAGTTGGAATGTGTCTCAAGCATGATCTGCATGGCAGAGTCTTGAGATTGTAGTATCGAGTTTCTTTGCTCCCAATACTTATTCTTTAAATCGTAACGAGCTTTAATATGGGAAACAAGCTCATCGTTAGTCTTATCTACTGAATCACCAGTAGGCTGTACGTCGAATTTATTCTTTGCCATGGGTTAGAGTTTAGCGTGTATATTATAACACAAACCCTGAGACAAGAGAACTAATCGTAATAGAAATCTTGATATAACATTTTTTAGAAGTTACAGAATGGATTACCACCAGTATTGTCTTCTTGGAATAGATCGTCAAGGATACTTGGTTGATCTTCTACATATTCCTTTATAAGTGTCATAGCAAGGCCCATAGTCATATCAGCACAGTGCGAGTGTTCATCGTGAACCTCACCAAGATATAGCCCAAGGGACTCATTCCATTTCTTTCTATAGTTTGATAGGTGGTCAAGCCATTGTGTGCATGTGCTTTTCCTGAACCACATCTTATCCAAAAATAGTCTAACCTCGTTATATCCAAGTTCTTTTGATTGTATCCTTGGAACAACTCTACATCTAAACCCTAAGTCTGTTAGTTGCTCTACTATGGTCTTCTTTTGGCCTAAGAGCTTGAAAGACGCATCGTGTGGCAGGTACATAGTACCATAGAGATAACCCTTCTTCTTGAGCTGTTCAGCGAAATAGCTTATATGTTCTCCATTATCCTCAAAGTAATCAACTGCTCTGGGCTCTTTTCCTATTTGTTGAACAAAACCAATAGATGTTAGGTCCGACCTCCCAAGGTCCCACCAACAATCAATAGGCACACCTTGCTCGATAGGGAATTCGCAGACTCTATTCTCTTTATATGCTTTCAATATCTGTTTCCCGTAGTGCTTATCTTTGTCAGTAGCCTCGAAAGATTCCTCAAGCGTTGAAGGGTATTCCTGTTTCATGCTCTCCCCCTGTGAAGACTTCTTTTTTACATACCAATACTTCTGGTCATCGGTGAGCTTTATACCTATATCCTCTAACGATTTGAAATACTCAACAGACTCACTGCTAAATTTCACACCTTCTGGTATTTCAAGGCTGTACCCTGGGTCATCAAACCATGGGAAGAAGAATAGCTTAAAATCCATCTTTGTTAGCTCTTCCGTGTTTTTATGGGCATTCATACATATATCATAAAAATGCCCCCCTTTACCTGAAGAGGTGGATTCAATGAATACTATTTGTCCTGTGGCAACGGTGTTTAGTGCTCCAGTCCTTATCTCTTCAGCCCTCTCTGGGAATTTCTTCCCTATTGGACCATACTCACTAATCCATAATATGTTGAGAGTACCACCACGATGAGATGTCCCAACAGTTACCGAGGAGCCATTACTGAAAACAATTTCCTCTTTATTGTCTGTAACAATGGTTGGCAGTATAGATTTAATCTCTTCTGGTATATTTTCGTAGGCGTATCGTATTTTCTGGAGCTTCTTCTTAGCCTCCGGTAGTTTCTGGTCTATAACACCAAAAGATACGTTGTCATTAAACAAGCAATAGTCCAAACCAAATAAAGCTATGAATGTACTCATCCCCAACTGCCTAGCCTTATCTATGACGTTCATATACCAAAGATCGTCTAGCAAGGTCATTTGTGATTTATTTGGTTTAAAAAACTCAGACCTCCCGCCCTTATTTATTATCTTGTACATTTTGCCGGACGTAAGCCTCCAGCGTCTATTCTTCAGATACTTCTGGACTTTCAATACCTGTTGATCTGTTTGAAATTGATTCATATAATTTAGCTAAGACTTGTAAGGACTTGTCACCACCATCATCATTAGAGCCATCACCCTTAAGGAATGAGTACCTCTTCTGGCTTCTCTCAGCGATAATAGAGAGATCAGATGCTTTGATATTCTTCGCTTCATCCTGCATCTTCTCTAGCATTAAGCGTTGAGCTGTATCAACTATTTCTAGATCAGTGTCTGCTATTTTTACAACTCTTGGGTTTTTGTCTATCACGCCACTTGACGCCAGTTCTCCTTTAGCCCTGCAAACTGTTCGCTTACTAACACCAGTCTCTTTAGACACTTCGGCGTACGATTTGAGTGGATCTTTTATAAGAGAAGATGCCACTTTGTTTATATTTCTCTGTTTATCTGGTCTTGGCATGTACTTATTATATCATTACAGGGTGAAAAGTAAAGAAGGTGCCACTGATCATATGGCACCTATTTACTGAGATACGTCTATCTCTGGTTTTAACATTCCACCCATATAGGGCCGAGGGGTCAGCATGTTCCAAAAAAATCCCTAATGGGACACATGCTACATGATTATATCATTACAAATGTAATTCCCCAAACGTTCCCTTTACTGCGCCCTTAAATAGAGCGAAGACTTTCTTTGCCTTCTTTCCACATTTACATAGAGATTTCTTAGTACCCATTGATACTCTCTTAAAGAATACTTCTCCACAGTGATCGCATTGGAATCTATAGTTAGGCATCAGTAATAACACATAAACAGTCTTCTTTCTTCAGGACAAGGATCTCTCTGCCTTTAAGATAGGTAGGTGCGTTCTTGTTGAAGCATAGAACGTCTCCTTCCTTTACACCTTCTACATCAGAGGATAGAACCTTTCCTTTAGTGGGAGAGGGTACAGCTGTCCCCATGATGGCTATACCTGATTCGGTAACATCATCAAAGATGGGTTCAACGAATACGTTATTGTTAATTGCCTTCATTTTCTATCAGTAAAAGAAATAACATAATAGTTCTCCTCTTTGTAGTATTGGTGGTCTAGCCCATATTTGTCACAGTCTTTAATGAACTCAGATATAGGTTTGTCTACTACAACCTCAAACGAAGTCCCATCATTCCTTTTGAACTCCATAGTGAGTGGGATAATTTTCTCCCCTTCCTTTTGCGGAGTGACCTGATAAAGAGTTGTAAGATTATTCATAATGGGATAGTTATATTTTCTTGTGTACGCATTGGTACGATCTTCCCCCCTATGGATACATCAACGTGTTTGTCTACTACGACGTTGAGTATCCAGATCTTTTTTATATGGTCATAGGATGTCTTCATTTCTTTTGTAACGAAGTCTACCTTATGACTTGGTTCCTTTATCTCATGGATTACTTCCCCGTCCCGCACTACCTTGTACACGGTCTCAGATTCGTTTCTAGTGGCTTCTGTGCGAACGACTGGGGGTGTTGTACTCATGCTAGTGCTTCTGATGTTTTTGAATGTGTTTAGGGGTGCCATAAGTAGGATTTGAACCTACCACTGCAGCGTCTATATTATTTGATATGGGGCTTGCACCCATCACCGCAGTCACCATACCTATAACGATCTCTTGAAATTGGTATCTTATGGCTTACCTAGAAGGCATCACTCCAGCATAATAGAAAGCATCTACTTCATCAGTAGTGAACTCGAGGATACGTACAGGATCATAGCCTAATCCCTTGAACTTATCAAAGAAATGGGCTTGTTTTTTGTGTAAAGTATTGGAATGTATGTTTGTTTTGAGGAAGTCCTTGAAGAATAGCATTAGAATAATGATGGAGGAATGTTAACGGTATCTCCTATCTTCTTTGTTCCTTTCCACAGCTTTGCGTTTACGTATTGCTTGGCTGTTTTTGGTTCCCCATGCCTTGCCATAAAGGACTTAACTGTCCCCTTAGACCTGTTCTTGGGGCCAACCTTTACGCCCTTCTGTCCTCCAGATATGGTCATCTCCCTGCCAGTGTTAGGGTTAATCCCTTTCGCTTGCCAGGTCTTTCCCTTTTGAGAAGCACGACTGATTTTAAATGAAGGCATTAGAATGCATAAGGGAATATAGGATCATAATGTAGCCACCATACCCATAGAGCACAGTATATGTTCAAGAATGAACCTATGTGCATTGCGATTAGGGCTGCCTCGTCTTGTACTATTTCCATCAACTACATTATAACACAAATAGGCGTGATTTAGGAGTGGATTTAGGGTATAATAGACCTGTAACCCTTTTATGTATGGCCAAAAAAGAATGCTTCAGCTGTGACGAACTAAAGGAGGTCCTAGACCTTCAGTTTAAGTACATCAAAAGAGATATAGCGGAGATAAAAGACGACCTTAAAACAACCTTTGTTACCCACCCAGAGATGGACGCACTAAAGGAACAAATAGAACCAATACGAAAGAACCTCAACACTATTGCGCTAACGGTAATTACTTCTGTACTATTCGGACTCCTTACTCTTATCATCAAGAGTAATATCTTTTAGGTGGTCATTAAGGTAGTAATCATCACATACCTCGTAAATCGGAGCATCCTTACACGCTACATACATAATAGGAGCCATCCTCTTTCGTATACCATTATTAACAATAGCCAATAGGAGGATCATTAGGATAGCAAGAAATATATTATTCCTAGGGATTAAAAATATTATTATAAATAAAATGATAACGATATAGACCATTTCCTGCATTATTTAATTATTAAGATTGCAAATGCTTTCGTGACAATCATCATTCAATCATAAAAGGAAGAAGGAATATTGTAGTAGCAGCAGATAACATAAATACTGAGAAGAGAATAACAAACCATTCCCCTGTAGATATAGCAGTAATCATAAGAACTGCCATGAGCAATACCCCTGACAGAACAAACGCTCCACCGAAAAAGTATCCAATGTATTTCATGTTTTTAGAATAAAGAACTTCATATTATTTATTAAGAGTAGTATCTTCTAGATCATCATAAGTTAATCCTAAATCATTAAGGGTCTTGGATTCTTCTCCCCTGTAGTGAAGAAGGCCGAATCTCACATGACCCTTAACCTCTTCGTCTATCTTCCTTTTTGTGGCCTCAGTTTCTTCTGTATAAGACTTTATAAGACTCCAGTTAGATTCCTGTAGATCCTTCAGTTCTATAAAACACATAATCAACGGGAACATCATCCAAACAAAAACACCGAGCAATAATATTGCAACAAGACTGAAACAAACGAACTCTGTAAGCAATTGAAAAAATTGTTCCATCACTTTAACAATAAGGATTAATATCTTTTAGTAAAGAAAGATCTATTGACAAAGAAGATCATTTAATCCATCTTTTAATTCTTTGTATTCTCTACTACATACTTTGTATTTGTAGTTAATGTTTCGGAGCTCATCAAAGGCAGAAAAGAGCAACAACGAGAGATCCATCTCCCCTAAGTTGTTTATAATAACTTTTGCGAATTCCTTCCTCTTAACTAAATAACTAACCCTTTCAGGAACATCAAAAGAAGAAAAGGCCCCCAAGGCACCACTTATGTCACCAGACTCAACGTAAGCATCAATAGTATCAAACATGGTATAAAGAATAAGAATATGTCTTTAGAATAAGGCTTAAACTATTTATGTAAAGAAATGTCTGTTGACAAAGCAAAGGAGCCATGGTTATAACCCACGCGCCTCTGCTACAACAAAAGAATAAACTATCGGTAATAATAATCAATAAGTTCTCTCAACTTATCTTCTATCTCATAATTTTCATCCAATTTTATTTTATACTTACCGTTGATTTCTTTTAATTTCTTGGACAGCAATAAAGCCAATTCAACAAGCCTTCCTTTCGTTAAACCTTTAAATAAGTCATCTAAGATATCAATATCATCCTTTCTAATACAAATAAGCTTAACAATCGTAGATATATCCATATTGTTAAACACAGCCTTTGAGCCTTTAACATCACCTGCCAACAAGTACGCCTCGATCTCATCAATCAAGTGTTCGTTAAAACGAATACATCCATTATTAAACATACTAAAATAATAACAGTATAAATAATTAAGTAAAGAAAGACCTATTAACACTGATAGTCTTATATGTAAACTTACTAATCTCAAAGACTTTTAAATAGAGCATTAATTCAACATGCTCTCCATTGTATTTATACCCAATCATCCCATCATCCTTATTGTTCCTGAGGAAATTGCACGACCTGGCAATCGCCTCAGCCTTGTCCTTTGTTGATATATCAATACCTTCGGGCAAGAACCTCTCCTTGAAACTATTAAACATTTCTAATGATTCTTTGAAGCCTTTATCTTTTGTAATCAACATAAACCAATAATGACAACATAAAAAAATAAAACAAGAAATATCTATATACTTATTATAAATATATTTTAAAAATATAGAGAGTAGGTTCTTCCTGGCAGAAGATTCTGAGCGTTATTTAGTAGCCCTCCCAGTGTCTTAAAAGGGGAAGCTTTTTAAAAAAATTATATACTTCTAAACTACCCCATAAACATTGCTAATTTATAAGTGTAGGATCCTGAAGATCAGGAACAAAGTAGATAATATCAAAGAACGAAAGAAAAGATCTCTTTCCTAGCAACTTGACTACTTCCTGTATAGTGAGTTCTTCACGCCAGTCTAGCCCTCTATCTCTTAAACAGTGCCCAAAGACTTAGGAAGCCTTTGCGTCTCATACCAACAGTCACCTGCTCCAGGAGGATAGAGGCTAGCCCTCCCTGGTTCGGTATAAAACTTTAAGTTCATGAAAGAACGAAAAGATCATACACACAGAAATACTTGTGTCAAACCTTTTTTTGATTATTAATTGTAGAACTAAAAAGCCACAACAACATTGTAGCTCTTAGGAGTCTCCCAGTAAACTCTACAAATGCACTGCAGTTTGCCTATATAAGTCGGCACGTCGTTAATGTGTGTGTTTGTGTTTACAGCAACCAGGAGGTCGACACCATTGTATACTAAAAAGATATATTATTTCAACTATTACGTAATGACATCAACCCCTAATGCTTGTAATGATATGGATGAAGAGTATAGTGTTCTTGCCCCTTGGTATTATCCACGGACAAAAAAGGTATTGAGGGGCACAACTTAACTTTTTATAACATGTCTACTTCAACAGGTTATTGTTCAACAGGTAATCGATCAACAGGTGGCTGTTCAACAGGTGACTGGTCCACAGGTGATCGATCAACAGGTGACTGGTCAACAGGTAATCGATCAACAGGTGGCTGTTCAACAGGTAACTGGTCCACAGGTGGCTGTTCAACAGGTGACTGGTCCACAGGTTGCTGGTCAACAGGTAATAAATCAACGGGTGACTGGTCCACAGGTGATCGATCAACAGGTGACTGGTCTATTTCAAATTACAGTACTGGACATTTCTCCACAGAAGACTACTCAGGGTTTGGATGCTTCGATAAACCATGTACTCATGGGGAATGGGAAAATGCGTATAAACCAAAATGGCTGTACTTTAGAATAACTGATTGGGTGGATGTTGAAGAAATGACGGAAGAGGAAAAAGAGTCAAACCCATCATGCGAAACAACTGGTGGTTACTTAAGGGTTTATGACTACAAAGAAGCCTTCCAGAAATCATACAACAAAGCCACAAGGGAGGAACAACTAAAAATAAAAGATCTCCCAAACTTTGACGCATATAAATTCTATCAGATATCTGGTATCAGGGTTGATGATTGTTCTTATTGTCCCAAGTGTGGAAACAAGCTTAATTCTTAACTTTTTATAACATGATTATTAAGACTATTCTACTAACACTTGCTGGTCTAGTGGTTGGCCATCTGATAGCTAAGTTTTGCATAAGGCTTTATAGGAAAAATAGATTTCAAAAAGCACATCTGGAGCAGAAGAATAGTGTTGAGGAGGTAAAGGTAGAACCAATAAGGTTTTCCTATGATTACAAATCTAAGTCATTGCTCATCCACTATGGAAACTCCAGACACGAAATAAAGGGTGTCGGGAAGCTTAAAAAACTTGTCGGTCTTTGCCCAAATGAGATAATGTACAATGCTTTTTATCTGGAGAGGAATATGGAAGTAAAAATAAGTGATAAGGTAGATATGAAAATCTATTATAATAGTATTGGTGGTTACGAGTGCCTTTGGCTCTCTATTGGTCCATTTCGTATTTCACATAATAGCAAGTTCGGGGAAGCGGAAAAAATTCTCTCAAACCTTGAGGACCTGTTTAGCATCGCTCATAAACTTAATTAATAACCCTTTATAACATGTGCAAAGATCGAGCAATATCAGTAGATGATGAGATCATTGGTTATGCACCACCTTTAAGAGAAGCAATTGTTGGTATGCATCTCACTATTTCTGAATACCCCAAGCGTGGTTTAGTCTTGTATTCTTTATTCTTTAGTGAGAAGGCGTACAAAAAGCTACCGCTAAGACAAAAGGTATTCCTATGGATTATGTCATTAACTGGCCTTACTAAAGTAACTATTTATTAATTTCTTATAACATGTCTTGTTCTACTTTCAACAGTATCGTTTGCAAAGGTATCTTTCTCCTTATGATTGCTACCTTCGGTCTCATGTATTGGACATACAACGATGTCCAAGAAACCAAACAGCTCCTCATTGAGCTTCAAGAAGAAAACGTTCTTGAGTTCGGAGAAGAGCTCAATGCTCAATTAGATGTATAATTATCTAACTGAGTGCATCTTTATCTCTGGGGCTCTACTCTGTGGAGCCCTTGGAGTCCTAACCTACTTCCTACTAAACAAGTTCAAATGAAATGCCCTAAATGTTCAGAGAAAATCAATATCGTTCCCTGCGTTAACTGTAAGCGTCCCTACAAGGTTGACGTCCAAGAATACGTAGAGAACCACAAGATCTACTGTATGGCTGATACATGCTGTAAGATGCCGTGTAAGGATGAAAAGCTTATGGGGGTTAAAGCTGCCGACAAAGATGGCACGCTCCGTCCTCATGCAATCAAAGCATTGGCTGAACTTGTTGGTCTGAAACCAAACCTATGAACTCCTTTGAATCATGCTGGGACCAATTTATGGAGGACGTGTGCTCCTACTACCAGAAAGATATAGGGGAGGAGTCTATAGCAAAAAGGTTTGAGCTTCTTTCTAATGCAAGTGGTAAGCCAAACCTGTTCCTAGTAAGGACAAGAAGAATGCAAGAACATTGCTTCTTCTTCCCAGACTTTTTAAGGGAGCGCGTAATGACGTTGATTAGCGTCCACAAAGAACCTGTGTATATCAAACAACATAATAATGGTATAGAGTCAACAAGTAATTCTTGACACCTAAGACAGGCCGCCTACAATTAAAACATATTCTTATTCTTATTCCTATGAACTACTACCACTACGTTCTCGCAGGACTTCGTCATCAGTTCGACAACGAGGTTGTTACTATTAATGAGCTCGAAGAGTTCTCCGAAGATTTTGTCGATGCAGAAGTCGACTACCTTCTTGAAGAGTCTTTTTATTCTTAACCCATATTTTGATTATGAAAATGAATAATTCACCGTATACGTTACATGAGGTAGACTTCGATACCTTGCAAAAGATGATAGCAGATGTTGCTGGACTCTACGAAGATAATTCTAACGATGAAGAACATGAAGACTAAAGAAATCACAGTCAAAAGCTCTTATACAATGCAGATAATGCAGTTCCACCCATTGTATACAGAGTTCAGCGAAACTATAGAACTCGAGGATGGGGAAGACCCAAGCGAGATCAGGAAACAGACGGCATTAAGACTGCACGAAGAGTTGGATAAGATGCAGATGTGCTTTATTAATCCTAGTACTGGGATGAGGAGAGAGAGTATCCTCCCTGTTGTATTGTCCCCAGAGGCTATAAGGTTCGCAGAGCAGATAACGCCAGACCCAGAAGACACTAACGATAGAACATATGGACGTTCCTGATAAAATGCAGAGTTGAGCTCTGCAACGTGCACATGGTTAAGTGGGTTAGAGCAGTTAACGTGTGCACCTTGTAGCTCTTAACAACATACTACAAATGAATCTATTCCAGACCGATAATACCATGCTTGCTGCGGGACTCATGTCTCGAGACCATGGTCTGCGTTCTGCGGTCAAAGGACCAATGGACAACATTCTCTTCAACTTCGAAGAGACTGATAGCCTCCGCGAGGATGTCGCTAAATTCAACGACAGCTCTATGGAAGGCAACCTTGTGGAAACATTTAAAAACTACAAGGAACTTCTTAACCTTATTTCTAAACTCAAGAAAGCATGAAAAACGTATACATCGAGGCCGTTAACACTAAAGAACAACAAACCAGTAAAGCTGGTAAACCCTATTGGCCAATGGGGATTAAGGTAGATAACACTTGGTACAATGGTGTAGCCTTTGATCTTGACCAAGTTAAGTCTGTAAAGGCCGAATCTCACATGACCCTTAACCTCTATGAAGAGGAATACAACGGGAAAATGTACAAGAAATTTAAACTCCCACCTAAATCCCAAATGCACGTAGCTGAGCTTGAGGCTCGCGTAGCCAAGCTAGAGAAGGCTGTGTTTAATAACACTGCTAAGCCAGAACCTGAAAAGCCAGCAGCTGCTGCAGAATTAGATGTTGATGATTTACCTTTTTAATATTTTATAACTTTTTAAATTATGTTTAGTTTCAAATCGTATACGGAGGGAGGGTGCCCTAAATTGTGTATAACTAAAAGTGACCACACGATAGATAAGGAGTTGGAGGGCGTTGGCCCTGAGGGGAATATAACAGGAACCCTTATTGTGGATCTCATACGACTAGATGAATGTCATGGGGACATAGGGGAGTCCTACAATCTCCTTGAAAGCATTGTTATGCTTAACCAGGATATTGAGTTTTGTGATAGTACAGTTGAGTCTTCTATTAAACACAGCAACTTAACTCTAAAGTTCCACTTCCATAATGAATACCCACAAGAGGGGGATAGAGAGTGTTATATAAAAATGGACCTACTTATAGACGATAAAGTTAATAGGTCGTTTGAGACTGGTAATATGAGCCAGGATGAATACCTTAAGCTAAAAGCTGAGTTTACTGAAGAGATACAAAAGCTTGGTTTTTATGTTGTGCAAGCACATGTTATTTCTAAAAAGGAAGGTGACGAGTTCAAAAAAAGACTGATGGATTCCGAGGGGCCTGAGTCTTGCCCTCCTAGCTGGAGGGTTTTGCTTGACTAAAATTATTCTTAATAATCCAATAAGATGGACAAAAAATATTTCACATACGATTGCGAGATAGCGGCAGCGCTTGCAGCCTCGGGGCATAAGTACATTCCGTTTCTAAATGATGACGGCAGGGTCCACTTTGAGTTTAGCTATGATGATGTCTCCTATGACGTAGATAGGTACTGGAGTAACTCATTTATTATTGATGCAAAAACTCTTATGGGGGCACTTGCTATGGTCAAAAAAGATATAAATAAAATTAAGTTTTCAAGATGAGTAAAAGATATAAATCGAAACGCGGAGGACTTGGCCCGACTAAGGAGAGCTACGTCCAAATAATGAGGAGAAATGGTGACCGGTACAGTAATACCAGAGGGTGGATACCAACGGAAATCATTGACCAGATAAACAGGGGGGAATCCATACGGGCTACAACATTTAACTACTCAAATCTTTCAGATGAACAACACAACTGGAACTAGCACCTCAAACCAGCTCCTAAAGTCCACTGCTGACTACCCAAAGGTCAGCGATGACTACTATAACGCTGATGCGGAATGCGAGCGCTGTAAAAGAAAACTAGACCTAGTGCTCGCTGCACAGACAGGGCTTATGGAGGGATCAAGCGTGACTGAGCGTAAGATGAACGCGCTAAGGTCAGAAGCCTACATCAAAGCTAATAAAGAGTATATCGAAGCATACAGGAAGAAGAACGAGATGAAGGGCAAGAAGGAACAAATAGAACTACAGTTCAAAGTTCATCAATCTATTCTCTCTTACGAGAGGGCCCTTGTAGAGAAGGGTATTTATTCACCATATTTAATTAATCAAAATGATAGAAGTTGAAGTAGTGGACGCTGGTGAAGTACTTGGTGTAGAGGCTATTATACATAATGGCAGAGTCGTATTCACAAACCACAGGATACACTTTATACCAAGGTTCTGCTCTATGCTTGAGAAGATATCACAAGACTGGAAGGACATGGAGATCCTTGATGGATTCTCACGGTATACAATAGAGGACGAAGACTTTACAATGCTCATACACGCAAGGAAATCCATGAAGGATTTGGAGATGATTTTCGTGTTCGATTGTCCCATGTATTTCACATGGAATGTAAAACAAATCAATGATGTTTATAAGCTTGTCTTCAAACTAAGGGAGGCCTATAAAGATTTCAAAACTCATAAAAACACACACAAAAATGATGACCTCGTTACAGCCTCATGAAGTAAAGCTATGCCAGTGGATTGGCAACTTACGACACAAGAACAAGCAGAAAACTGGGGTGCACGATCGTGCAGAAAATGACCCAAAAAATGCAGCGCTTATACACTGCACGGGATTTCTTGGTGAGTACGCTTTCGCGAAGATGATGGGTCTCTTCCCTGATTTTTCTATAAATAATAACGTATCAGACCCAGACTTTGTGACACCTTCTGGATTGAAAGTTGACATCAAAGCAACCACCAAAGATTCTGAGGTGGTATGGGTTTCTGAAACTAAACACAAGTATGACTATGATGTATATGTATTCCTTAGGATACAGGGGTCAACTGTGTTCGCCTTGGGGTGGCAGCATGGGAAGTACATCACGCTCCCGGAGTACAAGAAATATATAAAGAAAAACGATCACTATGCATATATGTATCCTCGAGAACTTTTAAAGCCCTTAGAGACCCTTTTACGGGACACTGAGGCCGCGACTGTTGACGATGTTATTAACACTTTTACATTCTGATGATTAAGGATATGAAACTCGGCCCCGGCAATAATGTTGAATTCAGAGATAAGAAGCGAAGGATGTATGGACTTAAGTCCCTTGATAAGGAAAGGACGTTTCGGAAGAAACATACAGACACCTACTTCAATAAGGGCGATGCAGAAATAGCAAAGAAAAAAAAACTCGCTGAAGGATACATTGTCCTGAAGAGTCTGACTAAGTATGGTACAATATCTATAACATATGGAATACCCCATGATGAATAAGCCAGATTTCGAACGCATGTGCAAGGATAGTAAATATCCTATAGAGTTGGACTTAGTCCCAGAGACACACCTATGCGAGGTTGTGATCCAGTACAAACAAAGGATCGCTGATCAGTTCGGTGTAGACATAGAGGACTACATAAGTGATGTATTTATTGCGCCAAAGACGATGGAGGATACGCACAAAATAAGGATGGCGAGATGTGTCCTTGCTAATATGGTGGCGAACTACTCAGAGAATTTAGTAAAACAAATTATACATGATAACTTTAGCAATTGATGTGGGGAAGAGTTCTGGCTGGGCTATTAGGGATCAACATGGCTTCCAGTGTGGAGGCTTCCAGTTTGAATCACTCGCACAATACAAAAGTAAAGTTACCGGACTACTCAATACGTACAGTCCTGACGTGGTTGTTACCGGTAAACCAGTTCGTTACTATCGTACTCTGGTTGCTCACTCTAAGTACCAAGCGATCGTCGAACTGTGCTGTGAGATGCAAGAGGTCCCATATGTGGAGGTAGTCGATAGTACATGCAAAAAACTTATATCTGGTGGTGGGAAGTGTGACAAAGAGTGTATAAAGAAATGGGCAGTAAGCAAAGACCCAGAAGTTATACCGCCATTCCCAAAGAAGATGGATGATGCCTATGACGCCATGATGTTCGCTGAGTTCATTTCGAAGAATGCAGTAAACGTGGTATAATATAGTTGATGGTTAAGATATCCAACAACATGTTCAGCAAAGAAGTCGCCGAGAGGTTTGGCATTCTCGCTGATATTGTTAATACCCCCTATCGGAAGATAATCGGTAGGTTCCGTCGACTCCGTAACCCATTCCAATACCACATAGATAATGTATCTCGACTACAAAATATGGCCGAGAGAATCGATTCACCGGCATTGGAGCTATTTGGTAAAGAGTGTATGGACGTTCTTAAAGAGATTGGTGCATTCCGATGATCAATGATTGGAAAAAACTAACACACACAACCAAAAGGCTTTGGCAAAAACTTGCTGCTGGATTAGATTCAGACCCAAGACTAAAGTCTAAAGGGATACGTACGCACTTGCTCGAGACAGTACGTACATCGGAAAGGCAGCGAGAGCTTGTAAACGACGGGAAGAGTTGGACGCTCGATAGTAACCATCTAGCAGACTGGCAAGGAAACGCCTCTGCTTTTGATATTGTCGTAGGAGAGACGTGGCTTGGGAAGATCAGGAAGATATTCTGGGGCCGAGAGAAATGGCAGATGGCCATATACGAAAGACTTACAAACCTAGGATTAGATGTAGGTCTTAGAAGCCTAGGGTATACATATGGTGTAGACTACTTTCACTTCGAACTGCCACGAATAGTACAGAAGGGCCCACAGTGCTACGCGTACTCTATTATTAATGCTTTGGCGTATCACGTAAGAGAGTGGAGAGCCCTACCAATACATGAGCTAGAGGATAAAGCCATGTCAATTGTAGATGAGATGGGCAAACCTTATGGAGGAAATATGAAGCTGGCTCTACAGAAAGCTAAGGACTTAGGTATTATAAAGGGGTTCTCAAAGTTAAAGGTGTCATCCTTTGACGAGCTAGCAAAGATGGATGGCCCAATAGTTATAGCACAGAGGTTTAGATATGGTATGCCAAAAGGCGGAAGTACCTACTACCCATATATAAAACAATCTATACTTGATAAGCAGGGGATACCTCTGCACGCGTATGCAATGATGTACTCAGAGCAAACTCAGGAAGGTCCAGTCATACACTGTCTTAATAGCCAAAGAGACATACCAGAGTTTCCTATCTATAACATAAATGAGATTGTTGCGATATATGAAATAGAACCCCTAGACTAGAAATTTTGTTCAAGGCGTGATATAATTTCTTTGTGAAAAACACAAACACAAAAATACGGAAGCTCAATGATATATTTGAGATACGCTGCGATGCTGATACTAGTAGCTTCGAGAAGTGGTTTCTCCTTCGTAGTGATGTCCATTGGGACAACCCAAAGTGTGACAGAAAACTAGAGAAGAAACATTTAGAACAGGCTATAGAGAGAGATGCACACATCCTTGATTTCGGGGATCTCTTTTGTGCTATGCAAGGGAAGGGTGACAGGCGTGGAAACAAGTCAGACCTGAGACCTGAACACAAGGAAGGGGAATACCTAGACCTCCTCGTTAAAACGGCAACAGATTATTATGAGCCATACGCTGACAGGTTCCTTATGATATCTCACGGTAACCATGAGACTGGTGTGCTCAAGTATCATGAGACAGATATAACTGAAAGGCTTATAGCCAGGCTTAATGACAGGGCTGGATCAAATATAATGAAGGGTAAGTATGCCGGTGTAGTCAGGTTTAAATTTGTATTGCATGGCAGAACACAGAAATATGACGCCTACTATATCCATGGTTATGGTGGTGGGTCTCCTGTTACAAAGGGAACAATCCAAAGTTCACGAATTTCGAACTACGCATCAAACGCTGACATGGTGATTAAAGGACACATCCACAACCAGTACTCTCTTACAGAGTCTAAAATGAAGATCACTGATAAAGGATATGTGAAGCTCTTTAATCAAAACCATATACAACTAGCGACATACAAAGATGAGTTTAGCCCATTACAGGGCTGGCACATAGAACGGGGTGGAGGTCCAAAACCTCTCGGTGGGTGTTGGTTGAGGTTCTTCTTTGAGTCCGGAGGTTCCGAAAACGACCACAACCCAATATTAAAATATGATATAATCCCTACACAATAAAAACACTTGTACTCGTTTGCGGCAGAAAGCGTTCTGGGAAAGACTCATTTGCTAACCTGTTGGCAAACAAGATCGACAATATATCTGTGCATGAAATATCGTATGACTTAAAGAGGACTGTTATGGACTTCTTCCAGGCCAGTCCTATGGAGGTTTCTGAGTTAAAGGAGACTGGGTCCTACGCATTATTGGATGCTAATGGTGAAGTTGTGCGAAAGCTCCCACTAAGAAAAGCATTCCAGATTATTGGCAATGATGTACTGAAGAATGTATTAGGGAAGAAGGTCTGGTGCAATCTTTGCTATACAAGAGCATTCACCAACCCAAACGAAGTCATAGTTATTACTGGTATACGTCTACTAGAGGAGATTAATTTTTTCCTACACACAGCGCCACAAGACTATGATGTTATAGTTGTTAAGGTTGAGCGGACTGGATGGGAGGACCCACAACCATCAAACCACGTTACTGAGATGGAGGTAGATCTTATAGACGAAGATGTACTCATACAGGCTAAAGACATGGATGAGTTAACAATAAAAGCAGACGAGTTTATCCCCTACCTTATGGATAAGGTTCGGGAAGAGAAACAAGTATGGTAAAATAATAATACTTTCTAACCCACTTCATTATGCAACGCTTACTATCGAAGAAGTTCTTCACAGTACTCCTTGCCACTGCGGTAAATGTTTACTTCATGGTTACAGGAGATATTGTACCTGCATTGGTACAAGAGAATGCCCTTATGGCATTTGACGCCCTTATTGCTTTGTACGTTGTAGTACAAGGATGGGTGGACCGTAAGTAACCCACAATTCCTATGAGCCAAAGTGATGACGTTCTCCGTATCCTACGCGAAGCTGAGAACGTTATCATTGACGCTCAGGAGGGGAACCTTGTAAGCTTTTGTTTTTATGGGAACGATTTTACTAAAGAGGAGGTTGCAGCTCTCGCTACAGTAATGGACGATTGGGCTGGGCAGCTAAGCAAAGAAATAACACTTAAGGTTTTTGACGAATGAAAGGAAGTGAGTACATAGACAATATGATAGAAGACCTTGGCTATGTCGAGTGTGAACAATGTGGGATAACGCAAGGAAGAAACTTCCATGTACACCATATAGTCTATAGGTCAGAGGCCCCGAAGCATAAGAACCTCCACCACGAAAACAACCTCATACTTCTGTGTGAGACGTGTCATAATTGGTATCACGATAAGAAAGACCGTAGAAAGCCACTGGTTCGCCTGAGAGGGCTTAAAAAGTTATTTGACGGTGTGGATAGCCTTTAGGATTTTATACGTTTCCTCGAAGGCTTCAGAAACTTCTTGACGCAACGCCTTTATCTCTCGCCGTATTACGTCATGTCCGAGATCTCCCTCCCATTCTGTGAAGGTTTCTTCAAATCCTTCAAATACATATGGGTACATTTCCATTAACATCTTCAGCTCCTTCTTCTTTTCCATACGAGACTTTACGTCAGTGTATATATAATGGGCTAATCCACCAGAGACAAGGGCTAGTGCTATGTATACTATTTCAATGTATTCCTGCATGTATCAATAGATTATGGTTGAAAGTTTTGCCCGTACATTATACCATAAAGCCATGCAGTCTATAAAAGATTTCACAGTACACGCATCAAGCACAGGTACTACGTACGTATCCTGGAAAGACCTCGAGGACAACATGGACGACTACGAGGATTTTAAGGAGTGGATGTTTGGGCAGACTTGCATAGAGGAGGGTGCCTACTCCTGGGACGTTGAAAGATACTTCCGCAAAAAACAAGGCTTACCTGTAATGATGGACTAATGCCAAATATTGAACAACAGTTCGGAATGCTAGAACTTAATGATCTCTACTCTATGTCTCGTGAGCAACTGCTTGCATACGCTATAAGCAAGAGTGATAAGAAAATAAGAGACGAGGCACTAGAGCGAAAGAAAGAACTAGATCAAACAGTTGCTATATCTAAAATTCAAGAAAACATGTTCGGAAGTCTCGAGGACGTTGAAAGAGTTCTTGAGAACTCCATGTCAAAAGTCCACGCTAAAATAGCGGAGAACACTAAATAGACTACAGTAATTTGCGTAAAGGCAAAGGTTCCCCAAATAACCCACGCATTGTGGGCTATTTGGGGTGGACTAGGGACCTGCCCTAGTGGGGATTATTCAGGCTTAGGTTCTGTACGATGTTCGTCCAGCAATACCTGGATCTGTGGATTGTGTATCACAGTAAGGTCACACTTGTATTTCTTGTTGAGCTTCTTCAAGCCATCAAGATACTTGGTGACACGTTCTTCTTGCTTCTTATCTAGTGCCATATGACGAATGGGTTAAGAATAGAGACTAGCCCTGCATCATGCCTTTGAGAGCACCAATAGCTTGTGTGTTAATCATGCTAGCGGCAGCGTTAGCACCGAACGTTGCATTGAACAGCTCAAGAGGCTCTCCGCCCATTTGTTCAAAATCTGAGCGGACTGCTTCAGCAGCCTGTGCCAGTTCACCAATTGCTTGGTTTGTGGCTTCGAGATTGGAAAGTAAGTCTTGCATAGTGAAAAAGTTAAGAAATATTTTACAATTCTATTATACACTAATTCTATCACATATACAATGGAGTGTATTCAACGTGAAACCCTGTCACTGCTGGATCAGCAGTTGGGTTGCTACCGTCGTCAATAGCTATTCTGGATAACTTGATACCAAGGATGTCATCTGTAGATATATTGGATGCATTTATCGTAAGACTGTTTGTTTGGGTTAGATACTTTGCTGTTGCTGGTATATTAATATCCCCCGTTGTTAGTGTTCCAGAATGTGTAGGAGAATCAATCGCCTCTGTTGAGTCGCTAGGAGTTAACGCCCAATCAACTTGCCATTGGACTTCACCGCTGTTTGTTGCGTATGCTTCATCTATGTACCACGAGAAATGAAGCTCTATATCTTTTGTTGTATCTAAATCATGAGGCAGTTCAAGACTCATAGTTGCGTCATCGCCAGTTGTGAACTCCCATGCTGTATAATAACCAGTAATAACCTGAGTTGGTGCAGTTGTCCCCTTACCTAGATCTGCATTTTGTATTGATAAATGTTTTGTTGCAAACGTGTTTCTTTTCCTGCCAAACTCTTGCCACACGCTATCCATAAGAACTAGTCCAAGCACGTCCTCAGTTGTCGCGTCCCAGTCAATATCTCCATCTAGTGATATTTGACGGTCATCTCCAGAAAGACCAGAGGCATTACTTGTAATTGTTGTATCTGTTGCAAATTGTAATATCACTATGGAACCATTCTGCCAACCAGTCGAAGATATGCTGTTAATAGTCCCACCAAGTGTTATATAAAACGAATTACCTGTTTGACCTAACACCATATTTGTCGATGCAGCAGTATTTGCACCTTGTGCCATTTGGAGATCATCTGCTACATCTAGTGAGGCTTTACATGAAACGTTCCCAACAAGATCAGAAGTATCGTTTGCACGGAAACCACCATCAATAGTGGCAGTACCTCCGCTTAATGTGTTGAAATTTCCTGATACATCAAGCGCGTCACCTAATGAAACCTTCCCGGCACCAGTCTTAATAGCGAACTTATTTGTACCGACGGACACATCCCCAATATTTAATCCAATAGAGTTTGTGGCTGTACCTGTATCTATTGGTGCGACCTCATGTCCTATGAGGTTTGTCACTGTAGAGCCACCAGCCTTAACAACTTTAGAGTATGACCCAATGAGTGATGTTATAGTTGCCGCACCTGCGTCTATCGAAACACCAGCCACACCCATCACTTGAGCGTATGTTCCTCCCCCTGTAACTCTTCCGACTCCCCCCATACCAGATATTGGTGTGTTAAATGTATGTGTCCCAGCACCAGTCACAATACCACCACTTGCAGCCCAAGTAGCTAAGTTTGTTACATCAGCTGTAATGTTCCCTGTACCTGTTAGCGTTAGCGACGTACCTCCACAAAGATAGTCTGTTCCTGACTGCGTACCACTTGTCGCAATTGATACACTCATATCATGGATAAATGTCTCACCAAGTGACCCAGCAGAGTTAAGAGAAGCAGCAACTTTCAAACTGCTATCAGTATCATCAAACTGGAAATTTGTACTTTCCCCCCAAACACCGCCATTGTTATACGGTATATTAGAGTCTGTACCCCCTGTAATAGTTGTAGTTCCATTCGTTATTCCTGCGTCATTATTCACCCAGCCCAATGTTCCAGACCCATCTGTGTCTGCTAATACTTGGCCAGAAGAACCAACTGCTGTAGGCAGTGTCATTGTGTATGACGAAACACTTGTATCATCTACTTGTATTTTAACTGCACCAGTCCCACCACTATTAAGTAACAATGATCCAGTGCTAACACCTACTTCACCAGCTACTATCTGCGTGCCAACAGTAAGCGTATTCGAAACTTTGTTATATGTTAGCCCCGCGTCCTCATTGTAAACACCTGCATCATTAAATGGGACACGCGTATCTGTACCACTAGTGATAGTCGTACTGTTTACAGTTATATCACTGGACCCAGATCCAGAACCTGCGCTGTTACTGGCTAATACAATTGCCATTACTTAATTATTCGTTTAAGAAGTTGTGCCAGTTTAATCATGCTGTCTTTGTTGTGGTCAGTCACGTCTTTCATTCCTTTCTTAACGTGTTTAGCAACAATACTATCAATATCTCCAAGTTTCTCCTTAGGCATCATCGTAGCTATCTCTTTAACCATACAGTTGGCTGCTTCCTTAAATGCTTTATTCATTCCTTCGTTACTAATCTTTGGCAACGCTCCTGTCATTACTTCCATACTGATAAGCCTGATAGCTTCTTTGGCTTCAGGGGCTAGGTCAACCTTACCGTCAGATTTAACAACGGTAGTTCCTGAGTTAACAGCATCAACAATCCTTTTCATATCTTTTTCAGAAATGTTAGCTACTACTGCACCGCCCCCTCTTGATACATTATTAACAATAGATTCAATAGAATCCCATGCCGTCTCTAGGTAACGCTCGCTACCTGTGAGTGTGGCTGTCCCATCAAATGTGAATACATAATCCTTCACTGGTTGGAACCCAGTAAAGTCGTAGTAATATAAACCATCAGCAAGCTCGGTCATTGCTGCCCCAGTAACAGGTATATTGTTATTAGACCTATTATATATAGTGACAGTAGGACTCAGGCCTGTAGCAGGTACTCCTGAATTCTTAAATCGTGCGTGTACTTGTAGTATTGCCATGGGTTAGAGTGTGGTTATATTATACCATTATGCAAAGGATTCGGCGAATTGGTCGATGGCTGCAACTTGGTCGTCCTTCTTTAAGTCTTTAAATTTCTTAAGTCTTCTAAACCTTTCAAGTTTAGCCTCTTTATCCTCAGCGCCACCGCGTAGATCCCTAAACTTTTCAACATTATCCTTTTCTTCTTTCTCAAGTCCTTTTATATTTAATGGCTTTTCATTGGGGAACCTGCTCGATGCCCTTTCAGCGTATTCCATCGCTTGCTCCTTTGTAAGGTTGAGTGGTTTCCCGTCATCTCCAACAAGATTGTGATTCCTAAAATATCCATACCAAGCGTTTGCATTACCGCGGTCACCCTTCTTCGGCATCCTTGGATTTTTTGATATACTTATGCCTTTAGTATCAAAACCTTTTAGTGTGCCCAGTTTAAACTGAAGACTTCTCCACTGCTCAGTAGTAAAGTCATTATCCTTTAGGTAATCACGTATAATGTCTTTTCTTTCTTCTGTGTCCCTTGTTGACCTAAGAATCCCAATTAAGTCGTTCTCCTCTTCTCTTTTTAATATCTTTCCCCATCGCTCAGACTTAGACTCTTTGAAAAATCTATTAAGCAAGAACACGTCACGCTTCTCCATATTCTCCGTATCCTTTGTTGCTATCGCGCCAGTTGTTTGTAAAAACCTGTTTACAGCTCTCCCTGTACCGCCAACCATAGTCTCATACATAAACTCAAGCACTTCGGGGGAAACCTGATCTGTGTTTGGTAGGTTTGAGTTGTAGAAGAATTCAGAAAGCTTAAGGGCTAGTTTTTCTTTCGTTGTCTCTGGCTCTGCAAATATCTGCTCAGGACCAGTTAAATCTTTCTTCCATTCTGGGTATATCATAGAACCATTCCACTTCTTATTTCTTGCTATGTCTATAATTGGGTCTGCCACCGTAGGTGTTATAGCGCTGGCAAAGTCGCTCCCACCTACTGGGTTATATGCATCAAGGAATGCTGATGCAACCTGAAAGACATCATTAGCAATATCTAAATCCTCCTTCTGTGTTGATTCATATATCTTGTCAAATACTACTTTTATAGGAGCTAGTGAATACTCCATTGGTATTGTTACATAGTCCATTTTGTCATCACCAGAATCAAGAACAATAACAAGGTTTTTATTCTTATCAAAATCGCTAACCTTCTTCCTCCAGTCTGGGTCTTTCGTGTCGTTATACTGATTAAGAAAGTAGGACGCACCAGCAATCGTGCTCATTGTTGCGAATGCAACCTTTGGGTTTGTCATACTTTTTAATACATTCGTTCCCCCTTGTATAGATGCATTTGAGAACATCCATAGCGCGTTAACCAAAGGTCCCGCAGTGCCTTTCTTGTTGAAGTTAACTGTAGCATTCTTTGCGATAAAAGCTGCCTGTTTTCTAGATAACCCATCCTTTAGCGACTGCCTGTATATAGAAAGCCTTGTTGAGTCCTCAAAGATTTGGTTAAAGTTATCAACACTTTTTATAACCATCTCAAAAGCTTTCCGTGGTTTACTCTCTGCAATTTTTCTTATATTTTTAACATCGATCTCTATCTGCTCTCTAGTACTTAACCCAAGTCCCCCAGTTGTACCTCCATCCTCAACCATCTGATTGTAGATTTTAGCACCCTCAGTATCCCTTCCCATAAGGCTGTCGACAATTGCCTTCGCATTCTTAGGAACACTCGTAGCAGCTTTTGTTGCACCTTTAATTCCAATCCTAGCAGCACCATTAACAATAAGACCCTGAACATCACGAAGGAGATTCGTGATAAAGAATTCTGGGTTAAACCTTGTAGCAAGACTAGAGTAGAATCTAGTAAGCGTAGCAACTCCACGTATAGCACTTGGGATCCTTTCAAGATTGACCCCCTGTAAAGCCTTGGCTAGCTCTGGATCTGATATCCTTAAAAAAACTGGTTTCCCATTTTCCCTTATGTGAAGTGTAGTTGGGTCAGATATATTTTTGAGTATGAAAGCTTCCTCATTGAACGTCTTACCTATAGCTTTTGGCTTCACTTCATCAATAAGTCCAGAAAGCAAGTCTTTATTTTTCCGGTAGAACTCAAGCGTAGCAAGATTTACTTTATTTTTCTCTGCCAGTATAGTGGCTTGGTCAAGGTTCGCCGCTATATTAGTAGTTATGTCAGCGACTCTTCTTTTGCTCCCTTTGGCTGCCTTTATACCTGACTGCTTAACATTAAACCCAAGACCGCCGCCAAGTAGATTAGATTTAACATCTGGCGTATCGTCCATAATTCTTTGGAGTGGTACATGGTTTTTAAACTTTGCCCTAAGTGATGTGTGTAAATCCTTAGATATAACACCACCTTCTAGTAGTACATCTAAAGACTTGTTATTGAGCTCTTGTAATGAGTCTGAGAATTTTTTAACAGCTTTGAAGTCTTTGTCTCCTTCTATAGACCTTATCAACTTTTTTGCGTCTCCTGTTTTTATGCCAGCTGCCCCGTCACCGAGAGATTTATTCCTTTCGGGGGCATGCCTTGCTACGAGATATGAGTCTATTTTTTCTCTCAACGCGTTCATATCTGCATTAGTCTTCTTTGAGAATCTAACTATGTCATCATTAAGCTTTTGTACGGCAGATTTTATATTCTCCCTTCTAGCACCAACCCTTCCGTGAAAAAGTGTTTCAGCTAGGTATGGATTTGAATCGTCAGAAAACACAACCCCCTCCTCCTGCATAAGTCTCTTCACTCTTACGAAATTATCTTGCATAGCTTCCTGCACCTTAACAAATGCTGGATTATTTTTTATCCTCTTTCCAACTTTGCTAAGTGGTTGTATTGTCACATCTGCCACCTTTTTCTTGACTTTGTTGTTATCAATCTTTAATATCGGCCTGTCTAATGTTTGAGAAACCTCTGGTTTTGTGGATGTTTTACTGGGCTCTGGTCCTACTAATTTACGTGGTTGTCCTCCTGTGATTATACTCTCAGTCTCTGACTGCAGCTTCTTCATTGTTTCTGGAACAACTTTACCATCGATCCTTACTTGGGATATGACTTCTTTTTTTAATGGCTCACTATAAAGGTCCGCAGCCTCTGCAATAGTTTTAGTACCAGTAACAGTCTCTATGGTTTTCCCAGCCATTGCTGCGAATAACGCTTGCTGAAACGCATCCTCGTCAGACAAACCACTAGCCTTCCCTAGAACGATCTCTGGCCCTATAGCTGTTAATGGCCTCATTCTTGCGAAAGGTGCTGCCATAACTGAGGACTCACCAATAATACCACCAACCTGTTCAATCTCACCCTCTAGTGGTATTGCCTCCTCGATCCTTTTTGCCCTCTCCTCTTGTATACCAGATGCTTTTTCAAAACCAGCTCGGGATCCCTCAGAGGATCTTACCAAATCTTCAATAGACAGGGATTCACCAGGTCCCTTACTCAAAGCTTTGCCTGCAACATTCCGAAGTGTTTTTGCCATGAACACATCAGATAGGAATTCCTTACCAAGTTCTGCTGTACCAGTTGCCAACTTTGCAGTCCCCCTGCCGACACCTTTCCCAAGGCCTGTAGTTATCTCTCCCAATCCCTGGAAAAATGTGCCAATCTTCCCCCTCTCTTGACCTATTTCATCAAACCTTCTTTCAGCTCCTTTAATAAGTCCTTTTGTCCCAACACCAATATCAAACAACATGCCACCCAAAAAACTATCAGGACGCTCCTTAACTTTATCAAAAAGTTTGAACCTGAATTTATTCATAAAGTCATCACCAAGCCTTGGGCCCAGTGGGTTTGTGCTTTGTTGTGCTAGTCTTTCTTCTGCCATTACTCAGAGTTGCTAAGAACTATTTCCTGCTGTTCAGCTGAAAGCGCCAAAAACTCAGCTTCTGTCATGTCATCAACTGACATACCAGAAACATCAACCTGATCATCAGCTTCTTCACTTATACCAGATAGTATATCAGCTATTGTAGTTTTAGTGCTTTGGGATTTCTTTTTCTGCCTAGCAAATTGATCAACTTGAGATATTTTAGAGAAAGCTAGCTGTCTCATCGCAGGATCCAAATCAGGCGTTTGCGACATAAGGAATGCCAACTTCCTTGCAGAGTCTGGGCTTTTTAAGAAAAGCTTATCAAGTACGGTGGAGGCAACCCCAATATCTGTTATTTCACCAACAAGTATAGATGCTGAAAGATCTGACAGCTTCTCTTCTAACTGCCTTTGTTCCACCTCTTCATCAGTTAGTTTGAATTTCCTTTTTAAGTAGCTCGCCTCAGCTGCATCTATCTCTGACTCAGTTAAAACCCCCCTGCTTTCAATAAGCTTCCTTGCCTCGTCCATATTCCCCGTGTGTAGGCTAATAGCCTTATCGTATGCGGAGTCTTCAGTTAATGTGCCATCTAATGCACCTTGCTCTACAAACTCCTGGAAGGTGTCACCGATTTCTTTTTTAGTAGGGTCGCCTTGATCATGCTTTTGTTGCTCCTTCCATATAGCCTCTGCTTGTGTGAAGCTAGACGCTCGTCCTTCTTCGAAGATCTTTGTAGCGCCTTCGAATAATTCTTTCTCTTTAATGGCTGCCATTATTTTCTTAGGATCTGATGCCAAACCTTGGGCATGTTCCATAAGAAGTTGCATTGTTTCGTTTCGGTCTTCAATTAATGCTTGATTGATAGCACCAGCCTTCTTATCCTTTTCTCGGTCAAACTCGAAGTTGATGTCGTCTGTCAACTTTTGCTTCTGTCTTGTTAGCTCTGCTATCTGTCGTTTAGCTTGTTCAGTTAACTGGCCAGCTTTGGGCCCAGAGATAAACCTACCAGTTTCTTTTATCCTCTGGATTTGTTTATTAATAGGTCCTGCTGCCTGCTCAAGCGTTTGTTGTTGTTGCCTTTGTAGAATCTCAAAGGTTTCCTGTACTGGGTCTTTAGAAAGTGATTCTACAATGTCTGGGTCTATACGTCCAGATATAACATCAGCAATGAGCTGAGTCCCTTCGTCTGTAAACTTACCATCTGCGTCTCTCAAAAAACTACCAGCTGATAATGGTTGTATACCAAGCTCTGTCCCAGGACCTAGTATGTCAGCAAGAGCGGTACCTGTTGTACTTTGGCCTCTGCCACCAGCTCCTAAGTCTACATTTAATCCACCAGCTCCTGTTGCAAATCCTTTTGCCTCTTCTGGGCGTCCTTCTATATCTGACTGTGTAAATTGGTCTACATCAAATTTATGAGCACGGAATTCTTTAGAACCACGGAACAAGGTTTCAAACCTTGCATCTATCTGTCTCTGTATTTTACCCCTATCTAGCCCAGTTGGCCCAGGTGCTCGTTCATCGTCAAATAGTCTGTTCTGTAATTTAGCAATAACTGGATCTGTACTCGTAGAAGTTTTCCTTTGGATCCTCCTGTCACCAATCCTTTCCGCTTTTAATGTGGGAGGACTCAGCAATCCAGTTCTTGAGTTAAACTCTTCCTTCTTCTCTCTGTTACTCTTTGCTGTGAAATCAGCAACTCTTTTTTCTCCTCTCTTCTTAGCCTCTTTCTTTGCATCAGTTGATATGTCCCTGTCAGGATCAGCAATAGAACCAAACTTGTCTTCCTCAGCTGTTACTGGATCGGTGATCCCAGCAAGCCCATGGTCTCGTTCTATATCCTGTTTTTGCAAAGCCAAGAAGTTCTCTTTAAGTCTTTCAGCTGTTGGTTGTATTTCTAAAGCAGAAAGGAATCCCTTCCCTTCAAGCTTTCGATTACCAAGAAATCTTTCAGATGCACCTAGTGGAGCACCACCACGAATACCAAGAATACCAAACTGTCTTCTGAGAACCTCATCCATCTTCTGAGCGAACTCTCGCTTCTGGAGAGCAATCTCACTCTGGCTAAAGTTCTTAGACCTTTGAGCACTTTCCCTGAGTCCTTTCAATTGATCCATCTTTCGTCTCTTCTGTTCCTTCTTGCTTAGAAGTCGAACCTTCTCTATCTCAGTAGTTGGTAGAATCTGTTTAAATAAGTTCCTGTTCTTACGCTTCTTTTTAGGCCCAGTAAAACTGAATCCACTTGGCTGTCTGAATGTATCGAACTTGGCGCTAAGTTTAGACCCAAACGTTAAGTCTCCAGCAGACGTTGTTCGTCCTGGCAGATTAAAACTAGACCTGCCACCACCTATAGAAGGCCCAGCAGGAGGCCTCCCGAATGGGTTTCTAGCAGTCCTGGCACTTCTACCAAGCCTTTCTCGTATACGTTCTGCTAAAGATTGTGCCATTTATTGGTTTATTTTAATTGCGAAAACACCATATTTACAAATAGCATTTGTACTCCCCCAATCAATAGTTAGGTTTGTAGCATCTGCTGTTATACTGGCTAGCGTGAAGTTGTCTGCGCCACTATTATCGTTATTCGTTTGTATAAATGCATTGTAAGCGTCTGGGGTCCCGCTGAGTCCGTGTGCTATAACATCATCACCAGTAGATGGGTTATGTGATATCGCGTTCTGATAAAAAGTTTCTACCTTTGGAGACTCATTATACGGACCACTTGATGCTAAGTTTAATTCTGTAGTACTAATTGCATACCCAAGGAAGTGCGAACGACCACCAGCTGTTGTTGTAGGCTCCCCGTCTGATGCTCCTAGGTAATAAAACGAGTTAGCTGTTAAACCTGTATACCCACCATGAACACCAATAGTAACAATGTTTGATGAAGCTAGCGCAGTTAAGTCAGCTGCAGCGACACCAATAAATTTATTTGTCCTACTATTAGTGGAAACATCAAATGCTTCTGATATAAGTGTTGTTGTATTGGCACCAGCCATTACAAAATAGACACCG